>Ga0272446_1002614_pt1 | contig 24155 bp, 20 predicted proteins | sample YNPCB0061_FD_194587 | JGI IMG/M metagenome (GOLD analysis project Ga0272446, IMG submission 194587) | Hot spring microbial mat communities from Yellowstone National Park, WY, United States - YNP-CB-006-1 | ecosystem: Environmental > Aquatic > Thermal springs > Hot (42-90C) > Sediment | place...
ATAAAGCTCGTGGCAACGGAGCGGGGATGCGCGATACCCTTAGCGGCATCGCTCGCCATAAAATCTGAAAATTCGCGGTCCATGGCGAGGCGGATCATGGCCAACATGGCATGCGCCAGCTCCACGTCCTCCTTCAACCCGAAGAAGACGACATCGGTCGCATTGCGCCAGCATTTGCAATCAAAGAAATTCGCGATGGCGACTGCCACGTAAATTCCGGCGGCGTGCATTTCCCGCGGACGACCATCGGCAGCGAACGGCTTCGATTGTTGCGCGATGCGCTCGTCCTCAAGGGACTTCACATCCTTGAGTTCGAGATCGTACTGCTCCATCAACTCCGCGGCCTTAGCCGCAGCCGTCATTGCCTCGGCTTCCGTGCAGCCGTTCTTGGTCGTCATCACCAGGAGCGCGCGAGCGCGCTCGATGATCTTGGCCCGTCTAATGGCATCAGAGGACTGATGTCGTTGCATTCGGCAGGTGCCCCCGGCGGCTCAGGCTCTGCTTATCGCATTGCATAGGGATGTGCGACAGCCGGACGAGCGGGCGTATGGCTTATTGGCCCATTCCGAACTGCATCATGACCTCTATCGCGAAGTCCTCCGTGGGTCGTTCATCGTGCTCGGAGAGCTTGGCGCAACTCGCCCCCCCGCGCATGTGTTTTGGTTTTGTCGTCCGGGTGCCGCCGAAGTTCGTTTTTAGACCTTGAGAACGGCCTGCGCTCATGCAAACAGTCGGCGCAAAAAATCACACAAAAAAGCGTCAATTCTTGCCGTCTTATCAATGCGTTATGCTGAGTAAGATTTGCTGGTTTAGCGATTCTGTGGCATAAGGTGAATAGCATTTTCTTACGGCCGCAGAGGAGCACCGATGACCGCACAGATCCCCGAAATTTTGCTCCATCGCGGACAAAGATTCAGTCTCTGCGAGCAACCTCTCTATGGCTATCTCGGTCGCCTTCCCAAGGCGCGCCGCCCCAACTTTGCCCGCACGTCAACAGCCTGCCACCGCGGCTATGTCGGCACGTGGGAGATTCGCGAGGACCAGCTCTATCTCGTGGCCATCGAAGGTTTCATGTGGACGCCCGAGGGCGTCGTCGAGGCGCGTCTCGAATCCGCCTTGCCCTGGGTCAAGGGCGGGCTTGCCGCAAAGTGGTTTAGCGGCAGGGTGCGCTGTCCGGAGGGTCGCTTGGTCAGTTATGTCCACAACGCCTATGCCAGCACCTACGAGCGGGACCGCATCTTCGATTTCGATCACGGCCGCTTGGTCCAGGAATGGCTCGTCCTCAATCCACCCGAACCCATCATCTACCTTATTGATCGAGACGGACGGCGGACCTGTGTCGAAAGCATGCGTTCGTGTACAGAGCTTCCAGACCCGTTCGGCGAAAGCGACATCGATGAGACCTACAAAGTTTGGGGCCGGCCACCGACCTATATCGATGAGGCCGATGAGGGTTACGTCATCGGCGCAGCCTTTGTTCATCCTCCGCGCTGACCGGTAATCGGTCTTCCTGGCGCGCCACTCGGCGAGACGTGGGCTATCGAGGCGCGCAACGAAGCAGAAATGGCACTCAATCGTACAAGGAGCGTCGTTGGCGCCAATTTGCGGATTGTTTGCGGTGAGACTAACCGCTCTGCCCTTTATCGCAGACCAATCCCAAAGCGATGCATCGGCTCGAGATTCCACGATGCTTCGTGCTCCTCGCATCGCTCGGCCAATCGATCGTAGGTCCACCAATGCATTCTTTGGGCAGGTCATTGAACTCAGCCTCGGGTGTCAATCGGCGCCCGACTTTGGCGGACAGTCATAGACGTTGACCTGAGACCCTTGTTTCCCTGGCATTTGAAGGCTGGCGGAGAGAGTGGGATTCGAACCCACGAGACCCTTGCGAGCCTACACGCGTTCCAGGCGTGCGCCTTCAACCACTCGGCCATCTCTCCCTGACGCCATCGCCAAGAGGCGCGCACTATACGCAACAGAGCCCCAAGCGCAACAAATTGCACGTATGGATGTGCTACTTGACCACGGCCGGGCCCCAGCCGCAAAAGTGTCTCGGTCCGTGATTACATGACCTTCCATGAGCAGTTCGCGCCTCCTTAGGGTTTTTGCTGTCCTTTCCCTCTTGTCGACCACGGCCGCCCTCTGGCTATGGTACTCGACGGGAGAGCCTCCCGATCACTTGCTGGTGCAGGTCTCGGTCGTGTCATTCGTGGCTGCGCTAGTGATGAGCGTCATCGATGCCGATACACGGCCGAGGCTCATGCTGCGATTTCTTGCCGCGCTCTTTGCGCTCTTCGCATTGATCGCATTTGCGGCCGATGTGTCGCGTCCCCCCCTCGATGGTCAAAGCCAGCCGGCCATATCGCTCCTGCAGCATTTGAGGTCACTGGCGCCGGCGCTGGTTCAGGCGATGGAGCGATCGGTCAGCCGCTCGACCGATCCTTTCGTTTGGGATCCGATCCTGACGACGATCCTGTCGTTGCCCGCTTCCCTGATCTTCCTGGTGCTCGCGATCGGGGCCGGCTTTCTTGGCAGGCCACGCCGGCGTGTTAAGATTTTCATCAACGAAAATTGAGCAAGGCCTTCAGGCGTCGGCGTGAAGACATCGGGGATTCCTGCGGAACCCGCAACGTTTGTGGCTCCGTCGGCGTATTTGGAGCGACATTCCTGGAAACCTAGGAAAACAGGAGCCATTCCATGTTCGCCTTCGCCCGACGCCCCGTCGCCATGCCGACGCCCGAGATCGCTCCCAAGGGGCGGTCGGCTCCCATTCTGCCGGAAACTGCCGAGCATTATCTCCTCTCGCGGCGGCTCCATGGCCCCTATCCTGACGGTCTGCAAGTTGCAATTTTCGGACTCGGCTGCTTCTGGGGGGCCGAAAGGCTCTTTTGGAAACTTGGCGACGGCATCTGGATTACCGCGGCCGGCTACTCCGGGGGCTATACGCAAAACCCCACTTACGAGGAGGTCTGCTCAGGACGGACCGGGCATGCCGAAGTAGTTGTCGTCGTCTTCGATCCGAAGCGCCTGTCCTATGAGAGACTGCTCAAAACGTTCTGGGAAGCCCACGATCCAACGCAGGGCTTCCGACAGGGCAATGACGTCGGGACGCAGTACCGGTCAGCCATATATGCGACCACTGCCGAGCAGCTCGCGGCGGCCGAAGCGTCACGGGATGCCTATGCCAAAGCCATCGCGGCGAAGGGGTATGGCGCCATCACGACAGAGATCAAGATGGCTGGGCCGGTCTATCTCGCGGAGGACTATCATCAGCAGTATCTCGCCAAAGTTCCGCATGGCTACTGCGGACTCGCGGGAACGGGTGTGAGTTGTCCAATGCCGACGAGCGGCATGGAAGGGGCCTAATTCCGCAAACAATTGTTACGAAGATGAGCCGGGCCAATACCGACCCGACTATTTTTTCGTGGCAGTCGTCTCTATCGCATCGCCTGGCGTCGTTGCCTGACCGGACGCAGTCGCCGCTGCCACAGTCTTTTTGGCGGCTGCCTTTTCGGCGGCAGCGGCTGATTTTGCCGCGGCAGCTTTCTCTGCCGCGGCCTTGGCGAGGGCCTGGCGCGCGGCGGCCGGAGTCATCAGGGCTTCACGCGGGATCGGCACAGGGTCGGGCCCCGCCGAGAGCACGGCTTGGCATTCCTTTGGCAATTCCGAAAGCATCAACGGCGGAGCGGGTGGCTTCGGCTTCGCACTCGGCGGTGGCGGCGGCGACGGTGTCTTGGAGGGAACCACCTTGGCAAGCCACTGATCGACCTCTTTTCCGCAGCCGTCATCCCCCGAAGGAGGCGGCTGCGGCGTGCAACCGCCGAAGCCCGCGGGGCATTTGATGCGGATGTGCATATGATAGTAGTGGCCGAAGTAGGGCCGCACCTTTGCCAGCCACTGGCGATCGCTTCCCGCCGCCTTGCAGAGCGCCTTTTTGATCGCCGGGTGCACCAGGATCCGCTCGACATCCGGATAGGTGGTCGCACGCTTGATCAGCGCCACGTGTTTTTCAGTGAAGACCTTCGGATCCACCGCGACGCCCGTATCGTCGAGCATCGACGTTGCCGCCATCTCCTCGCGCTCCTTCTCGGAGAGGCGACGGTTCGGCATCGGGGTCAACCAAATGTCGGCGTCAAGACCGATCTGGTGGCTTGCGTGACCGGTCAGCATCGGTCCGCCGCGCGGCTGCGAGATGTCTCCAACCAAGAGTCCGGGCCAGCCGTCGAGTTTTTGCGTATCCTTTGCAAACTGCTCGATAAGCGCAATCAACTTCGGATGGCCCCAGTTGCGATTGCGAGACAATCGCATCTCTTGCCAGGCGGGCCCGTCGATCGGCAGCGCGACCGCGCCTGAGAGGCAACCGCGGGCATAAAATCCGATGGCGCGTGCGGCGAGTGGCGCGGGCTTCTTGGCGGCGCCGAAGAGGTTTTTGGCGCCGATGATTTTCGGCCATTCCAGGTTTGATTGTGTACTGGTGCTGGGCGACTGCGCCGATACCGATCCTGTCGAGGATGATGCTGTCGATGAAGTCGCCCCCGAGCTCATCCCTGGAATGGGCTCAACCTTGATCATCACGGTCTTAGTCGTCGACCCGGAGGAAGGGCTTGCGGTTGACCCGTTTGTTTCCGCGGAGGTCGTAGCGGAAGCGGCATCCCTTGGCTTCGCATCGGGCTCTGTTGCCGTAGAAGCACCGTCAGAAAAAGAGAGCGCTTGGTTTCCTGGAACAAAAGCGGGCAGACGATGCTCGGAGGGCTGAGAATCGGCGAGCAGCGGCGAGATGAATTGGAAACCACCGGGCAGCAAAAGATCCGGCCCGACGATGGCAAGCCCCGTCACGCCCAACGTTAACGGCAGCATGATCCGCCTTTTGGCCCTCATGCCCAGTCCCCGCGTTCGCCAAAGATCATTCATGATAGCCCATTCTCCGGCAAAAATCAGATCCTCTGACGAATCATCCTTTGGCGTTGCCGTCGCGTATCGCTTGGAATCAGCAATTACCGAGCGACGGGGCGCAGTTGTCCGACACCGCACATTGCGCCAACATTGTTCAAATTCGATGTTAAGGGGGGGGTCGGATCCTCCAAACGTTAAGGAATCCAAGACTGGTCTTCCACATTGAAAGTGGCCCTGAGAATGCCGGCTGCCGGCTGATCCTGGCTCATGGTGCCGGAGCCGGGATCACGTCCCCGTTTCTCGAGAAGATCAGCGAGCTCCTTGCGGAGCGGAAAATTGCCGTCACGCGCTTTGAATTTGACTATATGTCGGCGCGGCGCCACGGCAAGGCGAGACGTCCGCCTCCGAAGGCCCAATCATTGGCGGATGAATACCGCGATTTTCTCCGCGGGCGGCTCAGTCAAGCCCGATATCGCCCGCCCCTGGTCATCGGCGGCAAGTCGCTCGGAGGGCGCGTTGCAAGTCTCGTGGCCGATGAATTTCATCAGCACAAAGACGTTTCAGGCCTCGTTTGCTTCGGCTATCCGTTCCATCCGCCCCGAAAACCCGAGCGTCTGCGCATCGAGCACCTCGAGAAGCTTCGCTGCCCTACCCTCATCGTCCAGGGCGAGCGCGATCCGTTTGGCAATCGCGCGGAGATCGAGGCGCTGAATTTGTCCGAGGTTATCACCTTCGCCTGGATTGGCGACGGAGATCATGATTTCGGACCGCGTAGCGGGTCCGGCTTCACCCGCGAGGGCAATCTTGCCGCCGCAGCGGATGCGATTGCGGCATTTATCGCAGGATTGGAACGGCCGCGTTGACGCTCCCGATTGAGCCTCCTACGGTGCCGCCCGCCCCTGACCCCAAATCTCGGGTTGTTCTGTTGATCTTTCTCTTGATGCCGATGAAAAGCAGCCGCGCCCCATGACCTCACTCACCTTCACCCCAGAGCTCATTGCCGCCAGCAAGGATTCGAAAGCCTGGCCTTTTGAGGAGGCGCGGCGGCTGATCAAGCGCCTCGAACGGCTGCCCGACGGCGCAGAGAAAACGGTTCTCTTTGAAACGGGCTACGGGCCATCGGGCCTGCCGCATATCGGCACGTTTGGCGAAGTCGCGCGCACGACGATGGTGCGCCATGCCTTCGAGTTGCTAACGGAAGGCAAGCGCAAGACGCGTCTCATTTGCTTCTCAGACGACATGGACGGCCTGCGCAAGGTGCCGACGAACGTCCCGAACCAGGAACTCCTAAGGGCACATCTCGAAAAGCCGCTCACCGCCGTGCCCGACCCCTTCGGCAAATTCGAGAGCTTCGCACACCACAACAACGCGATGCTGCGTGATTTTCTTGATCGCTTCGGATTCGAGTATGAATTCTACTCGGCGACCGTCTGCTACAAATCTGGAATGTTCGATGCGACGCTCATGAAGATGCTCGCCGCCTATGATGCGGTCATGAACATCATCCTGCCGACGCTCGGACCCGAGCGGCAGGCGACCTATTCGCCGTTCCTTCCAATTTCCGAACGCAGCGGAAAGGTCTTGCAAGTGCCGACCGTGGCCCGCGACGTCAAAGCAGGAACCATTACCTACGTCGATCCTGATACCGGCAAAAAAGTCGAAACGCCTGTTACCGGCGGACGGGTCAAATGCCAGTGGAAAGCAGATTGGGCCATGCGCTGGACGGCACTTGGTGTCGATTACGAGATGGCCGGAAAAGACCTGATCGACAGCGTCACGCTCTCATCGAAGGTATGCAAGGCGCTCGGCGGTACGCCACCGGAAGGTTTCAACTACGAGCTCTTCCTCGACCAGAACGGGGAGAAGATCTCGAAGTCGAAGGGCAACGGTCTGACGATCGAGGAGTGGCTGACCTATGCCTCGCCCGAAAGCCTTGCGCTTTTCATGTTCCAGAAACCGAAGACGGCCAAGAGACTCTATTTCGACGTCATCCCGCGCGCGGTCGATGAGTACTTGCAGTTTCTTGCCGCTTTTCCGACGCAGGATGCCAAACAGCAGCTCGAAAATCCCGTCTGGCACATTCATTCGGGCGCCCCGCCCAAGCCCGAGTTGCCGATTTCCTTCGGGTTGCTTCTCAATCTCGTCTCGGTTTCCCATGCCCACAGCAAGGACGTGCTCTGGGGCTTCCTGCGACGCTACTCACCGGGCGCGACGCCGGAGAATAACCCCATCCTCGATAAGCTTTCAGGCTATGCGATCCGCTACTTTGAGGATTTCGTCAGACCGACAAAGAAGTTCCGTCGGCCGGATGATGTTGAAGCGGCGGCCCTGCGGAGCCTCGATGCGGCACTCGCGGCGCTTCCCGCCAATGCGGATGCGGACATGATACAGAACGCACTTCTCGACGTCGGCCGAGCCATTCCGCGGTATCAGGATCCGACAAAGACCAGCCCGAGCGGGGGGCCGGGAGTCAAACTCGACTGGTTCCAGGCAATCTACGAAATCCTGCTTGGGCAGGAGCGAGGGCCAAGGCTTGGCACCTTCATCGCGCTCTATGGAATCTCCGAAACCCGGGCGCTGATCGCAGAGGCACTCTCGGGCGCGCTCGCGAACGCATGAGTATCAGGCGGCTGTCGGCGCCATCTTGGTCTTTCCCTGGGCCGGGATGGTCGTCCGCTGACCCGGCCTCTGAGCGTGAAGGTCCAAGCGCCAGAGACGATCAATGATCGCGAGCAGGCGCTGCTCGCGGGCCTCGATCTGGGGGCGGCGCCACTCGGACTCGCCCAGCACGTCGCGCGTGATCGCGAGTAACGGCGCCTTTCCTGCCGCTTTGCCGTAGATCTCCTTCTTTGCCTCCCAGGAGGCATTCCGCGCCCGGTCGTTGTCCTGCTGGGTGATGAGCACAAGATTACCCAGGCTTTCGACAACCTGCGCGCGCTCCTCCGAGCTCGCAAACCATTGACGCCACGGGCTAGAAGCGGAAGGCCGCTGCGGCAGCACATGCTCAACCGTATATATGTCCGGATCCACAACATCGACCGAGCCTTCCAGCTCGTCGCCAAGACGCAACAGCAGAAGCTTGCAGACTTTCGGGTTACGCTTGTGAAAATCCTTCAAGTGAAAGGCGATGCTGCGGACCTCATCACGAGTCATCTGGAGAACGGGGTGGCCGGGTCCAATAGGCTCGCCCGAGCGAATGACCCTGACCAGGTCGGCGAACCGGCGCACGCGCTTTCCGGAGCCGGCACAAAGAAGCCGGGTTAACATCGCAAGCCGCTCGATCTCGGCAAGGAGAAAAGCCGCACGGTCCGGATCGCGTTTCCAATCCTTGAGCGCCAAGATTGCAGCGGGTGCCCAATCGCCATCGGGCAAGCGATTGAGATATCTGAGGATGCGCGGCATATCCCCCGGCAACATACCTTCCCCATTGCTGCGAACCAGCGCATAGGCCTTGGCGAGAGGGAGAAAAACCTCCCTAAAGAAGCGTTCGGGCCCGCCGACGTCGCGGATGATCGTTCTAACGCCCGATACAATCTGCAAACGCCCATGCCCAAAGATCGTTCGGAGATGTCCAAAGAACGGCTCGAAGCCGTCGCCCAGCGCCGCGCACATCTCGTCCCACAGGCCAGCGGCCCATCCGGCATCTCCTGTGCTTATGCGGTTCAGAATGTCCGATTTCAGGATGTCGTTGCGTTGCAGTTTCTTGCCGCGTTCATTCAGAACGACAAACATCTGATGTGAGCGGTCGATATCGCTGCCGACAATCACGACAACGTAGCACCGGTCAGCGACGAAATCGGCCAAGGCCCTGCGCGCCTCATTGCCCACTTCCGCCAGCATGGTCCGATAGCGGTCGCGCACATCAATCAGCGTCGCCTCGGGCAACGAGAGAGAACCGATATCGGCCGGCACGAGGACGCTTCCGGTCCGAAGAATGCTGTCTTCAAAAACATTGCGCTCGCGGTTCGCAAGATGCAGCCTGAAACGCTCGGTCCGGAAAAATCTCGATCCCTGCTGGGCGAGCAGCATGCTGTGCACACGCCTGGAAACGGGCTTGCGCACGTCGGTTTCGAGATCGCGCAAGACGGCGAACAGAGTCATCAGCGTGACGAGCCGCTGCTGGCCGTCGATCACCGCGAAATCGCGTGCCGGCATTTTCGGGGAGAGTTTTGTCGTCTCGGCACCCGAGCCGTCCATTAGAACTACGGCGCCGAGGAAGTAATCGCGATCGGGTTCCCCGCCGGAAGCGATTCCAGCGGCCTCCATCAAATCGTCAAGCAGCTGCTCGGCCTGTTCGCGCCCCCACGAGTAGGGACGTTGAAAAATCGGAATGTTCAGCAGGTATGGGCTGGAGAAAAGTTCGGAGATGCTGAGAGACGCCGTTGGATACACGAATGCCACGACCTTTTCGCTTGCTACGCCGTTTCGGGGCCATCTTGTAGGCCCGTCCACGCCTCGACATAAACCGCCGAGCCGGGTTGTGCCGTTTTGCAATCGTGATAGCAACGATCATGAAGAAGCGCCACACCCGTCTGCATCTCGTCTCTCGCTGTAGAATGTCGCCCGCAGGTTCAGCAGTGATAAGTCGCTCATGACGAAAGTCGTCTACAAGATCGCAAAACGCGCCGAATGGTCGGATGCCGCGACACGAGGGGCCTATTCCGGTTCCGCTGATGACCTCCGCGACGGTTTTATCCACCTCTCGGCCGGGCATCAGGTACGCGGTACATTAGAAAAGCATTTCAAATATGAGGCCGACCTTGTTCTGATTGCTTTTGAAGAAGAGAAGCTAGGTCCCGATCTGCGTTGGGAACAATCGCGGGGCGGGGAGTCGTTCCCGCATCTTTATGGCGCGCTTCCAGTCGATGCGGCTCTCTGGCAGCGCCCGCTAACCCTTGGTTCCGATGGCACTCCCCACGTTGATGAAACATGGCTTGCATGCTGAAAGCCCTCTACAGACTGACACGTCCCGCACTCTTCACGCTGGCGCCGGAGGACGCGCACGAGGCAACGCTCAAGGCGCTCGAGCTCGGGCTTTATCCGCGACCGCTTGGTGGTGAAAACCCTGTCCTTCGTCAAACCGTTTTCGGCCTTGATTTTCCAAATCCGATCGGGATCGCGGCGGGCTATGACAAGGATGCGCGCGTTCCCGACGCCCTGCTCGGCATGGGGCTTGGCTTTGCAGAGGTCGGTACGGTTACGCCAAAGCCGCAGGACGGGAACCCGAAGCCGCGTGTCTTCCGGCTCATTGCTGACCGCGGCCTCATCAACCGGCTCGGCTTCAATAATGGGGGACATGCGGCGGCGCTCGCGCGGCTCATGGCGCGCAAGGAGCGCGAGGGAATCGTCGGCGTCAACATCGGCGCCAACAAAGACAGTCAAGACCGCTCAGGCGATTATGTCACCGGACTCGATGTCTTCAACAACGTCGCAAGCTACTTCACGATCAATATTTCCTCTCCGAACACGCCGGGGTTGCGCGATCTGCAGGCGCCGGCAGCGCTCGATGAGCTTCTTTCACGCATCATGGCAGCCCGAACGCGACTTGTCGCGGCCGGTGGTCCGTGCCGGCCGATCATCGTCAAGATTGCGCCCGACATCGCAGAGGAGGATCTTCTGCCGATCTGCGAGAGGCTCATCGCGCATCGTGTCGATGGCATTGCGATCTCCAACACAACGCTCGCGCGTGAAGGGCTTCAGGACCCACAAGCCCGGGAGGCTGGCGGTCTTTCGGGGCGGCCGCTGTTCCGGCGCTCGACGATCGTGTTGGCCCGCGTCTACAAAGCAACAGGAGGCACTATCCCATTGATCGGCATTGGCGGCATCGACAGTGGTGAGCGCGCGCTTGAAAAAATCGAGGCCGGAGCGACACTGCTACAGCTCTACACGGGGCTCATCTATGAGGGGCCGGGGCTGATCGGCGAGATCAAATCGCATCTGGCCGAGGCGCTCCATCGGTCCGGGCAGAGGACGCTTGCGGCATTGCGTGGTCAAAAGGCCGATTATTGGGCGAAGCTTTCTCTCTGATCAGGCCTCATCCTTCGGCCGTGCTCTCAAAATCCTCATCAAAAGCCAGATCGGCACGACAAGCATCGCGCCAAGGATCAGATATTCCAGCAACCACCGGATCGCGCCAAATCCCAGGTCGTAGACGTGGCGCGCAAAGTCATCGAGAACCCGGAAAAAATTGTGCGGCGTCACGCCGACAAACGACAGCGCGACGCCAACCAGGATGCAAACGATCGCGAGCCGCACAAAGACCCACAGCGGAGGTCCGCCGATGAAGTCGCGGAAGCGCATGCGCCAATCTCCCTGGTTTGGCCGAGTCCAGGCCAATTGCAACGGTCCGGGCGAACGCCTACCACAGCCGACGGCTCTTGACCAAGCGGCCTGCGCAAGCACCGCCATATGGACCTCATGGCGACGATAACGCGAAAGACGGTGCGGATGACGCCGCAGCAACCCGATGAGCCCCAGGCGCCGGTGATGCCAGGTGCCATCGCATCCTGGTTTGCGCGCCGCGGGTGGAAACCGCGGCCGCATCAGGTTGCGTTGCTCGATGCCGCACGGAACCGGCGAAGCACCCTGCTCATTGCTCCGACGGGAGCCGGCAAAACCCTCGCCGGCTTCCTGCCGACGCTCGCCGCCCTCAGCGGGGAAAAAAGACGGCAGCGCGGTTCCGGCTTATTCACTCTCTACGTATCGCCTTTGAAGGCGCTTGCCACCGATGTCGCCCGGAACCTTGTCCAGCCGATCGAAGAGATGGGGCTCAAGATTCGCACCGAGACGCGCAGCGGAGATACATCCGTCGCGCGCCGTCAGCGCCAGCGCTTCAAGCCGCCTCATATCCTGCTCACAACCCCCGAGCAGGTTGCCCTGCTTCTCAGCCATCCGGATGCGGCGCACCTTTTTTCAACTCTTGACACGATCATTCTTGATGAACTCCACGCGCTGGCGGCGTCAAAACGCGGCGATTTGCTGGCTCTCGATCTGGCTCGCCTCAGGATGCTCTCGCCCAACGTCATGACCATCGGACTGTCGGCGACGGTAGCCCGTCCGAGCGAGCTTCGCGGCTATCTCGTTGCGCAATCGCAGCCGGACACCATGACGCTTCTATCCGATATCGTTCTTGTTGAAGGCGGTGCGAAACCAGAAATCACAATTCTCGAGGCGGGGGGTGAGATCCCATGGACGGGGCATACGACACGCTATGCCGCGCGCGAAGTTTACAATGCGATCCGCGCGCACAAGCTTTCGCTCGTATTCGTCAACACACGCATGCAGGCGGAATTGGCCTTCCAGGAGCTATGGCGGATCAACGACGATAACCTGCCGATCGGACTTCACCATGGATCGCTCGATGCCGCCCAGCGCAAAAGGGTCGAGGCGGCCATGGCCGAAGGGCGGCTGCGCGCCGTCGTTGCCACCTCGACACTCGACCTCGGCATCGACTGGGGCGATGTCGATCTCGTCATCCATCTCGGCGCGCCAAAAGGGGCGAGCCGCTTCCTGCAACGCATCGGACGCGCCAATCACCGCCTTGACGAGCCATCACGAGCCATCCTGGTTCCGGGCAACCGCTTCGAGGTGCTCGAATGCCGGGCGGCGCAGCAGGCTGCCGAAGCCGGCGATCAGGATACCGATCTCTCGCGCTTCGGCGGGCTCGATGTCCTTGCGCAACATATCCTGGGAATGGCCTGTCAGGCTCCGTTCGATCCCGATGCACTTTACGCAGAGGTGCGATCGGCACTGCCCTACGCGGGGCTTACGCGGCGCCAGTTCGACCGAGCGGTCGAATTCGTCGCGACCGGCGGCTACGCTCTCAAATCCTATGAGCGCTTCGCAAAGCTCAAACAGGCGGGCGACGGCAAGCTGCGCATCGCTCATCCTCGCATCGCACAGCAATACCGGCTCAATGTTGGAACGATCGTCGACGCTCCCCACCTCAAGGTGCGCCTCATAAGGGGCCATCGCGGACAAGGGTCCAGCCGGCAAGGAGCGCGCATTCTCGGGGAAGTGGAAGAGTCTTTCGCCGAGCAACTGACGCCGGGGGTGACTTTTGTCTTTGCGGGCGAGGTGCTGCGCTTTGAGGGTCTCAAGGACATGGAGGTTCTGGTCTCACGGGCCATGTCGGAAGATCCGATGATCCCGAGCTATGACGGCGGGAAGTTTCCTCTGTCCACGCATCTGGCCAAGCGTGTGCGGGCGATGCTCGCCGAGCCCGACAGCTGGCCGAACCTGCCACACCCGGTCGCAAGTTGGCTGGTACTTCAGACTGAACATTCCATGATTCCGGCTGCCGATGAGGTACTCGTCGAGACGTTCCCGCGCGCTCAACGCCACTTCCTCGTCGCCTATCCCTTCGAAGGCCGGCTTGCTCATCAGACGCTTGGCATGTTGCTGACGCGGCGTCTTGAACGCGCCGGTGCCCGACCCTTGGGCTTAGTTGCCAACGACTATGCGTTGGCCGCCTGGGGATACGGCAACATATCGGAACTCATTGCGAGCGGGCGCTTGTCGCTTTCTGAGCTTTTCGATGAAGACATGCTCGGCGACGACCTCGATGCCTGGCTTGCCGAGAGCAGCCTGATGAAGCGCACGTTTCGCTTGGCGGCAGTCATTGCCGGCCTGATCGAGCGCCGGCACCCGGGCAAAGTCAAATCGGGCCGTCAAGTCACGATGTCGACCGATCTCATCTACGATGTGTTGCGCCGTCACGATCCCGGACATCTCCTGCTTGAGGCCGCCTGGGCCGATGCGGCGACCGGGCTTCTCGACATCCAACGGCTCGGTGCGTTTCTTGCCCGCATCAAGGACCGAATCAGGCATCAATCGCTTACCCGGGTGTCGCCGCTCTCCGTCCCGGTGCTTCTCGAGATCGGCCAGGAGCAGGTTTATGGTGAGGCTCGGGATGCAGTTCTGCGCGATGCGGCTGATCTGCTGATCCGTGAGGCAAGGGGGGAAGCTCAACATGGGCATTCTGAAGCCAGAACGCATCGGGCTCGATGACTTCGCCGAACAGCCCATCTCGATGTGCGGAAAGGCATTCATCGCGCACAAATCCGGCGCGCTCTATTGGCCGCAGGAACGGGCCTTGATCGTCGCCGACCTGCACCTTGAGAAAGGGTCCGCGTATGCGACGCGCGGGATCATGCTTCCCCCTTATGATACGCGCGAGACGCTGAAGAAACTTGCGGCTCTGATCGATTGCTATCAGCCGGAGACAGTCATTGCGCTCGGGGACAGCCTGCATGATGGCGATGGCGCCGCACGCATGGATCCCTCCGACATCGAAACGCTGTCGCTGCTGCAGGAGGATCGGGACTGGATCTGGATCACCGGCAATCATGATCCTGAGATCGACCGGGTGCTTGCAGGATATGTCATTCCCGAAGTTACGGTTGCCGGAATCACGCTGCGACATGAGCCGCGAAATGGCGCCGCGACGCATGAGATTGCCGCGCATCTTCATCCCGCAGCGCGCCTCGTCCTGCATGGAACGTCACTGCGCCGGCCGTGCTTCGTCGGCAATGGATTGCGTCTTGTGATGCCAGCCTTTGGCGCCTATGCCGGCGGCCTCAACATTCTTGATATGGCCTTTGAGCCGTTGTTCGGTGCCGACGGTGTGTCGGTATGGATGCTCGGACACGAGGGACTTTATCCCGTGGCTCCACGGCTCCTCAGGGAGGATTGAGCGATCACGTCGACGTGCGGAACGCGAAGGAGGCCGCCAATCCTGCGACCGCTGCCATCAGCACCGTCGTGATGCCATAAAGGAGCGGACGCGAGATGGCGGAATCGTGAATGTATCGCTCGATACCCTCGCGCTCGAGCATCACCTTGCTCTTGTACTGGCTCAGAAGCTGGCCCTCGCGGAAAAGATACACGCGCGCCACAAGCGGACCTACGGGAACGTTTGGCGGTAGCTGGATCGTCGCGCGGAAAAGACTGCGGCCGATGAAGGTTACCCCGAAATTCGATTGAACATAAAGGCGCTCATTCTGCTTCAGGCGGATCAACGCCTCTCGGAATTCGGCGACCTCCGCAGGATCGGTCGGCTCGTTCCGTCCGGTTCCCGCCGGGACCATGCGCACATGATCAAAACCAATCTCATTGGCATCGAGAACGGATCGCTCGGCAATTTCATCGATCGGGCGCGTCGAAGCGATCGCGTAGTAGCTCGGGAGCGCCGCAAAGCGCATGGACTTTGCATTGATCCAAAGACCGCCGATTCTCGCCTTTTTTCGCACGAAAACCGGCGCTGGTGTGCCTTCCACGACGACAACGACATCGTAGGTTCCGGATTCGGCACTCGGCTGCACGCTGTTCTCGACCGTGCCAAACACGAGGATCTCGGTGCCGGTAAAGCTTGAGGTAATCGCGACCTGACGCGTCGAGGCGTCCGCTTCCACACTTTCCTTGGGGGGGGCGGCCAGGGCCACCGACCCGAGGCCAAGCAGCGAGATGGCGAGTGCGGACAGCCTCAACCGCATTACCAGCCTCCCGTCAGCGAACCGAGAGAATAAAGATCGCTCGGCGTCACCACCAGGTCATAGGCCATGCGGGCGGCGACCAGGAGCACGAGCGCGGCCAGGAGAACGCGCATCTGCTCGCTGCGGAGCCTGTCGCCGGCCGCCGTGCCGAACTGCGCACCGATGACCCCACCCGAGATCAGGAGGGCGGCGAGAACAATATCAACGGTCTTGTTTTGCACGGCGTGTAGAACGGTCGCGAATGCCGCAACGAACACGATTTGAAAAAGCGAGGTTCCAACGACGACTCCGGTTGGCATGCGCAGCAGATAGATCATTGCCGGGATAACCACGAAACCGCCGCCGACGCCCATGAGGGCCGACATGAAGCCAACAAACATGCCGATCACGAATGGCGGCACCGCGCTAATATAGAGCTTGGATCGCTGGAAGCGCATCTTCAGCGGCAGCCTGTCGATCCAGCTATGTTGACCCGATTTGCGCAACCCATGTGGTGCGCCCGTCGTGTGCAGGTACCGCCAGGCGTTGATCCCCTCGATCATCATGAGGGTCCCGACGACCCCAAGGAAAGTCACGTAGCTGAGCGATACGGTTACGTCGAAAAGTCCTGCCCTGCGCAGCGACCGCACCGCCTCAACACCGATGACCGTGCCGATAATGCCACCGGCCAGCATGACGGAGCCCATCTTTGCATCGACGTTGTTGCGCCGATACTGGGTGACGGCGCCGGAAACGGACGAGGCGACGACATGGGCGGTGCCGGTCGCGACGGCAACGGCGGTCGGCACCCCAAGAAAGGTCAGAAGCGGCGTCAAGAGAAAGCCGCCGCCGACGCCGAAGAGGCCGGAAAGAAACCCGATCGCCGCGCCGAGGGCGAGATAAACCAGGACAGAAACCGACATTTCAGCGATCGGCAGATACAGAGTCATCGAAGGGTTCTGAGCGTCGGTCAGTACAAGAATTGGCCATTGTCCCGGAGGATGCTTCTTAAGGGACACTAATCCCATCGCCGCGGCAAGCCATGAGACAGAATTTATAACGCCAAAGCGGGCGAGCCAGCCGACGATCGGCGGCCTCGAGCAGGATGCAAGCGGCTCATGATGGCGGGCTTCAGCCGCTGATGCCGTTTTTCGGGTTTTTCTGCCACGCCTGGCCGGCAGCGCGAGCGTCGTTGACGCTCGGGTCCAGCGGCACCGGTTTCCATCCGGCGATCATCTGCTCGGCTGCGGACATTTCGTCGGCCGTGAGCTTGCCGCGTAAAATATCGCGCCGGCGCACGGCATCAACATCACCGTCACGAGCGGCCAGCGAAAGCCACATGAATGCCCTCTTCAGGTCCCGCTGCACACCGAGACCGTTTTCATAGAGTATGGCAAGATTGAATTGACTATCGAAAAGTCCTCGTTTGGCGGCTTCCTCGAACCACTGAGCCGCCGTCGTGTAGTCCGGCGCCTGGCCGTTCTGACTCGCACTCAGGACGGCCAGATTATGCATCGCCTTGACATTGCCCTGGCTCGCAGCACGACCGTACCAGAGGGCGGCGAGCGATCTATCCTCCTTCAGTCCGAGGCCGCGCTCGTAGAACGTCGCAAGGCGATATTCGGCGGGTGCAAAGCCACGCTCAGCGGCGCGCTGATACCATTTGGCAGCCTCATTGAAGTTTTGCGTCGTGCCCTTGCCTTCCGCCAGGCGGGCGCCAACTTCGAACTCGGCCGAGGGATCGCCCTTGGCTGCAGCGAGGCGCAAGGACAACGGGCCGACCGTCGCCGGCGGCAGTTCAAGACGTGCCGCGTGGGAGGGTCTTTCGGGCACGTCGCCGGTGGACGCCGCGGTTTCCCCTTCCACCTCGGATTGGTCCGGAACCAACGATGCTGGGATGACAGGAGCCCCGTTCGCCTTAGCAACCGCGTTGCCAATCTCGCCCGACATCCTGGCCATTGCTTGGTGGCGCTTTGCCAACTCGACGTCGGCCTGGGTCACGGGCTGATCAAGGTCGACAGCCACCCCAAGCATCGGGAGGGCCGTACGCGTGACCGGGACCTCCGGAGAGATGATCTGACCGATGGTGGTCGCTCCCTCCGATTCGCCGCGTCTCTCCATGGCGTCCGAGCGGCGGTCATCGACATTTTCGCCATCGGCCGGGCTCGCCGGAGCGATGGATCCCCGGTCGGCTGGGCCTGTATCTGCGGCCGGAGAGGCCGATGAGCCGGCCGTCGGTGCGTGGTCCGCAGGCCGGACCATGACCGATTGGTCGGAACCGCTGCCGATCCAGTACCAAAGACTGGTCAGCGCAAGTACTGCGGCGACGGCAATGGCGATCAGCCGTGGCGATGGGGCCGATGGTCCGGATGCCCTAACCGACGCGGCCGAGGACGTCGGCCTGACCGGCCGACTCCCGGGGGGGAGACTGGGTCCGGTGGTATCTGCCGGCGCTGCTGAAATTGTTTGCGCGGGGGGCTGCGCCTCGTTTGTGGTGCTCCGCGGCTCACGTTCCGCAAGGCGCTGCTTGGCACGACGGATCTCGGCGATCAGGTCGTGCCGAAGCTTGTCATTTCCCCCCAGCGCGGTGGCGGGGGCGTTTTCAGGAGAAAGAGACGCTGCTACGGGCTGCGGCTCGGCGGGAAGCGGAGGGACGACCGTGGGCTCAGCGAAGCCAAAGTTTTCTGTGTCACCACTGAACTCAGAGTTGCGCTGAAGTTCAATGTTGAAGCGGGTTGTCTCAAGTTCTGAAGCGCGCGGGGTGGGGGGCGCCGTCTGACGTTGGCGCAGGCTCAACTCAATTGCATCGACGCGATCCAGAAGACGGATCACCGCCTGCTGCAAGGTATCAAAAAGAATGGCGGTGTTCTCATCGCCCTGCCGGCTTTCTGCCAGCATCTGCTCAAGGAGCGGTCGAAGCTCACCCGAATGTGACTCGACGGATCTCATGTCGGCGACACGCTGCGCGGCCTCATCGGCTGCGGCCCGCGCAATCGCCTCGACATTGATCGAAGCCGCCACATGCAATGCGTCCGCAGGCGAGCCGGTTCCCGCCGTCCCGCGCGGTCCGCTCGTCAGTATGCGCGAAATTTCCGCAAGTTGCTCCTCGACGGCGCTCAAGCGCGCCAATTGATCGTGCGTTTTCGCAAGCCGGCTGACGACATCGCCAACATGCTCCCCGAGCAGACGCAACGTCCCGATATCAGTGTGAGTTGCAACCCCCTCGAGCACCTTGTCGAAATGCTGCTCGAACTGATCAAGACGCTGGCTGAGCGCAAAGAAACCGTGATCGAGGCGAATGTCGGCAAGCGACTTTTCGATGGTTCTTGCAATTTCGGCAAAGCGGCCCTCAAGCCATACTTGATCAGCAGGAGCGTTGGTCGACATTGTGGGTTGCGGAGCCGTTCGATCCGCAGGGGATGTCAAATCCTGATCGCGAGCCTGTTGCGCATGGCAACGGGCCTCTGGCGTAAAAGCTGCGTCGCCCGATTCATAGAGGTTCGTCAGGGCTTCGGCCGACTCGCGATCCCAAGGCTCGGGATCATGACCCGGGTAACTCGATTCGATGACGTCGAACGTATCGACGGCGGGGGTTCGACGGCGTGGCTGCGTTTCCGTTGCCACAATGGCACTTGGCTCAACGGCTGAACGCAATGCGATTGGCGTCTCACATTTTGCGGCGGAGGCGGCATCCGAACTTTGCGTGCCTTCGCCGACCTCGGCGCTTCCCAGCCGTTGGGCAAGCTCGGCAACACCGGACTCGATTCGTTCGAATGCGCTTGAAAGCTTCTCGGGAACGCTGTTGCGCAGTAACTCGGTCTCACGCCCCATGCTCGCGATCCGATCCTGCATTGCATTGAGCGTCTGAGTGTGACGGCGATCGGCGTCGGAGAGCTGCGCGGCGATGGTGTCGAGAAGACTTTTCAACTCATGGCACTCGCTGTCCGTGCTGGCGGCCTCGGCGGCGTCGACGCTCTCTCCGCGTGCTGCATTCAGTTCTGCGCTCGACATTTTTCCCCCGAAGCGAGACGACGCCGCAGGTCCGCAAGAGGGCAGCATCGGCGGTAAGGGACAACCGGCATGCGTCCGCGCCGCCCAGGCGAATGCGATCTCATCGGACGCAGCACAAATCAGCTCAAGGCGAGAGTTGGAGGAGGCCAGTAAACGTTGCGTTAAGAGTGAGACTGTCTAATAAAAATTATTTATATCAAATACTTACTACTCCACACGCATTCCGGTATAATTGGTCAAGTGCTCGCATGCGCAGTGCGACCCATTTGATTCGGCGGACCTTGCGAGCAAGTGTCTTGCCACAGTCGCTCGATATGCCGATCTGCGATGTATCAACACCTTGCCGGAGACAAGCCGAGATGACTATCGGACGATCATATGCGGCAGCTCTCGTCTTTCTGGCGCTGACCGGCGCCGCCGCGGCCGAGGCGCCTGACGATCAGAGTGGGCGTTTCACAATGTCTCCCGTGGACGGCGGCTTCCTCCGGCTTGATAAGCAAACAGGTGCCGTTGCGATGTGTGCTCATACGGACGGCGAGTGGGTCTGCGCGCCCGTTCAGGATCGCACGTCGACCAAGAGCGATGAGCTTTCCAAGCTCAAAGCGGAAAACCAAGCCCTTAAAGAACGTGTGAAGGACCTTGAAAGAACACCGGGCTGCAAGGGCGAACTGCCGACGGACGAAGAGGTGGACCAGGCGCTCGATTATATGGAGCGGCTCTACAAGAAGATCCGCGACCGCATCAAAAATCTCGAAAAGCCCCTGTCGCCGCCGCCCGCTGACACGCCCACGCCGAAGGCGGGCGCGCTCTAGCACCCCCCTCATTATCAGCCTTTGAGCTACGCAGTCCGACCGGCCGAGAATTGTCGCGTCGCCCGGATGAGTTCATGGACGATTCCCGGCTCTGTCATGGCATGGCCGGCATCACTCACGATTCGCAGGTCCGAGCCAGGCCAAGCCTCATGCAGGCGCACGGCATTCTTCACCGGCGTTACGACGTCGTAGCGGCCGTGAACGATGATCCCCGGAATGCCCCGCAGCCGATGCGCTTCTAAGAGCAATTCGCCGTCACGGCGAAAGAAGCCGGCGTTTATGAAATAGTGACATTCGATCCGCGCGAACGCGAGGGCGTAAGAATCGGCGCCGAAGCGGGCAACGCGCTCCGGTTCGGGAATGAGCGACAGGGTGGTGCCCTCCCAGATGCTCCAAGCGCGCGCCGCGGCGAGGCGTATGCCCGGATCATCCGAGGTCAGCCTACGGTAATAGGCGGCGATCATGTCGCCGCGCTCCTCAGGCGGAATCGGCTTCTGGAACTCGGCAAAGGCTTCCGGAAAGATCCAGCTACAGCCCTCTTGGTAAAACCAGAGCAATTCGGCCCGCGTCAGCAGAAAGATGCCGCGCAGGATCATTGCGGTGACGCGATCGGGGTGTGCCTCGGCATAGGCCAAGGCGAGGGTTGAGCCCCACGAGCCTCCGAAAAGCTGCCAGTGATCGATGCCGAGCCTCTCGCGAATGCGTTCGATGTCATCAAGCAGATGTGCGGTGGTGTTGTGCTCGAGGGAGGCATTCGGGGTGGATCGCCCACAGCCGCGCTGGTCAAACAGAATGATCCTGTAGAGTTTGGGATTGTGAAAGCGGCGCATGGTGGGGTTGCTGCCGCCACCGGGGCCGCCATGGATGATCAATGCCGGCTGACCATCAGGATTGCCACATTCCTCGACATAAAGCGTGTGACCGCCGTCGACCGGCAATCGATGCTCTCGGTAGGGAACGAGCGGAGGATAGAGATCGAGACGGTCCCGAACGGTCATGACACTGGCGCTGCTCATAGGCGATTTGCGTGCGTAATTGGCTCAATGCCCTGCCGGAATGTCAGCGGTATGGCACCGCCTCAAGCACGTGAGTGCTTGCGAAGGTGGAGGCGTTGCATTTCTCGATCATAGATGATTTCGCCGCCCGGAACCCGTATGTCGCGCACGACTTCAAGGGCGTGCCGGCTGGCTCCCGGGCGCAGCAAACTGACGCCAGATGCGACGACGAGCGAGAACGGAAGCCCCAGTATGCCGGCGATGGGGCTCGGCGTGCCAAGGGCACCGACCTCACTCAGGAGAATGGCCATGGCAGAGGCGCAAAAACCGATGACGACACCCAAGATCGCGCCGGCGACCGTCAGGCGCTTCCACCAGACCGAGAGAACCAGGATAGGAAAGAGGCTCGCTCCGGTGATCGACAGGGCCCATAGGACGAGCCGGAGAGGATCGGTCGGGGCCATGATCGTCAGCACCGCACCACAGACCGCGGCGATGAGCACGAAGGCGCGCGTCATCCACACACGGGCCTGGGGGGACGCGGGCTCCCACGACATACCCTGGATGACATCCTCGCCCAGAACCGATGCCAGCGAAACGGTGGTCGCGCCGGCGGTGACGAGAGCAGCGGCAAGCGCGCCCGCAACGAGCAGTCCCAAAAAGGCCTGCGGCAATGCCGTTGCGATCGGCAATGCAAAGAGCACGCCGTCACGATCAAACTTCAACCCTGCGAAACCGAGCTGGGTGGCTGCCGGATCGAAGGTGACAAGGTGAGCAGACGCAGCATCGAACAGCCACTTGGGCAAGGGTCCGATGCGCTCGCTCATCACGGTATCGAGTGCGAAATCGCGCATGAAGATCGCGATCGACGATAAGGTGAGAAGCGCCAATCCCGAGAACACCGTCGCCCAGCTCAAGGATTTGCGCGCCTCATACACGCTGGGAGAGGCGGCGACACGCGGCAACAGCCAGGGTGCCGAGGCTATTCCGGTGGCGATTGCGAATATTCCCATCAGGAATGCAAGCGGACCGACCGCACCGAAGGGCTGCGAAAACGGCTTCGTCAATGCGGCGAAACCCTCCCCCGGCAGTTCGAAAGCGAATGGCCAGACGCCGACGAGTTGCAGGCCGGCGCTGACTTCATTGCGCACCAGACCACGTACCATCGGACCGTTGGCAAGCTGAGGGACGGGGAGGCTCGTTATGATCACGCTGACGGTGGTTGCGACGGCCAGCAGCGCAAGGAACAGGGCAATCGATTGGGCCACGCCCGCCCAGGTGAATGAGCGCATCCCACCCCCCGCCGTGGTTATGGCGATCGTCAGGGCGAAAATGATGACGATCGTATCGGGGCTTGAGGCGATGAGATGGGCGGCAATGCCGGAGCCGATGCGCAGCTCGGCGGAAAGCACGAGAAGCATCGGCACGGCGGCGACAATGGCCGCAAGGATTCTCAATGTGCGGCTCTCAAATCGGCGGCCGAGATAACTCGGAACGGTGTAGGCACCGAACTTCCTGTAGAACGGAGCGAGCACGATGGCCATCAGGACAAAGCCCGTGAGAATGCCGAGCATCAGAATGAGGGCATCATAGCCAGCGAAAAAGAAAACCCCGGTGCCGGCGACGATGAAGGTCGCACCAAGCGCCGAGGCTGCAAGCAAGAGCCCCGAATAGGCTGCTGGAACACGACGGCCGGCCGCGAAATAACCAAGCGTCTCGTCGGTTGTGACGAAGAGGCCAATGGCGGCGTACATGACGAGCGGGCCGGCAAAGAATGCCAGCTTCAAAAGATGTCCATCGAAATTCAACTGCTCGAATATCAGGATGAGCAGAAATTGCGTGGTGAAGAGCGCCGCAAAGATGCTGAAATAGATTCCGAGCCGCGGATTGACCGTTCTCGCGCGTGCACTAAACGCCATGACCGGCCCTCAGATGTCTTCGTGGGCGCCGTGCCAGTGATCGATGGCATTCTGGCGGTTGGCGTAGCTTGCAACAGTCACGACCGCGATGACAAAGAATCCGTGCGCAGCGAGGAAATATCCAAGCGGAAAGCCGAGAAAGCGACTGGTGTTCAACTGCTCGGCATAGAGCGGCAGGACAAGCACGATGGCGAGAAACGGAACGAGGCTCGCAAGCACCTGCCACTTGGTATGGCGCCAGTATGGTTTGCGTTCTTTACGTTCGATCATGTCCTTCCGAACCCTAATGGTTGCAACCTGGTTATCTTGAGTGCATGGAACCGCTGCTCTTGTCATCACTATGGCGGCCGATCGGGCCCATTGTCCAATCGCCCTGAAGCTTTACCTCAACTTCGTTACATTGTCGGTGTGGAAATCATCCTCTAAACTTTCGCCCGGGCGACTCGCGGGGGACAAAATTTTTCATGATCGGCTCGATTTCCTTGCGAGGCGGATCGTCGGATCGGAGACGGGGCGCGCGGGGGCGGGACACGTCTGCGCGGGATCGCGCGGCTCATAGCTCGGAAGGATTATTGCGATGAAGATCATTGACGAATTCAAGGATTTCGCGATGCGAGGGAACGTCATCGATCTCGCCATCGGCGTGATCATGGGGGCGGCCTTCTCCCCGATCGTTGCGACGCTTGTCGACAATATCGTGATGCCGCCCATCGGTTATATTCTGGCGGGCATCGATTTCTCGAGTCTTGCCGTTTCGATACCCACCCCGACCGAGCCCGTCCTGATCAAGTATGGCCTCTTTCTCAACGCGGTCATCAAGTTCCTGATTACGGCCTTTGCCATCTTCCTGCTCGTCAAGGCGGTCAACAAAATGAAGAAGCCCACGGCGGCCGTAGCGCCGGCGCCGACACCCACGGAAATCTACCTCAAGGAGATCCGCGATCTTCTGGCCAACAAGTAGCGAGCGATAGAGGGCCCGGGGTCGCGCGGCCAAGAGCTGCGGCATGCCCTTTGCGGCCCCCTAAACCTGTGTTAGACGAGTGCCGCCCGCGG
>Ga0272446_1002615_pt1 | contig 24153 bp, 21 predicted proteins | sample YNPCB0061_FD_194587 | JGI IMG/M metagenome (GOLD analysis project Ga0272446, IMG submission 194587) | Hot spring microbial mat communities from Yellowstone National Park, WY, United States - YNP-CB-006-1 | ecosystem: Environmental > Aquatic > Thermal springs > Hot (42-90C) > Sediment | place...
GGCTGCGAGCCGCAGCTACGATAATCCGCTCCCTCCGTAGGCGCCGCTCGTAGCGGCGCATCCTCGCCCTCCAGCCGCCCGCATTCCTCCACCAGGAACCTGCGGCTGCGAGCCGCAGCTACGAAGAGTCATCCCCCTCCGTAGGCGCCGCTCGCAGCGGCGCATCCTCGCCCTCCAGCCGCCTGCATTCGCCCACCAGGAACCTGCGGCTGCGAGCCGCAGCTACGAAAAGCCGCTCCCCCCGTAGGCGCCGCTCGCAGCGGCGTTTCCTCCTGCTCTGAGAATGCAAGGGTAAAATCGTCATCGTAGATGTGAGGTAAAAGTGCTTTGACCTTGTCACGGAAATCGGTTGTACAAGCGGCTAATGATTTTTCGACTAAATCTAGGGCTTTGCAAGCTAATTGGTTACGGATCCACCACGTCGCAAAAAATACCTTAACCAAATGATTGTAGAATTCCCATTGGCTGTAGTCTGATTTGAGTAGAATCCCGAGACTTAGCAGCCACAGTCTTACATGTGGGCGTGGCGGTCTGATATAGCGCTGGAGAAAAGACTCTCCGAATAATCGATTGTGCCCATCGGACTTAATAGCCAGTTGACCTGCGCTTTCCCAAAAGGCCTCATCTTTATCGATGCTCAGAGTCCAGCGAGCGCACTCTCTTTCCCATAAGTAACGGTAAACGCGGTCAATTATCCTCCCAACCCGAAGTGCAGCTACAGGAGGCTCTTCTTCATAATCTAATTCGTCAACGACAATCTCTTTCGTTTCTGACTCCTCTGTTAAAATGAGCGAAGTCTCATCCACGATTGGTAGGACAAGTGGCTGATCTTCAGTATTGTCAAGCTCAAAGGAAGGGGCGGGAATCTCTAAATTGACTGCGGGGTAATCCAGCGGTTGAACATTTGATTGTGGTACGAGTTCGCGCATTACAGCAACAAGATGACCTGTGTGTCGGCATAACGCCATCAAATCAGGTTCGTTCTGCAAGAACTCAAGAATTTGATGCAAGTCGCTATCGCTAAGTATTTGTGTGGACACAAAGCGCTCAATTTGCCTATCTGTTAACTCGGCAATTTCGACCTCATAAGTTCGCGGCAGAGTATTCGGGTCATATCGGATTACTAAAGGACGTGTTGTCAATAAAACTTTGATTTTTGGATATTTTTCCGTAAGGCATCGAAGACTGTTGATGAAATTCTGTTGAACTCTTTCCCTTAACAATTCATCCATACCATCGATGCAAAGCAACCATTGCAGGTCAGGTGCTTCAAACAAGCGTTCTGGCTGTGTAGGCCGTCGTATTTTCAAGAAGCGAGCATCCTGGTTAATGATTCTAAACAATGCCTGCGTCAGCTTGTCTACGTCCTCCACTTCATTTTCTCTACCTCGCAGTAAATACCTGATTGGAATCCAACCAGGCGGCGGCTTGAATTCCTCTCTGTGTCGGATTCCTTCTATTGCTGCCAGGTTCTCCTGGGCAAGACGTGCACATAATCTGTTTTGGAGTGCGCTTTTGCCACTGGTTGCCATACCTTTAATAATGAGTAAACGCTCAGAAGGCGCATTCAGGAACTGCTCTATACGTTGATCCAACGATTGACCATTTACAACCTGAAGTTCGATGTATGGTTTGATACTTTGATCACGACGAACATCGTCCAAATCAAGCAAACCGTTAAAGTATCTCTCCCAATGCGACGGCAAAACGTATGGAACAGTGCTGTATGCATATCGATACCGATCATGATCAGGGGCAATCTCTTGCGCTCTAACTTTTTGTTTACTTTCACCTATCCGAATCCAACAATCACCAGGGGTTAACTTTTCATTACCCTTGTCATTTAGTTCCTTTTTTACTTGATAGGGTTTCTCTTCAGAGCTAGGCTCGAACTGTAGATATGCAACAGGTTTGTTTTGACACTCTCCGTGAAAAAGTCGCCATTTCAAGATGTTTGGCTCGACAAAAGCAACAAATAGGTCTTTGATTTGTTGACTAACTTTTTCCCAATCGCCACTGTACTGGGCAAGATACTGTTCGACGCCTACAATTTCGCAATGATCATTAATGCCGAAAAGCAAGTACGCTGGCTCGCCCATCATGCGTGCTGTGTTAGCCAAGGCGATTGCGTCACGCAGAAATTCTGCTCGCTTGCCAGGTAATGCCTGCTTCTGGGACAAAACTGGCAAATCCTCCTTGCGATCGCGTAATAGGTTTTCTTCATACTCAGTCGGGTCTTCGAATAATTCACAGCGAAAACTATTCATTTCATGAACCTTCCGACCTGTTTGCAATAATTTGAGCAACAGCATGGTCTGCGCATCTCGACGTGGTTTGTTCTCCAACCGAGAGCGTGCGGCTGCGAGCCGCAGCTACGATAATCCGCCCCCTCCGTAGGCGCCGCTGCGAGCGGCGCATCCTCACCCTCCAGCCGCCCGTATTCCTCCACCAGGAACCTGCGGCTGCGAGCCGCAGCTACGATAATCCGCTCCCTCCGTAGGCGCCGCTCGTAGCGGCGCATCCTCGCCCTCCAGCCGCCCGCATTCCTCCACCAGGAACCTGCGGCTGCGAGCCGCGGCTACGAAGAGCCATCCCCTCCGTAGGCGCCGCTCGCAGCGGCGCATCGTTCTGTGTGGATTCAATCATAGTCGGCCTCTGACACGTCCCAATCGTGGTTACGAATGGAGGGCGGGAGTTGCCATCCCCAGCGTTCTGGATAGAAGCCGCGAGATTGCCAGACCCGGTAGCTGGAGTAAGGCCAATCTTCAGGGTGCTCCACCAGGCCATGCTTGACCGGGTTGTAGTGGACATAGTCAAGATGGCGCTGGAAGTCCTCTTCATCGCGAATCACATGATCCCAGAATCTCTTCTGCCAGAATTTCATTCTGCCAACGATGCCAAGCTCACTTTTGTAGTCCTTTGTGAAGTTCGGTTTGAGCGAGTGCATGATGGCGCTGAAATTGCTTGCTCCGGTTGGACGCAACACGAGATGGAAATGATCGGGCAACAAGCAGTATGCAAGCATCGAAAATGGGTGATGGCGCTTTGTTTCATACAAGTTCCAGCGCAGCAGATCGACAAAATGTGGCTGGGTAAACACCGGGATGCGCTGGTGAACAACCTGCGTGATGAAGACAATCGCGCCAGGTGCATAATAGCGGCGAATGTTGCTCATCTTTGACTCGCACTGTGCACTTGCGTGAAAACCTTCCGACTACTCGCCTCGCTGCAGCAACTCCGCCCACCGTGCAGCAACACCCAACGGCTCGATCATCTGGTAGTTGTCTTTTTCGACAAGCGTCCTCAATCTCGCCAGCCTTTCCTTCACTCCTGGTTGCGTTTTGCTGCGCTCTTCCATCCGTCTGAGTGTGTAGGTGATGCGCCACATCCAGCGTCCCCATACGGTTTGTGGACCGCGCGTCCAGTCGCTATCCGCCTGCACACGACGCCGCGCCTCGCTCGCCTGGCGATACTCGCTGTAGAACCCGGTCAACTGCCGCGCCAGCGACTTGGGCGCACCATCCGCCATCAGGTTGGTCAACTCGTGCACCAGGCCATGCACGGTCGCGTCGTTGGGCACGGCGTCTTCCGTCTCCAGACCAAAGCGCGTCCATGACAGCGACTCGTTGAGAAAACAAATTGCGTCCTTGCGACGCCAGGCGTCACCGTCCCACCAGCGCAACGATTTCGCCTCTTCTTCGGCTGCGCCAGCATCCTCCGCCGCCTGGTACAGTGGATATTTGCCGCCCACCAGCGCAATGCCTGCGCTGGCATGGATGCCTGGATGATTGGCTGCGTAGTGCGTCAGGTCGCGCCGCACCGCGATCGCCAGCTCCACCACTGCATCCCAACTGCCGACAAAGAAGAGATCGTCGCCGCCAGCGTAGATGGCGTAGAGGCGACCGCCGTTTGTGTCCGCGTTGCGGCGGCTGGCAGCATCGACCTGTTCGGCAAGTTTCGCCACCCAGCCCTCAAAATAGAGACTGACGGCAAAGCTCAACATCGCCACCCGTGAGAGCGTCGCCTGTTCGCCCAGCCCCTGTTGGAAGAGCGCGCCGAGGTTGTCCACATCCATGCGCAGCACGCCCAGCCGTTTGATTCCGCGCGACTGGTGTTCCAGCACGCTGAACGGCTTGACCGAGCCAGCGACCGGCAGTGCGCGCTGCTCGTCTTCAGGGAAGGTCGGGTCTTCGCAGAGGGCGCGGCGTTCGTCCGCGGTGAGGATCGGCGTCGTGTTGACCAGCAGCCGACGCCCGACAGCCACCCGCGCCCCCGGCGACGCTTCCGCCAGCGCGTCGTCGTCCAGCGCCAAGAGCACGCCACGGACGCCGTCCTCGGACAATGGCGGCGTGTGCTCGAACAGGCGAATCTCCAGGCCGAACGCCGCCAATATCTCCTGCCATTTGCCGGGGGCGGCGTGCAGGTCGAGCGGCGCGGCGGTGGATGAGCGTTCGCGGAGCAAAAGCCAGCGCGCCCGGCGCAGATCATCGCCGAGGTCCTCAAAGGCAACGCAGGGTGGGCATTTGCGCACTGCTTCGGCGTCGCCGCGTCGCTTCTCTGTTGTGGCGGGATGCTCCAGCCCGCAGACCTGACACTGGCGCTCCTCGTTGCCGCCATGGTCGAGCGAAGCGAAGAGCAGCGCCAACCCTTCGGCGTCCAGCTCGCTGAAGCGCCGCTGTTTGACCTGCTGAATGCGTGCGTGCAGCCATCCCCACGCCTGCGAGATTTTGCCGTCGAAGAATGTTTCCCCGCGCAGCGGCAGGCCAGCGATTGCAGTGTAGAGCGCGCCTCGATGGTGTTGGAGCAGGACGCGGCTGATCTCGCGCTGAATCGGCGTCAGGAGGGCGAGATCGCCCGGTCGCGCCAGGAGATAGAAGTTGCCGCCGCCAGCGTAGATCAGGTTGGTGATCGGCAGGTCGAGCCGGCGCAGCACATAGCGGGCGATGGCCTCGGTGAGCAGTTGCAGGTAGAACGATCGGCCGCGCAGCGCGGAGGTCGCCCCGCGCGCGGTGATGGTGTAGATGAAATCCTGCACGCCGCTGACGTCGCCGCCGACGAGCAACGCCACTTCCTCCTGGCTGCGCTCTGGCTGACGAATCATCTGCGTCAGCCAGGCGTCGTCCACCTCAGGGCGGTCGAGCACGGCCGCCAACGCCGCCGTCATACGGCTGTGGTCATAGAGGCTGATGTCGGGCACATTCTTGTAATAGGCGGACGGGATGCACCACGTGTAGCGCTGGAAAAGCAGCAGCAGGGTCTCCAGGTAAGTGGGCAGGTCGCCGCCGCCTTCATGCACCTCACGCAAAGTCTCAGCTTCACGACGGAACTCCTGCCACAGCGCTTCGTAGGCGCGCCACACTTGCTCAGGTGTCATCGCTGCAGATGGGAAGAGGGCGGCTGCTTCCAGCCTGAGCGATTGCAGCGGCAAGTAGCGCCAGGCGGCTGCGGGCAGTTGCTTCTCGTCCGCACTCAGCTTGCAGAAGATTGAAAGTAGTTGTTGTGGATGCTGTGTGCGCGGCTGGTCATCCTGCACACCGTCGTCGCGTTCGGCGGCGGAAAGATGGTCGGCCAGCTGCACGATGCGGTCGCGGCGGCTCTGTGGGCGATGGTGATAGCCGACCGGCCCCAACACCTCTCTGCGCCACTGGCGCGGCAACAACTCCTCAACAAACGAAGCGCTGAGCATGGCGTGCTTGTAGCCGAAATCACCCTGCACGGCGCCCTCCCACGTGTAACGACCGCCCACGGTGGCGCGCAGCATGAATTTGCCGATGTCATGTAGAAGACCGGCCAGGGCTACAGTTTCATGCGTCATAGTCTATTCCTCCGTTGTTGGTTGCCTGCATCATCCCCGCTCCGTCCAGGTGGGTGCGAAGAGAGGAGCAGGCTGTGTGAAGCCTCAAAGGCTGGTTGTCAGTCGGCGCCGGTTGCGATCAGTGCGCCAACCGTTCATGCAAACGCGCCGGGCATCATGCGCTGGCGCCAGTTCCGCCAGCCGCGCCAGGATACGCGGCAGATCATATGGATTGGTCTCCTCGATGGTGGCATGCGGCAGCAAGTGCAGTAGCCGCTTCGCCACCAGTCGCAAGCGTTCCATGCCGAGCAGCAGCGTCCGTTCTGGCCGCAGGAAGCGCTCCGGCCGCAGGATGGGCATGGGCTGTTCGCCGATGAGGGCGAGGTGGGTGGGCATGGGCGAATTGGGGTCCTGATGGCAGAAAGCAACGCTACAATCGTGCTGAATTTTCAATCACGTTGAATACCTTTGGTGGTTAGGAATTCCGCCATCTCCCTTGAGTAATGCACAACTCATCGCTCGTCTCCCAACCTTTCTTGATAGTCACATGCAGTACTCGAATCTTGAAGTCGGTTTCGGACTCAATCAAGCGTTGAGCTTGATCTTCAACGCCAATTGCGTTACTGATCAGGATTCCTTCATATTCCACTGAGATTCCGTCACGAGATAAAGACTTCTTCGCTTCTTCATACTTTCTTGCAGCAATCACCTTTCGGCGTAATTGTTGAATCTCTTTTGCAGCGATTTGTTTCTCCTCATTGCCTTCTCGTCGAAGCTTACACTCACCTACCACCACTGTTTTGCCGGTACTTGCATCTCGATAGCCGTACACGTCGATCTGCTCATTGCCCACTTTTCCTTTAGAAGGTGGCGTAATGCATCGCAAAGATGGGTCGTCATCTTGTAGCCACAGGGCAACTTTCGACTCGAAGGCATCTTGCTTTGCACGAATACTGGGTGGATTGTTTGCAGAATAATCATTCTCAGGTATTTCAACTCGCGATTCGCCGATCCATTTTATGTCCAGCCATGGGATTTCTTTGCAAACTCGCCAACGTACGGTCTCGTCATGAAGCCCACGCTTCTGGAGATAGTCAGCGTCGTGTCCAACCATCGCCAGGATTAACCCAAGATTGCGAGCATTCGCCAACATTCCGAGCAACTCTGGCTCTACAGGATGTGAACAGCCAAGACTTACTAGTCTTGTTGTGATGTGATTTATGGAAGAAATAGTGTCCTCAGGGTTCCCATCATCAAACAAGATTCGCTGAAGCAGGACTACAGCAGGATGCTCATCACCAGTTTTGTATTTCTCATTGAAGATCTGTCGATACTCCCGTTCCAGCACTCCCTCTGCATCGCGGAGGAAACGATGAGATGCAAAATCGCGCCCGATTTCATTGAGCGCCGCCAGACATGGGATCTCTCGGAAGGACGCCTGAAAAACGTCAGGATCGACTGCGAAATTCATCGCTCAAACTCCTGAATTACGGCTAAGAATAGCTTGATTCAGCAGGGCAAGTTCATGCAGGTCATCTGCAAAGAATCCACGGAATCCCGGAGGGCTGCTCATTCTGCCGGTTTCGTCGATCTGGATCGCCTCCACGCTGCTGCGTCCTTCAGTCCGGTCTATGAAGCAGGCGCGCAGGTCGTCCGCTCTCAGATAACAGAGATCATCTGGAGATATTGCTGCACCTGAGGACTCTGCAATGCGTCGTCTCAGGCGTAACAAAAGGTGTTCGCTGTGTGTTTCGATGAGGAAGTTTGTTCCATTCCGAGCCATTGCAATGAAGAGGTCGGCCAATTCAGCCTGTGCCCGCGGATGTAAATGTAACTCCGGCTGTTCGATGATCAGCGTGTCGCCAGGCCGAGCCAACACCGCCTGCGCAATGATGGGGAGCATCTGCGTCAGACCGAAGCCGACTTCCCGAATGTTTGCAGACACCCCTGCTTTTTTATCATTTAGTACTTCCTGGAGGCGCAGTTCATAGAGGGTTTTGCGTTCGTCTAGCGGTTGTAATTCCAATCGATACGGAACACCGGTCTTTGCCAGCCATTCATTTATAGCCTGGAGCGACCCGCCGTCCGTCTTGACAAGGCCACGCACGAACTGTTTGCTCCGTTCTGGCATACCTCCGCCCTGACCTGCTACATAATAGAAACGTTGAGGGGCGGCACGTAAAGGTCCTAAGTAGTCTAGATTGACGAGTAGTGAAGCTATCTGAGAAAAAATGCTCTCAAGCAGCCTCTGAATTCTACGGAAATTTTGACCATATATAGCAAGTTCTTGGAATTCCAATAGCCCTTGCCGAACGCTCAACTTGGGAATAAATCCTCGCTCGGTTACTATCTCGGTTTCAGGCCACACATTGACATCAACCGTTTCATCCTCTTTAACTGATGTGTCGAAAAAATCCGAGGTAAACTCCCACAAAGTGCCACCATCTGCGTTCTTGGAGACATAGGCTGCATGAAAAAGAACATCGTCATCCTTATCGAATATATCGAAGCCCTTCAGATGAGGAGTTCCCGTTAAGTCATTTACACCAAAAACGAGTCTAGTCGATATAGACTGTGTTATGGACGTCTCCGTGTCTAATGGCTGACCTACAAAATCGTATATCGCATCCAATGCCAGTTTATGAATAGCTGGGGTTTCCTCGCTAGCCACCATTTGTAACTTGAACCACAATAAAACGTCTTGCCCAATGTCATGGTCTCGCACAATCTCCCGATAATCGCCGAAATCGTACCCGTCATCCTTGACGAAGAGCAGTGCACCGCTGTCCGGCGCGCTGTCCAGACTTTGGCGCAGCAACAAGAGCGCGCGGATGAGCGCGCTCTTGCCGCTGGAGTTGCGACCGAACAGGAGCGTGATCGGCCGCAACTCCACCCAACCGCTGTCCTCGAAGCCCATGAAATTCTGCACTCGAAAGGCAGTGACGGTCATGCCTGTTTCCTCCGCATCGTGAGCTGCAGGCGACCCTGCTTGTTGCGCCCACGCACGAGCACCTTGATCACCTTGCCGACCGGGAAACGTTCCTCGATGTCATATTCGTCGCGCGCCGGCGGGTCGATGTGATCCCTGGACAGCGAGGCTTCCTGGCCGAGGATGTCCACCACAACACGGCCGGTTTCGACGCGCAGCACCTTGCCCTCCAGGTACATCCCGTCGGTGACTTGCTCGATGGAGGCAGGGTGGCTCAGCTCAACCGCTGTTTGCGCTGGTGGCTTGGAGGGCGGCGCAGGACGCGCGGGTTGTGACGGAGCTTGCTGCGTCCCTGTCGCGGATGGCGTGACGGGCGCTGTCATCGGCTTTGCCGGCGCTGCACCCTGGCCACCTGTCGGACGCGCTGTCGTCGCGGGCGGCCTTGTCGGTGTGGACGCCGCCTTGCGACCCGCGCCTTCGATGTGCAACGGATCGGGCAAGACAGGGCGCCCCTTGTACTCGTTGTTCTTGCCGCGTTTCACGTTGGGGTCCTGGCGCTCGATCTCCATGTAGCGCGTCAGCGCCTTGTCCGGCCCAGGCCACTCTAACAGGCGCAACAACATCTGAATGCGCTCGACCTCGGCCAGGCTCGCCTGACGCGACGCGCCGATCTGGTTGCGAATGTAGCGATCGAACGCAGCAACGAACTGCGGAATGCGGTCGGTGGCTGCCATCAGGCCCTCGTGCCAGCCCTCGCCATCGAAGAGCGCCTGGTAGCGTTGCCGACGATCCTCAAGCGTCAGACTGGCGTCGATCTTGATGGCGCCCATGCCGTAGGGCTTGCCCATGCCGATGCTGTGACGATACTCTTTCCCCGGCTGTCCGGGCAAGGTCAACGCCCACAGCAACGCGCCCAACTCTTCGTCGGAGAGGTTCTCGAAGTAGACGCGCCAGCGGAAGCGCACGCCAGCGGCCACCGGTCGCATCTGCGTGTGTTGCGTATCATGTTCTTTCTCGCGCCCGTGTTCATCGCGCAGTTTATCCAGCGCCTCCTGGATTTCGGCAGCCGTGATTTCACCTTTGTGCCAGTAGAGCTTGTGGCCGCGGATGGCGCTGGTTGTCGGGTCGGTATAGTCGTTGCGCTCCCTGACCAGCTTGGGATTGCCGCTGCGGTCACGTCCCTGTTCCTGCGGGTCGGGCGTGCGCTGGGTCAAATAGTGCTGGAAGGTCGTCGGCTTGGGGCCGCCCAGGATTTTGGGCACAATCGGTTTTTCCGACAGCCAGATGTTGGACTGGCCCGGCTCCAGCAGGGCATCGCCGACGAAGACGCGGCTGGCGTAGGCGCGCGCCTTGTCCTCGCCCTTGGATTTGGTGTAGCCAAAGATTGCTTCGGCGAGGTCGAGATCTTCCTCACGGCGTAGCTCTTTCGGCACGAAGTCGATCGGCGTGCGCAGGTAGGGCAGGCGCATCATCATCGTATGGCCAAAGAAGACAGGCTTCCCGTTTTCCATCAGGTAGAATACTGGCTGACCGTCGCGCAACACGCCGCCTTTCCCCAACAGGCTCTCCTGCTCCGGGCTAACCTGGTCGTTATATGCCGCAACCAACTCATCAGGGATTAGGATCAGTTTGGCCTGCTCATCTCGCGGATAGATCACAGCTTCGCTGCGCTTTGAAGCCATCGGTCCGCTGCGCACCAACGCGCCCTCGATCAGGCCGGAGGCCGGCGTCGCCGCCGCGCGGATCACTTTGGCATACTTGATGCGCAGGAAGCCGCCGCGCACGTCCTGGTAGTCATACGGCCCGGCCTGGAAGAAGATCTTCGACGCGTTTTTGCACCCCTCGATCTTCGCCAGGTTAGCCGGAATACCGTCGCTCCGAATGCGCGCGAACGTTGTTCCGCCGATCTCCCTGGCGGGACGGATGAAATACTCGCCGTGATCTTCGACGATGTAGCCGGCCTTGACCAGCGGCGTATAGTGCCAGGCTGGCTTGCCGTCCCGATTGGCGCGCTGACCATCTTCATGCATGACCCGATCGCGGTATTTTTTGCCGTGGCTGGTGGTGTCGCCGACGGCGCGGTAGACCAGCGGCTGATTGGAGACCCACTGCACTTTGCTGTAGCTGATGATCTCCACAAGCTGGCGCAGCATCCCGCGCAGGCTGCTGCCTGGAATGCGGGGAGTTTTGGTCGGATCGGTGTAGAAGAAATCTGGCTTGTTGCGCACCTGCTGACGCCACGGCGCCTTATCGTCCCCGCCCTGTTCCTGCCGCTCGAACTCCGCAGGGGTCAGAGGCGCGCGCACGTAGACCGGCGAGGCGGTGGTGATCACGCAATCGATAAAGCCGCTGTGGCGGTCGGGGTGGCATCGGTTCTGATCGGGCAGTGTACTCGGATCGAGGATGACCACCTTCTCCGGCAGCGGCACAAAGTTGTAGGGCGCTCTGGCGATCTCTTGGGTGGGATTTACGTGTTTGGGGATTGTCATGTCGCCCTCCTTATGCTTCCGGCAGAAGCTGAACAAGACGGCTTAGCGTGATGCTGGCTTCGCCGTCCTCGTTTTCGGTGATGTAATGACGCACACGCAGACGCAACTGGTGATGCTGGAGTTGCTCCTTAGTGACGACAATCGGCGCTGCGTGGCACATCCCCTGGGCACCCTCACGCAGCCGCGTGAAGCCCTCTTCGGAGGTTTCCACGGTGTCGCCCCACAGGATTTGGTCCTCGTCGATGATGTCGTCGTCGTTGCCAGGCGCATCGGCGACAAAGCGGGCGCGCCAGCCATCGTCGTCGCGCCAGAGCAACAGCTCGCCCGCCGGGCCGAACAGCCGCGCCTGCTGCAGGGTTGAAGCACGTAACGGCGGTGACGCCGGAGCAATCTCGTGAGAAGTATGCAGACCATCGCCGTCGATACGTCCCCAGATCACCCCGTCATCGGCGTGAGCGAGCAAGTAGCGCAACCCGAACGCCTGCGCCTGAGCAACCAGCCAATCCGCAGGCCTGGTCGTGAAGTCGCCGTCCACGGGGACGCTGGTGAGCTGATAAGGTGTCTTCGTCATTTTGTCACCTCCGTGCACAGGGCTGCGACATAGCTCTCCAGGGCGTTGCGGTCGCTCAAGGTCAGGCGCTTGCCATCAGCAGCGCTGATCGTAAGTGGCTCTCCTTTGTGCGGCGTTTCGATCTCTGCCTGGACGCCCTTCAGCCTTCCTCGACCGATGCTCACCTCGCCACCCAGGGGTAAGTCGCCGGTCCACAGGTCTTTGAGCAGCAATAGCAACAGTCCGATCTCGGCCTCTTTCGGGTTGCGGAGCGTCAGATCGACAGTAACCAGGGTGTCGTTCTTGCCAAAAACCGGCTGTTCGTTGAATAAGCCCGTCCCATGGACGCTGCCGGTGAAGCGGTCGATGCGGATGCGGTTCTGCACCAGCTCCATTGGGTTTTCGATCACCGTCTCTTTGACGATGAGACGACTGGCTCGGGCTTTCTGATTGTTGTTGCCGCTGATCTCGGCGGGACCGAACATCTCGTCAATCATCTTCAACGCCGGTTTGCCGTCGCCGATTGTGCGCAGGACGCGCTCGGCGCGATGGCGCAGCGCGCCCGCAAGGCTTGTACCGGAGAGGACAGGCTTTCGTGTCCCGCCTGGCCGGGCGCTGTGCAGGTGCACCGTATCCGGCCCGCGATCCTGTTCACCGAATCCGGCGCGGATTAGGAGCGATCCGTCAACGATGAACTGCGCTCGAACGCGGCAGAGGCTGCGCTTGTCGCTGATATTCGCCAGGGTGACGCCCAAGAGATCGGCGATTTTCTGACCAGATTGCGGCTCGCTATCGGCGGTGTACCCCCAGCCAGGGCGACCTTCGGCTAACCAGGCCAGCAGCGCGGCCGGCTTTGTGAGATCGTAATGCGTGATACGCCACTGCTCAACGTTGCACTCGCCAAAGCCGCGCTGCTTGCGCAACCCAATGGCAATCTCGCCTGCTTCAAGGCCATGAAGGGCAAGCGCAAGCATCTCTTTCACCGGCTCCCGCTCAGCGCCGTGGCTGAGCAACAGTTCAATACGGATGGGGAAGACCGTGCCTGCTTCCAGGAGCTGCAGATCATACTTGTAGCCGCGTGGGATGCCGTTGTCAAAGTCGATTTTAGCCGTGCGCGTGATCGGGTCGATGCGCACGCCATCTCGCAGTTCGATCTTCGGCGTCTCGCCCAAGGCATCGTCGATTATCAAGGCGCTTTGGCTGCCCTTGTCATCGCCCTTCTCCCCGCCAAAGAGCGCTTCGATCGCCTTATCCGATGCCCGTTTCCCAAAGCCGTGACGGTGCTCACGCAGATAGTTGCGCAGCGCGCCAGCCAGCGACGTGCCCGGCAGCAGTGCCCCGCCACTCGCTTCGTCCAGCAACAGCGGCATGTCCACGATGCCGTCACTGTCGCCGTTGCCCAGGTGCGTGGGGGTCTGTAACACCAGGTCGCCCTCGATGACCCAACGCTCGGCGATCTGGCGGGACTTTTCCAGAGGATGCGTGCTCATTGGTTGCCTCCATCTTCCTTGCGTCGCTCTTTCGCCAGTTTTGCCAGCACGCCGTCGATCAGCCGGATCGTGTACTCGCGCTCCAGCGCCTCGTTGCCCTGGGTGCTCACCTGGACGTTGGCGCCAATGCGCTTGGAGAGGTTCTGTGCGCCGAGTTTGTTCCAGACCGTTGCAGGTTGGCTCAGGCGCTCTTCCAGCCAGCGAAGCAGACGTTCCTGACCCAAACGCGTTCGGTCAAACTGATCCCTGACAGAGCGACGTGTTTTGACGTTCTCCTCGAGATATTTTTGCAACCGTGCAACGTCGCCGTGCAGCAGCGCTTCGCGCACGATGACGCGCAGCCTTGATAGCTGAGCATTGGAAATGGGCAGGCGCTCAGGAATTTGCACATCGTTGATCGCCTTGCGGAGCTTGCCATCTAGCTCTCGACGCAACATGCGCTCGGCCACCTGCTGCGCCATTTCGTGCGACACGCCGTCGAGTTGCGGCGCCGGTTGAAGAATCGCCTGTGGCTTCGGCGGGTCCACCCTGGTTAGCTTGGCCTCAGCCTGCCAGTTGAAGGCAAGGCGGCCAAAGCCCTCGGCGCGGCGTTCGCCGATGCTGCGCCATTCGGCTCTGGCGATGGCTTCAGGTGAGATCGTCGCCCCGGCGCGCAAGACGAAGGCGCTGCCGCCCGCGATTGCCTGAGTCTGCGGCAGCGGCAAGCCCCACGTCCGATTGAAACCACCCACTTCCTCCAGCCGCCAGACGCTGCGCTGTTCCTCCTTCCCAGCAGCCGGCTGGACGCGCTCGATTTCGACGTCAAGCAGTCGTTGCAGCGTCGGTAGCAAATCCCAGGTATATTGACCGGTCATCGCGTCGCGCACCAATGTATCGCTCAGAAGCGTGACAACGAACGTCTCTCCGGCGTCGATAGGTGCGATCCGTTCGGGTAGCTCTCGCCATGCTTGAGCATCCTGCGGTGCGCCTACCTCGACCGACACGCGTCCGTAGCCGCTGTTGCTCGAACCGCCAAGACGATAGATCTGCTGCAGCAGTGAAGACACCAGGCCGACGTTAGTATCCTCATCAACCAGGACCCAGCCGGCGAACGTTTGGCCTTCCTCCAACGCATCGTATTGGAAAACAGCGCCATCTTCCTTAGTTGCGTGCCCCTTCACCCGATCGCGTTGGGTGTGCACGTTGACGCGGCGCTCTGGTGCAATGAAGAAGATGTCGTCGTCGTCGATCCAGCAGAAGGGTTGCGCCTCCTTTGCTGCAGCGACAAACTGTACCTTCTCGTCATTCACTTCATGGATCGTCTCAAGGGCGAAGTCATAGATGGGCGTTTCTTCACCCTTGACATGAAACAACGAGCGCGGTGTAGGCAGCGTTCTTCTGCCTCTGGCATCGACCGGATAGGCGTTGAGGTAGCGGGTGCGTCCATCGAAGAAAAGCCGGCGGGCTTCCTCAGCGCCTGCATCCAGGGCAGCGAGCGCCTTTTCCTGCATGTATGCTGTCACCATTGCGCCGCGCACCATGCTGCCCGGCACATATGGATAGGAGACGCCGCTGTTGGGATCACCAGCGAGGCGCGTTGCCAGCAGCGGTTCTAACAACGTCACATGATAAGGGATGATTTTCACTGCGCCACCTCCATGGCAAACACGCGAAAGCAGCGTTCGGTGATGTCTGCGCCATCGCTATCCAGCAAATGCGCCTGCAACCGTCCGCGTCCCCGGTTGCGCCCGGTGCCGGCGCGTCGCCACGCCAGGATGCAGGCTGCCAGCAATGCCAGGGTCTGATCATTGGGCGTTTCCGCAAAGTCGAGCGCTGCCTCAAAGACCGTGCCGGGCAGCACCACGCGCATTGAGCGCAAGCTGCCTTCTTCGGGAGCGCCAAATTCGTTCATCGAGGTCTGACGGCGAATGGCGGTCAACGACTCCAGCACCTCATCAGCCGCCAACTCTCCCTTGCTCACTGCCATCTTGATAGCGGCTCGTAACGCTTCGGGCAAACGGGCGTCGCCGACGCGCAGCGTTCCCGTATCCTCGACGGTGCTTCCTGGCTGGCCGAACATGCGATAGGCTATCTGACTCCAATCGTCCGCTCGCCTCTGCAGCTCAAACGCATACAGAATATTGGCGCACTCTTCCGCCAGTAGGCCCTTTAGGGTTCGTCCGCGCAGGAAAGGCAACCCATCGGCATCGTGTTCCACCTCACGATCCACCAGACCGGCCACACCATCGCCGCGCCCGAACGTCCCAGCAGAGCACAGCTCGAACCGAAGTTTATACGCTGGCATGTTCAGCCTCCTCCTGTTCTCCGTGAGAACCCTCGACCATCTTTTGAAGGTCCGCGAAGAAATCCATCATCTCGATAGCGTCGAAATAGACGCAACGATTGCCTGCCCACCCGGTTGTTTCGTAACCCGAAACATTGATGGACGACGCCTTGTGCAATTCTTTGAGTTGATAGGTGCGTAGAAATTCCTTAACTGCATCTTCTCCCGCGCGCAGCGCCTCGCGCAAGGCTTTGACCTTGTTACGACGGTCGAACCACTCGCCATTCTTGTCAATAAATCGGTCTAGCAACGTCTTGAAAGTGGGCCAGCTTTGCCAGGTGCGCGTCGATGTGCGCAGCAACACCGGGCGCATGTGGAGCGACCCTTGCTTGACGGTGTATTCACGTTGGCGGATCTCTTCCAATGAGCCGGTAATGCCGCTCATGGCGATGTGCCAGTCCAGGGCCGAGCCATCGATCCCTTCCTTCCTGAGCATCTGCTTGGCGGAGCGGCAAAGCTGCTCGCTCAAACGGTAGGCACGGGCAAAAGGATAGTGCGTCTTGACGATAGCGATGCCGGCGCAGGCATACGCAGGTTTGCCCTCGAACGCCGGTTCGTCTTTCGTTGCTGCCTCAAATGCTTCCAGGTAGCGCACTGCCAGCGATAGACCGTAGCTGCCGTGACAGACAAATGTCACATCGTCGCCGCCGAAGACGATGGGACGCAGGGGAAACTTGCGTTCATGACGTTCGGCCAGGTCAGGATCGGCGCTGTAAGCGTCAGCTACTAGATCAACCACTTTTTGCAGCGACTGAGTGGCTGCGCTCTCCAGGCTGCGCGAGAAGTTGCGGATGGCAAGGATGTATGCACGGTTCTGCGCCGGTGTATTGTGGCGCCCGGCAATGGCCTCCACGCGTTTGCCCATGCCGTTGCCATCGGCGTGAACGACGGCGATGTAGCTCTCTTCGCCTTTGATGCGCCCCAGATCGTCTAAATCCGCCGGGATAATCCATTTTCCCTGCTCTACTCTCGGCATCTTCGCTTTCAGCCGGGACAGGCTCTGCGCCTGAATGCGTTCATCGCTCTTGATTTTAATCTCCAACGACACCGGCTTCTTCTCAACGATCTGCGAGGCCACCAGTCCCGTCGAGTTGCAGGGCGTCGTCACACCCAAGCCCAGTAACGGCAGCGGGGGCGTCCGGCTCTGTTTCTTGCGCGCCAGGTCAACGCCGAGGGTTTCGCCAACGACGTTCGCCAGAGTATCCTTTTCCCAGGTGAAAAGTCGATGCGCCACTACAACTTCCAGCCCAGGCGCTTCTCGCAAGACCCGCCGAGTTAGCTGGCTGGTGAACGTGCGTGCCAGCTCCATCGTCCTGAACAGGATCACGGTGTTGCCGCCGCCAGCGTAAATCACCTCGGCGTCCACGACCTCGATGGTGCGGCTATCGTCAAGCTCGCCCGTTCCCACATCCGTCACGTTGTGGGCAGCGGGGAGCGCTTCGTACACCCATTGGTGCGTCGCCAGCTCCACCAACTCAGAACCGCCGATGTTCTCTCTCAATTTGTTGCTGCCAAAGACATACCCCTGGATTTGGGTCGTGTCTATGGCAGTCAGCACATATTCGGTCATTGCCCGCTCCTTTCTTATGAACCTGCGCTGATGAACCACTCGGCCAGGGATGACAAATGGGGACGTCCAAAAACGCGCACCTTGCCTTCTGCATCCCATGCGCGTCCCACCTGACGTTCCAGGCTTTTCGGCTTGTCTGCCATGCAGATCAAGCCCACAAAGGCCTCGTCGCCCGCCATGTTGCGCGCTCGAAGATATGCCTCAAACAGTTTCAGCTTGCACATGCCGGGGTCGGCGTCGGTTGTGCAGGATATGGCGTACAGGCGATAGCCCTGCATCACGGCGATATCGACATCGAATTCGGAACCTTCTTCGTTGATTTGCGGATGAACGCCCATGCCAATGTCATGAAGTCGTGTTCTTTCCTTTTTCTCCTCGTCGGTCTTGATTTCGTCAATAATCCGATACACATGATGCTCAAGCCACTTGCCATCCAACCATTCGCACAGGTGCTTGACTTTCTCAAAGCCGGATCGTTGAGCCGCTTCACTCAACAGAAGCATGCCGTCACTCGCCCCGAACATGTTTGCCATCTTGTCGGCGACAGCGTGCAAGGATGGGTCTACTGGCATTGAAAGCTGCACTTGACGAAGTAGGTTTTCCTTATCCCATTCGTCAGCTTTCTTGGTGCGGGTGTTTTTGCGCAGAGCCTCATCGCACCATGTTCGCCACGCTGCGCTTGCGGTAGGATTCTGATGGACTTCAACAAGAACCTCTGCAAGTTCTGGCAGCATCGGCTTGGTGGCGATAGGTGATTTCAACTCGAAGGCATGTAGTTTCACAATCTCCGAGATCGATGGTTCCACCGCGTACAGGAGCGGTTCTGTCATAAGCGCCGGGTCATCGCCGTGCTCGATGTACATGCTGTTCGAGCGCGCGTCCAGGTAACTCAAAGTCACCGCGCGGCGCTTGGCCCCCTGATAGTCGAGCATCGTTCGACAGGCATGCACTGCCATTGTTTTGGTGCCGCCTGTGTAGTTGAGTCCGATTTGACCGTCTCCGATGTTTTTCAGTGCCTGCTCAATCTTTTGACGGATGTTTGCGCCATCAGCTTCATCGATGTACACAAACTGCGGCTGCGATTGTTGTTCAGTGTCAGTCCAGTAATGCGCCAGGCGCTCTGCGATAGGCTGAGTTTTGTTCGAGTGAACCAGGTAAAGCTGCCCTTGCGATTTCGACATCAATTTTGCTGCCACGAGATTTGGCAGCGGATTTGTTCCAACCAACAAAAACAAGTGGTCGCTCTTGTAGCGGTCGGAAATCATGGATTGGGTCGTCATTTGTATATGTTCCTTCGTTTCTACATCCCTAACACAGCGGCGCCGCGGGACACGCCGCTATGCAGGGTGCACCTCAGCATAGCGCAGCGTGGGGGGGCGTCGCATCCCGATTGCTGGTGAGACAATTCACCACCGCCTGTGATGGTTTGCTTCATCCGTTCTGCCATACTCCCTCCACGAAGTGGGCGAAGCGTTCGCGCAGGAAGCGGTAGTCGAGCGCGGCGTCTTCGGCCAGCCCCCAGGCGATGCGGCACTCGGCCAGGATCGCGCTCTTGTGGCTGTTGACGGTGTTGAGGGTGATGTGCAGGCTGGCCGCCACTTCGTCGGGACGCTGCCCCGCGGCAAAGGCGCGCAGCACCTCGCGCTGACGTGGGCTGAGCTGCGCCCACACCTGCCGGCAGACCGGATCGACGGTGGCGGTGAAGCGGCGCAACTGCGCACTGGCCGCCTGCATCGACGTCTGCGCCAGCGTGCGCAGCGCCGGGAAATAGGCGCCCCACGGCACAATCGGCGTCTGGATCAACTGCACGCCGTCGGCCGGGGTGACATGCATTACCGCACCGCCCTTGACGCGCTGCAACGTCTCTTCCGGCGTATACATGTGCCAGATGCGATCCTGATGGTCGCAGAGCAGCGCCGCCGCCGACAACGCCAGCAGCGCCATCATGCGCCGCCCGCCGCTCAGACAGAGATGCAGCCGCCGCCCTTCCGCCTTGAGATCGGCGATCAGGTTGCGCACCGTCTGCCAGGTCGCTTCAGCGCCGCGCTCGTCACGGATGTCGCCCAGCGGCGCGTCCCCCAGCAGGATCGGCACGCGCCGCAGCCGACAGCGCCGACCGGCGTAGTGGTCGTCGAGAAACTCCTGCTGCAGGCGATGAAACGCCTGGCGGGTGCGCGGTTGATCGAAGGTCAGATGCACGATATAGACTTCCGAAATCTCTTCGCCCTGGGCGAGTAGGGCGTCGAGGGCAAAGGTCACCACCTGCGGCTGACCACCCAGCGTGGCGACAAGCGTAGCTGCATTGGCACCAAAATACCCGGTCTCCGTCATCGCGTCATCCAGAAATTGTTGTATTCTTTCTTTGTTGTTTCGCCGTATGCAGAGGTGTGCATCATGAACTCATTTCCAGCTATCGTCATCGGCGGCCCGCCCCACAGCGGCAAGTCGGTGCTGACCTATCTGCTCACGCAGCAGTTGCGCGCCTGGGATGTCGCGCATTATGTCTTGCGCGCCTGTCCTGACGGCGAAGGCGACTGGAGCCAACAGGCGCCGCCGCCGACTGTGCAACTGTTGCGCTATAAAGGTGCGTTCAGCCCTGCCTTTGTCGAGCGCGTCTGTCATGACCTCGCCCGCCGCCACCTGCCCTTGCTGGTGGATGTCGGCGGCAAGCCAACGCCCGACCAGGAGCGCATCTTCGATTTCTGCACCCACGCCGTGCTCATCGCGCATGACGACAGCGGCCTGGCGAGATGGCGTGATCTGGCTGAGCGACACGGCCTGGCGATCGTGGCCGAGCTGCACTCCACCCTCGCCGGTCAGGATGTCATCACCGCCGCTGCTCCGGTGCTGCGTGGTCAGGTCGCCAACCTGGAACGCCACACCGCCGCCCCGGGCGCCGCCGTGATCGCCCTGGCTGAACGCCTGCGCGATCTGCTCACCTACGACACGGCTGAACTGAGCCAACATCATTTGAGCAATGCCCCCACCGAGCTGGCTGTCGATCTGGAGCAATTGGCGGCGTGGTTGAAGCTTCCCGCCACACCCGAACGCTGGGAGCCGTCGCACCTTCCGGCTGCGCTTGGTTACCTCCCGACAGCAGCGCTCTCGCTCTATGGGCGCGGGCCAGGCTGGCTCTACGCCGCCGTGGCGCTGCACATTGCGCCCCAGCCGTTCTATCTCTTCGACGCACGACTGGGCTGGGTTGCACCCGCACCGCTCACGCTCTCCGCTGCCGCTCATCCGCACGTCCTCACCTGGGAGAGCGAAGCATACGCTGGCTACACACAGCTCGCGCTGCACGCAACCGAGCCCTATCTGGACTACAGCGCCGTGGCTGGCGCTGAGTTGCCGCGGCTGGATGCGCAGCAGGGCATCGTGTTGAGCGGCAAGATCCCCCATTGGTTGCTGGTCGGCGCCGCCCTGGCATATCGCGCCCACCCCTGGGTCGCCGTCTTCCAACCTCAGTCACCCACTGCAGCCACCATCGTCTTCAGCCGCATGGAGTCTCCCCCTCTTGGCGCAAAAATTCTACTGCAGTGATCCCGCAGGGCGTGGCAGGGATGGGAAGCGAGAGGGATGCGTCGGTTGCAACAGCTTGTTGCGCCGGATACGGCTTCAAGAGGTGTCATCCCCACCGCAGCGACAAGCGCCATGTCCATACGTAATCACTTTCAAGAGCAACCTGGTGATTGGTGGCTTCGGGAGCGAATGGGAAATGCAAATAGCTATCAGATAACGATGGGTGCTCGCCCGGGAAGCTGACAATGATGTGTGGATACAGTATACAGGCAGCGACGGAGATCAACAAGTGCAAATGATGAGGTGATGGGGCGGTTTCAAGTTGAAAATCTGGTGCTGTTGCGTCAGTGAACCTTTGTCATGCTGGCCGACAGCGAACCGACCAATCACCAGTGCATGGGGGCGCAAGCCACCGGTTGCGGGCTGCGTCTCGCTACGCAGCACACGCGCCAATTAGTCTATGTAACTCTGTGCACCAACAATATCGTGCTTACCCTTGTTGTTTGCCTTCAGTGGGGCGCAGCCGTCAGGCGCGCAATGTACTTGCCGATGCTGAGCGACGCCGTCGCCGCTGGCGAGGGCGCGTTGAGGATGTGCGTCATCCGGTGCGCCTGCACAATGTGGAAATCGTCCACCAATTGGCCGTCGGGCGCCAACGCCTGGGCGCGCACCCCCGCACCGGCCGGCTGCAAGTGTTGCACCTCCAGTTCTGGCGTGAGTGTGCGCAGCGCCCGCCAGAAGGCATGTTTACTGAAGGAGCGATAGAATTCGCCGATTCCGGTTATCCAGTAGCGACGCGCCAGCCGCCAAAAGCCGCCGTAGCTGAATGTGTCGAGCGCATCGCGCACGGAGAAGCTAAATTTGTGATAACCCTCCCGCCGGAAGGCGAGCACTGCGTTGGGGCCGGCTTCGATGCTGCCGTCGATCTTGCGCGTGAAGTGGACGCCGAGAAAGGGAAAGTTGGGGTTGGGCACTGGATAGATTAGACTGCGCACCAGGCGACGTGCGTCCGGCGTCAGCTCGTAATATTCGCCGCGGAAAGGCACGATGCGCACGCCCGGATCGACGCCGCACAGCCGCGCCACGCGATCCGCCTGCAAGCCTGCGCAGGTGATCAGGTGGTCGCAGGTGATCGCCTCTTCGCCTGTCGAGATGAGCGTCAAATGCTCCGGTTTACGGCGCACGCTCGCCAGCCGCCAGCCAGTGCGAATGTCCCCGCCGTGCTCACGCACACGCCGCGCATAAGCCGCCGCCACTGCCTTGTAATCGACGATGCCGGTCTCGGCGATCCACAGCCCGGCGACGCCGGCGACGTGCGGCTCATAGTTGTGCAGTTCCTCCGCCGCCAACCGTGTGGGGGTGAGGCCGTTGGCCTGGGCGCGCTCCGCCAGCGTGTCAAGGCGGGTGCGCTCGCCTGCGCTGGCGGCGACGATCAGCTTGCCGCACCGGTCGTAGGGGATTCCCTCCGCTTCGCAGAACGCATAGAGCAACTGACGCCCCTCGGCGCAGAGCTTCGCCTTGAGCGAACCGGGGCGATAGTAGACGCCAGCATGAATGACGCCGCTGTTGTGACCGGTTTGGTGCGCGGCGACTTGCTCCTCTGCTTCAAGCACGACGAGTGCGCGTACACCCAACTCTTGTAGCGCCAACGCCGTTGCCAGCCCAACAATCCCGCCGCCAACAATTGCAACTTCGAAGTGCATGAGTCCTCTTTTGTGGTATGCTTCAGCGACATCCTGATGGGTGTATTCTACAGAACGACGGCAGGGGCTCTGAAAATCTCATCGCGACGATCGTTGCTGGTATACTACCGGTGTATCATCAGAATGCGCCTTTCAGGAAATATCCTGGCACATGTAGCATCATCAAGATGTGAGTTACTGGTTTTTAGATTGGCTGTTCATATCGCCACCCGTCACGAGTCATGCGTCACCGGTCACGCGTGACTCGTGACCCATGAATTGTTAACCCGGCGAGCAATAGTTCGAACCATAGAGAAGATGAATCAATGAGTGATTTGCCCTTGTTTCGATCCGCTAAACTTATCGAGACTCAGTACAACCCAGACGCTGAGATTGTGCTTGGCACGGGCGATGTACACAAGTTCATCCAGCAGATTCCAGACCGCACTGTCACACTGGTGATTACATCTCCACCGTATAATTTAGGTAAAGAGTACGAGGATCGCGTCTCCATTGAGAATTACCTGCGCGAGCAGAGCAAGTTGATCGCCCAACTTCACCGCGTATTGGCTGACGATGGCAATCTCTGCTGGCAGGTCGGAAACTTTGTCGAGAATGGCGAGGTGTACCCGCTGGATGTACTCTATTACCCCATCTTCAAACAATTGGGCATGAAACTGCGCAACCGGATCATCTGGAAATTTGGGCACGGTTTGCACGCCTCCAAGCGTTTTTCGGGTCGCTACGAGACGATCCTGTGGTTCTCGAAGACCGACAAATATGTGTTCAACCTTGATGACGTGCGCGTACCCGCCAAGTATCCCGGCAAACGCCACTTCAAGGGCCCGAACAAAGGCAAACCGTCAGGCAACCCATTGGGCAAGAATCCATCCGATTTCTGGGAAGTTGTCGTCCAGGACTGGGAAGACCTGGTCTGGGATATTCCGAATGTCAAGTCGAATCACCCGGAGAAGACAATTCATCCGTGCCAGTTTCCTATCGAACTGGTGGAAAGGTGCGTACTGGCGCTCAGTAATGAAGGCGACTGGGTTTTCGATCCCTACATGGGCGTCGGCTCGTCGCTGATTGCAGCGATGATGCACAATCGGCGTGCCATTGGCTGTGAAAAGGAGGAAGAGTATGCTGCGATTGCTCGGCAGCGTCTAGCAGATCATTTCAGCGGAACGCTGCGCCGTCGCCCGCTAGGAAGACCGGTGCATCAGCCGACAGGCACGGAAAAGGTCTCCCAAATTCCAGAGGAATGGAGAGAGACCGCTCAGAATCGGCTGCTAGAGAACAAGGGTGACTACGAATGATCATTGCAGGCATCTATTCCTTCAACCTCGGTAGAGAGATTATCGAGGAAAGGTTTGGGGCAGAACTGGCAGAAATCGAGCAGGTGATTACATCGGTTGACAGTTCGCTCTGCAAGACCAAAACTAGCCTCGAAAAGACAATGCCAGGCAGAACCCTCTATAGTCCACGAGCGCTGAATCGCGCATTTACCGCCGAGTTCCAGTCAAGGAACTGGGAGAAGTTCAAGGTACGGTGTGAATACCCTTCGCAGTACTATACCCGTGATTTTGTCCCCAGGCACTCGACTAAAGGCGCTTTTCGAGAAATGGATTTCATCAAGAACCGGGTTGGTGTGGAGATTCAATTCGGGAAATACGCGTTTATCTCGACTTTGTCCATTTGGTAGACAATCAGAAGAAAGCAGGGTACGCTTGACTCAAACCCAACGACCAGGAAGGGAGGAGTCATGCGTAACCTGCCACCAGCCATTATATACGTGTTGCGTCATTTT
>Ga0272446_1002616_pt1 | contig 24151 bp, 22 predicted proteins | sample YNPCB0061_FD_194587 | JGI IMG/M metagenome (GOLD analysis project Ga0272446, IMG submission 194587) | Hot spring microbial mat communities from Yellowstone National Park, WY, United States - YNP-CB-006-1 | ecosystem: Environmental > Aquatic > Thermal springs > Hot (42-90C) > Sediment | place...
GGGTGAAACGGGCAATCTCTACGCGGAGCAACACCAAATAGGCGACCAGCGACCCTGCTCGGGTAGGTCGCGGGTAGGTGGCTCGAGCCCGCCAGCGATGACGGGCCCAGAGGAATGATCGCCACGCGACGCTGCCCGCGTCGCGCACAGAATCCGGCTTACAGGCGGGCTTTGCACTTCTCGCCGCGACCCTGAATCCGGTCGTTGACCGCTCGCGGTGTCGCGACGCGGCTTGCCGCTGGCGAGGGTTGCCGACTCGATCGACGTGCTCGGCGCGTCGCGCAAGTTCGCGACCCACGGCCATCGCACGGCGGGTGCGCTCGCTGGCGTCGTCACGTCTGGGCGCATGCGCAGACCTTGCTGCCTCGTCGCCACGGACTCGATCCGGGGGCGACCGGCACACTCGCCGCCGCGGGTTCAATTGCCGGATTTAGGGTGAGGCTTCGCCGTGGCCGGCGTCCGGCGCACGCCCACGGCCGGGGGATTCTGCCGGGTTTTGACGTTCGACTTTCACTTCACTTCCTATCTCCTTCATTCGCAAACATATTTCGTCGACGAAGTTCGTTCGCCATGCACTTAAGTCGTTGTCGTCATTGGGAAAACTGCCGCTTTATTCCCTTGACCCCTCACGACGCTTGCTCTAGAGTGCCGCGCTGGTGGGACAAAGTGGAAAAAAGTGGATTAGTTAGCAGTTGCTTGCGTTGCAACGATAAAACCAGCGCAAGTCTGCGGCGATCCGCGATCACTGCGAGGCGCGCGTGTTCGAGGGGGCGGCGACACTCACGTTGGACGACAAGGGCAGGCTGTCGATGCCCGCGCGCCATCGCGAAACGCTGGTTGCGCAGTACGAAGGCCGCATCACGCTCACGCGGCATCCGGATCGCTGCCTCGTCGTGTATCCCCGGCCCGTGTGGGAGGCCAAGCGCGCCGAGCTCGCGCAGATGCCCTTCGAGGCGCGCGAATGGGTCCGGATCATCGTCGGCAGCGCACGCAGCCTTGAACTGGACAGCGCCGGCCGCGTGCTGATTCCGGCCGAACTACGAGCGGTCGCCGGACTCGAACGCGATGTCGTGTTGATCGGGCTGGAGAACAGGCTCGAACTCTGGGATGCGGCAGCGCGCGCCGAGCAGGAAAAGGCCGCGCTCGAAGCCGGCGTTCCGGAAGCGTTCAAGCGTTTCATCTTCTGATCGTGGATGCCGTTGCCCTTCACGATCACTTCATCCGGGCATCGCACCGTTCTTCCCGCGGCAGCGGTCGAAGCGCTGGTGACGGATCCCACCGGAACATACGTGGACGCGACCTTCGGTCGCGGCGGGCACGCCCGCGCGATCCTGGCGCGGCTGGCGCCGACAGGCCGGCTCGTTGCCTTCGATCGCGATCCGGCCGCCCGGCACGCGGCCTCCGCGATCGGCGATGCGCGCTTCACGTTCGTCGGCGCGGCGTTCTCGCGCCTGCGCGAGCGGTTGCATGCGCTTGCGATCGATCAGGTGCAAGGCGTGCTGTTCGACTTGGGCGTGTCCTCGCCGCAGATCGACGATCCGCAGCGCGGCTTCTCGCTGCGCGGCGACGGCCCGCTGGACATGCGAATGGACACGACGCGCGGCGAAACGGCGGCGCAGTGGCTGGCGCGGGCAACGGTTGAAGAACTGACGCGGGTGATCCGTGACTATGGCGAGGAACGGTTTGCTGTACCGATTGCAAAGGCGATTGTGGCTCGCCGCGAGGCTGGGCGGCCGATCACCCGCACCGCAGACCTTGCCGCTGTCGTGGCGGACGCGATCCCCGTCAAGAGCCGCCGGGACGCGTCCCAGCATCCGGCCACGCGGACTTTTCAGGCTGTACGGATTCACGTCAATCAAGAGCTTGAAGAATTGGCGCTAGCGCTCGAACAAACGATCGATGTGCTCGCGGCCGGCGCGCGGCTGGTCGCGGTGAGCTTCCATTCCCTCGAGGACCGGCTCGTGAAGCGGTTCATCGAGGCGCACGCGCATCCGGAACGTGCGCTCGATTCGCGCGTGCCGTTGCGCGCCTCGGAGCTGCCGCCGCCGACCCTGCGCGCGCTCGGCAAGGTCGTGCCGGACGACGCGGAGGTCGCGGCGAACCCGCGCGCGCGCTCGGCCGTGATGCGGGTCGCCGAGCGCACCGCCGCGCCGCTGCGGAGGCCGGCGTGATCGGCCGCGGTACGCTGCTGCTGGTCGCCGCGTTGCTCGTTGCGAGCGGCCTGTCGCTCGTGACCGCGCAGCACCTCGCGCGCAGCCTGTTCGTCGATCTGGAGCGCGCCCGGCAGCAGTCGAAAGCGCTCGAGGCCGAGGGCAATCGTCTGCGCGTCGAACTGGGGCGCGCTTCGCAGCCGGCCGCCGTCGAGGCCGCCGCGCGCGGCCTGGGGCTTCGCCCGGTCGACGCCGCGCGCACCGTATTCCTGCCCGCCGGCGAGGGCGTGGCGGCGCAGACCGGAGCGGCCCGATGAAGCAGCCGCCCGCCTGGCGCAGCGGCGCGACGACGCGGGCCGGCGCGCGCGCGGCGCGCGGCGGCGAACGCGTCGCGTTCAACGCCACGCCGCTTCTCGCCGTCAAGCTGCCGCGCTGGCGTTCGATGCTGTTGCTGTTCCTGCTGTTCTGCGCGTTCACGCTGCTCGCGGGCCGCGCTTTCTATCTGCAGGGCGGCATCGGGACTGATTTCCTGCAACGGCAAGGCGAGGCGCGCTACGCGCGCACCCTCGAGGTGCCGGCCACGCGCGGCAAGGTGACCGACCGCAACGGTGTCGTGCTCGCAGCGTCGGTTCCGGCGCGCGCGATCTGGGCGATCCCCGAAGACGTCGACCTGGCGCCGCGCGAGCTGGCGCAGCTGGCGCAATTGCTGCAGATGCCCGTGTCCGAGCTCAAGCGCAAGCTCGCGGCCGAGGACCGCAACTTCGTCTACCTGCGGCGTCAGGTCGAACCCGAGGTCGCCGAGCGCATCGCCGCGCTGAAGATCGAAGGGATTCACGCGAGCCGTGAGTTCAAGCGGCACTATCCGGAAGGCCCGACCGCGGCGCACGTGATCGGGTTCACCGACGTCGAGGGACGCGGGCAGGAAGGCATCGAGCTCGCGCTCGAGTCCACGCTCGCCGGCCGCGCAGGCAGCCGTCGCGTGATCAAGGACCGGCTCGGGCGCATCGTCGATGGCGACTGGCAGCGCATGCCGGTCGACGGGCGCGACGTCGTGCTGTCGATCGACCACCGCATCCAGTACGTCGCGTTTTCGGCGCTGAAGGATGCGGTCGAAGCCCACCGCGCGAAGGCCGGCGCCGTCGTCGTGCTCGATGTCAAGACGGGCGAGGTGCTGGCACTGGCGAACTGGCCGAGCTTCGATCCGAACCGGCGCGACCGCTGGGATGCGGCGACACTGCGCAATCGCGCGCTCACCGACACCTTCGAGCCCGGCTCGACATTGAAGCCGTTTTCGATCGCTGCGGCGCTGGACGCCGGGCGCGTGTCGCCCGAACTGCGCGTGCAGACCGCGCCGGGGCGCATGACGATCGGCGGCCGCACGATCGGCGACGCCCATCCGCACGGCGTGCTGACCGTCGCCGAAGTCGTCGCCAAGTCGAGCAACGTCGGCACCGCCAAGATCGCCCTCGACCTGCCCGCGCAAACGCTGTGGCAGACCTATACCGCCGCCGGCTTCGGTCAGGCGCCGAGCGGCGCGAGCGCAGGATTCAGCGGCGCCGTCGCCGGCCGCCTGCGCCCGTACGAGGCGTGGCGCCCGATCGAGCAGGCGACGATCGCCTATGGCTACGGCGTTTCGGTGTCGCTGCTGCAATTGGCGCGTGCCTACACGATCTTTGCGCGCAACGGCGACGTCGTGCCGCTGACGATGATGAGGACCGAGGCGCCGCCCGCGGGGGTGCAGGTGATCAAGCCCGAGACCGCGCGCGCGATGCGGCGCATGCTCGAACTGGCCGTCGGCGACGAAGGCACGGCGCCGGCCGCGCGAATCGCCGGCTACCGTGTGGCCGGCAAGACAGGGACGGCGCGCAAGCTGCAAAACGGCCGCTACGTCAACGCGTACGTCGCGTCGTTCGCGGGCTTCGCGCCGGCGTCCGATCCGCGCATCGTCGTCGCCGTGATGATCGACGAGCCCGACACGGCGCGCGGCCGTTACTACGGCGGCGACGTCGCTGCGCCGGTGTTCGCGCAAATCGTCGCCGGTGCACTACGAACGCTGCAGGTGCCGCCCGACGGTGCCGTCGACAAGGTCCAGGGCAGGCCGATCGAGCCGCCCCGTCCGCCCTTGCAGCGGCTCGCCGAAGTCGCGTGGGTTGCCCAATGAGCGGACCGAGCACGACCGTGATGGACATCCTGGCGTGGCTGCGGGCCACGGTGCCATCGGCGCTGGATGGTGCGCATCACCTGCAGCTCGACAGCCGGCGCGTCGCGCCGGGCGACGTTTTCGTCGGGGTTCCGGGTGCGGTGCCGGGCCGCAGCGCAGACGGGCGCGCGTACGTGCGCGCGGCGGCCGCACTCGGTGCGGCCGCTGCGCTCGTCGAAGCGGAAGGCTGGACGCCGGTCGGCGTGGCCATTCCCGTCCTGCCGGTGCCGGGGCTGCGGCGGCTGGTCGGTGCGCTCGCTGCGAGCTTCTACGGACGGCCGAGCGAAAAACTGCTGGCGATCGGCGTCACGGGCACCAACGGCAAGACTTCGTGCACGCAGTGGATCGCGCAGCTGCTGACGTTCGAAGGCATGCGCTGCGGAGTCATCGGCACGATCGGCAGCGGGTTTCCGGGCGCGGCGTTCGCCGGCGCCGCGCTGACCACGCCCGATGCGAGCGCGCTGCAGCGCCAGCTTCGGGCGCTGCTCGACGACGGCGCGCGCGCAGTCGCGCTGGAGGTGTCCTCGATCGGGCTCGACCAGGGCCGCGTCGACGGCATGGCCTTCGACATCGCGCTGTTCACGAATCTCACGCGCGACCATCTCGACTACCACGGCACGCTCGAGAACTACGAGGCGGCGAAGGCGCGGCTGATCGACTGGCCGACGCTTTCGCACGCGGTGCTCAACCTCGACGACGCGGCCGGCGAGCGGTTCGCCGCGCGGCTGGCGCAGCGCAGCGGGGTCCGCGTGATCGGCTTCACCACGCAGGCAGCGGCGGCACCAGCGCCGCTGGCGCTGCGGCTGTCGGCGCATGCGGTGCGTGCGACGGCGACTGGACTGCGATTCGAGGTCGACGACGGCGTGCACCGCATCGATGTGGCTGCGCCGCTGGTCGGGGCCTTCAACGTTTCGAATCTGCTCGGCGTGCTCGGCGTGGCGGTCGCCGCCGGGATCCCGCTCGCGCGCGCCTGCGCCGTCGTGCCGCGGCTGGCGCCGCCGCCGGGGCGCATGCAGCGTATCGGCGCGGACGGCGCTCCGCTGGCGATCGTCGACTACGCGCACACGCCTGACGCGCTCGAGCAGGCGCTCGTCGCGCTTGCGCCGCTGGCGCAGGCGCGCGGCGGGCGACTCTGGGTCGTCTTCGGCGCCGGCGGAGATCGCGATCCGGGCAAGCGCGCGCCGATGGGCGAAGCGGCGGCGCGGCTTGCCGACCGCGTCGTGATCACCAGCGACAATCCGCGCACGGAGCCGCCCGAGGCGATCGTCGAAGCCATCGCGCGCGGCATTCCGGCAGATCGCGCGACGCGCGTCGAGCGGATCGTCGATCGCGCCGAGGCGATCGCGTACGCGTTGGGCGCGGCCGACGCCGCCGACGTCGTGCTGATCGCCGGCAAGGGTCACGAGGATTACCAGGAGATCGGCGGCGTCAAGCGGCCATTTTCCGACGCAGAGCATGCGCGCGCGGCGCTCGCCCGGCGCGGCGCGTCGGCCGCGACGGCCGTCGGCGCCACGGCCGGACCTCGCACCGCGACAGGGGCCGCCGCATGATGACGGTCGCCGAACTGGCGCGGTCGATTCCACAGTCGGCGCTGTACGGCGACGGGGGCGTTCGCTTTACCAGCGTGTCGACCGACACGCGCACCGCGCCGGCCGGAAGCGTGTTCTTCGCACTGCGCGGCGAGCGCTTCGACGCGCACGAATTCGTCGCGCAGGCGGCCGCAGCCGGGGCGGTTGCCGCCGTCGTCGAACGACGGCTCGACGTCGCGATACCGCAGGTGGTCGTCGCCGACACGCGGCGCGCGCTGGGCGCGGCGGCCGCCGCTTGGCGAGCGCGCTTCGACGTTCCGCTGATCGCAGTGGCCGGCAGCAACGGCAAGACCACCGTGACGCAGATGATCGGCTCGATCCTCGCGGCCGCCTGGGGCGAGCAGCGGCGACTCGCCACGCGCGGCAACCTGAACAACGAGATCGGTCTGCCGCTGATGCTGTTTGGGCTCGCCGCGCGGCACCGTGCCGCGGTGCTCGAACTCGGAATGAACCATCCCGGGGAGATCGCTTATCTCGCGCGGATCGCCCGGCCGACCGTGGCGGTGGTCAACAACGCGCAGCGCGAGCACCAGGAGTTCATGGCCTCCGTCGAAGCGACCGCGCACGAAAACGGCGCGGCGATCGCCGCGCTCGCACTCGAAGGTGTGGCGGTGTTCCCGGCCGACGATCCGTGCGCGGCGATTTGGCGCACGCTTGCCGGAACGCGACGCATCATCGACTTCGCGCGGCGCGGCGACGCCGTCGTCACGGCCACGGCCGAGCCGACGGCCACGGGCAGCCGGCTCGCGATCGCCACGCCGCAAGGGCTGATCGAGACGTCGATCGGCGCACCGGGCGCGCACAACGTTCACAACGCGCTTGCCGCGACGGCCGCGTGCCTCGCACTCGGGGTGCCGAACGCGGCGATCGCGGCAGGACTCGCGGCGTTCGCGCCGGTCGCCGGCCGCGGGGTCCGGCTGTCGAGCGCGAGCGGCGCCACACTGATCGACGACACGTACAACGCGAACCCCGACTCGATGCGCGCGGCGATCGACGTGCTCGCCGACCGTGCCGCGCCGCGCATCCTGGTGATCGGCGACATGGGCGAGGTCGGGGCGCAGGGACCTGCGTTTCACCGCGAGATCGGCGCGTACGCGCGCAGCCGCGGCATCGAGACGCTGCTGGCCATCGGCGATCTGGCGCGCGATGCCGTCGCAGCGTTCGGCCCGGGCGCCAGCCACTTCGACCGCATCGAAGCGCTGATCGCCGCTGCGGCGCGGGCCGCGGCCCCGGGGGCTACGCTGCTCGTCAAGGGTTCGCGTTTCATGCGCATGGAGCGCGTCGTGCAGGCGCTGGCGGCAAACCCGATGACGGGAGCGGGCTGATGGATGTCCGCTGCGCGCGCTTCGTTCGCTACCCCCGGCGGGAGCGGCCCGCCCGAGCCGGGTCGCCGCAAGGGGGTTGAGATGCTGCTCGAACTGTTCCAGTGGCTTGCGCAGGACATCCGCGCGTTCAACGTCTTCAGTTACCTGACGCTGCGCGCGGTGCTCGCCGCGGCTACCGCGCTGGTGATCGGGTTGGCCGCGGGCCCGTGGGTGATCCGCAGGCTCACCGAATTGAAGATCGGTCAGGCCGTGCGCCCCGAGGGTCCGCAGTCGCATCTGTCGAAGACCGGCACGCCGACAATGGGCGGCGCGCTGATCCTGATCGCGATCGGCGTGACCACGCTGCTGTGGGCGGATCTGACGAACCGTTTCGTCTGGGTCGTGCTGCTGGTGACGTTGGGCTTCGGCTGGATCGGCTGGGTCGACGACTACCGCAAGGTCGTTCACCGCAACCCGAAGGGGATGAGCGCGAAGGAGAAGTTCTTCTGGCAATCGCTGATCGGCGTGACCGCGGCGTTGTATCTCGCGTTCGCGATCGCCGCGCCTTCGACCGAACGGATGTGGCCGCTGCTGCTGCAGTGGTTCGCCAACGGTTTCACGATCGACCTGCCGTCGCGCGTGGACCTGATCGTCCCGTTCTTCAAGAACTTCGCCTATCCGATGGGCGTGTTCGGCTTCGTCATCCTGTCGTACTTCGTCATCGTCGGCACGAGCAACGCCGTCAACCTGACCGACGGCCTCGACGGACTCGCGATCCTGCCGGCGTCGATGATCGCCTCCGCGCTTGGCGTGTTCGCCTACGTCGTCGGACGCGCAGACTTCTCGAAGTACCTGCTGTTTCCCTACATTCCCGGCGCGGGCGAGGTCGCGATCATCTGCGCGGCCATTGCCGGCGCGGGGTTGGCGTTCCTCTGGTTCAACGCGTACCCGGCACAGGTCTTCATGGGCGACGTCGGGGCGCTCGCGCTCGGCGCCGCGCTCGGCACGATCGCGGTGATCACGCGGCAGGAGATCGTGCTGTTCATCATGGGCGGCGTGTTCGTCGCCGAGACGATTTCGGTGATGCTGCAGGTCGCCTACTTCCGCTGGACCGGCGGCCGCCGGATCTTCCGGATGGCGCCGCTGCACCACCACTTCGAACTGTCGGGTTGGAAGGAGAACCAGGTCGTCGTGCGGTTCTGGATCATCACGATCATGCTGGTGCTGGTGGGTCTTTCGACGCTGAAGATTCGATGAGCGGGTGCGAGCACGACGGCGGGTTCGGGACGAGGCTCATGCGCGCAGCGCGTGAAGGCCGCGCAGCGGCCGGCCGAGGTCAGAACCCGCCAGGCGTCTCGGTGGCGAACGAAGGATGAAGGCACTGATTCTCGGTCTCGGCGAAAGCGGTCTGGCGATCGCGCGCTGGCTTGCGCGCGATGGCGCGGCGCTGCGCGTGGCCGACACGCGCAGCGAGCCGCCGATGCTCGCGGCGCTGCGCAGCGAACTGCCGCAGGCGCAGTTCGTCGCCGGCGCGTTCGACGAATCGCTGCTCGAAGGGGCCGACGTCGTTGCGATCAGCCCGGGACTGTCGCCGACGCACTCCGATGCGAAAGCGATCGTCGCAGCGGCGAAGCGGCGCGGCGTCGAGGTCGTCGGCGAGATCGAACTGTTCGCGCGCGCGCTGGCGGCACTGAAGCAGCAGCGCGGCTACGCGCCGCGCATGATCGGCGTGACCGGCACCAACGGCAAGACGACGACGACGCGGCTCGCGGGCCTTCTGATCGCGCGCGCCGGCCGCGACGTCGCGGTCGCCGGCAACATCTCTCCGACCGCGCTCGATGCGCTGCGCGAGCGGCTCGACGCCAACGAATTGCCCGACGTCTGGGTGCTCGAGCTGTCCAGCTTCCAGCTCGCGACGACCGCGTCGCTCGCGTGCGACGCGGCGGCGGTGCTGAACGTCACGCAGGACCATCTCGACTGGCACGGCACGCTCGAGGCGTATGCGAAGGCGAAGGCGCGCATCTTCTCGAAGGACACCGTTCAGGTGCTCAACCGCGACGATCCGCTGGTGCTGGCGATGGCACGCGGCAAGTCGCATCCCGTGACTTTCGGCGCCAGCGCGCCGACGCAGCCCGACGAGTACGGCCTCGTGCGCGATGGTTCGCTCGTCTGGCTCGCTTACGCCGAGGACCAGAGCACGGGGCAGCGCCGCCGCAAGGCGGCGAGCGAACTGCCCGGCATTCCCGGCGAGGTCTTCGTGCACCGGCTGATGCCGGCCGACGCGCTGCGGATCCGCGGCCGGCACAATGCGGTCAACGCGCTCGCTGCGCTCGCGCTGGCGCGCGCGATCGGCTGTCCGCTCGCGCCGATGCTGCACGCGCTGCGCGAATACGAAGGCGAGCCGCACCGCGTCGAACTGATCGCGTCGATCGCCGGCGTCGAGTACTACGACGACAGCAAGGGCACCAACGTCGGCGCGACGGTGGCCGCGCTGGAAGGGCTCGGCGCGGAGAAGGCCGACTCCGGCGGCAGGCTCGTCGTGATCCTCGGCGGCGACGGCAAAGGACAGGACTTCGCGCCGCTCGCGACAGCGCTTGCCGCGCGCGCGCGGGCGGTCGTGCTGATCGGCCGCGACGGACCGCGCATCGCCGAACTTCTGCGCGGCGCCGCCTATCCGGTCGAGTCGTGCGCGTCGCTGCCAGAGGCCGTGCGTGCGTGCGCCCGATACGCGAAGGCGGGCGACGCGGTGCTGCTGTCGCCAGCCTGCGCAAGCCTGGACATGTTCCGCAACTACGCGCACCGGGCCGACGTGTTCAGGGACGCCGTCCGCGAGCTGGCCGCGGAGGCGGGACAGCCATGCTGAGCGGCCTGTTCCGCAAACGGCGCGCTGGGGCGGGCGGCGACCGGCGCAGCCGCGTCGGCGGCGACGCGGTGTTCGCGCTCGCCGGATTCGGCACGGCCGGACCGTCGGCGCGCGCAGGACGCGGCATCGACCGCTTCGACCGGCCGCTCGTGCTGGTCGTCGCCGCACTCATCCTGATCGGCATCGTGATGGTGTATTCGGCGTCGATCTCGCTGGCGGACTCGCCGCGGTACAACGTGACGCCGACGTACTTCCTCGTGCGGCATCTGTTTGCGCTCGCGGTCGCGTTCGCGGCCGCGGTGGCGGCGTTCTCGGTTCCGCTCGCCACCTGGCAGCGGCTCGCGCCGTGGCTGTTCCTGGGCTGCCTGGTGCTGCTCGTGGCCGTGCTGATCCCGGGTCTGGGCACGGGCGCACTGGGCGCGCGGCGGTGGATCTCGCTTCGCTTCTTCAACCTGCAGCCGTCGGAGCTGATGAAAATCGCGTGCGTGCTGTACGCGGCCGACTTCACCGTGCGCAAGCAGGACTACATGCACCGCTTCTGGAAGGGCTTCGGTCCACTCGGATTCGCGATGCTGATGATCGCGGTGCTCGTCGGCCGCCAACCCGATCTCGGGGCGGCGTTGATGCTGATGGTGATCGGCATGGGCATCCTTTTCCTCGGCGGACTGAGCTTGCGGCTGTGCGTCGCGGTGGCGATCATCGGCATCGCCGGGCTGGTCGTCGTGATCCTGCACGGGGCGGCGTTCCGGCTCGAGCGGATCGAGGCGTACGTCGATCCGTTCGCCCCGCAGCACGCCTACGCAAAGGGCTACCAGCTGACGCATTCGCTGATCGCGTTCGGCCGCGGCGAATGGTTCGGCGTGGGTCTCGGCGGCAGCGTCGAGAAACTGCATTACCTGACCGAGGCGCATACCGATTTCATCCTGGCGGTGATCGGCGAGGAACTCGGACTCGTCGGGGTGCTGACGGTGATCGTGCTGTTCTACTGGCTGGTCAAGCGCGCCTTCGAAATCGGCCGGCAGGCGGTCGCGCTCGAGCGCACCTTCGCCGGGCTGGTCGCGCAGGGCATCGGCCTGTGGATCGGCGTTCAGGCCTTCGTCAACATGGGCGTGGCGACCGGGCTGCTGCCGACGAAAGGGCTGACGCTGCCCTTCATGAGCTACGGCGGCTCGGCGCTCGTCGCCACCGTCGTCGCGATCGCGCTGCTGCTGCGCGTGGACTGGGAGAATCGGGTTCTGATGCGCGGAGGCCGCGCATGAGGCACCTGCTGGTCGTCGCGGCAGGCACCGGCGGGCACGTGATGCCGGGGCTTGCGGTCGCCGACGCGTTGCGCGAGCGCGGATGGCGCGTGTCGTGGCTCGGCACGGCGACCGGTATGGAGCGGGGGCTCGTCGAGCCGCGCGGCATCGGGTTCGACGCGATCGACTTCACCGGGCTGCGCGGCAAGGGTTGGAAGGCGATCGTCTTCGGCGGCTTCTACCTGCTGCGCGCGCTGTGGCAAAGCGGTCGCATCGTGCGCGTGCGGCGGCCGTCGCTGGTGTTTTCGACCGGCGGCTACGTCGCCGTGCCGGCTGGGCTCGCGGCATCGCTGCACGGTGTGCCGCTGGTGCTGCTGAACGCCGACGCCGCGCCGCTGCTGTCGACGAAGCTGCTCGCTCCGCTCGCGTCGGCGCTGCTGTGCGGCTTCGACGGCGAGGCTGCGCGCCGCGCCGGCGACAAGGGACTCGTGACCGGCAACCCCGTTCGCGCGGAGATCGCACAGATCGGGCCGCCGGCGCAGCGCTACGCACAGCGCAGCGGGCCGCTCGCGCTGCTCGTCGTCGGCGGCAGCCTCGGCAGCCAGGTGCTGAACCAGACGGTGCCCGCCGCACTCGCGTCGATCGATGCGACCCGTCGGCCGCGCGTCGTCCACCAGTGCGGCGCGGCGCACGTCGACGCCACACGCGCCGCGTATCGCGCCGCCGGCGTCGACGCCGAAGTCATCCCGTTCATCGACGACATCGCCGCACGCTACGCGGCCGCCGACGTCGTGCTGTGCCGCGCCGGCGCGATCACGGTGACCGAGTTGTGCGTCGCTGGCGTGGCCGCGATCCTGGTGCCGTTCGTCGTCAGGACGACGCAGCACCAGCGCACGAACGCCGAGTTCCTCGCGCAACACGGCGCCGCGATCCATCTGCCGCAATCGGAGATGACGCCGCAGACGCTCGCGCGGCGCATCGGAGAGCTGACCCGCGCTGAGCTCGTCGCGATGGCCGAACGGGCCCGCGCGCTCGGCAAACCGAACGCGACCCGAACGGTGGCCGATGCGATCGAACACATCGCCGCGGCAACGAACGGATGAGGGATCGATGAAACACCGAAGCGCAGACAACGTCGGATCCGGCGACAAAGGCGTTGCGTTTCTTCGCCGTGTGCGGCGTGTCCGGGCGGTGAAAGTCAAATGAAGCACGCGGTCAGGCACATCCGCTTCGTCGGCATGCCGGGTGCAGGGCCCCGGCATCGTCAGCCTGCGGCTTCGCCGATGCCGACGAAGCGCACGTCGACGACGGGGACCGCAAGATGAAACACGCGGTCAGGCACATCCGCTTCGTCGGCATGCCGGGTGCAGGGCCCCGGCATCGTCAACCTGCGGCTTCGCCGATGCCGACGAAGCGCACGTCGACGACGGGGACCGCAAGATGAAACACGCGGTCAGGCACATCCACTTCGTCGGCATCGGCGGCTCGGGCATGAGCGGCATCGCCGAGGTGCTGCTGAACCTCGGCTATTCGGTCAGCGGTTCGGATGCGGCGGAGAGCGCAGCCACGCGCCGGCTCGCCCAGCTCGGCGCCAAGGTCTGGCTCGGCCACGCCGCCGAGCACATCGCCGGCGCGGATGCGATCGTCGTTTCGACAGCGGTGAAGCCCGACAACCCGGAGGTCATCGCCGCGCGTGTGGCGCGCATTCCGGTCGTTCCGCGTGCGGTGATGCTCGCCGAACTGATGCGGCTCAAGCAGGGCATCGCGATCGCCGGTACGCACGGCAAGACGACGACGACGAGTCTGGTCGCGAGCGTGCTCGCCGCCGGCGGGCTCGATCCGACCTTCGTGATCGGCGGCCGGCTGAACTCGGTCGGGGCGAACGCTCGGCTGGGCACCGGCGACTACATCGTCGTCGAAGCCGACGAGTCGGATGCGAGCTTCCTGAATCTGATGCCCGTGATCGCGGTCGTGACCAACATCGACAACGACCACATGGAGACCTACGGTCACGACTTCGCGCGACTGAAGCAGGCCTTCGTCGAATTCCTGTCGCGGCTGCCTTTCTACGGCACCGCGGTGCTGTGCATCGACGACGCGCACGTGCGTGAAATCCTGCCGTTCGTGTCCAAGCGGGTCGTGACCTACGGCTTTGCGCCGGAGGCACAGGTGCGGGCGACCGATGTCCAGGCGTGCGGCACGGCGATGCGATTCAAGGCGCTGCGCGAAGGCGCGCCGGCGCTCGACGTGACGCTCAACCTGCCGGGACGGCACAACGTGAGCAACGCGCTCGCGGCCATCGCGGTGGCGACCGAACTGGACCTGCCCGATGCGCCGATCCGCGACGCGCTGGCGAGCTTCACCGGTGTCGGGCGGCGGTTCGCGCGGCATGGCGAAGTGCCGATCGACGGCGGAACGTTCACGCTGATCGACGACTACGGTCATCACCCGGTCGAGATGGCCGCCACGCTCGCGGCTGCGCGCGGCGCGTTTCCCGGACGGCGGATCGTGCTGGCGTTTCAGCCGCACCGCTACACGCGCACGCGCGACTGCTTCGAGGACTTCGTGAAGGTGCTGTCCACGGTCGACGTGCTGCTGCTCGCCGACGTGTACCCCGCCGGCGAGGCGCCGATCGTCGCCGCCGACGGCCGCTCGCTCGCGCGCGCGATCCGCGTGGCCGGCAGAGTCGAGCCAGTCTTCGTCGAGTCGATCGACGACATGCCCGCCGCGATTCGCGCCGCCGCGCAACCGGGCGACGTCGTGATCACGATGGGCGCCGGCTCGATCGGCGGCGTACCGGCCAGATTGCTGGAGCACGGCGGATGAAACGAGGCTGGTCAACCACCGAGACACAGAGAACAGCGAGAAGTGCGTTCGAGGTTGTCTCGGCAATCTCGGTGCCGCGGTGTCGGAACGGGTCCTTATGCAAACCGTGATCGATCCCAAATCGTTCGGCAAGGTCGGCGTGCTGTTCGGCGGGCGCTCGTCGGAGCGCGATGTGTCGATCATGTCGGGCACAGGCGTGCTCGCCGCGCTGCGTTCGCGCGGCGTCGATGCGCACGCGTTCGATCCGGGCACGCAGACGCTCGCCGAGCTGGAAGCGGCGAAGTTCAATCGCGTCTTCATCGCGTTGCACGGACGCTTCGGCGAGGACGGAACGATCCAGGGCGTGCTCGAGACGTTGCGCGTGCCGTACACCGGCAGCGGCGTGCAGGCTTCGGCGATCGCGATCGACAAGCTCACGGCCAAGCGGATCTGGGCCGCCGAAGGCCTGCCGACGCCGGCCTGGCGCGTGGCGCACGCCGACACCGACTGGAAGCGGGTCGTCGCCGAACTCGGCGACGCGCTGATCGTCAAGCCTGCGCGCGAAGGCTCGACGATCGGCATCACCAAGGTTACGCAGCACGACGGCAACGAGCTTGCCGCCGCATTCGAGACCGCCGTGCGCTACGACGATCGCGTGCTCGTCGAGGAGCTGATACCGGGCCGCGAACTGACCTGCGCGATCCTCGGCGAGGGCACGACCGCGCGCGCGCTGCCGCTCGTCGAGATCCGCGCGCCGGCCGAGAACTACGACTATCAGGCCAAGTACTTCTCCGAGCAGACGCGGTACTTCTGCCCGGCGCCGATCGACGAGCGCCTGGCGCACGAGATCCAGCGGCTATGCGTACGAGCGTACAACGCGCTCGGCGCGCGCGGCTGGGGTCGCGTCGACGTGATGCTGCGAACGGACGCCAAAGGCGACTTGCCGTACCTGCTCGAGCTGAACACGTCGCCCGGAATGACGAGCCATTCGCTCGTGCCGATGGCGGCGCGCGCGGTCGGCATGAGCTACGAGGACCTCGTGCTCGAGATCCTCGCTTCGGCAAGGCTGGAGGTGGCTGCGTGAACGGCGTTCGCGCGATCGAGTGGGGCGCGCGCGCGTTGCTCGCGGCGGCGCTCGCGCTCGCCGCCGGCGGCGCGGCGTTGTGGCTGGCGCAGCGGCCGTGGTTCGACCTGCGCCGCATCGAAGTGCGCGGCGAACTGCGGCACGTCAGCGGCGCGGCCGTCCGCGCGGCGGTGGCGGGTCGGCTGCGCGGCAACTTCTTCACGCTCAGCCTCGACGAAGCGCAGCGCGTCTTCGAGAGCGTGCCTTGGGTCGCGGCCGCGTCGGTGCGGCGCGCCTGGCCCGACCGGCTGGTCGTCACGCTGACCGAGCATCGCGCGCTCGGCGTCTGGAGCGACGGGCGGATCCTGTCCGACCTGGGGCGGCTTTTCGTCGCCAACGTGGCAGAGGCCGAGCTGTACGGGCCGCTGCCCGAGTTCGACGGCCCGGCCGAGTTCGCTGCCGAAGCGGCGCGACGCTTTTACGAATTCAGCGCGCTGCTCGCGCCGCTCGCGCTGACGATCGACGCGATTCGCATCTCGGAGCGCGCCGCGTGGTCGCTCGAAACGAGCGCGGGCGACGCGTCCGGTCCGCGCTTCGAGCTGGGTCGCGACGATCCGCCGGGTCGTCTCGCCGAACGCGTCGCCGCGATCGCCGCGCACTACCCGCTGGTCGTCGCCCGCCTTGCCGGACCGCCCGAGCGCATCGACGCGCGTTATCCGAACGGCTTCGCCGCTGCCGCCTACAAGAAATGATGAGAACGGAAACGAAGGATCTGATCGTCGGCCTCGACATCGGCACCTCGAAAGTCGTCGTCGCTGTCGCGGAGCTGCTCGCCGACGGCCGCTTCCAGGTGATCGGTCTGGGCCAGTCCGCGAGCGAAGGCCTGCGCAAGGGTGTGGTCGTCAACATCGAGGCGACCGTGCAGTCGATCCGCCGCGCGCTCGAGGAAGCCGAGCTGATGGCGGCGTGCCGCATCGGCGAGGTCTACACCGGCATCGCCGGCAGCCACATCAAGAGCTTCAACTCGAGCGGAATGGTGGCGATCAAGGATCGCGAAGTGTCGGCGGCCGACGTCGCGCGCGTGATCGAAACCGCGCGCGCGGTCAACATCCCGACCGACCAGCAGGTGCTGCACGTGCTGACGCAGGAGTTCATCGTCGACGGCCAGGAGGACATCCGCGAGCCGATCGGCATGAGCGGCGTGCGGCTCGAGGTGCGCGTGCACATCGTCACGGGTGCCGTCAGCGCGGCGCAGAACATCATCAAGTGCGTGCGCCGTTGCGGACTCGAGGTGCAGGACCTGATGCTGCAGCCGCTCGCGTCGTCGCTGGCGGTGCTGACGCCGGATGAGAAGGAGCTCGGCGTGGCGCTGATCGACGTCGGCGGCGGCACGACCGACATCGCGATCTTTACCGGCGGCGCGATTCGCCATACGGCGGTGATCCCGATCGCAGGCGACCAGATCACCAACGACATCGCGATGGCGCTTCGTACGCCGATTCCGGACGCGGAGGAGATCAAGCTGCGCTATGGCGTGGCCAAGGAGGTGCTCGCCGATCCGAACGAGAAACTGGAGATCCCCGGCATCGGCGACCGCGCGCCGCGGCTGCTGTCACGGCAGGCGCTCGCTGCGGTGATCGAACCGCGCGTCGAGGAGCTGTTCACGCTGGCGCAGAAGGTGATCCGCGAGTCGGGCTACGAGGAGCTGCTGTCGTCGGGGGTCGTGCTGACCGGCGGCACGAGCCTGCTGCCCGGAATCGGCGAGCTGGCGGAGGACGTGTTCCTGAAACCGGCGCGAATCGGCTGGCCGCACTACGACGCGGCGCTGGCCGACGTGGTCAAGAACCCGCGCTTTGCGACCGTGATGGGTCTGCTGATCGAGGCGCACTCGCAACGGCTGCGCGGACGCAAGGCCGCGGCGCAGACCGGATCGTTCAGACAGACGCTGAAGAGGATGAAGGAATGGATCGTCGGCAATTTTTAGGGGAAGCGTGCAGTGTCAAGGGCGAGCATGAGGCGCAACACGCCTCGCCGTTGACATTGCGCGTTTCGGTATCGGTGCATTGAGCTCACTCGATTCAGGAGGCAACAATGGCGTTCGAGATTCTCGAGACGGAAACGACGGGCACGATCATCAAGGTGATCGGCGTCGGCGGCGCGGGCGGCAACGCGGTCGATCACATGATCCGACGCGGCGTGCAGGGCGTGGAATTCATCTGCGCCAACACCGATCATCAGGCGCTGGCGCGCTCGCTGGCAACGAACGTCATCCAGCTCGGCAAGACGGGGCTGGGCGCCGGCAGCCGTCCCGAGGCCGGCCGGCAGGCCGCCGAAGAAGCGCGCGATCGCATCGCCGACGCGCTGCGCGGCGCGCACATGGTCTTCATCACCGCCGGCATGGGCGGCGGCACGGGTACCGGTGCGGCGCCGGTCGTCGCCGAAGTCGCGAAGGAACTCGGCATCCTGACGGTGGCCGTGGTGTCGAAACCGTTCGACTTCGAAGGACCCAAGCGCGCGCGCGTGGCCGAGATCGGACTGCAGGAACTCGAGGACAAGGTCCACTCGCTGATCGTCATCCTGAACAACAAGCTCGAGGAGGTGCTCGGCGAGGACGCGGAGATGAGCGAATGCTTCCGCGCCGCCGACGACGTGCTGCACAACGCCTGCGCCGGCATCGCCGAAATCATCAACATTCCGGGTCTGGTCAACGTCGACTTCGAGGACGTGAAGACGGTGATGAGCGAGCACGGCAAGGCGATGATGGGCACTGCGACCGCAAGCGGGCTGGACCGCGCGCGCGTGGCGGCCGAGCAGGCGGTGGCGAGTCCGCTGCTCGAAGGCGTCGACCTGTCCGGCGCGCGCGGCGTGCTGGTCAACATCACCGCCAGCAGCTCGCTGAAGATGAAGGAGACGCGCGAGGTGATGAACACGATCCGCGCCTTCGCCGCCGACGACGCGACGGTGATCTTCGGCACGGTGTGCGACGAATCGATGGGCGACGACCTGCGCGTGACCGTGGTCGCGACCGGGCTGGGCCGTGCGGCGTCGAAGAAGACGCCGTTCACGGTCATCAAGACGGGCACCGACAATGCGCCGGTCGGTGTGGCGCCAGCGCCGCAGGCGGCCGACTACGGGCATCTCGAGGTTCCCGCCGTCTGGCGAACCGGCCGCGAGAGCGCAGCGGCCCGCGTGGCGGCGATGGAGGACAGCGGTACCGATCGGTACGACATTCCGGCATTCCTGCGCAAGCAGGCGGACTGACGGGCGAATCAGCGACGCCGCACCGCCGCGGTCCGCACACGGGCGTGCGTCGACGGCGGCGGCAGCGGCCGTACCGCGGCCGAGGCGCGCCCGGTGCCGCTGCGGTACCAGGCTGGTTCGATCGGCAGCGACGCTTCGCTCGGGGCGTCGCTGCCCGCCAGTGTTCGAAAGCGGTCGGTCACGAAGTCGATGAACGGCCGCACGCGCGGGTTGCGCCGGAAGCTCGGCCGGTAGAACAGGTTGATCGGCGGCGGGTCCGCCATGTCCCAGTCGGTCAGCGCGGCGACCAGGCGGCCGTCGCGCGTCGGGTCGCGCAGAGTGAAGCTCATCAGGCGCGCGACTCCCATGCCGGCCAGCGCTGCTTCGACGATCACGTTGCGGTCGTCGCTGACGAGGTTGCCCTTGACGGTCACCGCTTCGCACTGCCCGTCCTTCGTCAACTGCCACAGGTCGAGCACCGTGCCTTCCGGGTTTGGCATCAGCAGGCAGTTGTGGCGCTGCAGGTCGCGCGGCTGCTTCGGCATGCCGTGTGCGGCCCAGTAGGCCGGGGCGGCGCATACGAAAGTCCGCGTGCGTGCCAGGCAGCGATGTATGAGGCCGGTGGCCAGCGGCCAGCCCAGTACGATGCACACATCGACCCCGCGCGACTCGGCATCCGCGAGCCGCGTCATCACGCGAAAGTCGATCTCGATGTCCGGATAGGCCGCGAGAAACGCCGGCAGCGCGGGCACCAGCCAGCTCTGGATCAGGAAGCCCGGGGCGCCGACCACCAGCGTGCCTTTGGGCCGGTTGCCGGCACGCATCAGCGCGGCGTCGGCGCTGGCAAGCTGTTCGAGCAGCGGGCGGCAGGTGTCGAGGTAGGCGCGGCCGTCGGCCGTCAGCACCAGGCCGCGCGCGTTGCGCTCGACCAGCGTGGTGCCGAGGCTGCGTTCGAGCGCCGAGACCATCTTGCCGATCGCCGGCACGCTGACCTCGAGCCGGCGCGCCGCGGCCGACAGGCTGCCTTCCTCGGCGGCGGCGACGAAGCACTGCAGTGCGCGCAACTTGTCCACGTCGCCCCCTTTCGCGAGTCGGCTTGAACCGATGGTTCAAGCCGGATTGGCCGGTCGGCATCTTCCACTGCCCGCGGTGCGCCGTCTAGATTGGGTCCATCGTCAATTCACGAGGAGTGCCGACATGAATCGCATCGCAGTGCTGGTCGCAACCGCCGCAGTCTTCACCGCAGTCGCGGGGCCGACGTCGGCCGCCGCAGCCTGGCCCGACAAGCCGGTGCGCATCGTCGTGCCGTTCCCGGCGGGCGGTGCCTCGGATGCCACCGCCCGCGCGCTTGGGGAGGCGCTGGCGAAGCGCCTCGGGCAGCCGGTGCTGATCGAGAACCGGCCGGGCGCCAGCGGTGGTGTGGCCGCGCAGGCCGCGATGGGCGCCGCCCCCGACGGCAATACGCTGCTGTGGGCGTCGGCTTCGATGGTCGCGTTGCCGTACGTCCTGAAGAAGCCGCCTTTTGCGGCGATGACCGACATGGCGCCGGTGGCGATGGTCGGCCGCCTGCCGTTCTGCCTGTTCGTGCATCCGTCGGTCACGGCCGGCACGCTCGCGCAGTTCACGGCCCAGGCACGCCAGCAACCGGGCAAGCTGAACTTCGCGGCTGGCTCCATCAGCGAGTACCTGGCCGGCACGCAGTTGAATGCCGCCAGCGGGGCGCAGATGCAGCACGTGCCCTACAAGGGCGGGGCGCAACTGATGCCCGACCTGGTCGAGGGCCGGGTGCAGGTCAACATCGGGCCGTGCTCGACCGGCATGCCGTTCGTCAAGGCGGGCAGGTTGCGCGTGCTGGCCACCCTGCTGGACCAGCGCAGTCCACTGCTGCAGGAGGTGCCGACGGCTGCCGAGGCGGGACTACCCGAACTCGCCGCGCCGACCTGGCAGGCGCTGCTGGCGCCGCCGCGCACGCCGGCCGCGATCGTCGACCGCCTGGCGCGCGAGGTGGCCGACGCGCTCGCTGACCCGCAAACGCGGGCCCAGCTGGAGCGCATCGGCGTGCAGCCGGCCGCGGCCGGCCCGGCCGCCCTCGAGGCGCGCATGCGCCAGGACATGCCGTTGTGGGAACGGTTCGTGCGCCAGAACGGGATCGAGGCCGAATGAATGCCGCTGCCGACGCCCGCTGCGCGACGCGGCTGCTCGATCTGATCGGCGGCAACTGGACCACGCAGGCCATCGGTGCCGCGGTGACCCTCGGCGTGGTCGATGAACTGGCGCGTGCGCACTGCACGACCGAGCAACTGGCGCAGCGCACCGGCTGCGCGCCGCGCGCGCTGCAGCGCCTGCTCAACGGGCTGGCGGCGATCGACATCGTGACGCGGGATGCCGTTGGCCGCCATGCGCTCAGCGCCACCGGTGCGCTGCTGCGCGAGGACGCGGCCGGCAGCGTGCGCTGGTGGGCGCAGTGGTGCAGCGGTCCGCAGTGGTCGCTGTGGGGCAACCTCGCGCAGAGCGTGCGCACCGGCCGCAGTGCACGGACGCTGGCCGGCGGGCGACCCGGCTACGCGCACCTGCAGGCCGATGTCGGCGCCGCCCGCCTGTTCCATCGCGCGATGGCCGGGTTGACCCGGCGCATCGGCCGGCGCATCGCGCGCGATCTCGACTGGCGGGGCGTGCGGCAGGTGGTCGACATCGGCGGCGGCTATGGCGAACTGCTGGCCGAGATCCTGGCCGCGCAGCGTTCGGTCCGCGGCATCGTGTTCGACCTGCCGCACGCCACGCGCGATGCGGCCGCCTACCTTGCCGAGCGTGGTCTGGCCGCGCGCTGCTCGGTCGTCTCCGGCAGCTTCTTCGAGCCGCTGCCGGCGGGCGCCGACGTGTACCTGTTAAAGAGCATCCTGCACAACTGGGACGATGCCGATGCGCTGCGCATCCTGCGCCAGTGCCGCTCGGCGATGCCGGCTGCGGCGCGCGTGCTGGTGGTCGAACGCGTGCTGCCGGCGCAGGCGGCAGGTGGCCGCCGCGAGCGGGCGGTGTTGCGCAGCGACCTGAACATGCTGGTCAGCCTGGGCGGTCGCGAACGCACACGGCGCGAGTTTGCCGAGCTCGCCTTGCAGGCGGGCTTCACGCGTCCGCGGCGCGTCGGCACCGCGCTCGACTACGACGTACTCGAGATGCGGCCGGCGCCCGCTCGTCGGGCGCAGCCGGCTGCGGTCAAGGCCCCGGCGCCGCCGGCCCGATTAGGTCGCGGTACGCGTGCCAGGTCGCGTGACCGACGATCGGCGCGGTGACGACGAGTCCGACGAAAAGTGTCGCGAATCCGATGCCGATCAGCAGCACGATCAGCAGGGCCCACACGGTCAGCACGACCGGGTTCTCGGCGAGCGCGCGCACGCTGGTCAGCGCGGCGACGATCGTGTCGGTGCCGCGGTCGAGCATCATCGGTACCGATACGACGCTGACGGAGAAGACGATCGCGGCGAAGACGAGCCCGACGGCCAGATAGGTCAACAGAAAATCGAGATGCTCTAGGCTCACGACCCGCTGCAGGAAGCCGGACAGCGTCGGCATGCCGGTGGAAAAAAACAGTGCGAAGGTGACGAGCGACGCACGCGCCCAGACGAGCAGGATCACGGTCAGCACCAGAGCGAACAGGCTGAATGCACCGACGTTGGTCCGCCAGGCGGTCAACGTCGATCGCAGCGCGACCGTTTCGCCGTGCTCGAGTCGCCGGCTGATGTCGTACAGACCGGTCGCGACGAAAGGCCCGACCAGCAGGAAGCCGGCAGTCAGCGCCGACGTGTATTCGTACGCGTGGCTGAAAACGAGGTAGATCAGCCAGCCCATCAGCGCAAAGGCGGCGCCATAGAACCCGCTCGCCGCGGGCGCACGCCTGAAGTCGCGCCAGCCGGAGCCGATCCAGCGCAGCGGGGCGGCGATGGCGACGCGGCGGATCTTGGGAAACGGCGTCGGCCTGTTGGGGCGGTGCGCGTCGGCGCCTGCGGAATCGGTCATCGTTACCTCGTCGGCGGCATCTCCGGCGTGCGGCCGAAGCGCGCGCATTGTGGGGGGCGGGCCGGCCAAATGCTCGACGCACTGCACAACGCCAGGGATACAATCGCGCCTCCATGTTGAAGCAGCGCACGCTCAAGCAGATCGCGCGTACGGTCGGTATCGGCATGCACAGCGGCACCAAGGTGGAGCTGGTGCTGCGACCGGCCGCCGCCGATACGGGCATCGTCTTTCGCCGTGTCGACGTCGATCCGCCGGTGGACATTCCGGCCTCCGCCGACGCGGTCGTCGAAACGCGCATGGCCACCACGCTCGGCCGGGGCGAGGTTCGCATCGCGACGGTCGAGCACCTGATGAGCGCGCTCGCGGGACTCGGCATCGACAACTGCTATGTCGACGTCGATGCGCCCGAGATTCCCATCATGGACGGCAGCGCGGCGAGCTTCGTTTTCCTGATCCAGTCGGCGGGCATCGTCGAACAGAACGCGCCAAAGCGCTTCGTCCGCGTGCTGAAGACGGTCGAGGTGCGGGACGGCGACAAGTGGGTCCGGCTCGAGCCGCACTTCGGATTCAAGCTGCGCTTCTCGATCGATTTCAGCCATCCGGCGATCGACGCCACCGAGCAGGACGTCGAAGTGGACTTCGCGCGCGAACCCTACGTCGCGTCGGTCGCGCGCGCGCGCACATTCGGCTTCGTCAACGAAGTCGAGGCGCTGCGGGCTGCGGGGCTGGGCATGGGCGGCAGCTTCGAGAACGCGATCGTGATGGACGAATATCGCGTGCTCAATGTCGACGGGCTGCGCTCAGGCGACGAATTCGCCAAGCACAAGATCCTCGACGCGATCGGCGACATGTACATGCTCGGGCGGCCGCTGATCGCAGCGTACGTCGCGCACAAGTCGGGTCACGCGCTGAACAACCGGCTGCTGCGCGCGCTGCTTGCGGACGCCGCGGCCTACGAGACGGTCACCTTCGACGATCGCAGCGCCGCGCCCGAGGCATTCCGCCTGTACGGCGCGCCTGCCTGAGCGCGCGTCAGAGGAACCTGCGCTACGACGCACTGGCAGCGTTTTCGGGTGCTCGTTCCTCGCCGCGCATCATGCGGTGTCGTCGCCGCGCTGCATGCGCGGTGCAACCGGCCGGCGCGGCACAAGCACAAGGGTTCACCCCGCCGGGATTACGGCGCAACGGCGCACGGAAGAGGGCGATGAATGGAGATCTTGCAGGGCGACGGCGCTTCGCCTACCGCGTCATCCGGCGCGGCCGCGCGGCGCTTTGCCGGTTCCCCGTGTTGGTGCGGTTCAACGGCGTTTCCCCGCATCACAGTTTCTGAGACGACGCGATGCCGATTTTCCGCGCGCTACTGATCGTCTTCGCGATTGCCGTCGTGCTGTGCGTCGCGGCGTTCATCGTGACGGGCAACCGCAAGTACCTTGGCTGGTCCTGGCTGCTGTTCCGGCTCGCGATCGCGGCAGCGCTGCTGTTTTTCGCGGTACTGCTGCTCGAACGGATCGTGTGAGCGCGCCGCGGGGCAAACGCAGAAGCCGGTCGAACTCGTGCCCTAGCGGTTTCTTGTGAGGTCCGCTCGCAGCGTGGCGCGGAGCCGTTGGATGGCATCGCGCAGGGGCGAGTCGCTCAAAGTAAGTGCAAGCTCATCTGCAAAGCGAAGTGGGGCCTCGAAACTGCGG
>Ga0272446_1002617_pt1 | contig 24144 bp, 19 predicted proteins | sample YNPCB0061_FD_194587 | JGI IMG/M metagenome (GOLD analysis project Ga0272446, IMG submission 194587) | Hot spring microbial mat communities from Yellowstone National Park, WY, United States - YNP-CB-006-1 | ecosystem: Environmental > Aquatic > Thermal springs > Hot (42-90C) > Sediment | place...
GGAGGTGACCCGCGATCCTTGGAAATCGATCTTCAAAGCCGCGTTGAAGGAAAGCTGAAACGGCGGATTCTGTTTCTCACCCATTGGGTTTCGCCCTCCAGAAGGGGTTGATCATGCTGGAACCCGTATTAATAAACATGTTGGAGAATCTTACAAAGTTGCACCCAAATGTTTAAAACGGAAATCCGGGCTAGAAGAGCCGCGAGGCCTGCGGGGACAACCTGAATCAGAGCCGCATACAGGTTGTCCCTGTCCTTCCTTCTTTGTGTCCACCCCGTCCCGCGCAGGTGGGGCGTGTGACCAAAGTCATAGGCGCAGGGTGACGGCGGTCTTAACCTGGGGTGCATGAGAAGGCTGTGGATTAGCTTTGCGCTTATTAATGTAATCTCGTTTTCCATCCTGGGTTGGATCGGGACGCGGATTTATCAGGAGAAACCGCCGATTCCGGACCGCGTGGTTTCCAAGGACGGCCAGACGGTAGTCGCCAGCGGCGACATCGGGCGCGGGCAGAATGTCTGGCAGTCGATGGGCGGCATGGAGGCCGGCTCCATCTGGGGGCATGGGAGCTATGTGGCGCCGGACTGGACAGCCGACTGGCTCCACCGGGAAATCGTCTTTGTTCTGAACCACTGGGCGCGGCAGGAATTCGGGCGCAATTACGACCAACTCGAGGGCGAACAACAGGCCCGGCTGCGCGGGCGGGCAACCGCCATGTACCGCGCCAACACTTACGACGCGGCCTCAGGGACGCTCACCGTTGATCCGGTGCGGGCGCTGGCGTTCGAACACTGCCTGGAGCATTATTCAGGCGTGTTCATGCGAGGCAACACGGCTTACTCGATTCCTGCGGGGACCATCCGCGACGAGACGCGCATGCGGCAACTGGCCGCGTTCATTTTTTGGACGGCGTGGGCGGCTTCCACCAACCGTCCGGGCGACACCATCACTTACACCCACAACTGGCCGCACGAGCCGCTCATCGACAACCGCCCCACAGGGGAGACGGTGTTGTGGACCGGGGTGAGCATCATCATGCTGCTGGCCGGAATCTGCGCTCTGGTGTGGTGGTACGCGTCGCAGAAAAGAGAAGTGGAGCACGGGCAGCTGCCGGCTGAAGATCCGCTGGGAAGCTGGCGCGCCACCGAGTCTCAGCGAGCCACGGTGAAGTACTTTTGGGTGGTTGCGGCGCTGATTCTGGTGCAAATGCTGATGGGAGTGGTTACCGCGCACTACGGCGTTGAGGGGGATGGATTCTATGGGATTCCGCTTTCGAAATGGCTCCCGTATTCGGTGGCTCGCACTTGGCACATCCAGCTCGGCATCTTTTGGATCGCCACGGCGTGGCTGGCCGCGGGGCTTTTCATCGGGCCGCTGGTGAGCGGGCGCGAGCCGAAGGGCCAGAAACTGGGCGTGAACCTGCTGTTTCTGGCGCTTCTAGTGGTGGTGGCCGGGTCGCTCACCGGCCAGTGGCTCAGCATTCACAACAAGCTGTCCGACGCCACTTCGTTCTATTGGGGCCATCAGGGTTATGAGTACATCGACTTGGGCAGGGGATGGCAGCTTCTGTTGTTCGCCGGGCTGCTGATCTGGCTGGGTCTGGTGGTCCGCTCGGTGAGGCCTGCTATGAAGCAGCCGGGAGAGCAACGGCCTTTGCTGTGGCTGTTTTTGATGTCTGCCGCAGCGATTGGTCTCTTCTATGGCGCCGGGCTGACCTGGGGCCGGCATACGCACCTGTCGATGGTGGAGTACTGGCGCTGGTGGGTGGTTCACTTGTGGGTGGAGGGATTTTTTGAAGTTTTCGCCACTGCGGTGATTGCCTTTTTCTTCGCGCGGTTGGGGCTGATCCGGCCCGGCCTGGCGGCCAAGTCCGCGCTGCTGTCGGCGGCCATTTACCTGGCGGGCGGCATCATCGGCACTTGCCATCACCTGTATTTCACCGGGACTCCTACGGTAGCGCTGGCCTGGGGGTCGGTGTTCAGCGCGCTGGAGGTGGTGCCGCTGACCTTCATTGCCTACGCCGCTGTTGACGACCTGCGCCGGGGCGGCCTCACTCCGTGGGCTGCCCGCTACAAATGGCCCATTTACTTTTTTGTGGCGGTGGCGTTCTGGAACATGGTGGGAGCGGGATTGTTCGGTTTCATGATCAACCCGCCCATAGCTTTGTACTTCATGCAAGGTCTTAACACCACCCCCGTGCATGGGCACGCCGCGCTGTTTGGCGTTTACGGCCTGCTGGGGATGGGGCTGATGCTGGTGTGCCTGCGAGCGCTGGGGCCGGAGGCTCATTGGAACGAAAAGACTTTGAAATTCTCCTTCTGGGCTATGAACATTGGGCTGCTGGCTATGTGTGTGGTGAGCCTCCTGCCGGTGGGTTTGCTTCAGACTTGGGCGTCCGTGGACAAGGGCTATTGGTACGCGCGGAGCGCGGAATTCTTGGGTTCGGGCTATATGCAGACGCTCCGGTGGTTGCGCGCGCCGGGCGACACGATCTTCGCGCTAGGGGAAGCCGCTTTGGTGTTGTTTGTGTTTTCCGTGAGCCGGGGCAAGAAAGCCTGACGGGAGGTTGAAAGACGAGGAAAGCGGGGCCGGCTGTTCTTTAAACCTTGTTGTAAAAGAGAAGGGGCTTGAACCAAGCCGCGGGAACGTGCTAGTCGTGGGAGTTGCCTGATCTTTCCGTAATTCTTCCCGCGCTCAATGAGCGGTCGAACTTGGAAGCGCTGCTGCCGAAGATCGACGCTGTCCTTAAGCGCATAGGCGTGAATTCAGAAATTGTGGTGGTGGACGGCGGCTCCACCGATGGAACGCCGGAGGCTGCTGTCAGCCTCGGCGCCCGTGTCGTCCGGCAAACGGAACGGGGCTACGGGGGCGCCATTCTTGCCGGTTTGCAAGCGGTCAACTCTCCCTGGGTGTTGACCATGGATGCGGACCAGTCCCATCCCCCCGCCGTGATAGAACAGTTGTGGAACGCCCGGTCCAAAGGGGATCTCATTTTGGGGTCGCGTTTCATGCCTGGAGGGTCGGCGGAAATGAAGCGCCTGCGCTACCTGCTAAGCCGCATTCTGAACCTGACCTTCACGGCGCTGTTGCGGGTGCCGGTGCGGGATCTTTCCACCGGTTGCCGGCTCTACCGCAGGGAGGCTTTAGAAGGCCTCACGTTTCGCGCACGGGACTTCAACATTGTTCAAGAAATGGCGGTGACGCTGTACCTTCGCGGGGCCAAACTGCACGAGATCCCGTTGCACTATGCGCCGCGCGCCGCGGGCCAGAGCCACGCCCAGATCTTCGCTTTCGGGTTGCGGTACCTGCGCACGCTCGGGCAGTTGTTTGTCCGCCGCTACTTGTCCTGAGGGCGGGAGTGGTTCCGCTCCCACTGCTGGATGTAGAGGGTGGTGATGTTGCGGCACGAGCCCGGGTTGTAGTCCAACACGACCGCTGTGCGAGACTCCATCGCTTGGCGGAAGGTGTCCGCATCGCAGAAGAAGCCATCGATATCGGGATAGTCGGGACGGCGGATCACTGCGCCTTGCACCTCCGGCGTCGGGTAGACGCCGTCGATGCGGAAGGCTTGAAAGCCGTGATCGACGAAGGTTCGCCAGAAGTTGTCGTCGCTAAGGCCGTTTAAGAAGATCATCTTATTGGGGAAAGCCTTACGGCCGGCGGAGGCGCACGCAATGATTTCCCGGCAGGCCACAGAGTTCTGGTAATACCAGCGGCTCCAGGCTCGAGCGTCGTTTGCGCTGCCGGCGGCGAAGACCGCTGCGATTGCCGCCGCGCTCCAGCGCATTACGGGATGCGAGCGCCAGGCTTCCACCAGCCCCCAAGCTCCCAACATGGCGAGTCCGATGGCCGGCAAGGTTAGATAGTAATGCGTCACGTGGTCCCGCAACGGCAACACAGGCGCCAGCGGAAACAGGAACCAAGCGGCGAACACGAGCACTTGCCATTGCCTCTTTCGGACGCCCCACCAAAGCGACGCCAGCAGCGCCAGGCTGACAAGCGCCACAAACGGCAAGTTCCACGCCCACTCGCGCAGGCGGTGGGGTCCCGTCCACGAGGGGCTCACCGCCAGCCGTACATAGCGCGCCAGCGTCACAAGAATCCACCCATCGAAGTGCATGGAGTAGACGCCCTGCGCTTGTTTGGGCGCCAATAGGATGTGCAGGACGGCGAACGCCGCTGACGCAGCGAACATCGGGGCGATGGCAAGCAGCCGGCGGCGGTGAAACAGCAGGGCGTGAACCGCGATGAGCGCCGGATAAACCACGGTGGTTTCCATCACCAGAAAGCCCGTGAGGAACACCAGCCATTGCAGCCCATACCAGCGGCGCCGGCCGGTCTCCACCCAATTCAAGTAAAAATGGAAGCCGGCGAGCAAACAAAGTCCGCACAACGCCTGCATGTAGGCTGAGCTCCAGCTCATCACCGTCCCCAAATTGGGGTTGACCAACCATAGGAGCGCCGCCAGAAAGCCCATCGCCGCTGAACCTGATAGCCGGCGAACCAGCCAGGCGAGCAGCGCCAGGTTCAGGAACTGGGTGGCGAAGGCGACCATACGGAAAGGCAGCGCCTCTTCGGGGAACCAGCGGCTCAGCACCAGAAAATAAGCCCGCTCACTCAGCGGGCGCCAAGTGCCATGCACGGAGGGAGCCAACAACTCCGTCCACAGCGAGCCTCCGTCCGCGATGCGGCGCCACTGCCCGAGCCAGACGAAGTCATCGGCTTGAAACCAGGCCAACAGCCCCGGGTAATAAATGAGCAGGCACAGGAAAGAAGGGAAAACCCACCACATCGCGCGCGCTGTGCGGCCGCCGGCCAGCCGGTGCAGCCGCTCTCCAACAGTGAACATGGAAAGATCCAGCGTAGCAGGAAGCACGTCGCTGCGCCCTGCGGCGGATGATCAGGATACGATAGAAAGTGGGCGCGTGCCGCCTTAACGTTGATGGGCCATCCGCTATGCGAAACGACCGTATTGTGTTGAAGACGCTGACAGCCGTTGGGCTTGCCGCTGTTCTGCTTTCCGCAGCCCAAGCCGGATTTGTGGCGTTGCTGGAGCGCAACGCCATGCCGGGGTTTGAATCCGGCTCCCCTTACTGGGTGATCGAGGACGGCGTGCTGGCGCTGAAAGACCGCACCGACGGAAAGATGATCAACGCCAATTACTTGTGGACTAAAGAACAGTACGGCGACTTCGTGCTGGAGCTGGAGTACAAGGTTCCGCCTGAGCGCGCCAATTCTGGCGTGTTCCTGCGGACCGCCGACCGCAAGGATCCAGTGCAGACGGGCATCGAGATTCAGGTGGGCAACGCTCCGGCCGATCGCCCATTGGGGCGGGGAAGCGTGGGAGGACTTTATGATCTTCTTGCCCCGCGGGTGAACGCCCACAAGGTGGGCGAGTGGAACAAGTACGTGATCACTTGCCTGGGTCCCCGGATTCGAGTGGAGCTGAACGGACAACTGACCGCGGACGCCAACCTGGACGAATGGGTGGAAGCGCGCAAGAATCCGGACGGATCACCGAACAAGTTCCGCACGCCGCTCAAAGACTTTGCCCGGCGCGGTTACATCGGCTTGCAGGACCACGGCGTGCCGGTCTGGTACCGCAACATCCGGATCAGGAAGCTGGACTAGGTTCGGCTTTCTCCCAGTTTCCTTTCCCGCACATATTCTCGCAAGCGGGGAAGACGCCGTCCTTCTCCAGTTTACGGGGCAATTTGCACACCGTACACCAATAGATAGCGGTTTCCGGCACGGTAGCGCCTGGTTTGTAAATCGGCTTGATCATTTCTTAACTCCCAGAGCCCGCCGCTCAGCCAGCGCGAGTTCGGCGAGTTTCTCCAAATTGTCTACCAGGATATCGGGCGGGTCGCTTTCGAAGCCCTCCGGCTGGAAACCATAGGTAACGCCGCAGGCGCGAATGCCGGCATTGCGCGCGGTCCGCACATCCACAGCGCTATCGCCGACCATCATGGCTTCCGGAGGCAGCGCGCCGGCTTCCTCGAGTAGTTTGTGTACGCCTACAGGGTCGGGCTTTTTTTGCTCAAAGCTGTTGCCGCCATAGACGCGAAAGAAGTGGTCGTGCAAGCCCAAGCCGTCGATGATGCCCTGGCTGAAACGCACCGGTTTGTTGGTGAGAACCGCCATGAGGACGCCGTCGGCGCGCAGCCGGTCCAGCGCGCTGCGGACTCCTGGATAGAGATACGTGTGATCGAGCATGTGCGCCCGGTAATAGGTGTAGAAATACTCGAGGGCTTGAACGACGTCGGATTCCGGCGCCTCGGGTCCCATCGCCCGGCGCATGAGGACGGGCGCGCCGTTGCCGACATAGGAGCCGATCAACTGGAGGTCAAGCGGAGGCAGACCCATGTGGGCGCGGGCGGCATTTACCGCATTGGCCAAGTCCTGCTTGGAATCGACCAGCGTGCCATCCAGGTCAAAGATCAGCAGTTTCACTAAAACTCCAACCTCAAAGCCAACTGTCCCTGCCGCGGGCTGTTGGCCTGTCCACTGATGCGCCCGAAGTTGGCGTTGTTGATCACGGCTGCGGGCGCGCTGAACTGCGTGCGGTTGAAGACGTTGAAGTATTCGGCGCGGAAGATCAGGGTGAATCGTTCCGCCAGCGGCGTGCGCTTAATGACGCCGAAGGATTCATTCAGCAAAGCCGGTGCGCGCACGTCCGAATGCGACCGTGCGGAGGCGCCGAATCGCAGCGCTCCGGGAATGGCGAAGGCAGCCGGATTGATCCAGCGGTCGCGAGCGGGATCAAAGTCCGGGATGGAGACATGGCGCTCGACGCCGGCGACCACGTCGGGACGCAGCACGCTGTTGAACAAAGGCAACGTGTTAGTGGCGGTGAGCACCACCGGTTTGCCCTTCTGGTACTGGTGAATGCCGGTGAAGCTCCAGCCTCCGGCGACAGCGTTGGCTACTCCGGCACGGTTGAGGAACCTCTTGCCCCGGCCGAAAGGCAGCTCGTAGACGTAACTCAGATTAACGATGTGCGGCACATCGTTGATGCTGATGGCCTTTTCCAGACGGCGATTGTAGAACGTCTGCCCGCGCGTTCCGCCGCCGGCTTGGACGTCGGCATCCGAGATGGTCTTGGAAAAAGTATAGTTGGCAAGCAACGTGAGGCCCCTAGAGAGGCGCTTGTCGGCGGCCAGTTGCAAGGCGTGGTAGGTGGAGTTGCCGTTCGGATTGGAGCGGTTTTCGATGTTGTTGAATTGCGGGTAAGGACGCAAGGCTTGCGCCACGGAACTGGTGAATCCGGGGTAGGGAATGCGGATGCCCGCCGCGGCGGCTTCCGGCGACGTGGCAGGGCGCGTCAGCAAGGCGCCCAGCGTGAGGTAGCGCGGATCCACTTCGTTGATCTGAAACAGACCCGTGCCCAGCCGTGTGCCCTTGTTGCCGACATAGGTGGCTTCCACCCGGAACCGGCCGGGCAGTTCGCGCTGCAAGCCGAAGCTCCAGTTTTGGAAATAGGGCGGACGCCCGTCGGTGCGTCCGATCATGTTGACGTCGTTGCCGTTGGAGACCGAGGGATCGATCACCGGCGGCCGGGCGAAGTTCTGCGGGATGCCGTCATCCAAGGCGAAAGCCGGCGTTACGCCGTTGTCGAGCGTAGCCGGCGTGGTGCGCACGTTGAAGCCGAAACCGAAGCTCTGCGAAGTGCGCAGACCGGTGGTCGCGTTGCCGGGCGCGTAAAAGATGCCGTATCCGCCGCGCAGGACGGTTTTCGCGTCCATGGCGTAGGCGAATCCGAAGCGCGGCCCGAAGTTCTTGTAATAGGTGTCGGCAAAACTCTTGCGGCCGTTACGTCCGGGACCGTCACCCAGGAAGGCGATGGCGCCGAGGATATTGCCCGCCTTCGGGTTAGGAATGGTGGGATCGAAGCCGGACAAGTTGCCGTGCGCTTCGGTGCGCGGGAAGTAGATCTCATAGCGGAAGCCCACATTAAGGGTGAGCTTGCGGGTCGCTTTCCAGTCGTCCTGAATGAAGGAGGCGAAGTAGCGGTAACGGTTGCCGGGCACGACCGCCAGGATGTTCATTTCGGCGCGGTTGACGGCGCCCAGCAGGAAGCTGGCGAAGGCGTTGCCGCTGGTTGCGGTTCCGGGAAGCCCGGTCTCTAAGGAAGTGAACGAAAAGCTGCCTTGTGAGAGGAAGAAGTCCGCGCCGTTGGTCTGAAGCCAGCGCCCTTCCACGCCCATCTTCAAGGCGTGTTTGCCGCGGATGTAACTCAATGAATCGTTGATCTGCCAGGTATTGTTGACCTGGCTGCCGTAGCTCTTGCTGTCGTCCGCCCAGGTGCTGAAGCCGTCCGTGAAAGTGACGCGCGGGAAGGCGCCCTGATCGCCCGTGGCGACCCCTTTCAATCCCAGCTTTTCGGGCCAGCCTTGCCCAACGGACAGCTTTCGCCAGTATTCGCCCTCGCGGGTGAAGCCGATGCGGAAGTTGTTCAGGATGTTCGGCGAGAAGATGTAGTCGTGATTCAGGCGCGCCCAGCGGGAGCGGTAGTCGCGGTTGAGGCTGGAGGTGAATGGATTGGGAAGGCGTTCGGGATCGATGTTGTTTTGTGTGCCGATATAAACGAAGCCGTTAACCCGGTTCTTTTCGCTGAAGTTATGATCGATTTTGACGTTGACCTGATCGCGGGTGAACCGCTGGGCGCCGACGCTCAAGAAATTGTTGAGCAAGGCGGAATTCGTAGTAGGCGGCAGCAAAGCCACGGCGTTCTTAGCGACGTTGCTGAAGCGCGCCGCGGGGATGAGATTCCCGGCGAAAGGATCGCGCACCGTGCGCCCGCCTTCGGTGCGCGTGGTGCGGGGATCATAGACCGGGCGCCCGATGCGGGTGAAATCGCCCCTGCGGAGGTCTTCACTCGGGATGCTCAGCAACTCGTTTGTCGCTCCGGCGCGATACCGAAAACCGCTGTAGACAAAATGGAAAAAGCTGCGGTTGCGGCCATTGTACATCTTGGGAAACAGAATGGGTCCGCCCAAAGCGGCGCCGAATTCATTTTGGCGATTGACGGGCGTCGAGCGGGCGAAGAAACCGCGCGCATCCAGAGCGTCATTGCGGAAATACTCGAATGCGGAGCCGTGAAAATCATTGCCCCCCGAACGGGTGGTGAAAATCTCGAAGCCGCCGCCCGTGCGGCCGAATTCGGCGTTGAAATTCGAGGTCAGCAGCTTGAATTCACCGATGGCTTCCACCGAAGGGTAGGTGAACAAGATGCCGCCGCTTTCCGGGCTGGTGGAGCCGATGCCATCCAGCAGGACCTCCTTGGCGCGCGATTGCGACCCGTTGATCTGCGTGTCGCGCGTGTTGCCCGTGACGCCCGGCGCGAGAAAGATGAAGGCCTCGGGGCTGCGCATATTCGCGGCAATTTGAAGCGGCAAATCTAGGATGCGTTCGCGATTCACTGTGGTGCCGATGTCGGAGGTGGATGCGTCCACCATGCCCACCGCCGCGGTGACTTCCACCGCTTGCTCCACTTGCCCGACCTCCAGCGTGACATTCAGAGTCACGGTTTGGGCGACGTTGACTTCGACCTCTTTCTGGACGAAGCGCCGGAAACCGGGCGCCTCGACCGCCACTTCATAGCGTCCGAAGGGCAGTTGAGGGATGACATAATTGCCGGCTGCGGTCGAGTTGGTCCGGTACTGCACTCCGGTGGCTTGGCTGCGCGCGGAAACCGAAGCGCCGGGCACGGCGGCGCCCGAAGGATCCAGAATTCGGCCGGTGATGGCGCCTCGATCGGACTGCGCCAGAACGCTAACAGCCATAAGGGAAGACAACAGAAGGATGAATGTGCGACCCATACAATTCCAGTTTACAAAACCGTTAACGGCCCAATCCTCGCAGGTTCCTGATAGAATGTCGCCCATGAAACGGCGAAATTTCTTATCAGCGGCAGCCTCCAGCGCCGGTGGATGGATGATCGTTCCCAGTGGAGTGGTTCGGGGCCAGAACCCTCCCAGCCGCAGGCTCAACATCGCCCTTATCGGCGTCTGGGGGCGCGGGCTGGCGCACTACGAGGCGATCATGCCGGAAAACGTGGTGGCGCTTTGCGACATCAACGAGAACCGCCTCCGCGAGGCGGCGCAGAAATGGCCCGCGGCTAAGACCTACGTGGACTGGCGGCGCTGCCTGGACCAAAAGGACATTGAGGCGGTCATCATTTGCACCACCGATCACACGCATGCCTTCATCGCCAACTGGGCGTTGAACCGCAACCAGCACGTCTACTGCGAAAAACCGTTGGGCATCACCGTGGAGGAGGTGCGCACGGTGCGCGCCAACTATGTGAAGCGCCGCAATAAGGTGGCCACGCAGCACGGCACCCAGCGGCACGCTTTCCCCAACTTCAACCGCGTGCGGGAGCTGGTGCTCGACGGCGCGATCGGAGATTTGCGGAACGTGCATGCCTGGGGCAACCGGCAACTGCGGCGTCCCGGCTATCTGCCGCGGGAGGGTGATCCGCCGTCGCACCTAAACTACGACTTGTGGCTTGGACCCTCGGAGTACCATCCGTATAATCCAGGCTATTTTTCCGGTAGCGCGGGGGCGAACTGCCTTCAGTGGAACATGTACTGGGACTTTGGCACGGGGCAGGTGGGCGATATGGGCGCGCACACCATGGACCTTGCCTGGAACGCCATCGACGCCACCCTGCCCGTGGCGGTCGAAGCCGATATGAAGGTCAGTGAAAAGTTCAATCCGGAAGTGACGCCGGTGGAATTGAAGATGAGCTTCGAACATCCGGCCAATTCTTGGCGCCCCGCGATCAAGGTGAGCTGGTACCAGGGTGGCGTGATGCCGGAGGGGCCTAAAGGACCGGTGGATCTGAAAAGAATCGGCCACGGCGTTTGGTTTGAGGGCAGCAAGGGCCATCTGATCGCCGATTTCAATTCGCGGCTTTTGATCCCCTCGGACCGCGACGGCGACCTCACGTACTACAAGCGCCGCTCCAAGGCGGAGCTTTTGCCGCCGGTGGGACCGCCGGACGTCAAACCTGCCTTGGCCTTTCAGAGGGAGTGGATCGAAGCGTGCAAGGGCGACCTGAAAACCTGCTGCGATTTCGTGTATGGGGGCAACCTGATGGAGCAGATGCTGCTCGGTTTGGTGTCGTACCGGGTAGGGAAAAGGCTGCTGTATGACGGCGCGGCCGGTCGCGTCACCAACGTTCCTGAGGCGAATCCGTTGCTGCGGCGCAAGTACCGCCCGGGCTGGACGTTGAACGGTTAGAGCGCATGTGGACGGCCATTTTGCTGCTCATCGCGGCCTCCTCATTGGCGGCAGCCGAGACACAGGCTTGGGCGGTTCCCACCTTCGAGTCGCTGGGGCTTTACTACAACCGCGCGGAAGCGCCGGGCGGCTGCCGGGTGTATTACCGCGCGGCAGGAGCATCCGAGTGGCGGGAGGGCTACCCGCTGGTTTACGACCGTCGAGAGAAACAGTATCGCGGCTCGCTGGTGTATCTCAATCCGGATACGCCATACGAGATCCGGCTGGAAGCGGGCGGCGAGCGGGTGCAAATCCAGGCTCGCACGCGCAGCGAAAAGTTTCCCGTGGGGAAGACCACGTATTTGCCGCCGGGCGAATCCGACAAGACGCTCTATGTGCGGGAAGGCGGCACGGAAAAAGGCTGGCATCTGGTGACGCCTGCCGCAGGGGGAAAACACGTGATCGATGTTTTCAACCTGGCGGATTACAACATTGTGGTGGAAGCCGATTACGTCATCCTGAGAGGTCTGGAGCTGAAAAACGCGGGCATCCACGGCATTTACATCCGTCCCGGGGTGCAGCACGTGGTGGTGGAGGACTGCCGCATCACCCGCTGGGGGCGCATCGGCGGGGCGCGCGTTTGGGGGATCTTCCACGGCTCTGATAGCGCGATTTACGCCGGCAAGGGCGCCGGCCATCTGGTGATCCAGCGAAATTTGATAGAACATCCCCGCGGCGGCTCGAACGATTGGGAAAGCGGGCACCCGGACGGTCCCCAGGGCATTTCCCTGATCGACTCGCGCGGGGGCAACATCATCCGCTATAACACCATCCGGTCCACTGAGGACCACGGCTATAACGACGGCATTGGGGGCGGTTCGAACTTCAGTTTTCAAGGCAGTCCGAACCGCGATTCCGACATCTACGGCAACATCATCTCGAACTGTTGGGACGACGCCATCGAGAGCGAAGGCGCGAACATGAACGTGCGCATCTGGAGCAATTACATCCACCACACCTTTGTGCACGTGGCGACAGCCGCCACTTCCATGGGACCGCTGTACATTTTTCGCAATGTATTCGGCTCCAGCCGGGTGTCCCATCAAGACTCTTCCGGCGGGACGATGATCAAGACCGGTTCGAAGGAGCTGGAGATTGACGGCGAAAAGGTCAGCTTGGGGCTGGGCTACCGGTTTATCTTCCATAACACGGCCTTGCAGCCAGGCGGCGCGCTGAACGTGTTCAGCGGACACCCGCTGCAAAACGCGGTGACGCGGAACAACATTTTCTATGCGCGCGGCAGCGCCTACCCGGACCGGCGGGGCAGCGGCAACAATGATTTTCAAAATGATCTGACGGGCGGGTACTTAGGCGGCGGTTTCGTGCGGTCGATGTTCGTGAGCAGCGAAAAGCTGGAGTGGTTCCTGGCGCCGGTGGTGGACCGCATCCAGTGGGGGCGGGTGGAATACGAGCGTGGGGGCAAGAAATTCTCCATCACCGACCCGGTGGTGCAGGTCAAAAACCCTGCCATCGACAAGGGAGTCCGGCTGCCGGGGTTTAACGACGATTACGCCGGGGCGGCGCCCGACATCGGGGCGTTCGAAAACGGGCGCCCGCCGCTGCGCTTCGGGCGCGAAATGGCGCCCGGGTTCACGCGGGCGCCGTGGGAGCTTTATTAGCCGCTTACCGCGGCTTGTTCCGGTCTCGCAGAATGCGGGCGGAGGGGTCCTTGGGCGGGGCTTCCGCGAAACCGTCCTCGATGATGGATCCCAAATCGAACCGGAAACGGTGCGTGGCCGCGATAGCGGAGGCGCGCCGAACCATATCGGCTCGGGAGATGTTCTCCCTGCGAGGCAGAGCCAACAGGATCCGGTTGGCGGTGTACGGGGCTTTCACGATATAGAGACTGTCGAAAGCCTCCTGGTAGGTGCGCACCATGGAGTCGTAAAGAGGGTTGGAATCACGGCTCCAGATGTTGGCTACCGCCAAACCGCGGGGCGTCAGGATGGCGCGCACGGCGCGGAGGAACTCCACCGTGGCCAAATCGTAGGGCACGTTGTCGGCGCCGAAGGCGTCGAGGAAAACGATGTCGTAACGCAGGCGGGTTTGTTCGATATAGCGGCGCCCGTCGGCGGCGTAGGCTTTCATGCGTTCGTCCTCGCGAAAGCCGAAAAACCGCTTGGCGACGGAGATGACTTCGGGATCGATCTCCACCGCGTCGATGTGAGTCTTCGGCAATTGCTTGCGGAGGAACATGGGGATCGTGCCGCCCCCCAAACCGACCACTAGGATGCGCTCCGGTTTCGGGCACAATGCCAAAGCGCTCATGGCGGTTCGGGCGTAAGCCAGTTCGAGGTGTTCGGGGTCGCCCACTTTGACTACGCTCTGGCGCGCGCCGCCGAATTCAAAGTAAAGGGTCCGCATGCCCTGATCGTCCTGCGTAACGATGATGTCGTTGAAGCGGGATTTGCCGCGGTACAGGACCTGATCGGCCGGGGCGGCCGTGCAGCAGGCGGCTAGCAGAACGGCAAGGCGGACGGCGATCGAGCGCCGGACGTTGGACAAGGATTGAGCAGCCACTCTACCGTAGTGTAATCGCAGCGGCGCTCACTTGGGGGCGAAGTAACCCCGGCGGGCTTGCACCTTCAAGTCTTTGTTCCTGGTCCGGATCTCGATGCGGCGGAAGGCGCCGTCGCGGGCAAGGTTGGAGGGTGAGTAGGTAAGTGCGTACTGACTTCGCATTTCGTCTTGGAGTTCATCGAAGATGGCTTGAAGGGTTTTCTTGCGGTCCACGCGATATACGCGGCCTCCAGTTTCTTCCGAAAGCCTCTTCAATAAGCCTTCGTCGCCGCTGTAACCCCACCGCCTGCCGAAGGAGGGATCCACATAGAAGATGCTATAGATGATGGCGTCGGCGCGATGGGCCGCCGCGAGCGCCTCTTCGCGTGTGATCCGGCTGCCTTGGTCGCCGCCGTCCGAGATGAGCACGATGACTTTACGGCCCACCTCGTTTTGGAGTTTCTCTGTCGCCGCCAGATAGACGGCATCCAGCAGGATGGTGCCCCGGGGGCGCCCGGACGTGGGAACCGGTCCGGGTCCGAGGATAGGTGGCAACACCGGCGCCACGCTGAGCCGCAAATGGTCGAGCGAGCGTTGCAAAAGCTTGACGGAGTTGGTGAGGTCCTGCAAGAGTTCCGCTTCGGCTCCGAAGCTGATGACAAACGCCATATCCTTGGGCCGCATCACGTGACGGAAAAACTCGGCGGCTGCCCGCCGTTCGACCTCGATGAGATTCTGCTGGCTACGGCTGACGTCGACCAGCAGCCCGATGGTGAGCGGCAGATCGGTTTCGCGGGTGAAGGTCTTGATCTGCTGCGGCTTGCCGTCTTCGAGCACCGTGATGTCGTCCTTGGTTAGCGTGGTGACCAAAGCGCCCTTGCGGTCCCGGACGGTGAACAACACGTTGACTACATTGACGTCCACCGAAATGGAAGGAAGCTGGTCGGGGGGCTGCGCGCCGACCGCCATGGCCAGGGCGAGAAGCGCCGCCAAGTGTCTCATACTAATCTGTAGGATGCATCTCGATTCTCTCATGTTCCATGCGGAAAGCGATTCAACACCTCAAGCGGAATGACCCGATACTGGGTTCGATCATCGAAAAGGTGGGTCCGTACCGCATCGAGTACAGCCCGCCGGAGTTCGCCACTCTGGCCAGATCGATTCTCTATCAGCAGCTCAGCGGTAAGGTAGCTTTAACGCTGTACAACCGGCTGGAGGCGGCATGCCCTGGCAAGCAGGTGACTCCGCACGCGGTGCTGGCGCTCGAGCCGGAGCGGATGCGGGAACTGGGGCTATCCCGGCAGAAAATCGCATACTTGCGCGAGGCGGCGCAATGGGCGATCGACGGCCGGCTGGACTTTGAGGAACTGGAGGTTTTGCCGGATAAGGAAGTCATGCGGCGGCTGACAGCCATCAAAGGCATCGGTCCCTGGACCGTGCACATGTTTCTCATCTTCGGCTTGCGAAGGCCGGATGTGATGCCTTCCGGGGATCTGGGCATCCGCGTGGCGGTGCAGAAGGCTTACGGCATGTCCGAATTGCCCCCGCCGGCGCTGATCGACCGGATGGCCGAGCAACGCTGGCGCCCCTATTGTTCGGTGGCGAGCTGGTATTTGTGGCGCAGCCTGGAAGACAAGAACGGCTTGTGAGGCGCATGCCCCGTATCACGCCGCCCGCCAGGAATCCAGCAGCCGCTTGAGCCGCAGGAAGCTCTCTTTCGGCGTCAGGTCGGGCTTGAGCAAACCGCCGTGGGGAATGAAGGCGGGGTCGTTCAGATCCCACCACGTGACGGCTTCGACGTAAGGCTTGCTGTAGGCCAGCGTGTAGAACTGTTCGATCCAGTCGGCTTGCATGGTTTCGGTCCATTGCTCGCCATGCCAGGGGAAGCGGGCGCGCTGTCCGTGGGAAGTGGGTTCTTCCTGTTGCGCCGAAGCAACTCCCAACTCGGTGATGTGGATCGGTTTGCCGAAGCCGGCGAAGGATTCCAGCGAACGCTCGTATTCGAGCATGTCCCGGCCTGAATAGTAATACTGCAAGCCGAGGGCTTCGAAATCCACCTTGGCGTCGAGCACCGCCTTTACGTAGTCCCATACGTTTCGCCTCCCTTTCTGTTGGGTGCGGGCGAGGTAGTCATTCCAGGTGCAGCAGCAGTTCAACACACGGAAGCAGGTCGGATCGCCCTCACGCGCGGCGCGGGCGGCGCCGGCGGTGATATCCAGTTGCTGTTCCGCCGTGAAATCGAGCGAGTTTTGCAAGTGCGCTTCGTTGATGATGTCCCAGGCGTGGATGCGGTGGCGGAAACGGCGCACGCTGGCGCGCGCATATTCGAGCGCCAGCGGTTTGACCTCTTCATACGGCTTGCCTTTGAGCCAATCCGGGGTGGTTTGCGGATAGAACCATACCAAGGGATGGCCTTTAGCCAGGATGCCTTTCTGCGAAGTCCAGGCGAGGATCTGTTCCACACGGGAGTAATCCGGTTTGCCGTAAACCGGCTGCACGGCGCGCAGGTAAAACGGCAGCGTGGCGAAGTTGAAAAGCTCTTCGAAGCGCCTGGCGTAAGGCTCTCCATGGCGAGGATAACCGAATGCGTTGCAACCGAACAAAAAGCCGGGCCGGGGTCCACGTTTGGCGATAGCCTGTTTCGCCCGTTCGAAGACCAATTCTTCACCCGCCCACAGGGACTCGGCGAGCGACTCGTAATATAGCCCTTTGCGCAGCAGGGCCTCAGCCGCCTCGATGCGTCTGGCGGTGGAGGGCGGCACGGGGCCGGGATACTGCCGGACGGCAGCCAGGCGGTCAGCCGGAATTTCGGCGGTGAGGTCCAGCGGGCCGTGGGCGAAGGAAGCGGCGGTATGGCCCTTGCCGCGATTGTCCGCGTACCCGATAAGATTGCCGAAGCCGGGGACGGTTAAGGCCACAGCAATGCGGAAAGGCTCCTGTGGCGGCGTGAAGGCTACTTCGCCGGGGGAAATCTTGGGCGTAGTGGGGAACACGCGCAAGCGGAAGTCGCACAAGTGAAAGCGTCCCAACAGGGCGCCGGGCGCGGGAGCGCCCTTGGAGTCGCGAAGCGTGCAGCGGGCCGGTTGGTCGGACGAGAGAGCCAGTGTGGCGGCGCCCGCGAACTGCCGGCGTGTGATGTCGCTCATGGGTGCTTATCCTAGCAAAGCGGCGATGCGCTCGGGGTCGTTGGGCACGACCTCCGGGCGGTTTCCGTAAGTGGACCGGATGGGCGCGCCGCCGGGCGCAGCAAGCTGACCGGTGTGATAGCGGTAAATGTAATCCGGGTCTTTGAGCAAGTGGCCGGTCAGCACGGCTACGACGTCGGCGTCCCGGTCCAAGACGCCTTCGGCGGTCAGTTTCCTGATGCCCGCCAGCGTGGCTGCCGAAGCCGGCTCGCAGCCTATGCCGCACAGTCCAATGATGGCTTTGGCGTCGGCGATCTCCTGTTCGCTGACTTTGGCGGCCACCCCGTTGGACGCGCTCACCTCGCGCCAGGCTTTCGGCCAGGACACCGGGTCCCCGATCCGGATGGCGGTGGCCAGCGTTTCAGGATTAGGGACGGGCACGAAGCGCGTGTGGTCGGATGCGGCGAAGTCGGCAAAGGGCGATGCCCCTTCGGCTTGAATTACGGCCAACCGTGGCAGCCGGCCGATGAAGCCGAATTCCTTTAACTCCCGCAGCGCTTTGCCAAATGCCGAGACGTTGCCGAGGTTACCGCCAGGCAGCACGATCCAGTCCGGCGGGTTCCAGTCCCGCTGGTCCATCAATTCGAACATGATGCTTTTCTGCCCTTCGATGCGAAAGGGATTGATCGAATTGAGCAGGTAGATGCCGAGCTTTTCGGCCAGCACGCGGACCAGCGCGAGGATCTGATCGAAATTGGCCTCCACTTGCAGCGTCCGTGCGCCGTACTCAAGCGCTTGCGCAAGCTTGCCGTAGGAGATGTTGCCATGCGGGATGAAGATGATGGGCTGAAGTCCGGCGGCGCTGGCGTAGGCGGCCATGGAGGCGGACGTGTTGCCCGTCGAAACACAGGCGACCCGCTTCATCTTCAGGCGCATAGCCTGCGTGGCGCCGCAGGTCATGCCATTGTCTTTAAAGGATCCCGTAGGGTTGAAGCCTTGGTGCTTGAAGGCCAGCTTTTTCAGACCGCCGTACTCGGCTGCTTTGGGCGCTTCCAGCAGCGGCGTATTGCCCTCTCGCAAGGTGACGACGTAGTCAAGCGCGTCTTCAAACGGCAGCAGTTCCCGGTACCGCCAAACGCCGCTCTGATCGAGCGGGAAGTTGCACATGCGCCGCGCGCGGAACAGGCGCTTCAGCGCCACGGGATCTTGCTCGGGCGGGCTGAGGGCGGCTTCCAGCAACCCGCCGCACTTCGGGCAGTTGTAAAGAACTTCCGTGATGGCGTACCGGGCGCGGCACGCCGGTTCGAAACAAATCAACTCAGACGGCATGAAAGAACCATTGTGGCAGGAATCCGGCCCACCGGTCGCCGGCTGCCGCTATGCTGAAAGAATGCTGGCGGTCAAGATTGCGGAAGGACAGGTGCGCGTGGTGGACGTGGCTCCGCCGCGCCGCCGCGAAGGCTTCGCGCTGGTGCGGCTGCGGTGCGGCGGAATCTGCAACACCGACATCGAACTGCTGCGCGGCTACTACGGGTTTTCAGGAATTGCCGGACATGAGTTCGTGGGTGAGGTGATCGAGGCGAGCAACAAACGATTACAGGGCCGGCGTGTGGTGGGCGAAATCAACCTGGCTTGCGGCAAGTGCCCGTGGTGCGCGCGGGGGTTAGGCCGCCATTGCCCGCGGCGCAGCGTGTTGGGAATTGTGAAACACCCCGGCGCCTTTCGCGAGATCATTGACTTGCCCGAGGCCAATCTCCACACCGTGCCAAACCACGTCCCGGACGAACACGCCGTGTTCACCGAACCGGTGGCCGCGGCCTGCGAGATCCTGGAGCAGGTCAAAATTCCTTCGGGAGCGAAAGTCGCGGTGCTGGGCGACGGAAAGCTGGGCTTGCTGATCGCCCAAGTGCTGGCCCTGCACGGCGCAGAAGTGGAGCAGTTCGGCCGCCACCGCAGCAAGCTGAAGGTTTCTCAGGCGCTGGGAATCCGGACGAGGCTGGCCGGGGCCAAGCCTCCGAACGGCCGCTTCCCGTTTGTGGTGGAGGCCACCGGTTCGGCGGACGGGCTAAAGCAAGCCGTGGCGATGGCGCAACCGCGCGGCACGGTAATCCTCAAGTCTACGGTGCAGGGCGATGTGTCGATGGACACGGCGCCGGTGGTGGTGAATGAGTTGACGCTGGTGGGTTCGCGCTGCGGGCGCTTCCAGCCTGCGCTGCGCTTAATCGCCTCCGGCAGGCTAAAGTTGGACGGGATGATTTCGGCCTGCTTCCCGCTGTCCATGGCGGCGGAAGCGTTCGAAAAAGCGGTTCAGCCGGGAGTCATCAAGGTTCTGATGACAGCCAGCGCGCGGTGATGGGGGCATAGGCGTCGATGCGGCGGTCGCGGAAAAACGGCCAGTTGCGCCTCACCTCGTCTATCCGGCGCGGGTCGACTTCGGCCACCAGAATCTCGTCGCCATCCCGGGCCGCCTCGGCCAGAATTTCGCCGAACGGTCCGGCGATAAAAGAGGATCCCCAGAATTCGAGCCCGCAATCCGGGGAACCTTCGAAGCCGGTGCGGTTGGCCGCAGCTACATAGACGCCATTGGCGATGGCGTGCGCCCGCTGCACGGTGCGCCAGGCGTCGAGTTGAGCTTCGCCGACTTGCTGCTTTTCGGACGGATGCCAGCCGATGGCGGTGGGATAGAACAACACGGACGCGCCCTGAAGCGCGGTGAGGCGGGCGGCTTCCGGATACCACTGATCCCAGCAGATCAACACGCCGATGCGCCCGAAGCGAGTGTCAAACGTCCGGAACCCAGTGTCGCCAGGCGCGAAATAAAACTTTTCGAAGTACAGCGGATCGTCCGGAATGTGCATCTTGCGGTATAAGCCGAGCAGAGCGCCGCCGGCGTCGATGACGGCTGCCGAATTGTGGTAAAGCCCCGGCGCCCGCTTCTCAAACACCGGTGCGACGATGGCGGCGTTCAACTCTGCGGCAACCGCGGCAAGGGCCGTTACCGAAGGCCCGGGGACGGATTCGGCGAGGGCGAACAGTGCGGCGTCCTCCTGCCGGCAGAAATACTGGGACCGGAACAACTCCTGCAAACAGATCACTTGCGCCCCGCGAGCCGCGGCTTCGCGGACGTGCCAGATCGCCTTCTCGAGGTTCTCCGCCGGATCGGAAGAACACGCCATCTGCACCAAACCGATGCGGAATTTCGAATCGCTGCGCGCGGGCATAGTATCATTGTCCACAATATGGTCTTGCGTGCGGTTCTAGGGTTTCTGCTTGCTGTCCGGGCGCTTGCGGGCGCGGTTCCAGGCCTCCAAGAGCATTTTGGCTTCATGCCGGGCGATGACCGAAAGCTGGCCGACTACGGCCAGATTGTGAGCTATTTTCAAAAGCTGGCGCGGGCGAGCGACCGCCTTCGACTGGTCGAATTCGGCAAATCGAGCGAAGGGAGGCCCATGTATGCGGCCTTCATCTCCTCACCCCAAAATCTGAAAAGACTGGAGCGGTTGAAGGACATCAATCGCTCCCTGGCGCTGGCGCTGTACGAGCCGGAACAGGCCCGTAAGGCGATCGCCGAAGGGCGGGCTGTGGTGTGGATCGATTCCGGATTGCATTCGACTGAAGTCGCTCCGGCGCAGCACGCGCCCCATCTTGCCTACCGCATGGTGACCGGCAACGATCCGCACACCCGAAAGGTGCTGGATAACGTCATTCTCATCCAGATTCCGGTCATCAACCCCGACGGCCTCGACATGGTGGTCAACTGGTACCGGCAGAATGTCGGGACCAAATACGAGCTGGCGCCGCTGCCGTTTCTGTATCAAAAATACGCCGGGCACGACAACAACCGCGACTGGTTCATGATGAACCTGACCGAAACGCGGCACGTAAGCAGGCTCTTGTATCAGGAATGGTTTCCACAGATCCTTTATAACCAGCATCAGCAGCCGGCGTTCCCGGCCCGGATCTTCATCCCCCCTTACGCCGAGCCGCTTAACCCCAACATTCCGGCGGCGGTGATGCAGGGAATCCATCTGATTGGCGCGGCGATGGCGGAGAGGTTCGCGCTGGAAGGCAAGACGGGAGTGATTTCCTATTTCGGCTTTGACGGATGGTGGAACGGCGGACTGCGTTCGGCGGCGGCGTTTCACAACATACACGGCATTCTTACCGAGACGGCTGCCAGCGGCTACGCCACGCCACGCGAGTACGATCCCGCCAAGTTCCCGGCCAGATTCAACAACGGCATGCCCACCAACCATCCCGGAATCTTCTATCAGCAGCCCTGGAAGGGCGGGCGCTGGACCTTGCGCGACGCCATCGAATACATGCTGACCGCTGATGCGGCCATTCTGGAGCTGGCGGCCGAGCGCCGGGAGCAGTTTCTCCACAAGGCGTATGCTCTGGCCCGCGCACACCGGCAATCGCAGGATAAGCCGGTTGCGTATATCGTCCCGCCTGAGCAGTGGGACCGTTCGAGCGCCGTAGAAATGGTGCGGCGGCTCCAATGGGCGGGCGTTGAAGTAAAGCGCGCCAAGGAGAGTTTTACGGCGGCTGGTAAGACCTATCCGCGCGGCACTCTTGTTCTGCCGGCTACGCAGCCTTTTCGGGCCTATTTGGTCGATTTGATGGAACCGCAGCGGTACCCGGAAATCCGCATCGGGACCACCGGACCGACTAAGCGTCCCTACGACATCGCTGGTTGGACCATGCGCATGGCTATGGGGGTGACGGTGGACCGCGTCGACGAGCCGTTCGCGGCTGCACTCGAAAACGCGGGCGAGTTGGGCGCACCAGCCCATTCGCTCGACCACCGCGAGAACGCTTCCTTCCTGGCGCTGATCGACCTGCTCAGCAAAGGCGCCAGAGTTCGTTGGGACGCGGGGGGCAAGATTCTGGCCGAGGGCGCCGCCAGCCCAGCGGAATTCGCGCAAGGGGTATGGGAATTGCGCCAGCCCCGCGTAGCTTTGTATCAGCCTTCGCTCGCCAACATCGACACAGGTTGGGTGCAGTGGCTGCTCGACTATTACCGCCTGCCGCACAGCCTGCTCCGCAATCAGGACATCCAGAAACCGGATTGGAAGAGCTCCCATGACACCCTCATCTTGGCTTCGCAAAGCGCGTCGTCTATTCTTAATGGCACACGCGCCGGGGCGGGAAAAGCCGTGAGCGGTCAACCGCCCTCCGAGCAGCGGCCCGAATTCACCGGCGGCATCGGCGATGCCGGGCTCAAGCAAATTCTTGAATTTGTCGAGCAGGGAGGAACTCTCATCGCTGTGGACGCGGCCGCCGAACTCCCGGTGCAGAAGATCGCGCTCGGAATCAAGGGACTGCTGCGCGGCGGGGCGCCCTCCGAGGACGGGGGCGGGTCCGGCGACGCGCCCGCGGACGGCTATTACTGCCCTGGATCGCTCCTGCGCGTCACCATTGACAATACGCATCCGATCGGATTCGGCATGCCGAAAGAGAGCATCGCTTTCGTGAGCGGCGGCCAAGCCTGGGAGGTGAAAGACGGGGCGGCGCGGCCCGTGGTCCATTACGCAAAGGCGGACATCCTGGCCAGCGGATGGATTTCGGGCGAGAAAGCCATACTGGGCAAAGTGGCGGCGCTTGAAGCAGCGCACGGCAAGGGACGCATCGTGTTGTTCGGCTTCCGCCCCCACTTCCGCGGCCAGACGTTCAGCGTGTTCAAGCTCCTGTTGAATTCCATTTACCTTGGCTCAGCCCGGAAGCTGTAGGCAGTTTCAGGCGCGGCGGTAGCAGCCCAACACCCACAGCATGTCCGCGAGCTCGCCCAGATGGCGCAACGCGTTTTGCAGCGGCGGCTGGCTGGTATGCCCGATGACGTCCACATAGAAAAGATATTCCCACGGTCTGCCTCGCAACGGGCGGGACTCGATCTTCACCAAATTAAGGTCCCGCAACGCAAAAGCGCTCAGCGCGCGAAACAGTGAGCCGGGCACGTTGCGGGTGGTGAACACCAGAGAAGTTTTCCAGGTTTTGGGATCGTCGCCGCTCTTCAGCGGCGGCGTGGAATCTTGCCGGCGCAGCAGAAAAAAGCGCGTGTGATTCTCCCGGTCGTCTTCAATGGACCGCTTCAGGATGCGCGCTCCGTAGATTTCCGCGGCCAATGCCGAGGCGATGGCAGCCGCGCCCGGCGGCTTTTCCTGCATGATCATCTTGACGCTGCCTGCGGTGTCATAAAACGGCACCTTCTCAATGTGCGGATGCGCGGCGAAGAAACGCAAACACTGATTCAGGGCCACCGGATGCGAGTAGACTTTCTGCACGTCCTTAAACTTCATGCCCGGCGGCGCAATGAGGTTGTGGACGATTTTGACGCTGGTTTCCCCCACAATGGGCAGGCGGAAGTTGAGTAAGTGGTCATAGTTTTCGTGAACCGAGCCATGCAGCGTGTTTTCGATGGGGATGACCGCGGCATCCACCCGCTTTTCCGCCAAGCTGCGGAACACCTCGTCAAACCAGGAACAGGGCACCGCCACAACGTCCGGCCCCAGCAATTGAAAGATGGCCTGCTGGCTGAATGCGCCGGGCTCGCCTTGAAAAGCCACCTTCTCCGTTCGCGTCTTCTTCACACGGCAATTGTAACGCGGCGCACCGGGCGGTTAAGATGGGGCCAATGCTGGAGTGGCTGCGAAACTGGCGGCGCAAGCGCAACCAGCCGTTGCGTGGCGCGCCCGCGGTGCGCCGCCAAAAATCCTATTCCGCCCAAAGCGGCTATGTGTATCAGTACTATTACGAAGGCTGCCGGGATGTGGCGGAGGGCTGCGAATACGTGTTCGACGTCTCAGCGGACCGCAAGAGTTCGTTCCCCGTCGAGGTGCTTTTAGAGCGCGCCGCGGTAGAGGCATGGAACCGGAACCGGGGCCGCGAACTGACCGCTACCGAATGCTACGCCGCCGCCAAGATGGCCCTATTCCAGGCCTTCGACGAGCGTCCCAAACCTTCCGATATGCGCGTCCCCGTCCGGATCCGCACCGCAGATCTCGAAGCGCTGCTGGAGATGTTAGATTTGTGAATTTATGCGCTAGGACCAGGCTGGGAGGCGAAGCCGAACTAGGTTTTTCCGGTTGATCGATGCCTGGCAGGGCTTGGTGCGAGTCCTTTGCCCTGAGCTCTTTAAGAGGCTGCGTCGACATTTAATCCCGGTCCGGACGTCTCCGGGGCTGCGAGAGGTGCAGGCATTCCCGATTCGAGGGGATATAATCATGGAGCTAGGGAC
>Ga0272446_1002618_pt1 | contig 24143 bp, 21 predicted proteins | sample YNPCB0061_FD_194587 | JGI IMG/M metagenome (GOLD analysis project Ga0272446, IMG submission 194587) | Hot spring microbial mat communities from Yellowstone National Park, WY, United States - YNP-CB-006-1 | ecosystem: Environmental > Aquatic > Thermal springs > Hot (42-90C) > Sediment | place...
GCTCACCTTCCGGGTGAGCGTGAATACAGCAACAAACGTCACGATTCATGCGACTTCTCAAAGGCTATGAAGCGGTCAACTGAGGTTTTTAGGATGATTCTTCCAGTATCTGGCGGGCGCATTTTACGCCGCTGCGCACCGCCCCTTCGAGGGTGGCGGGGTAGGGGCCGGCGGTATAGTCCCCGGCCAGGTACAGGCCGGACACGGGGGTGGCATTGTCCGGTCGCGCCAAGCCCGGCACGCAGCTGAAGGTGGCCCGTTTTTCGGTGATGACTTTCCAGGAAAGCAGGGGGGGCAGGGGGCCCAGCACGCCTTGCAGTCGTTTCAGGTAGGAGGCCAGCAAGTCCTCGGGCGCCAGGTCCAGGTGGGGACCCTGGGCGCTTTCCACGATGCTCACCACCCCCGGGCCCAGGTCGTTGCGCTCGAAGGCCCAGGGGGCCTGGCCCGGCCCCAGGCCCAGCATGGGGAAGGGGAAGGCGGGCGGGGTCTCGAAGCGCAGCCACAGGGTGAGAATGGGTTGCCAGGTAAAACGGGACAGGTCGTCGCGGATGCCGGCCAGTTCCGGCAGGCTTTCGGTGAGCGCGCCGATCTGGCCGGGATGGGTGGCCAGCACCACGGTGCCGAAGCGTTCTTCCGGCCCGTCCAGGCGCAGACCGCCGCCTTTGCGGCGGATGCCCTCCACCCGGGTGGAGAGCCGGATCTCCGCGCCCGTCCGGCGCAGAAAGGCCACCGCCGCGGCGGGCACCAAGTGGCCCAGGTCGGAACGGTTCAGTAGCAGGTCGCTGTCTTCCCGGGGGCCCATGAGGCTGTCCCGCAGGACGTTGCAGAACACCTGGGCCGAGGCCTGCTCCAGGGGGGTGTTCAGGGCGGCGATGCAGAGGGGGCCCCAGAGCTTGTCCACCAAGGTGGCGGGCTGGCCCCGGAGGAATGTCGCGGCGGCCATGTCCTGTCCCAGACGGAAACCTTTGCGCTTCAGGCCCTGCATGAACAGGACGGCGGCGAGTTTTTCCCCCCAGGTGAGGCCGTCTGCCCCCAGCAGGCCACCGGCCAGGTGCAGGGGCGGCGGCCATTTCGGCAGGGCCAGGCGGAAGCCGGGGAGCCGCAGGTCCAGGGTACGGCGCTCGATGTGGTCCAGGGTGCCCAGGCGCTCCAGCAGGGCCAGGGTTTCCCGGTAGGCCCCCACCATCAGGTGCTGGCCGTTGTCCACGGTGAGGTCGTCCCACACTACGGCCCGGGCCCGGCCCCCCAGCTGGCGGGCGGCCTCGAACAGGGTGACAGGGACTTCGGCCTCCGCCAGGGTGACGGCGCAGGCCAGGCCGGCCCAGCCGCCGCCCACGATGGCGACGGGGGATGGGGCGCTCATGTCGTTACCCAGGTCCGCCACGCCAGCCACAGCTTGCGCAGAGGGGTGAGGGCATAGCGCCGATCCAGCACCCGGCAGCCATCGGCACGGATCTCTTCCAGCAGGGTGCGGTAGATGGCGGCCATGATGAGGCCTGGGCGCTGGGCTTTGCGGTCCGCCCTGGGCAGGAGGGTCAAGGCTTCGTCGTAGGTGGCCAGGGCCCGCTGGCACTGGAAGGCCATGAGGCGGCTGAAGGCCTCGCCATAGCGGGCGCGGAGCAGGTCGTCCTCCGCCACGCCGAAACCCGCCAGCTCGTCCTGGGGCAGGTAGATGCGCCCCCGGCGGGCGTCCTCCCCCACGTCCCGGATGATGTTGGTGAGCTGGAAGGCCAAGCCCAGCTTGTGGGCGTATTTCAGGGTGGTCCTGTCCGTCACGCCGAAGATCAGGGCCGCCACTTCCCCCACCACGCCCGCTACCCGGTGGCAGTAGAGGTTGAGCTGCTTGAAATCCGGGTAGCGCACGAACCCCAGGTCCATTTCCATGCCGTCCAAGACCGCTTCGAAGGCTTCCTGGGGCAGGCGGAAGGGCTCGACGGCCTCCGCCAGGGCCTGGGTGACGGGATGGCCGGGCTTGCCGGCATACAGGTTGAGTATCTCTCCCCGCCACCAGGCCAGTTTGGTCCGGGCCACCTGGGGGTCGTGGCATTCGTCGGCGATGTCGTCTACTTCCCGGCAGAAGGCGTAGAAGGCGGTGATGGCCCGGCGCCGATCCGGGGGCAGGAAACGGAAGGCGTAATAGAAGCTGGAGCCGCTGGCGGCGGCCTTGTCCTGGCAGTAGGCATGAGGGTCCATGTCAGTTCCGCACGGCCGTTCCGAAGGAACTGACCTCCCCCTCGGGGGGAAACGAGCGCAGCGAGTAAGGGGGCTGTTTCATCCTAGTTCCGCACGGCCGTTCCGAAGGAACTGACCTCCCCCTCGGGGGGAAACGAGCGCAGCGAGTAAGGGGGCTGTTTCATCCTAGCGGCCACAGCCGGTTCCGCAGCCGCCGCCACTGCATCCGCCGCTCCCCTGCCTGGGCCCCTTGGCGGGCATCAGGGCCTTCCAAGCCAGGCCCGGCCAGTCGCCGGCGGTGAGGGTGGGGCGCTGCCTGAAGACATCGCCCTTGCAGGCGTGGAGCTTTTCCAGGATGCGGGCCCCTCCCAGGATGATGAGGCGCATCTCCAGGCCCAGCCGCCCCTTCAATGCCCGACCCAGGGGTGCGCCGGCCTGGAGCATTTTCCGGGCCCGCTCGATCTGGGTCTTCATGAACTGCTGCCACAGGGCGTCCACCCGCCCCTCGGCGATCTGCTCCTCGCTGATGCCGTAGCGGGCCATCTCGTCCTGGGGCAGGTAGACGCGGCCCTTTTGCCAGTCCAGAGCGATGTCCTGGAGAAAGTTGATGAGCTGCAGGGCGGAACAAATGCCGTCGGACCAGGCCTGATGCTTGGGGTCACCGTCGCCATACAGGGCCAGCAGCAGGCGGCCGATGGGGTTGGCGGAGCGGCGGCAGTAACCCATCACCTCGCCGAAATCGGCATAGCGGGTCTTGGTGCAATCCTGCTCGAAGGCGGAGAGCAGGTCGTGGAACAGGGGATAGGGCAGGCGGTGGGCGTGGATGTGGGGCGCCAGGGCCCGGAAGACGGGATGGTCCACCGCTTCGCCTCGCTCCAGGGCATGCAGATGGGCGTGGTATTCCGCCAGGCGGGCCAAGCGCCATTCGGCGGGATGGTCCCCCTCGTCGGCGAAGTCGTCCGCCGTGCGGGCGAAGGCGTAGATGGCCTTCACCGGGGCCCGCAGGCGGCCGGGAAGGACCAGGGAGGCCACGGGGAAATTCTCGTAGTGGCCGACGGTGTGGGCGGCGGTTTGCATGGCCGTAGTTTAACGGCCACGGCAGGGGGCTGCGGATATCGATACAGCCCACGCAATCACAATCGCACCGGACGGATTGTCGAAAAAGGTGCGTGATAAAATCCTGTGGCATTTTGGCCGGGCGGAAGTGGCGGAATTGGTAGACGCACTGGATTTAGGTTCCAGCGCCGCGAGGTGTGCAGGTTCGAGTCCTGTCTTCCGCACCATGGCCCGTTAATTGCCACAAATTTGCAAGCACAAGGAAAATTCATGACCGCAACCGTAGAAACCCTGGACGGCCTGACCCGCCGTGTGCACCTGACCCTGGACAAGGAACAGGTGGAAACCGAGGTCAAGAAGCGCCTGGCACGCATTGCCAAGACCGTGCGCATGGATGGCTTCCGTCCAGGCAAGGCCCCCATGAATATCGTCGCTGCCCGTTATGGCGGCGAGATTCGCGGCGAGGTACTGGGCGACGCCCTGCAGAGCGCTTTCAGCGATGCCATGAACGCCCACAAGCTGGCCGTGGTCGGCTATCCCAGTTTCGCCGCGGGCGAGGAGGGGGCCTTTACCGCCACCTTCGAGGTCTTTCCCGAGATCACCTTGGGGGATGTGTCCCAGATCAAAGTCACCCGCCCCGTGGTGGAGGTGGCCGAAGCCGACGTGGACCGCACCCTGGACGTGCTGCGCAAGCAGCGCGTCCAATATCATGCCGTGGACCGGGAAGCCCGGGTGGGCGACCGGGTGCACATCGATTACCTGGGCAAGATCGGCGGCGAACCCTTCCAGGGCGGTGAAGCCAAGGATTTTCCCGTCATCCTGGGGGAGGGGCGCACCCTGAAGGATTTCGAGGGTAGCCTGGTGGGCATGAAGCCGGGCGAGAGCAAGACCTTCGACGTGGCCTTCCCGGAGGACTATTTTGCCAAGGAACTGGCGGGCAAGACCGCCACCTTCGAGGCCACCCTGAAATCTGTGCATGAGCCCCACATGCCGGAAATCGATGAAGCCTTCGCCCAGAGCATGGGCGTGCACGAGGGTGGCGTGGCCAAGTTGCGGGAGGAGATCGCCAGCAACCTGGGCCGGGAAGCCAAGCGGCGCGTCCTGGCCAAGGTGAAGGAACAGGTGCTCAACGGCCTGCTGGAGACCACCCATTTCGATGTGCCCGCCAGCCTGGTGGCCATGGAGCGCCGCGCCCTGCACGAGAAGGCGGTCAACGACCTGAAGGCCCGGGGCCTGAAGGAGGCCGACATCAAGATGAACGATGACATCTTCGAGGCCCAGGCCAGACGCCGTGTGGCCCTGGGCCTGCTCATGGATCACATCGTCACCTCCCAGGGCATCACCGCCCGGGACGATCAGGTGCGCGCCCTGGTGGAGGAGTTCGCCCAGAGCTATGAAGACCCCGCCGAGGTGGTGGCCTGGTATTACCAGGACCCTTCCCGCCTGAGGGAAGCCAAGGGGCTGGTCATGGAGGAGAATGTCGTCAATTGGGTGCTGGAACGTGCCCAGGTGACGGATGAACCCACAACCCTGGAAAAACTGATGGGGAATGCTTGATGAGCAAGTTGATGCAAAACGGCTGGACCCAGGAGCCTTCCGATCTGGGGTATATCCCCATGGTGGTGGAGCAGAGTGGCCGGGGCGAACGGGCCTACGACATCTATTCCCGTCTGCTGAAGGAACGGGTGGTGTTCCTGGTGGGGCCGGTGAACGACATGACCGCCAATCTGGTGGTGGCCCAGCTGCTGTTCCTGGAGTCCGAGAACCCGGACAAGGACATCCACCTGTACATCAATTCCCCCGGCGGCTCCATCACCGCCGGCATGGGCATCTACGACACCATGCGCTTCATCAAGCCGGATGTGTCCACCCTGTGCGTGGGCCAGGCCGCCAGCATGGGGGCCTTCCTGCTCTCCGCTGGGGCCAAGGGCAAGCGCTATGTGCTGCCCAACTCCCGGGTCATGATCCACCAGCCCCTGGGCGGCTTCCAGGGCCAGGCCACGGACATCGAGATCCATGCCAAGGAAATCCTGTATCTGAAGCAGCGCCTCAATCAGCTCCTGGCGGAGCACACGGGCCAGAGCATCGAGACCATCGAACGGGACACCGAGCGGGACAACTTCATGAGTGCCGAAGCCTCCGTGGCCTACGGCCTGGCTGATAAAGTACTGGTCAGCCGCAACGATGGGCTGTAAACTTGAGTAAAACAATCGGGTATTGGTCATAGGACGGAAAGATGGCGGACCGCGACGAAAAACTTTTGTATTGCTCCTTCTGTGGCAAGAGCCAGCATGAGGTGCGCAAGCTGATTGCCGGCCCGTCGGTGTTCATTTGCGACGAGTGTGTGGACCTGTGCAATGACATCATTCGCGAGGACATCAGCAAGGATCCGGAAAAGGCTTCCGGCGACAAGCTGCCCACGCCCCAGGAAATCCGCGAGGTCCTGGACCAATATGTCATCGGCCAGTCCCTGGCCAAGAAGGCCCTGGCCGTGGCGGTGTACAACCACTACAAGCGCCTGCGCCAGCCCGGAGGGGGCGGCAAAGAGGAGGAAGTGGAGCTGGCCAAGAGCAATATCCTGCTCATCGGCCCCACCGGTTCCGGCAAGACCCTGCTGGCCCAGACCCTGGCCCGCCTGCTCAACGTGCCCTTCGTCATGACCGATGCCACCACGCTGACCGAGGCCGGGTACGTGGGCGAGGACGTGGAAAACATCATCCAGAAGCTCCTGCAGAAATGCGACTACGACGTGGAGAAGGCCAAGAACGGCATCGTCTACATCGATGAGATCGACAAGATTTCGCGCAAGTCGGACAACCCCTCCATCACCCGGGACGTGTCGGGCGAGGGCGTGCAGCAGGCCCTGCTGAAGCTGATCGAGGGCACCGTGGCCTCCATCCCCCCCCAGGGCGGGCGCAAGCACCCCAACCAGGAATACATCCAGGTGGACACCACCAACATCTTGTTCATCGTGGGTGGCGCCTTCAGCGGTCTGGAGCGAGTGATCCGCAACCGCACCGAGAAATCGGGTATCGGCTTCGGCGCCGAGGTGAAGTCCAAGGACAACCGCAAGGACCTCGGCGAGGTGTTCAAGATGGTGGAACCCGAGGATCTCATCAAGTACGGCCTCATCCCGGAATTCGTCGGTCGCCTGCCAGTGATCGCCACCTTGGAGGAACTGGACGAAAAGGCCCTGGTGAAGATACTCACCGAGCCCAGGAACGCCCTGGTCAAACAGTTCCAGAAACTGTTCAAGATGGAAGGTGTCGATCTGGAGTTCCGTGAGGAGGCCCTGCTGGCCATCGCCAGCCGTGCCCTCAAGCGCAAGACCGGCGCCCGGGGCCTGCGTTCCATCATCGAGCATGCCTTGCTGGACATCATGTTCGAGCTGCCGAGCATGAAGGATGTCAACAAGGTGGTGGTGGACGAGAAGGCCATCACCGGCGAAGGCAAGCCCCTGCTGATGTATGCCGAGCAGGCCAAGGCCGCCGGCTGAAGCGACATTCCAGGGCGCGCACAGTTCTTTTGTCGTTTGGCCACCCCGCCGGCTTGAAATTCGGGTCGGCGGCCTGAGATAGACAACGCTTAGCCGAAAGTGCATGGGCCCCACGCCCGCCCGGAGATTTTAATGAGCCAAACCACTTTGTTTCTCGAACCCGTGTCCCTGCCCCTGCTGCCCTTGCGCGACGTGGTGGTGTTCCCCCACATGGTGATTCCCCTGTTCGTGGGGCGTCCCAAGTCCATCAAGGCATTGGAAACCGCCATGGAGGGAGGCAAGCACATCCTGCTGGTGGCCCAGAAATCCGCCGCCAAGGACGAGCCCAGCTTCGATGACCTGTATCAAGTCGGGGCCATAGCCAGCATCCTGCAGATGCTGAAACTGCCGGATGGCACGGTGAAGGTGCTGGTAGAAGGCAATCAGCGGGTCCACGTGGATGATTTCGTCGATGCGGAGACCCATTTCATGGGACGGGCCACCCCCCTGGAGGAAGATCTGGGCGACGATGCCGAGATCGAGGCCATGCGCCGCGCCCTGCTGGCCCAGTTCGACAACTACGTGAAGCTGAACAAGAAGATTCCCCCGGAGATCCTGGCCTCACTGGCGGGTATCGACGATGCAGGCCGTCTCACCGACACCATTGCCGCCCACCTGCCCCTGAAGCTGGAGCAGAAGCAGGCCATCCTGGAAATGGCCGACCTGAAAGCCCGCCTGGACCACCTCATGGGCTTCATGGAAACCGAGATCGACATCCTCCAAGTGGAGAAGCGTATCCGTGGCCGGGTAAAGCGCCAGATGGAGAAGAGCCAACGGGAGTACTACCTGAACGAACAGGTCAAGGCCATCCAGAAGGAGTTGGGCGAGATCGAGGAAGGCGCCGAGCTGGAAGAACTGGAGAAGCGGATCAAGGCCGCCCATATGTCCAAGGAGGCCACCAAGAAGGCCGAAGCGGAGTTGAAGAAGCTGAAGATGATGTCGCCCATGTCGGCCGAGGCCACGGTGGTGCGCACCTATATCGACACCCTCATCAACCTTCCCTGGCGCAAGAAGACCAAGATCAGCAAGAACCTGGACACCGCCCAGGAAGTGCTCGACAAAGACCACTACGGCCTGGAGAAGGTGAAGGAACGCATCGTCGAATACCTGGCGGTGCAGCAGCGGGTGGACAAGCTCAAGGGCCCCATCCTGTGCCTGGTGGGGCCGCCCGGCGTGGGCAAGACCTCCCTGGGCCAATCCATCGCCAAGGCCACGAACCGCAAGTTCGTACGCATGGCCCTGGGTGGTGTACGTGACGAGGCGGAGATCCGCGGCCACCGCCGTACCTATATCGGTTCCCTGCCGGGCAAGGTGTTGCAGAGCCTCACCAAGGTGGGGGTCAAGAACCCCCTGTTCCTGCTGGACGAAGTGGACAAGATGGGGCAGGACTTCCGGGGCGATCCGTCCTCCGCCCTGCTGGAGGTGCTGGACCCGGAGCAGAACCACACCTTCCAGGACCACTATGTGGAGGTGGACTTCGATCTGTCCGACGTGATGTTCGTGGCTACCGCCAACTCCATGAACATCCCGGCGCCTCTGCTGGACCGCATGGAGGTGATCCGCCTGTCCGGCTACACGGAGGACGAGAAGGTCAACATCGCCCAGCGCTACCTGCTGCCCAAGCAGATGAAGAACAACGGCCTGAAGGAAGAGGAGTTGTCCGTGTCCGAAGGGGCACTGAGGGACATCCTGCGCTACTACACCCGGGAATCCGGTGTGCGGGGCCTGGAGCGGGAGATCTCCAAGATCTGCCGCAAGGCCGTGACGGCCCAGGCCCTGAAGAAGGCCAAGGGCAAGATCAGCGTCACGCCCAAGAATCTGGAGAAGTACCTGGGTGTGCGCCGATATTCCTATGGCATCGCCGAGAAGGAAAACCAGGTGGGCCAGGTCACCGGCCTGGCCTGGACCGAGGTGGGAGGGGAACTGCTCACCATCGAGGCCACCACCATGCCCGGCAAGGGCGGCATCACCCGCACCGGCCAATTGGGCGATGTGATGAAGGAATCCATCGAGGCGGCCCGTACCGTGGTACGCAGCCGCGCCCGCAAGCTGGGCATTCCCGCCGATAAGTTCGAAAAGCACGATATGCACATCCACATGCCGGAAGGCGCCACGCCCAAGGATGGGCCCTCTGCGGGCATTGCCATCACCACCGCCATGGTGTCGTCGCTGACCGGTATTCCCGTGCGTTGTGACGTGGCCATGACCGGCGAGATCACCCTGCGGGGCGAGGTGCTGCCCATCGGTGGTCTGAAGGAAAAGCTGCTGGCGGCCCACCGGGGTGGCATCAAGAAGGTGTTGATCCCCCAGGAGAACGTGAAAGACCTGGCCGAGATCCCTGACAACATCAAGAACCGCCTGGACATCCAGCCCGTGAAATGGATCGAGCAGGTCCTGGAAGCTGCCCTGGAGCGGATGCCTGAACCCCTGACGGAGGAAGAAGTCGTGGAGGGGCAAGCCAAGGTGCAGGTCGCGGATGACGCCACGGCGGTCTTGAAGCACTGACCCGGAGGCAGGCTACGGTGCGCCCCGTCCCCTGCCTGCGGGCGTGCCCCCTTTTTTAGCGCGTAGCTATAAAGGCCGCGCAGGTGTGGAGCCGCGTTTTCCAGTGAAAGGGGACGGGAGTGAACAAATCTGAGTGCGTGCCGGACGCAATCCCCGCTCCGGCGACCCCATCAAGATCATGGCGGCGAAAATTGTGAAATTCAGGGCTGGCAAAGCGCTGAAAGATTCTGTAGAATGGCGGTCTTTCTGCGGGTGTGTAAGGGTTCCCGACACGGCTCGTAGGGTGCTTAGCTCAGTTGGTAGAGCGTCGCCCTTACAAGGCGAATGTCGGCGGTTCGACCCCGTCAGCACCCACCAGAGAAAATGATGTATCAAGCGGTACCAGGTTTTAGGAGTGGTAGTTCAGTCGGTTAGAATACCGGCCTGTCACGCCGGGGGTCGCGGGTTCGAGTCCCGTCCACTCCGCCAACACCTCAAAGGCGAACGCGAGTTCGCCTTTTTTTTTGCTGTCATGCTTCGCCGTATCGTCATCAACACGGATTGCCACAAGCCATGCTAGAAGCCATTCGAGAACGCGCCCAAAGTTGGATTGCCAAGCTCATCCTGGCCCTGCTGATCGTTCCTTTCGCTCTGTGGGGCATCGACTCTTACTTCTCCCGCGGCGGTCGGGAAAAACCCGCCGCCACGGTGGACGGTGACGGCATCTCCCAACGGGAGTTTCTCAAGGCCTTGCGGGATCAGAAGGAAGCGCTGGGGGGCAGGGTGGAGGAAAAGGCCCTGCGCGAAACGGTCATGGACCAGCTGGTCAATACAAGGCTGTTATCCAATGCCGCTACCAGGGCTGGGTTTTCCATTGTGGAGCCACAGATCCAGGCCATGCTCGCCGGCGTGGAAAGGTTTCAGGAAAACGGCCAGTTCTCCCAGGCGCGTCTGGATGCCTGGCTGCGCAGCCGGGGCATGAGCCAGGGGGAACTGATGGCCCTGCTGCGCCAGGATCAGCTGTTGCGCCAGGTGCAGTTGGGTTTGGGGGAAGGCGCTTTGGCGCCGCGCCCCAGCGTCGCCCATCTGGCGGAACTGATTGGGCAACAGCGGGAAGTGAACGAGATCATCTTCGATCAACAGGCGTACGCCACCCGGGTCAAGGTGGATGACAAGGACGTGCAGGCCGAATACGACGCCAATAAGGGTCGGTATACCACGCCTCGACAGGTGCGGGTCCAATACGTCGTGTTGTCCCTGACGCAGTTGGAAAAGGGCATCCAGGTCAGCGATGAGGCGGCACGCAAGTTCTATGAATCCAACCAAACCCGGTATCAGGAGCCGGACCGGCGTCGTGCCAGCCACATCCTCATCCAATTGCCCCAAGGGGCGGACGCCAAGGCCAAGGCCGCAGCCCGGGCCAAGGCCCAGCAGATCCTCGACGAGGTGCGCAAGACCCCGAGCAAATTCGCCGACTTGGCGCGCCAGCATTCCCAGGATCCGGGTTCCGGGCAAAACGGTGGCGACCTGGGGGCTTTCACCCGGGATGCAATGGTGAAGCCCTTCGCCGATGCGGTCTGGTCCATGAAAGTTGGAGACATCAGTGGTTTGGTGGAATCCCCGTTTGGCTTTCACATCATCCGTTTGGACGGCATCATCCCGGGGACCAAGCTGGGTTTCGAGGCCGTGAAGGGCGAGATCCAACAGGCTTTGCGGCAAGAGGAGGCCCAGCGTCGTTTCGCCGAGGCCGCGGAGCGCTTCAGCAACATGGTGTATGAACAGCCGGACAGCCTGGAGCCTGTGGCCAAGGAGTTCGGGCTGACCCTGGAGACCAGCGACTGGATCCACGAGCAGGCCACCTCGCCCGCCTTTCTGGCCAATCCCCGCCTGAAGGAAGCCCTGTTTGCCGAGGACAGCCTGAGGAAACACCACAACGTGGAGGCGGTGGAGGTGGCGCCGAATACCCTCGTTTCCGCCCGGGTGCTGGAGTTCCGGCCCGCCGGTGTGCTGCCCCTGGCCGAGGTGGCCCGGGACATCCGCGGCAAGCTGACCCAGGAGCGGGCCCGCAAGCTGGCTATTGAGGAGGGGCGGAAGGCATTGGCTGCCGTCCAGGCAGGCCAGAACGTGGCGGGCTGGTCCGCTCCCATGACCCTGTCCCGCGCCCAGCCCCTCAACATTCCGAAGGCGGCTTTGACGGCGATATTCCGGGCAAATGTCTCCAAGCTGCCCGTGCATGTGGGCGTGGAAACAGACCAGGGCTATCGCCTGTATCGCATCAATCGGGTCGTGGCCGTGGATGGCTCGGCCCAGACGCAGCGGATGCAGGCCGATCTGCGCCGCCTCATCGCCCAAGAGGAGGTCCGCGCCTATCTGGAATACCTCAGGGCCAAGGCCGATATCAAGATCGAGCCGACTGCCCTGGAAGGCAGGGCGGAATAAAGCCCTTTGCGGCAAAAAAACGGCCGGCGGGATGCCGGCCGCTTTTTTGCCCGCTCGTCGCGCTTATTCGTCTACCGCCAGGCCCGCCGTGGAATTGAAGCCCGCGTCCACGTAGGTGATCTCGCCGGTGATGCCCGAGGCCAGGTCCGACAGCAGGAAGGCAGCGGCATTACCCACTTCCTCGATGGTGACGTTACGGCGCAGGGGGGCGTGTTGTTCACCCCAGGCCAGGAGCTTGTTGAAATCGGAGATGCCTGCCGCGGCCAGGGTCTTGATGGGGCCGGCGGAAATGCCGTTCACGCGAATACCCTTGGGGCCCAGGCCGGCGGCCATGTAATAGACACTCGTCTCCAGACTGGCCTTGGCCAGGCCCATGACGTTGTAATGGGGCACGTAGCGCACGGCGCCCAGGTAGGAGAGGGTCAGCATGGCGGCGGGACGGCCCTCCATGAGCGGCAGGGCGGCCTTGGCCAGGGCGGTGAAGGAATAGCTGGATATCTCGTGGGCGATACGGAAGTTTTCCCGGTTCACGTGGTCCAGGTAGTTTCCCGCCAGGGCCTCCTTGGGGGAAAAGGCAATGGAGTGCACCAGGCCGTCCAGGACACCCCAGCGCCCGCCCAGTTCCGTGAACAGGGCATTGATCTCATCGTCGCTGGATACATCGCAGGGCAGTACCGGATTGTTTTCGCCAAAGTCCCTGGCCAGTCCTTCCACGCGCTCACGCACCTTGTCGTTCTGGTAGGTGAAGGCCAACTCCGCGCCCTCCCGGTGACAGGCTTTGGCGATGCCGTAGGCGATGGAGCGGTTGCTGATGACCCCGGTAATGAGGATCTTCTTGCCGGCAAGAAAGCCCATGTGTCTGTTCCCTGAGTTGCACGTCGCAAAATTATCCCAGATTGTCCATTAGGATGCGCGAAGATGGCGCGGCGATTTGCGAGTGGAACGCTAAACCATGCCCCGGTCAGGGTGTAACCGCCGGAACAGGGGGCGGATAGGATACCGTCACTTGGCGGGGCGCATACCGGGCACCAGCACGGCCGTGGGCACCGCGCCGTAAGGGGTCGAAACCCACCCGCCCCAGGTGGGGCCGTAGGTCTGGGGATTGACCATGGTCCCCGCCCAGCCGCCGTACCAGCCGGGGTTCAGGGGGGCCATCATGGTATTCCAGAGCTTGGGATCGAAGCCCGCCGTGCCCCATTGCGCATAGACATTGGGGTTTAAGGCATTGAGGGCGGTGCTGGTGACCTTGGGGTCCATGGGCAACATCATCCAGCGCATGAGTTTGCCCGGGTCGGTGAGGGTATAGGTGACCGCGTTCATGAACTGGGGGTCCATGAGGGTCATCATCCAGGTGCTCGCCACGCTGGGGTCCATGAGCCGGGCATAGTTGGCGTAGGCCTTGGGGTCCATGGCGCTGGCCAGGGACTGGTTGTAGAGCCTGGGATCCATCATGGCGTTGAGGGCGGACACCAGGAAGCCCGGCTCCGTGACCTGGCTCAGGGCCGCCACGAACTTCTTCGGGTCCACCAGCATGTCGGCGTTGCGGGTGAAATCGGACAGATAGCGTACCCATTCATCCGAGGTGCCGGGCATGGCGGACTGGGCGGTGGCTGGCGCGCCTTCGGCGGCCATCGCTTGAGTGGTGGGGATGGCCAGTGCCAGGGCCAGCAGCAAAGGGGTGGATTTCATGGGTGGATCTCCTCTCGTTGGTGTTGGGCGCCTGCCAAATGGCAGCCGGCCACATTCTGCCCCGATTTCGCACGGAACAGAAACCGAACTGGTGAATTTCCTCAGCGTTTGCCGGGGCCGCGCCAAGTGGGCTCGGCCTGGCCCGCCGCCCGGTTGATCTGCCGGGACAGCACGAAGAGCAGGTCCGACAGGCGGTTCAGGTACTGCACCAGCCGGGTGGAGATCAGGTCTGCCTCTCCCAGGCGGATCATGCTGCGTTCCGCGCGGCGACACACGGTGCGGCACACGTGGGCCAGGGCCGCGGCCCGGGTACCGCCGGGCAGCACGAACTCCGTCAGGGGGGGCAGCCGGCTGTTCATGCGGGCCACGGCCTCGTCCAGCATGAGCACCTGTGCCTCGGTGATCTGGGGCTGCTCCGGCCAGGCCAGCTCCGCGCCCAGGTTGAACAGGTCGTGCTGGATGTCGGCCAGCAGCCCTCGGATCTCGCTGCCCAGGGGCTCGGCCATGAGAGCGCCGATCTGGCTGTTGAGCTCGTCCACCTGGCCGATGGCCTCGATGCGCGGATCGCTCTTGGGCAGCCGGGTGCCGTTGGCCAGGCTGGTGCTGCCGTCGTCTCCGGTGCGGGTGACGATCTCGGTGAGGCGCTTGAAGTCTGACCGGTCCGTGGCGGGATGCGGCTCGGCCTCGGCCCGGGGAAGGATGTCCGTGCGCGCCTCACCGTTGGGTAACTGGCGCTGGCATTCGCGGAAGATGCGGGCGGTACAGGTGCGGCAGAGCTCCGAGCTGAGGCGCGGGTAGATGCCGGCGATGGCCTCCGGCTTGTGGGCAAAGACATTGCCCTCGCCGATGTCCGCCTGGTAGCCCCCCTTCTTCAGCATGTCGCAGGCCGCCTCCCGCAATCCGCACAGGTAGAGGGCGCCCCCCAGCTTGCGCCGGCGCTTGGCCTCACTGGCCAGCAGTTCGGCGCCGGCCAGGTCGATGGTGTTGATGCCCTTGGAGAACACCAGCAGGTGCTTCTGGGTGGGCACATGTTCGTCCACGGCGGTGAAGGCGTGCTGGATGTGGTCCACGGCACCGAAGAAAATCGAGCCTTCGATGCGCAGCATCTTCAATTGCGGGCAGGCCGGCTCGGCACCCGTTTCCACCACGAACTTGCGACGGGGGTTATCGAAATCGTCGGCGGCGGGGACCACGGCCCGGATGGCGGGCCGGGAAGTCTTGGCCAGGTAGAAGACGAGGGATACCAGGATGCCGAAAAAAATGCCCTTTTCCAGATCGATGACCGTGCCAAAGAAGCTCACTCCCAGTACCACTGCCTCTTCCCGGTGGGCTTTGAGGATGGCGCCGATGTGGTGGAAGTCGATGAGGTTCCAGGCCACCAGGAACAGCACTGCGGCCATGGCGGGGATGGGCAGGTAGGCGGCCAGGGGCGCCACGAGGAACAGGATCAGCAGCAGGAAACCGGCGGAGAACACCGCCGCCAGGGGGGTGCGGGCGCCGGACTCATAGTTCACGCCGCTGCGGTTGAAGGAGCCGGAGGAGGCATAGCCCGAGAAGAAGCTGCCGGCGATGTTGGACAGGCCCTGGCCGATGAATTCTTGGTTGCCGTTGATGTGCTGCTCCGACTTCAAGGCGATGGAGCGGGAGATGGAGACCGCCTCGGTGAGGGCCAGCACGGTGACCGCCAGGGCGGAGAAGACGGTGTTCTTCAGCGCGGCCAGGGAGAAATCCGGCGCCGACAGGGGGGGCAGACTGGCCGCCAGGGCGCCCACGGTCCGGATGCCCGTCACCTCCTGGCCGAAGCTGCTGTTGAGCCAGGTGGCGACGATGCCGCCCACCACCATGGCCACGATCATGTAGGGCACCTTCTTCAAGTATTTTCGCGCCAGGATGCCGGCAATGAGTGAAACCACTGCTACGCCGGTGATGTAAGGGTTCAGGTTGTGCAGGTGGGTGAGCAGCATCCCCGCCACCTCGTAGGCGGGCGTGCCCCGGGGGATGTCCAGGCCGAAGAAGTTCTTCACCTGGCTGGCGGCGATGAGCAGGGCCGCGCCGGCGGTGAAACCGATCACCACCGTGTGGGAGATGAAGTTGATGAGGGCGCCCATCTTGGCCAGGCCCATGATGAGCTGGAACAGGCCGGTGAGGAAGGTGAGGGTCAGCACCATACCGATGTACTGCGGCGTGCCCGGATCGGCATAGGGGGAAACGGAGGCGAACACCACGATGGAGATGGCCGTGGTGGGGCCGGACACCAGATGCCAGGAGGAGCCGAACAGGGCGGCGATGACGGTGGGCACCATGGCGGCATAGAGGCCGTATTCGGGAGGCAGGCCGGCAATGGTGGCAAAGGCTACGGCCTGGGGCAGGACGATGAGGGCGCCGGTGAAGCCGGCGATGCCGTCTTGTTTGAGGGTATCCCGGGTCACCCTGTGCTGCCACTTCAGGAAGGGCAGGAACTGGTAGACCCACAGGTTGCAGGCCAGGAATTCGCCGATGCGATCCTTGGTCAGAAGGTCACTGAAGCGCGGAATTTTCAACCAGGACATTTTGTTTCCAAACACTTTATAAAGGCCTCTCCATCCAGCGGCTGTCGGTCCCGCTGGGCACGCCAGATCATTTCTCCCAGGCAATCCATGACCGCGTGCTGGGCGGCATGCTCGTCCCCCAGCCGGGTCACCAGCCTTTCATAGTGGGCCTTGACGCCGGTGGGCCGGTCGATGGACACCTGCTCGGCGGTGGACAGGTGCAAGGACAGGTGCAGAAAGGGATTGGTCTCCCCCAGTTCCGGCGGCCATTCCCGGTCCCGGTAGCGATCGGGTTGGTCCAGAACGGGGTGGTATTCGGGGTGGCGGACCATGTGCTCCACCGCCACTTTCTCCAGATCGCTGAGGGGCTGGCCAGCCTTGAAGCGGCCCCAGGCCTGGAAGAAGAACTCCCGCACCTGGTGGCGGCTGGGGTTAAACATCGCCGTAGCCTGCCGCGTAGCCCAGGGCCAGCACCACGCTGTATTGCAGCAGGCGGTTGGCCCCGTCCAGGTGGGCGATTTCGCCGTTGCCGTAAAAGCCGATGAGGGGCATGTCCGGGAAACGGCGGGTCACTGCCTGGATGTCCTTGTCCTCTCCCCCATAGAACCAGGGACCCCGGCCCAGGCAAGGGAACATGAGGCCAAAGGCTGGTGGTGGAGATCCATCATCGCTGAGGCGGTGGATCATGGCGCGCATGTCGTGTTCGGCGGCCTGGGGCTGGCGCAGGGCCCAGAACAAGGCCAGCCCAGGGCTGATTGGGCCGGCCACGGTGATGGATTGGTCATCCGTATTCACCCCCACCACGGGCAACAGGTGGAAGCGGCCTTCCTCCAAGGCATGGTCCGGTTCGCCGAAAGTGATCCCGGCCATGAGCAGGTGAGTGGGGATGCGCTCCGGCGCACGCACGGAGAGGGGCAGTTCCCTCACCAATGTGCCCAGGGCCGTGTCACCCCCCACCACGCACACATCGTGGCCCCGTACCCGTTCCACCGCGGCGGGACGGGACAGGGGGCGGATGCCCTGGGATACGCCCACGCGCAGATTACCCCCCCCCAGGACCAGCTCGCAGCGGCCAGCGGGCTGCACCCGTCCCCCCATCCACACCGAATAGGGCCCCCGGCCCGTGGCGTCGCCAGAGACGCCGCCATAGCGGGGACCGCCGCCGTTGAGCCAATGCAGATCCAGGGCGTTGGGGGCGGAGAGGGTGAGGGTTTGCCCTGCCTCGCCATGGGTGGGGTACAGGCTGATGCCGTCGCCGAACACCATGGCGGCGGCGGCGGGGGCATCCAGCACCCAGTCCTCCTCGGTGAACACCCCGGCGGCGGCGCAACCCGTCACCTGAAGGCAACGGGCGGCCCGGGCGGCGGCGGCGATGGCGGGCTTGGGGTCCTGGGCGAAGTCCGAGGTGAGGTACAGCAACACCGCCTGGGGATACTCCAGCCCGGCCCTCTCCAGGGCGGTGTTCACCGCCTCGGTGGCCAGGGCGGGGTCGGGGATCCGGCCCTGGGCCAGTCCGGTGGCCACCCTCATGCCATCTTTTCCCGGTAATCGCACAGGTCCCGGATGACGCAGGCAGCACAGTCCGGCTTGCGCGCTTTGCACACGTAGCGCCCATGCAGGATGAGCCAGTGGTGGGCATCCTGCCGGAATTCGGCGGGCACGTATTTGAGCAGTTTCCTCTCCACCTCCAGCACGGTTTTGCCCGGGGCCAGGCCCGTGCGGTTGGCGACGCGGAAGATGTGGGTATCCACGGCGATGGTGGGTTCGCCGAAGGCGGTGTTGAGCACCACGTTGGCGGTCTTGCGTCCCACACCGGGCAGGGCCTCCAGGGCCGCCCGGTCCCGGGGTACCTGGCCACCGTGCTTGTCCAGCAGGATCTGGCAGGTGGCGATGATGTTCCTGGCCTTGGTTTGGTACAGGCCGATGCGCTTGATGTAGGACTTCAGGCCGTCCTCCCCCAGGGACAGCATGGCCTCGGGGGTCGGGGCCACGGGGAACAGCTCGGCCGTGGCCAGATTCACGCCCTTGTCCGTGGACTGGGCGGAAAGCATGACCGCCACCAAGAGCTGAAAGGGCGTGGCGTAGCGCAGCTCGGTGGTAGGGGCGGGGTTGGCCGCCCGCAGGCGCTGGAAGATTTCCCGGCGGCGTGACGCATTCATGAGCGTGCATGTCGGCATGAGCCGACCTCGAAGCCCCCTTCTCCCACGGGGAGAAGGGCTGGGGATGAGGGAGAGATCCTGGCGATATTCATGTTTCGGGGTGGCCGTCGCCATGCCGTTGACGTGGATGACTCAGGCGGTGGCCGCATCGCTGGACGTGGAGGCGGGAGGGCGCGCGTGTTGCCCGGCCCGTTCCGCCCGCAGGGATTCGGTAAGGTTGCGCAGGGCGATGAGCAGGCCCAGGGCGATGAAGGCGCCGGGCGGCAGCACGGCCAGCAGGAGACCTTGGTAGTCGGGGATCACATGCAACACCCATCCTGCCGCCTGGGGTCCCAGGGCCAGGTCCAAGCCGGAGAACAGCGTACCCTTGCCGAAGATTTCCCGCAGGGCCCCCAGCACCACCAGCACGGCGGTGAGCCCCAGGCCCATCATCACCCCATCCAGCACGGAATGGGCCGTGGAGCGCTTGGAGGCGAAGGCCTCCACCCGGGCCAGGACGATGCAGTTGGTGGTGATCAAAGGAATGAACACCCCCAGCACCAGATACAAGGGGTGGACCCAGGCGTTCATGGCCAGCTGCACCACGGTCACCAGGGCGGCGATGATGAGCACGAACACGGGGATGCGGATCTCGTGGGGGATGAAGTTGCGCACCAGGGCCACCGAGACATTGGCCACCGCCATCACCAGGGTGGTGGCCAGGCCCAGGGACAGGGCGTTGACCACATTGCTGCTAATGGCCAACAGGGGGCACAGGCCCAGCAGCTGGACGATGCCGGGATTCTGCTTCCACAAGCCGTTGACGATGATGTCGCGGGTTTCGCTGGAGATCATGGTTTTCCTCCGGGGGCTGGCGGGGGGAGACGCAGCAGTTCATCCTTGTGTTGCGCAAAATAGCGCAGGGCCTTGTGTACGGCCTTCACCACGGCCCGGGGGGTGATGGTGGCGCCGGCCAGGTAGTCGAAACGGCCGCCATCCTTGCGCACCTTCCATTCGGCCGCGGGCGGAGCCTCCAGGGACTTGCCCTCGAACTGGTGGATCCATGGGCTGCGGGCCACGTCGATATAGTCGCCCAGGCCCGGGGTTTCCTTGTGGGCCGTGACGCGAACCCCGGCAATGCGACCGTCGGCGCGGATGCCCACGAGCAACCTGATCTCCCCGGCGTAGCCGTCCGGCGCAGCGGCCTCCAGTACCACGGCCACCGGGGTGCCCCCCTGACTGGCCAGGTAGGCCAGGCCGGGACGCTTCAAACCCAGCAGGGGATCCGGCGCCAGGGGACGGGCGTCCCGGACGGGATCGTTGTCGAAGCTGCCGGGGGGCAGGGCCTGGGCCACCAGGCGCATCTTTTCCACCTGCTCGCTGTGCTCGATGGTGGGCCGGGTGACCAGATAGGCCCCCGCCAGCAGGCTGGCGCAGATGACGGAAAACACCAGCAGGGTGGCGGAGGTGGAAAAAGTCTCCCGCAGGGCCGGGTTCATGGCGTTTCCTTGTGACCGCCGGCCCGCTCGCCGGCCTTGTGGCCGAACACCCGGGGCTGGGTGTAGGTGTCGATGAAGGGGGCGGCCACGTTCATGAGCAGGATGGAGAAGGCCACACCGTCCGGGTAGCCACCAAACCCCCGGATCAGCACCGTCAACATACCCGCCAGGCCGGCGTAGATCAGCTTGCCCCGAGGGGTGGAAGCGGCGGTGACGGGGTCCGTGGCGATGAAAAAGGCCCCCAGCATGACGCCGCCGGAGAACAGGTGGAACAGGGGACCGGCATGCTGGGCGGGATTCAGCAGGTGCAGGCCCCAGGCCGTGCAGACCACGCTGCCCAGGAAGGCCGCCGGGATGTGCCAGGTGATGAGGCGGTTGCCCAGCAGCAACAGGCCGCCTAAGAGATACATCAGGGCCACGAATTCATGGCCCTGGCCACCGCCCCAGCCGAAGGCGGGCAAGGCCAGGATGTCCTCCACGGGCTTGCCCAGGCGCGTCTGGGTCTTCCAGGTGTCCAGGGCGGTGGCGGCGGTGTAGGCATCCACGCTGATGGCCCCCTGGCCGGCAAACACTAGGTCGAAGGATTCCGCCAGGGTGATGTCGTGCAGGGCCAGATTCTGGGGCGCGGGCCATTGGGTCATGTACACCGGAAAGCTGATGATGAGGGCCGCGTAGCCCACCATGGCCGGGTTGAACAGGTTCTGGCCCAGGCCGCCGTACAGATGCTTGGCCACCACCACGGCGAAGATCATGCCCACGGCATAGAGCCACCAGGGGGCCAGGGTGGGCAGGGACAGGGCCAACAGCCAGGCGGTCACCAGCACGGAACCATCCTTGAGGAAGGGGCCCAGGGGGCGGGCGCGCATGAGCAGCATGAGAGTTTCCAGACCGATGGCCAGCACGCTGCACACCAACAGGCTGACCCAGATGCCGGGGCCGAAGAACCAGGCGTGGGCGATGATGGCCGGCACCAGGGCCGCCATGACCTTGAGCATGATGGCGGAGACCGAATTGTCTGCCTGCAAGGTGAAGGGGGAACCGTTCATGGCGCTGCTCGCGGTGGGTCGGTGGCTGGGTCCGTAGCGGTTTGCGCCTCGCTCATGGCGGCGCGGCGTGCCTCGATCTCGGAGATCTCCCTTTCCACCCGGGCAGGCAGGTTGTCCGTGTTCTTCGGCGCGATGCCCGCAGCGGCCATTTCTTCCTTGGCTTTGGCGGCCCGGGCCAGGGCGGCTTCCAGGATGGCCTTCTTCCTCGCGGCCTCCGGATCCTCCCCATCCGCAGGTACGGCGGCCTTGGCCTTGCTGGCCTCGGCGGCCTTGGCGAACTTCTCCGCCTTTTCGCGTTTTTCCCGCTCCAGGCGGAAGGTTTTGAATTCATGCCGGGCCCGGGCCTGTTCCGCGGCCTGTTTTTCCCGCTCGCGTTCCCAGATCTCGCTCTTGGCGAAGCGGTAGTAGTCCACCAGGGGAATATGACTGGGACAGACGTAGGAACAGCAGCCGCACTCGATGCAGTCGAACAGGTTATAGCTCTGGGCCTTGCCGAATTCCTTGGCGCGGCTGAACCAGTACATCTCGAAGGGTTGCAGTTCCACGGGGCAGACCCGGGCGCAGGCCCCGCAGCGGATGCAGGGCAGGGCCTCGGGCTTGGGCGGAAACAAGGCCGGGGATTTGACGATGAGGCAGTTCACGGCCTTGGTGACGGGAGCGGCCAGGTCCATGAGGTCAAAACCCATCATGGGGCCGCCCACGATTTCGCCGCTGGCGCCCGCCAGGGCACCCCCGGCGGCGGCGATGAGGTCACTGATGGGCGTGCCGATGCGAACCTCGAAGTTGCCGGGCTGGGCCACGTGGCCGGTGGCCGTGACCACTCGGCTGATGAGGGGCTCGCCCAGGGTGACCGCGCGGTACAGGCTGTAGGCCGTGCCCACATTGAAAATCTGGATGCCCACGTCGGTGGACAGTCCGCCGGCGGGCACTTCCTTGCCCGTGAGGGTATAGGCCAGCTGCTTGCCGCCGCCGCCGGGATAGAGGGTGGGCACGGCCACCACCTCGATGTCACCGGCGGCGACCTGGGAGAGGGCTGATGCGAGGGCGGCGAGGGCCTCCGGCTTGTTGTCCTCCACCCCCACGATGATGCTGCGGGCGCCGAGCATGTGGCCCATGATGCGGGCCCCTTCCAGGATCTCCATGGCCCGCTCCCGCATCAGTCGGTCATCGCAGGTGATCCAGGGTTCGCACTCGGCGCCATTGAGAATGAGCGTATGGATGGGGCTGGCGCCACCCCGGGGCGTGCCGGGGTTGAGTTTGATGTAGCTGGGGAACACCGCGCCGCCAAGGCCCGCCAGGCCCATCTCGCGGATACGGTTGCGCAGGGCGCTGGGGTCCTGGTTGCGCCAGTCCAGGGGCTGCATGTCGATGGCCTTGTCTTCTCCATCCGTCTCGATGGCGATGGCCAGGTCGAACAGGCCGGAGGGATGGGGCACGGCCCGGGGCTCGATGGCGGTCACTCGCCCCGAGGTGGGGGCGTGCACGGCGGTGGAGACATAGCCTTCCGCGGCGCCGATGACCTGGCCCTTGAGCACCCTGTCCCCAACGGCCACCACCGGCCGGGCCGGGGTGCCGATGTGCTGGCGCAAGGGCACCACGTAGCGGGGCAGCAGGTCCATGGAGCGGATCGGCGTGGCGCTGGATGCCGCCTTGTGCCCCTCCGGATGGATTCCGCCATGGAAGTGGAAAAGCCTGCGGCTCATCTCAGGACACCCGCTTCATGGGGTAGATGGGATAGCGCCACTTCCAGGTGCCCAGGTCTTCCTTCACCACTTCCATGTGGATGCAGTCCACGGGGCAGGGGGGCAGGCACAGCTCGCAGCCGGTGCAGCGGTCGGCGATGATCACATGCATCTGCTTGGCGGCGCCGACGATGGCGTCCACGGGACAGGCCTGGATGCACAGGGTGCAGCCGATGCAGGTGTTCTCGTCGATGACCGCCACGGACTTGGGCTTGGGCTCCAGGCCCTCGCCCAGGGGCTTGGGGTCCACCCCCAGCAACTCCGCCAGGCGCTTGATACCTTCCTCGCCCCCGGGGGGACATTTGTTGATGTCCGCCTCGCCCTTGGCGATGGCCTCGGCGTAGGGCTTGCAGCCCGGGTAGCCGCATTGGCCGCACTGGGTCTGGGGCAGGATGGCGTCGATCTTGTCCACCAAGGGATCTTCCTGGACCCGGAAGCGGATGCCCGCCCAGCCCAGGATACCGCCCAGCACCAAACCGATGCCGGCCATGACCAGGATGGCGGAAATCATGCAGCCATCCTTCGGGGCGCGGTAAGCGCTGAGCAGTGAGCAGGATAAACCTCGACATGCCTGCCACTCGCCGCTATCCACTCCCCGCTCACTTGATCAGCCCCGCGAAACCCATGAAGGCCAGGCTCATGAGGCCGGCGGTGATCATGGCGATGCTGGTGCCCTTGAAGGGACCAGGGATATCCGCGGCCTCCAGGCGTTCCCGCATGGCGGCAAAGAGGATCAATACCAGGCTGAAGCCCAGGGCCCCACCCAGGCCAAACAGCAGGGATTCCAGAAAACCGTGTTGTTCCTGCACGTTGAGCAGGGGAATGCCCAGCACGGCGCAATTGGTGGTGATGAGGGGGAGGTAGATGCCCAAGACCCGGAACAGCACGGGAGAGGTTTTCTTGATGAACATCTCGGTGAAACCCACGATGCCGGCAATCACCACGATGAAGGACAGGGTGCGCAGGTAAGCCAGGTGCTGGCCCAGCAAGTAGGTGTCGATGAGATAGGACAGGCCCGAGGCCAGGGTGAGCACGAAAGCCGTGGCGGCCCCCATGCCGAGCGCGGCTTCCAGTTTCCTCGAGACGCCCATGAAGGGGCACAGACCCAGGATCTTGGACATCACGATGTTGTTCACGAACACCGTGCCGACGAGGATGAGGAGGTAGTTTTCCATGGAATGGTGTGCTCAGCCCGCCAATTATCGCTTTCCACCCCCGGCGGTCACAACCCGTACAGGGCGCCGGAAAAGGAGGTGTCCACTTTTCGGAGCCCTGTTTAGTGCTCAATCCAGCAATTCGTGGGCTCCGTCGCAGAAGGGGGCATTGGCCGTGTGCTTGCAGGCACACAGCCAGTACTTGCCGTCGCTGGCCACCTGGAACTCATGGGGCGTGAAATCGGTGCCGGCATGGGAGCCGTCACACCAGGGCTGATTCTTCGAACGGCCGCAGGTACACCACCAGTAAGGCTTACCCGCCTCCAGTTCCACTTCGATGGGATCTTTTCCCGGGACCAGGGGTTCACTCATGTCCATCTCCTCTCGCAAATAACCGACAAAAAACGTCGGCTATTATCCCAGATTTTCATCAGGACGCGCGAAGACGCCACAAAGCGACCACCAGGGCGCGCGTAGGCCCCGCGCAGGCCCGCATGGCCACCTAAGGAAGTGCTGAATAACGCCCCTCCCCCTCGGGGCATAGGCATCTACACAACTCAGAAAATGGGTTAAAAATAAGCAGTATGCCGATGAACACATTGATATTGACCTTGAGCCCCGACTCAGGGATCGCTACCGGGTTCTTGTTGCCTCGCATTGC
>Ga0272446_1002619_pt1 | contig 24142 bp, 14 predicted proteins | sample YNPCB0061_FD_194587 | JGI IMG/M metagenome (GOLD analysis project Ga0272446, IMG submission 194587) | Hot spring microbial mat communities from Yellowstone National Park, WY, United States - YNP-CB-006-1 | ecosystem: Environmental > Aquatic > Thermal springs > Hot (42-90C) > Sediment | place...
GATCGGTCATGAGCCGCCAGCCCGTGGGCGCCAGCATCTTTAGGCCTTCCCACTCGAACCATTTCAATTTCGACGACTCGGCCAGTGGCGCGCCCTTCTTTAGCGGATCGTACTGATTGAGGACCTCAGTTCCGTCAGGATACGAATTTCCGTTGGTATCCTTGTTGGCCGGATCCGTCCCGAGCAATGCTTCTTCAGCATCGGTCAGCAAGTCTTGGTCAGTATCGGTGCCTTCGACCGGCGCAGTGCCTACCTCGGAGGATGGGGCAATCTCAGGCTGGGTTGCGGTCGGCTGAGTCTCGGGACTGGTTCCGGTCTCGTTGGCCGGCGGAGCTATGGATTGCGGAGCCGGAATATTGACGCCGGCCGGCGGTGTCGTAACCGGTGTTTCGGGCATCGGCGGCGGCGTTTCGATCTGCTCTTTCGGGGTCTCGACAGCAGGCAGTGCGGCCGTCTCAACCGGGACCGCGGACTTAGGACGCAACATGAAATACCAGGCGGCGAAGCCGATTCCGCCCAAGACCACGAGCCCGCCGACGATGAAGCCGATCAGCTTCACCGGCGATTTGCGCGACGCGCTCTCGAACTCAGGCATGAGCGCCGTGTCGGCGGCCGTTTGTCCGGCCGCGTCCAAATCCTTGAAGATATCTTCAGGCTCCTTCTTGGTTTGGCCGACGACCATCGTTTGCGGTGCAGTCATGGGCGCAGTCGGAGCCGTCGGCATCTGCGGCGTCGCAGGCGGCGTTTTGGGTGCCGGTTCGACCGGCAGGTTCGGTGGGGCGGAATCGAACATAGTAATGTTAGTTTATCTAAGACTCTTGACGTTAGTGCCGCTGGACTTGGCTTGCGGGACCTGGTCCAAAGGCTGGAACTTCCTGACTCCGACGTTCTGTACCGGCGGCGGTGGCAGGCTTTGCTTTGACGCGGTCAGCTGGGCCGCGGGTTCGACCAGCGTCAGGTTATCCGGCGGCGGGGCGTTCCGGCTGCGCAGGAACAAGACGAATCCTACCATCAGGCCGAGCCCGAGGATGACGATGCCCGAATAGATCAAAATGTTTTTCTTTTCCATACTCTCAATAGTTCGCCCAATGCCAGGCTGTGTAAGACCACCTGTCGCAGTGATATCCGGCGGCCGTGCATGCGCTGGTCTCTGAATCATGCCAACACACAGCGTTGTGATCCAGCAGTTTCCAGGTCAAGGGTTTTGTTTCGTTGTTGTAATCATAAGCCTTCTGGACGCAGTACCCGCCATTCCCCGAAGCCTGGAACCAATAGCTCCACGCCGCCAGCCCGTCGATCGGCTTCTGACATTGGTTTTGGTTTTTGTAGTCTTCGTTCACGCCCAGACAACCGACCATGCTGTTAGCTGCTCCGTCCTTGCCTTCGAGGGCATTGATCACCTTAATTTCCTGGTTTTTGGGGTCAAGATCCGCGATGTGCCAGGCCCAACCCTTGTCGGCGCCCGGATCCGGCGGTTTCTCCACTGATTTGAGTTCGGACGTGCCGTTCAGCTTCGTCACCGCGGCATAGACCCGGAACTTCGCGTCTTCCCAACCGAGCAGGTGCTTCAGATTGCTTGATCCCCCATCGCCGGCCACAAAATAGAACCTGACAGGGTCGCTTTCGTTGCTCGCAACCATCGGCGCGAAATTCACGAGCGTGGTCAGCGGCCCAAAGCTCATCGGGTTGCCGCAGTCCGCAAAATGCGGTGCCTTGGCACAGGTCCAGTTGCCGTTGTTGTCGACGTGGTTCGCGTCCAGGCCGCAATCACTACATTTTTGGTCTGATGTCGATGACTTACTGCAGCTCTGATAGTTTCCGCCCTTGTTTTTCATACATTGTTCATAACCTTCTATCGGACAACCATTAGATCTTTGATCAATCCAGCCATCCGTCTTCTCGCCTGAGCGGTGGAGGCAGATGAGACGCGTATACGGGAACGTGGCTGTATCCCATCTACCCAGCTGATAGTGGAAGATATCGCGCAAGCATGGCACCCAATAGTTCTGGTTATCTATACTCACGACCGCCGGACGATCGTCATATGTGCATCTCTCTGATTTCTGATTCAGATTATCCCAATCAATCTGATCCGTACTCCTTTGCGGGATCGGCGCGGTGAAAGCGTAGTCTTTCGGCAAAATAGTGTGCATCTTGTACCAGACCCGTTCATTGCCCGTGACCGGCCGCCAGGTGATAGCCGCGTACGCCATGCCGCGTTCCGGCCGCGGGAAGATGTCGATGTGCGGCAGATCGTCGCTATCTTTGCCATTAACCGTACTATCGAAATCAGCAGCTGAGAACACTTCACTCGTGAACGGGAAATAGCCGCCGGTCTTACTCTCATCGATGCTATAAGGATAAGTCCAGGGCGGAGTGAAATTACGGTAGCAATACTTGTCGTCCGGCGGATCGGTGTCTGGTTTCCGCGGGTTGGTGCAGGGATTATCGTCGTACATGTCAATGACGATCTTGTATGAATCGCACGCCTTGTTGGTGTTCAGAGTCTTGAAGGTGAATACGCCGTTAGCGTCCGTATAGGTCTCGTCAACCTTGACTCCCTTGTAGGTCAAAGTCACGCGGGCATTGGCCACCACCTGCTGGAAAACCGCATCATAGACGCGACCCTGGATGACGCCCGTACCCGGATCCTGCGAGCACTTCTTGCAACCGCCGAAGGTGCAGGCCGAAGTGCACTTAGCCGCTTCCGGATTGTAGATCTGATGAAATTTCTTATCCGTTGCACCGAGATTCTGCCAAAACGATTCTCCATAGTCTAACGTTCCTACTGAATTGCTCAAATTACCGCCGCCAGCTACCCCGCCGATACCCAGGTTATACACCGATATAGTATTGGCGCTACCATTGGAGTTCGAAGAGTTGATAACGGAAAATTTGCCTAACAAACCATCAACGCCGAAACCCGTGCCGCCGCCGGCAGTTCCGATTTGATAGAACTTATAATCCGTAGTTCCACTCTTCTGAAACTGTTTCAACCCTGAGATGCCGCCGATCCCAGTGCTTCCGCCAGAAGACGCGCCCACTGTCGACGATAAGGCGTTAACGAATTGAGTCGAATCATCGGCGTAATCATAACCCAACATCTTGCACGTGACGTCGTGACCCCCAGTATCCTTCAGGCCGTCCTTACCGTCGCACTGCTCCGGTCCATTCTTTATGCCATCACCGCAATATCCACCAGCCGAAGCCATAAACTTGCAGCCCTGACTGCAGGACAAACAGCTGGAGTTGTAATCCGCATTGCAGGTTGGCTGGCCATTCTGGGCGCCATTGTCGCACTCCTCCACCCCAACATTCAGCTTGCCGTCGCCGCAGACATTCTTCTTGCATTGCGATGTACACGGTTTGTTGTCGCCGTTTTGCTGTCCGTCGTCGCATTCCTCGTTTGGATCCTTAATGCCGTCGCCGCAAACGCCAGCTGGAATGCAGGCGCTCCAGGTACCCCACTGGCAAGCCTTAGCAGTACCCGGGGCCTGACAACTGCGCGAACGCTGGGTCGCCCGTTTACTGCCATCGGTATCCTTGACGTACAACTGACCGCAATCGGCTTCGCCGGTGGTCGTGACTTTCTGGCCTTGAGCATTCAGGTAAGTCAAAGATATAGTCGATTGCACCGGAATAGGAATAGTCTGTGAGCCGCTTCCGGTAATCGCATTATTCCACTGGTTCGCCTGGTCTGCCGGCGCGGCTGACACCGGCCTGACGCCCAGGAAGCCTAAGAATCGATCGACCAATCCGAGCCGCATCGAGGGGTCGCTCCAGACGGCTAAGGTTATCAGCGCGCCGCACTTCTTGCCCGTCGGGCAATCCGCATCGGTGTCACACAGGATACTCGTGCCCTGGCACAAGGCTTTCTGCGACGTTTCTGTCTGGCCGTCGCATTCCTCGTTCGGCGCCTGGACCGTCTGATCGCCGCAATACGGGCCGATACCTTTGCAGTCCAGCGCGCAACTTGCTGGATCCTGTTTGGGTGACCATTGCCCGTTATTCGCCCCATTATCACAAACTTCGCCGGCGTCCAACTGGCCATTACCGCAGAATCCTCCATAACTCCCGCAACCCACCGCGCAATGGCCGTAAGTGCCATTCAGCACCCCATCATCACACTGTTCGGCCGGAACGCAAGCTTCATGGTTAGATGTCGTACCCACATTAGGACAATCCGCATCGCTCAGGCAAGATTGGGAAACTGTTACGGCGCAATGCTTATCGATACGCCCATTGCCGCATTTTACATCTGGCACGCATTGCGGATGTCTCGGGTCGGTGTCGAAATGGGTGCAGGCAATGCAAGTCTGCAACCTGTGCCCGTCCAGCTTGCCTTGGCATTTTCCATCACCCGCCACGCAACACGGTACCGATCGCGTTTCGCCCAGTTCACAGACTTCGCCGATGCAATTACCGCCGTTTGGCGCACAGTCCGCGTCGGATGTACAGGCTTTGTAACTTAAACTGCAGGTCTTAGCCTCAGTATTCTTGACCCCGTCGCCGCATACGCCTTTCTCAGCAAAAGATTGATTGGTACAGATACCGGAATACTTGAAACTGCCACCAACCGGCCGGCATGAACCACTGATGATCGGATCCTGAACACAAGCATCACCCGCACCCGAGCACTCATCATCACCCGAGCATTGCACCTTTGAAATCTTACAATGGCCGCATTTAGCTTGACTGGCGCAATTGCGGCACAGCGCGTCTGACGGCTGACCATTCTCGTCGCTGCAGATCTGACCAAAAGTCGAGGTACTGAAGCAACGGTAAACCGTTTCGGTAAGCGGCGGATACCACCAATCTTCCTTATTGGCCGTCATCGGCCTGACCTCGAATTCCGCAGCCACCTGGTATTGCGTAGCGCCAGCGAAAGTCCGGTATTGGTAAATGCGCGAAACGGAAAACGGATTGTCTACCTGGTATTGCGGACAAATAAATTGCGCCTGTTTAGTGTTCCAACACGTCTGCGGATCTATATTCGCGTCCTCTTGCCAGACGCTTATCGTCGTGCCGTTCTGAGTCTCATCGACGAGCCTACCCCCCTTGCAGGTGGTTGTGGCCTGACCGGCGCAATCGGCGTCGGTCGCACATGGCTGACCTCCGCTGCAACGGCCGCACGACAAGAAATGATTGAGTGGATCAATCGGAGCTGCGCCAACCAACTCCTTACCCAATTCATCCCACCAAGACGCCCATCGACTGTTAGTCATACCCTTGATAAAAGTGCCGGCCGTGAGCTGCGGATACTTGCCCTGATAAGAGTAGACCGCGGCCAACTTGCGACTTAGCAACTGGAAGTCGGCCATGCGCTGGGTATCACGCGCCAACTTGAGTTTATTGGAAGCGCAATAGAGCTTCTTGTTCGAGTCTAAGGCCACGCAGTCAGCATCAGCCGAGCATTTGACTGGAACCACCAACTGACCTTCTCCGCCTTCCGGCATAAAGACTTGGCTATTCTGATATTGTGATCCCTGGACGTAATGGCAGTTGTTGCTCTGCCCCAGGATGTTGATATTGAACGTCAGGTATTTCACCAATTGGTCGTAGATGAGAAGTGTCGTCTTAGAGGCGTTCTGGTTGTGCGAGATGATGTAGATATTGGAATAGATCGGACCGTCGGTCGCCGGCTGGTTGGCCGCGGCTACGTAAATCGAACTGCCGTCCTGCAACGCCGGGTAGCCGTCGACTTTCACCGGTTTTGGATTGCCGATGAAGCCCTGCATCAGGTACCATTCGATCGGCGAAAGGTGTCGCGGGTTCTCCATGATACGGATGCCAATACCGTCGCCCTTCAATTCCGGCTCGCTGAAAGTAAATAGGTACTGGCGCAAGATGCCCTTGTCCGCGTCGGTCTTGGTCCGCGGCACGGGATTTATGACGAGAGCCGGCAGATCATCCGTGGTTTTGTGCGCTTCGCCCGCGTCACGGCAGTACAAGGTCGAGAAATTGTAGAAGAGGGTCTTCTGATTAAGCGGATCCGGCTGGGTGAAGATGCTCGTGCCGTTATGGAGCATCGGGAACTTGTTCATCTGCCAGTCCTGGGTGTCGGCAAACGGCGCTGTCTGGAGCGACGGCCATGGATTCTCACAAGCCAAAACCGTAACCGGAGCGACGCCATAGAGCGTCGAACTGACGGTCGACGGTACGTTGACCGTATCATTGGTCACCACTAAACCTGCAGTCAAGATGGCCGTGCCGTTTCTTTGGGTCGCACCGCCGTTCTCCTGCTGCGTAGTAAAGGAAGCATTCGTTGATTCCGGCAGGACTTGGCCGGCGGCGTAATTGACCAAGCTACTATCGCTCGTTTCCCAAGGTTGCCATCTCCATTCATATTCCTTAGTCGAGCTCAAGGGTAAAACCCGGCCGTTCTCGATCGACTGAGCGACGGCTTCAAAATAGCGAGTCTCGGGCCTATTACCGCGGTTGATGAAGAGAAATGGATGTTCCTCCCCCGGGAGTTCGGGCGGCGGCGGTTCCTGAAGGAGGCCAGTCACGTCATTGATGGTCACGGTGTTCAGGGCGCAAATCTTGTCGTTAGTCTTGAAATCCCAGCTCAAATCCTTTTGCGTCGCATCATAGACCACGCCAGCCAAAGTCTTGATGCCTTCACGTTTATTTAGATCGGCATTATCCAGCAAGTTCGGATCGCCTTTGAAGATGACTCTTATTTTGGCGTTGGCCGGCAGAAGGTTATCCAACGCAAAAGCAAACTTGGTCGGAGCTTTGGGATCGCCAATCGGATGCAATTGGCCGGTTATGCCGCCGACACACCATTTTTCGGCCAAAGCCGGTCCGCCCGTGAACCAGGCGACCAGTTCGTGCCACCAAGCCTTGACCATATTCCACCAGCCTTTGGTCAGCGGGGCCCTCGGAACCAGTTCGGTAGTGCCGGGCGGACAACTTTGGCCGCTTTCCACCGCCTGGGCGACTTGAAAATTGTTAACAACCGAGCCGCTGTCCATCCGTTCCTTAAATTCGACTGTTATCTGAATATTCCGGCAAAAGGTGGTTGGCGGATCCGTATCCGGCGACGGCGTCACCGGGATGCTGTTAATGATATGCGGGCGCAACCGGCAGCAGCCGAATTTGTCCAAGCCGCGAGGGAGATTGTTCTCGTCAGGTTGGCAGAACGCCTCACTTGTATTGCCGCACTGTAAACCGTAAGTCGCGCGACCCGTTTGCTCCATCATGACCGCCGACAAGGTCGATGACGACCGGCCCGTCACCGGATCCGGCTCCTCGACGCCGACGATGAATGCTAGCTGGGTCCGGTCGATATTGCTCGGCGCCGGCGCGAAAGACTTGCCAAGCACCGGCTGGAAAGCGGCATATCCTGACGCCGGCGGGTTGGCAGAATATAGGCCCTTGTAGTTAATTTGCTGAGCCACTAGGTTCGACGGCGCTCTGAGTTCACACTGCTCACCCTTCTCGAGAATGCCGTTGGCACAAAAACTCGGTTCGATGGAATTCTGCCCCCAATAATAGGCCGAGGAGCCTTCGAGCAGGCAGACTGAGCTGCAGCCATCGCCTTTCGCCGTATTGCCGTCGTCGCAATCCTCGCCCGCGTCGAGCTTGCCGTTGCCGCAGCATTTGGCGGTCTCACTCTGGGTGCAGGCCAAAGTCCCGGTATGCAGGCACTTGGTCGCATCGCAACCCGGTGGGAAGACCGGCGCGCCGTTGACGAGGACCGGCTTGTTATTGCTGTCAACCTCGGCTTCGCATGTCTCGCCCGGCTCAAGCACCCCGTTACCGCAAACCGCGGCGACTATGGTATTGGGCTTAGAGCCTTCGTGCAGGCAGTCGGAACTGCAACCGTCGCCGTCCGTCTTGTTGCCATCGTCGCAGTCCTTGCCGTCGGCCAAAACATCCCCATTGCCGCAGGTCGATTTGCCGGCTATGGCACCAAGATGACGACAACCGGCCGAGCACCCGCGGTAATTGAACATCGAACACTGGCCCCCAGCGTTGACGCAAGTCTGTTCAGTTACTCCAATAGCTCTAGCCAAGGGCGTATCACCGCACGGCGTATAATCAGGCACCGCGGGCGATGAGGTGGATGACCCGCCGCCGACGCAGACCGTCCCGAAGTCACATTCCTCACCTTTATCGAAGTCGATATTACCGTTGCCGCACGTCCCTCCCGAAGTCGTAAGCCTGACCGGTTTCAGCAAGCACTTCTCGGGATCGCATAAGTTGTCTAATTGCGGTTCGCATTCTTCGCCGGCTTGGGCGCCAGACGCGTAGAGGTAGCAGACGTCCCCTTTCGGCGTGGTCCCGACGTTCGTGCCGGGCGGCGCGTTCTGTGGTATTTTGCAATAATTTTTATCTGTCGTCTCTATTTTGCCGTTGCCACAGATAGCCAGCTTTCCGTACAGCCCGCCGGAACCGGTCGCGAGGCACTTACCGGAACAACCCAGCGGTAGATCCTTGGGCGAGGTGGCCACCAGCGGCCCGTTCGGCTGATTGTAATTGTAGAAATCTGCCACCAAGCGATTGCTCGACGCCCAGGTGACGCTGCCGGAGTTCACCAGCCTCTGGCCGTTCGCACTGCAGGTGTCTGGTTTACTAAAAGGTGTGCCCGTGAACAGCTGTCGGCCGTCGATATTTGTCTCGAATTTCTCCTGCGGTCTTACCTCAACCCGGTCCGCCTTGCAGAACGCGTCCTGGCCGGTCTTCACCCGGAAGGTCCAGGTGAAGCCCATCGGATGGTTGGTTCCGGCCATCGGAATGCCATTCGGGCCTTTGATACCTATGTTCTCCTTAGTATTGGGATCGACGGCATTGGGCCCACCACGCAACAGTACCCAATAAAAGGCGCCTGGCTCAAAATTGGCGTGATCGATCTGAACTTCGGTGCCATTTTCGACCAATGACACACCGGTTGGAACAATGGGTGGCCCCAGTTCGGTTTCGTAGCAATTCTCGTTGTAGCACTTCCGGATGACTATATTGTCCGGGTTCTGGACAGTCGTCTCGTCCAGGCGAGTGGAGAAATCGGCCCAAACTTGGGCGTTACTGCAGGCCGAGTCGCATTTCGGCCCGTAATCCACGACGTGCGGTGGGATGAAGTTCACATACATCAGGCCGAGGCCCTTAAGGGAGCTGTTAACTAGGGAAGCGTAAACATCAACTGGCACATTGCCCGTCTCGGAAACGCCCCAGCCTTTCTGATTGCATAGTCCGTAATTGTTCGCGCCTTGGGTGTTCGTTATGGAACCGCGTTGATCGCCAGTCGACCAATTCCAATTAAACAGATCGCAGTTAATAACAATGCACCTATCATTCAAGCTCTCGGGCACGGCTTCATAGTCGGTTTGGACGCCCGTGTCATGAAAAGTATAGGTGTGCGGCGTAACACCCACGGCTCCGATCTGCGACGGTTCATCCGTGGCGCGCGTCTTGAACTTGAAGCAGTAGCCGAGTTTGGGGTTCGTGGAATATTGACCGCAATCTTTACGCTCCAACATGTAGGCGCCTGTGGGGCCTGCGCCTTTGACATTTGTTGAAACCGTCACGAGATAGGTAGTAGACGTCGCGAGTTTACCATTTGGTCTCAGAGTCACCACGTCTTGCTGATCATTCTCAGCCGCATAGCCCAAGGTGTAATCGACTGCGATTTTGGTTGTGCATGGATCGTCATTGGCTCCCGTGCAGGCATATAATTTGAAATTGGCCGGCTTGACCGTGGTCGGCTCCAACCTCTGCGAGAACCGCATCGTGATGGCCGCGTCAACCGGAGCCTGGTCGCCGCCGGCGCGGTTCAGCCATGGCGAGGGTGAAGGCGTGGGCGCCGGCGTGAGGTCGGGCCGGCATTCCTCGATAACGTACGGCGCCAGCGGGATAAGACCGGTCGACATCTGCCAGGCGAACTCGGCCTTGGTCGAGACAACGCCGCAGACATCATTGATGCCGCGGCATTCTCCGGTCGGACAGCACTGGAATTTGTCCGCCGGTCCGCAGATTTGCGGCGCCTCGTTACAGTTGCGGACCTGGAAATTCACGGCGTTCGAGGTCGTGGCCCCCTGCGACATCTGGACCAGAGCCCTGACCGGACCGGTCGAAGCGTTTTGAGGCACCGAGGTATCGATCTCTTGAGTGGTATTCGACTCCACCAGAGCATTCTTGTTCGGGAAAAAGGTGACAATCGGCTTGTCGAGACCTAACCGTTCGCCGAAAATCTTGACCGCCGTGCCTTCCGGACCGACAGACGGTTGAATGGCGCAGATGCCGGGCTTGGGGATCAGCGTAGTATCCAGCGTAAAATCCAACGAATTCGATTCCTTATTATCCGACCGCACGGGCTTGACCCTGACTTGGTATTTGCCGCTGGTCATCGCTTCGCCGTTCTTAAATTTTGACGGCACTTTGACCACGATCGAGTCATCCCGCCAAAAACCCGAAGCGCAGGCCGCGGGGAAAGACGTGTCGCCGATGGCTTCCATCGGCCCATTGGGCGTCTGTCCGGTGAAGATGACGGTGCCGACGGTGTAGCCAAAATTCTTGCCGGTCAAGGTTACATATTCCTGTTGCGGTCCCGTGGCCGGATCGATGGCCAAAAGCTGCGGACTTTCACCGGCGGCCTTCTCGATGACGCTAAACTCGACCGCATTGCTCAAGCCCGCGGCGGTCTTGGCCCAGACTTCATACGGCCCGTTGTTGACAATGGGGACCTTGAAATGCGCTTTACTATCGGACCAGGGCGAGGCCTGGAGCGTGTAATCGATGGAGCCGAAGATGATGGAGCCGGGCGTCGCGCCCAAGCCGGCGCCGATGGCATCGACTTCGGTGTTGACCGTGCTTTCTGGCGGCAGGATAGCGCACAGGCCCGGATGCACGGTGTTGTCGACCACGAAGGAATCGATGGGCGGTCCAGGTTCCTGGTCGGTGCGATCCGACAGCTTGCTGGATGCGTTAGTCAGCTCGATTGGGCCGGACGCCGCACCCGCCGGCACCTCGACGATAGCCTGCGAATTGCTCCAAGTGGCGGTTCCGGTTTTGGTACAGGCCTGCGGCGCAAAAGCTTCCTTGTCGTCGGACGGATCGTTCGGGTTGCCCAAGAACTTAACGACACCGGTCGACGTCCCAAAGTTGAAGCCGGCGATGGTGACAAAGGTTCCGGCCTTACCGTTCAGGGGTGAGACCGCTTTGATGATCGGCTTTTCGACGCAGATACCGTTCTGACAGAAACCCGAAGAGCACTGACCGTTGCTTGTACAGGCACTGCCGCTGCAGGCGCCGCAATATTCGGCGCTATTCGGGTCACCACCACAATTCAGTCCGGTCTCGCCTAAGTCAGTGTCAATTTTATTGTTGAAGCAGTGCTCCGGCCTGACCATGACCGAGACGCCAGCGCTCTTGGTCGAGTTAGTGTCGAGATCGAACGCCAAGGCCGACAGGCTGTGCGCGCCGCGCGGCGCTCCGGCCGTATCCCAGACGCCTTTGGCGTTGAAGGACAGCGGGGTGTTGGTTGAGTTCGGTCCGTCCAACGCAAATGACACGGCGCCGTCGAAGAACTGCACGGTCGCCACGCCGCTATCGTCGGTGGATCTCGCCAGGACGTCGACGAGCGAATTCTCGGGCACCGGCATACCATCACTCGGATAGGTAATCGCCACCGTCGGCGGCTGGGTATCCACCAGGTCGCTGGTCGAGAAGGTGGCCTCGCACGACGGGGCGAACCCCCCGCAGGTCACGACTTGGCCACCGGTGGATTTAACGGTGTTTCCGACCTTAATCCGGAAAGTCGAATTGGAATCGAAGCATTTCCGCGTCTCGTTCGGCGGTGGGCAGGCCTGGGTCGGGGTGAAGGTCACGAGAGAGCCATTGACCTGGATTGAACCGCCGACCGTCGTGCCGCCTTCCTTGAGAACAGCGATCGCGCTGGCGCTAGCCTCGTCCACGTTCTTGGTGAAGACGATCTTGACTTCGACGTTACGCGGCTTTAGCGGGGTCGCGCCTTGCGGCGTGATTGACTTGATCCGGAAAGACGTACCGGCACCGCCGCCGAAGCCGCCGCTATAGCCTGTACCTGTCCCGCTGACTCCCCCGCCCTCCTGGGTCGCCTGCAACAAACTGCTGATTATGAACCGCGTGATGGCCCACGCCGAAAGCACGATGACCAGTCCGATAACCGCATTAGTCAGGACTTTCTTGGCTTTATTCACTTTCTCACCATCGCCGCCCGCCGTCATCCACAGGAAACCGGCATACAGAACCAGCACCACGAGCACGATGCCAATTACCCCAAGCGCAATGTTGATGATTCTAACCGCGATGACCCGCGGATCCGTGCTCGGTAGCTTGACCGTCTGGCCAACCTGGCTCAAGCCGGTATCGACCTGCGCGCTGGCCGTTTGCGTCCCGAGAAAGGCAGAACCCGCGGTCAATATGGACCCCAGGGCGAACAGAATGAAAAGGAGGCGACGGAGGTTCATGGCTTTGATTTATGGATGCAATATTTTGACGCACTCATCCGTACCCGGAGTGTATTTACAGCAATTGAAGCCGGTGCCGGCGCCGCATTTTCGAGCCGGATTGAAGCAGTTCTGATAGGCGTCCTGGACTTCGGACGTGATATATGGATCGTAATAATTCAGATTCGGATAGGTACCCGATGGCAGATAGGCACGATGCATGATGTTGATGGCCGACGTTTCCGGCTTCTCCGGCGGTTGAGCCTTGTCGTTGACATCACTACCGTCTTTCTTGACCATCTTCATGCCGACCATCCACCAGAACGAATCCGGCTTTTCGGTCACTCCATGAGCATCCATGGTGACATTGTCGGTATTCAGGGTCGATGACTGCAAAAAGGAATCGAAGACCGCAACGACCGGCTGGTCGAACGGCACATTCGAGGTTTCGCCCAATTGCGGATTGGCATCGGGAACGGTCAAGTTAATGACCGGCGGCGCGAGCTTGATGTCGTTGTTGGTCGAAAAACCGAAGGAAAAATTATCCACAGGCGGACCCTCAGCTTTACCGTCACCACCCATAACGTTGCCGTCAAGGGAATTGCCGACCACGCTCACCACGCCATCATAGCCGTTGCTGGTAAAAACCGCTTGCGGTCCGGGGCCGTCCAATTTGGCCGCCTTGGCCGTCACTGTAATGGCGCTGTTCCCCGGCAGGCAGTAGATATCGCGGCCGCAGGAATTCGTGCCGCATCTGAAATCGGTCATGAATTCCACCGTCTTGTATTGGTTAGTCACCCGGTACTCTCCATTAACCGGTGCGAAGTTGGTCGAGCCCTGCGGAGCGGCCAAGGTCTCGATGTTAGAGAATCCGTCGGCAGTCTTGCCTTGGGCCGCGGTCGGATCAATGGCTTTGCTGAAATTGATCTGAACCACGATATTGCGGAAATAAATCCCATCCGGCGGCGGAATGACCGAGGTCACGGTCGGCGGGACCAGATCCACGACCGTCGACACCTCAAACTGCCAGGCGTATTGATTGGTTGGCGAACAAGTGATGGCCGGCGTGTTATTCTGGAACATGATGCCCGTCTTGCCGCCCATTAGAATCACAGTGTAGTTGGTCGGCGAAACCTGGTTGCCGAGATAATCCACCGGCTTAAACACCCAAGTTTTGAGATCTTTAGTGTACCTAACCTTGACCGCGTCGCCGTTTAGGGCTGTCGTTGCGCCTTCCTTGGTTTTATAAATGATAATGTTCTTGTCATTCAGTCTCCATTCCGCCTTGGTGGTGCTGGCGTCGTTCGTCCAATCGCTCATCATGGACTCAGGCTTGATCGGCTGTTTGAACGTGACGATAATCGGCGAATTGCGGGGTACGTTGGTCGCGTTCCGCTCTGGCAACTGCATGTCGATGGGCCCCTTGCCCAAGCAAGCCGCGCCCGGCGAGGTCGTGAACGGCGCAAGCGGCTGAGTCGTGCCGCCGCCGATGACCCCCTCGCCCTGGCCAGCGAACAGCCCAAGAATAAACGAAGTTATCGCCCAAGCAGACGCGATAATAACGATGCCGATAATCGAATTCCGGATCGTCATCTGGGCCTTCTTGACTTTTTCGGGATCGCCACCCGCCGTCATCCATAAATAGCCGGCGTAGAGCATGAGCACCAAGAAAACCGTCCCAATAAAACCCAACGCGATGTTTATAATCCGGCCGATAATGGTAACCAAGTCAGTCGAACTCTGATCGACTCCAGCTGCTTGAGCCGTCTGCGTAATATTCTGTTGGGTGACGTTCTGGGCCTGGGCGGAGGGCGGCAAAAATCCGGCCATAATAACCAGGGATGCACAAAGTAAAGCCCAGCCAAGCCTGTGTCTTAAATTTAAGGAAAACGCCGCGTGTTTGTTTGGCATGTTTGAATCAAAAATTGTCTTTAACAGTATACAAAAAAGGCGGCCGCAGGACAATCATCATGCCGTCGGTCGCCTTTTTCTGGAGGATTCCGTTGAACCAGGCACTTTCCCCCGCTGATGAATCAGCGCGTCGCCGACACTTGCCCGCCCGCGCCCCATTTGGGGGCCTGGCCCGGCATCCACACCCCAAAACCCGCCATGCCCGCCGGTCTGATTTGAATGAATTGCGCCGTAATGCTTCCGTCCGCGTTCGGCACGCCGTTGACCAGGACGTTTGTGCCGGCCGTGATGTCACTCAGCTGCGCCTCCGACATCCTGGTCACTGTCGTCGAGGCCGAGGTGAATACGACCTTGGAACCGCCGCCGCTCAACTTGAGCGACAGACTCTGGCCGTCGAACGACAGGACTTCGCCTGAAGCCAGGCCTTGCTGGCTGCGGCCTGCCTGGCCGCCACGGAAATTGCGCGGCCCGTTCGCCCCCATCCTGGCTTGTGGACTTTGGACGGTGACGATTTTAGATTTAGCGTATAAGGTCCCGCCGTAGAAACCACAGGCACCGGCGAGGATGACGCCGAGCAGGATGATCGAGATGTATTTGGTCTGCATATATTTTAGGTAGGGGCGAATAAGCGTTCACCCGTACAAATAAATGATTTGAATTTGATTGGTGTCAGAGTTTATTCGTAACGCAAAGCCTCAATCGGATTCAGCCGCGCGGCGCGCTGGGCTGGATACAGCCCAAACGCGATGCCGATGGCGATCGAGACGCCGCAGGCCAAGGCGACGGCCGACCAAGAAATTGTGGTGTTCATGCCGGCGAAAATGCTAATGGCCCGCGAGGCGCCGCAGCCGACCAAGATCCCGATCAGACCGCCGCTGGCCGTCAAGAGGACGGCCTCGCCCAGGAATTGATACAAGATGTCGCCCTGGCCGGCGCCGATCGCCTGACGCAGGCCGATCTCGCGTGTCCGCTCCGTGACCGTGGTCAGCATCATGTTCATGATGCCGATGCCGCCGACCAAAAGCGAGATGCTGGCGATCGAGGCGAGCAGGATAGTGAAGGTGTCGGTCATGCTCGAAGCTGCGCTTACGATGTCGGACTGGTTCATAATATTGAAGTCGGCGGTATCGGTGGTTCTGTTGTGGCGCTCCAGCAACAATGCGGTGACCGCATCTTGGACCTGCGTCATGGAATTCTGGTCGGCCGCCTGGATGCTGATGGTTCCGACGTAATTACTACCGCTTAAAAATGCCTGGGCGGTCGTAAGCGGGACGAATATCATGTCATCTTGGTTCGAGAAACCCGACCCGCCCTTGGCTTTGGTCACGCCGATGACCGTGAATTGCTGGCCTTTGATGCGGATGGTCTGGCCGATCGGGTTTGCACCGTCACCGAACAGATCCGTGACGGTCGTCGGCCCCAAGACAGCTACCTTGGACTTATTCAAAACCTGGGCGTCCGAAAAGAAAGACCCCGTATCGACCGTCACATTGCGCACCGTGAGGTACGTCGGGCGCGTGCCGACCACCAAAGTGTTGGTGTTGGTCCCGCGGGCTGTGACCTGATAGCGGCCCGAAAGCTCCGGGGCCACGGCCGCGACCCCGGAGACTCCGGCGATGGCCGCGGCGTCTTCGATGGTCAAAGATTGGGCCGATCCGCGTCCGGCGCTCACCTGCTGGCCGGGTCCGCGCTGAGCGCCCGGCATAACCAGCAAAAGGTTGGAGCCGATGGATTGAATTTTCGCTTCGATCGTCGCCTTGGCGCCTTGACCGACCGACAACATGGCGATGACCGAGGCAATGCCGATGACCACGCCCAACATGGTCAGACCTGACCTGACCTTGTTCGAGAAGACGCCGATGTAAATTTCCTCCAGCAGGTCGATGATTTTCATATTAGCGTGACGACGCGGCGCTTGCCGTTCTCATGGTCGTCGACCATGAGACCGTCTTTGATCGTGATGATGCGCCCGGCGTGTTCGGCGACGTACGGTTCATGGGTGATGAGGATGACCGTCCGGCCCTCGTCATTCAGTTTCTGGAAGGTGGCCAGCACCAGGTCTCCGGTCTTGGAATCCAAGTTGCCGGTCGGCTCGTCAGCTAGCATGATCGACGGGTTATTGACCAAGGCGCGGGCGATAGCCACGCGTTGCATCTGGCCGCCTGACAATTGATTAGAGAGGTGCTTGAAGCGTGATTCATCCAGCCCGGAGGCCAGCAGGGCTGATTTGGCCCGACGACGCCGCTCAGCCCGATCGACCCCCTGATAGACCAACGGCAGCTCGACGTTGCGCAGCACCGTGGCGCGCGGCAAAAGATGGAATGCCTGGAACACGAATCCGATCTTGTTGCGCCTGACTTCCGCGAGTTCCGTGGGTTCGAGCTTGGCCATATCCTGGCCGTCAAGGAGATACTGACCCGAGGTCGGAGTGTCAAACGCGCCGATGATATGCATAAGCGTCGACTTGCCGGAGCCTGACGGACCCATGATGGCCACGAACTCCCCTTTCTTGATCGAGAACGTGATGCCCTTAAGCACGCGCGTCGTCTCTTCGCCGTTGACGTAATCCTTGGTTATGTTCTTGAGTTCGAGCATAGGGGAAATTGCGCACTCCCGTCAGAAGCCGCCCATGCCCGGTAGCCTAATGCCGTACGCCCTATTCAGGGTGGTCGTCTTTGAGGCCGAAGCGCTTGCGGCTGAGGTCGCGGTCCCGCTGATGGTGCGCGTCACGACCTGGTCGCCTTCCTTCAGGCCATCCGTTATCTCGGTCTGCGTGTCATTGGCCAAACCTGTCTGGACGGTGACCGTCTCCGGCAAAGTCTTGGATGTCACACCCAGATTGGCGGTGTTGGAATCGATCTTGACACCATTCAGGACCTGGACCATAGGACCATCGATCCCCTGCTTTATGGCCGAGTTAGGCACCAGCAGGACACCGGCTTTGAAATCCGTCACGATGGCGGCGGACACGCTCATGCCAGTCTTGATGCGTTCATCCTGTGTGTCAAACATGATCTTGACGCCATAATTAACCACGCCTTGCGAGACGGTGCCGATCAGATCGACTTGGGACACTACGCCGGCAATCGTCAGATCGGGCACGGCATCAAACGTCAGGGTCGCTTTTTGGCCGACCTTGATTTTGGCGACGTCCACTTCATTCAGCGATATCTCGGCTACCTTGGCGCGCGTCAAAAGCGTGGCGATGACCGTGGAAGGCGAGGCTTGATCGGCTGCCTGCTGGGGCAGATTGGCGATGATAGCATCGAACGGCGCCTTGACCGTGTAGTCAGCCAACATCTCTTGCGCATCAACCAGCTTATTCTGGGCCGCGACCAACGCCGAGCGGCTGCGGGCCAAGGAATTGGCCGAGATGGCTAGATCCGTCGCATCCGTGCCGCGGCGCAATTTGGCCAAAGCCTCATTGGCCTCGTTGAGTTTTTCCTGGGCCGCGGCAATGTCAGCCGCAGTCGCACCCGCCTTGAGCTTGTCGAGCGACGTTTGGGCCTTGGTCACACTGATTTGAGCCGAAGCGTAGGCTGTCTTGGCCGACTCGATGGTCTGCACTTGGTTGATAAGGGTCGTCAGCATGGACGATATGGAGCTGCGGCTGGCCTGGATCGTGCTCTGGAGCGAGTTCAGGGTGCTTTGGGTGAAACTCGTGTTCGACAATGTATTAAGCAAAACGTCGTAGACGGTCTGTAGGAAAGGATCCATCAGGTTGGCGCATTTTTGGGCATCGGTTAGGGCCGATTCGATGTCGGCTGTGCTCGCCCCAGAGGCTTGAAGTGCGTCGGCCTTGGCTTTATACGCCGTGACCAGCGGTTTCAAGCTCGTATACATCGCATCAGCCTGCATCAATTTACTTTTGTCCATAGACGCCAGATATGTTCGGTTGTTCGCGTTGGCGCTGGCATTGTCGTTGCCCAGCACCGAATCCGCGTCATACAGGGCCTTCTGCAGGCTCTGCCCGACCGTCTTGAGCACGGGCACCGCATCGTCATAAGCGTCCCGGATGAGTCTGGGCGTAACGCCGTCGTACGAAATCTTGATGTTCTCTTGTTGCGCCTGCAGTTCGGACTCGGCCAGTCTAAGGTCGAATTGATTCGGCGGTTCCTTGAGCTTATCCAAATCGCGCTGCGCCTGATTGACCTTATTCAGCGCCTGAAGGAGACTGACCGGATCAGGCGGCTCTTTGAGCTTATCGTATGCAAGCTGGGCCGATTCCAAGGAGAGCTTGGCGTCTGCAACGGCCTGGGCGGCATCGCGGACCGCTTTGACCCCGGCCTTGTTGTCGATCACGGCAAGCGGCGTGCCGGCCTTGACTTCATCCCCTTGCTTGACCAGGATCTTGGTGATCACGCCCGATACATTCGGTTTGATGTCCAGCTGGTTCTGGCCTGATACTTGGCCGCTGCCCTTGACCGAGACGACGATCGTCCCCTTCTGGACCGCCGCCAGGACATACCGGACTTCACCGGACGCAGTCCTGGGCCGTAAACCGTAATACAGCCCGACCCCAGCCGCGATGATGAACAGGGCAATGACGGACTTACGCTTGAGCGATTTTAAGATTTTCCCGAACATATTTCGGTTATTTCGCCCGGCTGTCCATGATGCGGATTAATTTCGCTTCGATTTGGCCTTGATCGTTCGGCCGGCCGAAGACCGAAACGTTCTGGTCGGCTTTGAGGTCGCCGATTTTAGCTTCGTAATTTCCGATGCGGATGGCCGTCGAAGTCGTGATGAGCACGCTCTGTTCGACGTTGTCCTGGCCTTGGATGACTATCCTGTTCCCGTCGGCCGACAGGATCTTGCCGAACACGCCGTAGCCGCCAGGCAGCATCGGCCGGCCGAAGGGTTGCGGTGCGTTCATCATGTCCCGCCTCCAATCCCGTCCCATTATGCCCGGCGGGCCAAAATTGCGGCCGTAGTTCTCGAACCACCGGTTAAAATGCCGAGACTTGCGTTCGCCGATTGAGACCCCGAGCTGGAACACGCCGGCCAGGACCACGATGCCTGCCAGACAAATTAGCACCCACATGACGGCTTTCGATTTGATGAATTCAGACATATGTTTTTTCATTGGTTAGACGGTAATTAAGGTAGCCGGCCGATGCTTTGCGTGGAACAAGGCCACGGCGAATTCGACGGCGCAGATAGTCGAAAAAAGCAAACCAGCACCGAGAGCTATTGCGCCGAACGGGATGCTCTCGCCGAGCCCCAACAGCGTATCCTGAAGATTGCCGAATACGATGTCCGGATCGGTATACGCCAAAGGCAAGATGTTGAACGCCGCCGATTGCTGGATAGCCATAAGGATATGTCCGCTCTCTATCGCCAAATAGACGATCCCGGCCGTGCAGCCCGCGATTGAAAAAGCCAGCCTGGCATACAACCCGCGCAGGCTGGCCAGGCGGACTCGGGCGATTATCCTGTCTTCCAGCCCGGGCGGGCTTTCCGGGGCCGGAAGCTGGGACAAAAACTTATGAGATGATTTGTCCATACACCATTAAATACGCGCCAAGCCCGCATTTTGGTGCAGGCTTGGATTGAATTTGCCTTTATGCCATTTAACTTTCCGGTTTCAGGATGATTTTCCTCAATTCTACCAGAGCCCTCCGATAGCGGCTCTTGACCGTGTTGAGCGGTTCGTCGGAGACATCAGCTATCTCCTGGAAAGTCAGATCATCGATTTCGTGGAGCAAGACGACGCTGCGCGCCCTGGGCGCCAGGCGATCGAGCGCGGCCGCGAGTTCGACCCGGAGCTCCTGCGACAGGACGAGCTCATCCGGCAACGGCGCTTCGTCCGCCATTTCGCCGACCTCGGCCGTCTCGCCATCCTCGCCCTCGAGCTCGGTGAACGGGAAGGCGCGCTTCTTCTTCAGCCAGTCGAAGGCGGTGTTCCGGGCGATGCGGTAGATCCAAGCCTTGAAGGATTTTTCCGGATTGAAGCGCTTCAGGTTCTTCCAGACCTTCAGGAAGGTTTCCTGCGTGATGTCTTCGGCCGTGGGGCCGTCCTTGACCAGCCGGAAAACGAACCTATAAACCGGCGCCGCATGCCGGCGAATCAATATATCGAACGCCACGGCCTCGCCTGCGCGTGCCGCCAAGGCCAGTTCCTGGTCCGTTAAATTCTCCATGCATCTCGGGTCTGTTGGATCGCTGCGGTCTCTGTGGTCTCCAAACCTACATGCTGAATGCTGAAACCGGAGATTTCAACCCTTCAGCAACCTCTCGACCACGGCCTTGACAGCCGTGCCGTCGGCCTGTCCGGCCAGTTTTTTCATGGTCGCGCCCATGACCTTACCCATGTCGGATGCAGTGGCGTTCATCTCGGCGATGACGGTCTTGGCCGCCTCCTCGATCTGCGCTTCACCAAGCTGCGCCGGCAGATAGGCTTCGATGAGCTCGATTTCGGCCCGCTGTTTGTCGGCCAAATCGGTGCGGCCGGCCGCCGTAAAATCCGTCAGCGCGTCCCTGTACTGCTTGATCATCGTCCGCATGACCGCCACCGCCTCTTCGTTGGTCAGCGGATGACCTAAATCGATCTGTTTGTTCTTGAGCGCGGCGCGCACCATGCGCAAAGTCGAGAGCCGAGCTTCGGCCTTGGCCTTCATTGCTTCCTTAAGGTCGTTCTCGATTCGTTCGCTGAGGTTTGGCATATGTTTTGTATAGGGGGCGCATGGTCATGCGCCGGATTAAGACGTCGTCGGATACGCTACCTCTTTTTTACGCAAACGTCGAGCCTCGAGGCCCGACGTTTAATTCTTTCCGTCTAGCGCCAACCCTAGCTCCTGCGGCGCGGCGGTTCTTCTTTGAGCTGGCCCGTCTTAAGCAGGTAGTTGTATAACTGGCGCTTTTCCTCGCGGTACAACGCGCTCTGGCGGCGCTTATTGCGGTTTTGCTTTTTACTGTTGAAACGCACTTTCTTGGCCTGCAAAAGCTTACCGCTGCCCTGGATGTGGCGCTGAAACCGGCGCAATAGCGCATCGAAAGTCTCGCCTTTGCGGCGTTTGATTTCGCCCATGTAGACCCACTCTCCTTTCTGGTTAGTTTATCCGTCCTGGTTCGACTGGCGCATCTTAGCCCCGACCGCGGATTCCGTCAATGGGCGGGCGCCAAGCCGAGTTTCTTCTTGATTTCCTGCACCACCTTGCGCGCGTCCACGATCTCCTGGGTGCCGGAGTCCATGTCGCGGATGACGGCCGTCCCGTCCAGCACTTCCTTCTGGCCGATGATGATGACGAACTTAACGGCCTGCTTATTGGCCAGCTCCATCTGCGCCTTGATCGAATCCTTGGAGAAGGCCTCGCCGCACGGGATGCCGGCCTTGCGGAATTCCTCGAAGATGGCCAGCGCGCGTTTGCGCCCCTGCTCGCCGAGTTGGGCCACAAAGATGTCCGCGGTCTGCGGCGGCAATTGCGCGTTCATCTCCTTGAGGAGCAGGTGGACGCGGTCGAGCCCGATGGAGAAACCCGCCGCCGGGGTAGGCCGGCCGCCCAAGATCTCGGCCAGGCCGTCATATCGGCCGCCGCCGCCGATGGCGGATTGGGCCAGCTCCTGGTCGCTTGAATTGGCGTAGATCTCGAACACGGTGCGGGTATAGTAATCCAGGCCGCGGACGAGATACGGATCCAGCTCATACGGCACCTTAAGCTCGTCGAGATATTCCAGGACGCGCATGAAATGCGCCTTCGATTCCTCGTCGAGCCAGTCCACGATCTGCGGCGCTTCAACCTTCATCTCCATAACCGCCGGATCCTTGGAATCCAGGATGCGCAGCGGATTCTTGAGTAGGCGCTTCTTGTCATCCTCCGACAGCTTGTGGCGTTTGGTGCGGAAGAACGAGACGAGCGCGTTCTTGTAGTTGGCCCGCGATTCGGGCGTGCCAATGGAATTGATGCGGATGGTCGATTCGATGCCGAGCTCCTTGAGGAACAACCAGGCCACGAAGATGAGCTGGGCGTCGGCCACGGCCGCGTTGTCGCCCAGCATCTCGCATCCCCACTGCCAGAACTGGCGATAGCGGCCGTGCTGCGGCCGGTCATGGCGGAACATTGGCGCCAAGTACCACAGCTTGACCGGCTGCGGCAGGTTGATCATCCCGTGCTGGATATAAGCCCTAACCACGGAGGCCGTCCCTTCAGGACGCAGGCAGACGTGCTCTCCGCCGGCGGTATCGAAGGTATACATCTCCTTTTCCACGATATCGGTCAGTTTGCCCACGCCGCGCACGAACAAAGCCGTCTCCTCCAGCACCGGCGTGTCGATGCGCTCGAAACCGTAAGCCTTGGAGAGCTCTTCGGCTTTCTTGCGCATCAAATCCCAATACGGTTGGTCGTGCGGCAGGATATCCCTCATGCCGCGCACTAGGTTGAGGGGCGCCGGTCCCTTCTTGGGTATCGGAGCCTCGGACTTCTTGGCCTCTTTGGCCGGCTTGGCCGGTCGCTTTATGCTTGCCATAGGTTAAAAATAACTTGCGTTGTTAGATAGGAAAGGCGGCGTAGGACGCCGGCGCCCTCCCCTACAATGAGTAGTGGATTTCGCCGAAGACTTTCCAGCTCTCGAGCGGCCAGCCGCGCAGCCAGACCCGACCGACGATGTATTCGCGCTTGACTGGCCCAAAGATACGCGAGTCGAGGCTCGCGATGCGGTTGTCGCCGAGCACAAAATACTCGTCGCTCTTCAGGGTGACGATCCGCGTCATGGCCGTATAGTCCTGATCGAGATACATCTTTTCATCAAGTACCTTGCCGTTGGGATGCTTGTCGTTGTAGATCTTAATTTGGCCGCCCGCCACCTCGACCGTCTCACCGGGCAAACCAATGATCCGCTTAATGAAGAACTGCTTGGGGTCGGCCGGATAACGGAAGACCACGATGTCACCGCGCGCCGGCTGCTTAAAGCGGTACGACAGCTCGTCGATGATGAGGTATTCGTGATCCCAGAAGCTGGGTTCCATCGAGGCGCCTTTGACGTAGAAAGGCTGGACCAGGAAATACCTGACCGGAATAATGATGGCGAGCGAAATGGCCAGCACCTGGACCAGCTCCAAGAGCAGACTCAGCGCCGAAACAAGCGCTACTTTTGGAGCTTCACCGCTCTCCACCGAACTTTTACGTGAAAATGGAAAAGTCATGTCTGGGCTAAGATAACCTAATAATCTCGATTTGTCGAGAGCTGTAAACAGATCTAGGACATGGGATTGGTTAGTAATCGATTGCTACTCCCGGATGATTCTTTTGGAATTCTTCCAATTGTCTCCAGACTTCTGGATTCTTGGCAATTGAGGTATTGGAACAGTCGAGCCATTTCAATCCATCCGGAAGTTTAGGGAGCTTGTCGAGTTTTTCATTGCTGTGGCAGTCGAGCACTTCCAATCCATCCGGAAGCTTTGGGAGCTCGTGGATTTGGGTGTTGTAGCAGTCGAGCTCTTTCAATCCATCCGGAAGCTTGGGGAGGTCTGTGATTTGAGTGCTGGAGCAGTCAAGCGCTTGCAATCCATCTGGAAGCTTGGGGAGCTCGTGGATTTGGGTGCCGGAGCAGTAGAGCTCTTGCAAGGCAGACAGGTCGCGAATCATGGCAAGAGAGGCAGTAATCGTAGTGGATTGGTTGTTTGATAGATTACAGGAAACGACTCTCCCTTCAGGGGAAAGTTTAAGGCGTGCCTTGTCTCCTCCGCCCTGTTCTAAGCTCTGGTCTATGGTCTTTATGACTAGCGCATCAATGAGACAGGTGTTTTGATTGTTATAGAGAGTTGTGGTCTCGTAGGCAAGGTGATAGTAGGCCTCGCGGGCTTG
>Ga0272446_1002620_pt1 | contig 24133 bp, 26 predicted proteins | sample YNPCB0061_FD_194587 | JGI IMG/M metagenome (GOLD analysis project Ga0272446, IMG submission 194587) | Hot spring microbial mat communities from Yellowstone National Park, WY, United States - YNP-CB-006-1 | ecosystem: Environmental > Aquatic > Thermal springs > Hot (42-90C) > Sediment | place...
CACAACGCCGCGGCGTGCAGACTGCGCTCTACCAGTTCGTCCATATTCCCTTTGTAGCCGTTGATGCGCGCCCCGTAGGCGACGTTTTCATAAATGGACTTGGGAAACGGATTCGGCTTTTGGAAGACCATGCCAATGTGACGGCGCACTTCCACCGGGTTGACTTTCGGGTCGTAGATGTTCTGTCCGTAGAACAGCACTTTGCCGTCCACGCGGGCGGTGGGCACGAGGTCGTTCATGCGGTTGAAACAGCGCAGGAAGGTGGATTTGCCGCAGCCCGAAGGACCGATGATGGCGGTAATTTGCCGCGCGGGAATTTCCAGCGTGATGTCTTCCAGCGCCAGGGCGTCGCCGTAGCGCACATTGAGATTTTTTACAGAGAGAGCAATATCGAGATTTTCAAACATAGGTTACCTTTGTGCCCCTCACCCCTAACCCCTCTCCCATAGGGAGAGGGGAACTCCCTTCCCCGCTGGGGGAAGGGCTGGGGATGAGGGAAATCTACCAACGAATTTGCAGTTTATTCCTCAATACAATTGCCAGCGCGTTCAGGCTGAGCAAGACTGCCAGCAGGACGATAATCCCCGCCGCCGCCAGTTCCTGGAATTCGGCTTTGGGCAGCGAAACCCAGTTGAAAATTTGAATCGGCAGGACGGTGAACAGGTCCATTGGCCCTTTGAGGTCGAAGCGGATGTAGGTCAGCGCGCCGATGGTGATGAGCGGGGCGGTCTCGCCGATGGCGCGCGAGATGGCAAGGATGGTGCCTGTCAATATCCCTGGCATGGCATAGGGCAGGACGTGATTCTGGATGGTCTGCCATTTGGTGGCGCCGAGGGCGAGCGAAGCCTGCCGCACCGATTGCGGCACGGCGCGAATCGCCTCACGCCCCGAGACGATGAGGATGGGCAGCACCAGGAGCGCCATGGTCATCGAGCCAGCCAGCACGCTGCGACCCAATTCCAGCCCGCGCACGAACAAGCCCAAGCCCAACAAGCCGTAGATGATGGACGGCACGCCCGCCAGATTGGAGATATTGATTTCGATGAAGCGCGTCAGCCAGTTATCGGGGGCGTATTCTTCGAGATAAATCGCCGCGCCCACACCGATGGGGAACGCCATTACCGCCGTCAGGCTGATCATCCACAGCGAACCCTGCAGGGCAGAACGCAAGCCCGATTTTTCAGGGAAGCGCGAGGGAAATTCGGTGAAGAATTCGGGGCGCAGCCATTTGTAGCCGTCCAGGATGATGTCAATGAGCAGGATGGAAAGCAGCAACAAGCCGAGGGTCACGGCGGCGAGGCTGAGAGCCTGGAAAATGCGTCCGTAGCGCAGACGCAGGCTGAGGCGGGGGGCGAAGCGCCCGTCTTCGTCGGCAAAAAATCCGTTCATTCGTACACCTCCCGATAGCGGCGGGTCAGCCAGTGGCTAATCAAATTCATGATGAGGGTCATCACGAAGAGCAGCATGCCTACGGCGAAAATCGTTTTGTAGGCGATGCTTTGCTGCGGCGTGTCGCCCAGGCTGACCTGCACGATGTAGGCAGTCATGGTTTCGATGGATTGCAGCGGGTTGAGGGTGAGTTTAGGCTGCTGACCCGCAGCGATGGCGACGATCATCGTCTCGCCGATGGCGCGCGAGACTGCCAGGATGAAGGCGGCAGAGATGCCCGAAAGCGCGGCGGGAACGACGGTTCGCAGCGTGACCTCGAGCCTGGTCGCGCCGAGGGCGTATGCCGCCTGCCGCAGCGACTGTGGCACAGCGGACATGGCGTCTTCGGAGAGCGAGGCGACCAGCGGCAGAATCATGAAGCCCATCACAATGCTGGCGCTCAATCCGTTGAATGTCTGCGTTTCGGGCCAGATGCTTTGCAGGATGGGCGTGACGAAGGTCAGCGCAAAGTAGCCATAGACCACCGTCGGCACGCCTGCCAGGATTTCGAGCAGGGGCTTGAGGACTTTACGGGCGCGGTCGCTGGCGTATTCGCTCAGGTAGATGGCGGCAAGCAGACCGAGCGGCAGGGCGATGAACATGGCGCCCGCCGCGACGAGGAGAGTGCCATTCACCAATGGCAGAACCCCGAATCGTTTGGAGGCGAAGAGCGGCGTCCAGACAGTATCTGTGAAAAATTCAATAATTGAAACTTCCTGAAAGAACAGGATGGTCTCCTGTAACAGGACGGCGATGATGCCGAGGGTGGTAAAGATGGAGACAATGGAAAACAGAAGCAGGACGGCGCGAATGATCGCTTCGCGGCGGTCGTAGTCGGCGCGTGAGCGCAGAAGGACAGCGTCTGTGATGAGTTTGCTTTCTTGCATTGAGTCTCCTTTTGAGAGGCGGTGAGGGTTGACAGGGGAAACCTGTCAACCCTCCATTTCCACACAACAAAATTCTTTTTACTTTTCCTTCGCCAGCAGGTCGCTGAGCGAGACGCCCACCGTGGAGCCAAGCCCTTTGAAGATGGAGCCAGTGATGCGCTTGTCGTAGCGGGTCTGCGCCAGGGCGTAGATTTCATCGGTCAGCGGGACGTAGCCGACCTGAGCCGAAAGCGTTTTGGCGTTTTCCAGGTAAAACTTGACAAAGGCGCTGATTTCATCCTTCTGGTCAATGCGCGCGCGGTTCACGTAGATGAACAGCGGGCGGGAGAGCGGCTGGTAAGTGCCGTTGGCAACCGTTTCGACGCTGGGCAGGACGCAGTTGCCGTCGCCGTTGTCAATCGCCACCAGTTTGAGTTTGTCCTTGTTCTCTTCATAGTAAGCCAGGCCGAAGAAGCCGAGAGCGTTCACGTCGCCTGCAATACCCTGCACGAGGACGTTGTCATCTTCGCTGGGGAGGAAGTCGCCGCGGCTGGAACCTTCCTTGCCGACGATGGCTTGGGTGAAGTAGTCATAGGTGCCGGAGTCAGTGCCGGCGCCATACAAGGCAAGCGGCTGATCGGGGAAGCCTTCGCGCACCTGATTCCAGTTGGTGATAACGCCTTCGGCTTCGGGCGACCAGATTTTCTTGAGTTCTTCCACCGTCAGGCAGGAGGCAAAATCATTGGCAGGGTTGACCAGTACAGCCAGACCGTCAAAAGCCACGGGCAGTTCCACGTATTCGATGCCGTTTTGTTTGCACAATTCGGCTTCTGATTCCTTGATGGGGCGGGAGGCATCGGAAATATCGGTCTCGCCGGCGCAGAACTTCTTGAAGCCGCCGCCCGTGCCGGAGATGCCGACCGGAACGCGCACTTCAGGGAATTCCGCCTGGAATTCTTCGGCGACAGCCGCGGTGATGGGCGCCACTGTGCTGGAGCCGTCCACGAGGATGGTGCCTTCAACGGGACCAGCGGTGGGGGTGATAACTTTCTCAACTTCAACAACTTTGGTTTCCACCACAGTCACTTTTTCGGGCGTGGGAGTGGCAGAAGACCCACAGGCTGCCAGCAACAGGCTGGCGGCGACGAATACGAACAGTAAAGAACGAACAGTTTTGGTCATTTCTTTTTTCTCCTTTAGTTTTTGTAACGCTGAAATCATATCAATCCGTGTTTAAGGTCAAGAGAAGAACTGGTTAATGTCTTGTTAAGGGTTGATCACTCACCTTGCATAAAACTTCCCGAAGGTTTCCGTGATTCAGGCTCTCTTTCCGCATCAACCTTCGGGACGGCGTGTAAAGCCGGTTAATAACTGATGTTACGCGAAACGTCCCGAAGGTTCTCATAAATCAAGCCTGTTTTCCGTTCCAACCTTCGGGACGGTGCGTAAGGTGAATTAATAAAAAAACTGTCCGCCATGGTTCCGGCGGACAGCGTCTCCCTCGGGAGACCGTACAAGGAGGAGAAGAAACTCAATCGCTGCGGAACAGGGTCAACTTCCCGGAGGATTCGAGCAGCGCCGTTTCGTAGGGAGGTTCGTCCCAATGCCAGGTATTCAGGTCGGTCATGGCACGGTAGGCGGTCAGGTCGAGTTGAAGCGGTGTGACAGAAACGAAGCCTTCCGCCAGCGCGCCCACGTCGGTGCCACGCTCCGGGACGCCGGTGGGCGCGTCGCCGCCAATCCAGTAATAAGGTTTGCCGCGCGGGTCGGTGCGTTCGTCGAGGCGGCTGTGATAGACGCGCAGTCCCTGGCGGGTGAGGACAATGCCGCGCAGTTTCTCGTCGGGGAGAAAAGGCACATTGATGTTGAGCAGGATCTCGTGTGAAAGACCGTTTTCGATCACCTGACGGACGATCTTCGCGGCGGCGCGGGCGGCCGGTCCATAATCAACGTCCCCGATGTGGTTGTCCATTGTTTCAAGCGAAACCGCAATGCCGGGAATGCCGGCGATCACCGCCTCCATCGCGGCGGTTACCGTGCCGGAGTAGGTGACATCGTGACCGAGGTTGGCGCCCGCATTGATGCCTGAGACCACGAGATCAATCGGTTCTTTGAAGAAGCCGAGCGTGGCAAGCGCCACACAATCGGAAGGCGCGCCGTCGCTGGCGAATGCCTGTGTGCCATCCGCAAGACGGACTTCCCTGACGCGGAGGGCGCGGTCGAGGGTTTTGACGTGCCCGCCTCCAGACCAGTTTCGGTCTGGCGCAAGCACCGAGACTTTTCCCAGCCGACGCATTTCACGCACGAGCGCCAGCAGTCCCGGCGCCAGGACGCCATCGTCGTTGGTTACAAGGATGTGTTTCATGTTCTTTCTATTTGCCTTTGTTTATAAAATTTTGCCGTTTCTGAATGGTGTCAATTGCAAAGATGATGAGCAAACAAACAGTCATACTGATGAGGAAGAGGGATTCCATGCCAGTCTCCATTCATACAGGATTAACAAGCCGCGCAAAGGCGCTCCCCACATAGTTCACCGCCCAGCTGCCAAGGATACGGACGGCGGTCCACTCGGCTTGTTTGCGGATGCGGACATTTCCGTTCTGCAGGGCAGAGATCAGGTCCGGGGCGGTGTGACCGTCGAATTCGATCGCGCCCAACCCGATCGCTTCGACGACGTGCGCGTCACTGCTGGCGGTTTGGGCAATGTTCAAGTGGTTTGCCAGGATGCGGGCGTAGTGGTTACTCATTTTGTCTATGGTAGTGGCGTTGTAGGTCTCGATGGCGATGAGAATGCGGGGAACGTCCGGGTGACGAAGCGCCTTGAGAATGGAATAGGCACTCAGGCTTTTCATCCCAAATCCGCCTGCCATGGGATGCGGCGCGATGCAGAAACCGCCCAACTCACCGACTTTGAGAATTGTTTCAATCAAAGGCATATCGCGCGGAATTTTCTGAGTGACATTCAATGCCAGCAGGTCGCCTTCTGCAGTGGTGACCTCGGTTGCGGGGATGACCTCAATTCCGTAGACGGGGGCAAGTTCCAGCGCCTTGAGTGAGCCGATGATCTCGTCATGGTCGGTGATGGCGATCACGTCCAGTCCGTTCTGACGAGCGCGTCTCAAAACGGCAGGCACAGAGGCAGTGCCGTCGTAACTGTAAATGGTGTGAATGTGCAGGTCTGCAAGTCCCATGTTGCTCCTTTAGTTTCCCCTTCAGTCTAGCAAAGAGCATTTAAGGGTAGTTCAATAACGGTTTAAGATCGGGTTAACGATTTAAGACACAAGAGCCCGGGAGGAGAACCGGGCTCTGTGTAGAGGAGAGATGTAGTCTTTTTTTGGAGTGGTTCAGAAGTGATTTTGCACGTCTTCCTGCTGGCACAGGATGGCGAGCCGCTTCTGTTTCCCATCCATGGAGAGGACCACAAGCAAACCCAAAACCAACAAAAGGAGGAGAGTAACCACGCCCATAGGATAGCACACAGCCTGGAATCCGTGCTTTACAGAGAGTTTGCCAGCACAAAACAATTATGCAAGCCTATCCCGGGCGTATGCCTGAGGAGAAATCTCCATTTACAAGCCGTTAACCTGATTTTCCTGCCGCGTTAATGGGAGTATGTACAATTATCACAGTCGGAAATGACGAAAAAGCATCGTCGCAGCATGGTTGACTGGTCAGGTTTCCGGTTGTATGATGAAAACGATATGAAAAACCTTTTCCTGTGAGCGTCCATGTTGAAAATTGCCGCAATTGACGTCGGTTCGAATGCCATGCGTATGGCGGTGGGGGAAGTGGACGAACGCTGGCAGGTTCACCCGATCGAAAATATACGCCTGCCCGTGCGCCTCGGCGGGGATGTCTTTGGGGAAGGAGTCTTGCAAGCCAAAACCATTCGACAGGCAGAAGAGGCATTTCTGCGCTTCAAACACCTGGCAGAGACTCACGGCGTGCAGCGTTTGCGGGCGGTGGCAACCAGCGCGGCGCGCGAAGCCGCCAACGGCGCCCTGCTGATTGACCGCATCCGCCGCACGAGCGGCATCGAGCTGGAGATTATCAGCGGCGAGGAGGAAGCGCGGCTGATCCACCGCGCCGTGACCCACGCGCTCGGCTTGAAGAACAAACGCGCCCTGCTGATTGACATCGGCGGGGGCAGTGTCGAGGTCACGGTTTCGAACGGACAGAGCATCATTTCCACCGAGAGTTACAACATGGGAACAGTGCGCCTGCTCGAAAAACTGGAGGATGTGAAAAAATCCCGCCAGCCGTTCGGGAAACTGGTGCGGGAGTACGCCGAAGCGGCGCGCTACCGAATCGAACGCGACCTGGGGGAGGGGAAAATCCAAATCTGCGCAGCGACGGGCGGAAACGTGGAGGAGATCGGGCGTCTGCGTCAGAAGTTACTCAAAGGCGAGAGCGACCGTCTCATCACTTTGCCAGAACTGGAGAAATTGATCGAGCGCCTCAGTGAGATGAGCGTTTCGGAGCGAATACGCAAACTGGGACTGCGCCCCGACCGCGCCGATGTCATCCTGCCGGCTTCCATCGTCCTGCACATGGTGGCACGGGAGGCGGGGGTGAAGCAGATTTCCATCCCCAACGTCGGCTTAAAGGACGGCATCCTGCTCGACCTTGCCGAAGACCTCTCGAAAGGTGCGCGCTCCTCGCCACGCGACCAGGCCTGGGAATCGGCTCTGCACCTGGGACGCAAATACCGCTTCGACGAACGGCACGCCCGCCTGACCGCCCGGCTGGCGTCGCGTCTCTTCGAGCAGACCCGTTCCCTTCACGACCTGTCGGACGAAGACCTGCTCCCCCTCGAAATCGGCTCGCTGCTGCACGACATCGGTCACTTCATCAACTCGGTGGACCACGACAAACACGGTTTTTACATCCTGAACACCACACGGTTGATTGGGCTGAGCCAGCGCGAGCAGAACATCGCCGCCAACCTTGTCCGCTATCACCGTAAGTGCACCCCTACCCTCGAAGATGAAAACTTCAAAGCCCTGCCGCCCAAAGACCGCTCGGTCGTCCTCAAACTATGCGCGCTCCTGCGACTCGCCGATTCGCTGGATGTCAGCCACACCGCCAAAGTGAACAACGTCCTCCTGCGCGAGACCCAATCGGGCTGGCGCATCCACATCCTCGGCAAAGACGAACTCCTGCTCGAAAACTGGTCGCTCGAAAAACGCAAATCCCTGTTCGAGGAAGTGTTCGGCGTAAATCTGGAACTGGAATAGCGAGACTACATGATCCCCCCGAACCAACTCCTGCTCGAAGCGCTCGAAAAACGCTGGAAGACCTTCCTGGCGGAACTCAAACGCTGCCGCGCCGAATTTTCCAACGAAGCCGTCCACGACCTGCGCGTGGCGCTGCGCCGCCTGCTTTCGCTCATTCAACTGCTCAACTGCGTCGAGCCGCGCCCGCGCCTGCGAAAGTTGAGCCGCGCCCTCAAAACTCAGCTGGACGAATTCGATGAACTGCGCGATATCCAGGTGATGCTGGCAGAAATCTCCGAGACGATTCACGACCTGCCCGCTCTCGAACCCCTGCAAGGCCATCTCGAGCGCAGGGAAAAACGTCTGCTCAAGGACCTGCGCAAAAAACTCAGCAAACTCGACCTGAAGGAAACGGCACGCCGCATCCGCAAGACGCGCGATGCGCTCACAGCGGAGACAAAGGCAGATTGGAACGCACCCCTGCTCCAGTCGGTGGATGATGCGTTCCAAATCGTCAGGCAAAGGCTCACGCTCGTGGATTCATCCCAGCCCGCCACCATTCACCGCGTGCGCGTCGCTTTCAAAAAATTCCGCTACATGGTCGAAATCATCCACCCCCTGCTGGAGGCTTTCCCCGAAGCGAACCTCAAACGCATGAACGAATATCAAACGCTGATGGGCGAGATTCAGGACATGGAGGTCCTCCTGCAAACCCTGACCGAAATCGAACCCGCCTCCCTGCCCGACCTGGAGCCTGTGCGCCGCCACTACGAGTCCCGCCACGCCGACGCCATCTCTGCCTACCTGCAAGCCAAAGACATGCTCAACGCCTTCTGGCGCGCCTCGCCCGAAGAACCTTTCCCCTGGGAGAAGACACCATGAAACTCTACCTCGTCCGCCATGCCATCGCCGAAGACGCCGCCGAGTATGAAGACGACAGCCTGCGCCCGCTCACCGAAAAGGGACGCGAAAAGATGAAAAAGATCGCCGCCGCGCTGCGCGAACTGGGCGTTGCGCCCGACCTGATCGTCTCCAGCCCCTACCTGCGCGCCAGCCAGACCGCCGCCATCCTGGCAAAGGAACTCAAATACAAAGAAGAACTGGCATACAGCGATTCCCTCGTGCCGATGGGCGAGCCTGATGTTATGATTGGAGAAATCAACGAAAAATACAGCGTGGACGAACTGATGCTGGTGGGTCACGAACCCAGCCTGAGCGCGCTGGCGGGCGTCTTACTGGCAGGGAATGCCGAAATCGCTCTCAACTTCAAAAAAGGCGGCGTGTGCTGCCTCGCGGTGGACGACCTGCGCTACGACCGCAAAGCCGCGCTGGAGTGGCTGATGACGCCCAAAATCGCAACCCGAATTTCCTGAGCATGAAAAAAGAAAAGGAAACCTTCAACCCCAAACTCTTCCTCAACCGCGAACTCAGCCTGCTGGAGTTTCAAAACCGCGTGCTGGACGAAGCGCTGGACGAGAACAACCCCCTGCTCGAACGCGTCAAATTCCTTGCCATCTTCGGCTCCAACATAGACGAGTTCTTCATGGTGCGCGTGTCGGGTCTGCGTAAACAGGTGGAGGCGGGCATCGTGGAGGTTTCACCGGATGGTCTTACCCCCCGCGAACAACTCGCCGCCATCCGCAAACGCTACATCGAACTGAACGACCGGGCGCATCAATGCCTGCAGCGCAAACTCCTGCCCAAACTGCACAAGGCGGGCATTCACATCCTTGACTACGAGAAACTGACCAAAGCCCAAAAGCAAAAAGCAGACGCCTACTTCCGCGAGACGGTTTATCCCGTGCTCACGCCTCTCGCCCTGGACCTGGCACATCCCTTCCCCCACATTTCGAATCTCAGCCTGAACCTTGCCGTCGTCATCCGCGACCCCAAAGGGAACGAGAAATTTGCCCGCGTAAAAGTGCCGGGCACCCTGCCGCGCCTGGTGCCCATCAAACGCTCCTCTGGCGGCATCCGCAAAGATGGGACAATTCCCTTTCATCATTATTTCGTCTGGCTCGAGCAGGTCATCGCCGCCAACATCGGGCTGCTCTTCCCAGGCATGGAGATCGTCTCCGTGCATCCTTTCCGCGTGGTGCGCGACGCAGACACCGAGATTCAGGAGATCGAAGCCGATGACCTGCTCGAATCGATGGAGCAGACCATCCGTCAGCGCAAGTTTGGCTCTGTGGCAAAAGTCAGCGTGTACGACAAACTGCCCGCCAGCATCCGCAACGTGTTAATCGAAAATCTCGAAATCTACCCCACCGACATCTTCATCCAGCGCAAGCCGCTGGGGCTGGCAGACTTGTGGCAGCTCTACAACAACATCGAGCGGCACGATCTGAAATACCCTCTATACAAACAGCGCATCCCCTCCGAATTCAAAAAGGTGGAAACCACGGATGATGTTTTCGAAGCCATACGTCAGGGAAACATTTTGCTTCATCACCCCTACGACTCCTTCAGCCCGGTTGTGGATTTCCTCAACGCCGCAGCACGCGACCCCAACGTCCTTGCCATCAAACAGACGCTCTACCGAGTGGGGCGCAACTCACCGGTGGTAGAAGCCCTGCTCGAGGCGCGCGAACGCAACAAGCAGGTCGCTGTTTTGCTCGAACTCAAAGCCCGCTTCGATGAGGAGAGCAACATCGGCTGGGCGCACAAACTGGAGGAAGCGGGCGTGCATGTCGTTTATGGGCTGGTAGGGTTGAAGACGCACTCCAAAATCTGCATGGTCGTCCGCCAGGAAGGGGATGGCATCCGCCGCTACGTGCACCTCGCCACAGGGAATTACAATCATTTCACGTCCAGCCTCTACGAAGACCTCGGCATGTTCACCTGCGACGAAGCCATCGGCGCGGACTCGACCGACCTGTTCAACTTCCTGACCGGCTTCTCCGCCCAGACCGAGTACCGCAAACTGCTGGTCGCCCCGGTGAACCTGCGTCAAAAACTGGAAACCCTCATCCAGCGCGAAATCGAACACGCAAAAAAGGGGAACAAGGCGCACCTGATCTTCAAAATAAACGCCCTCGTAGACCCGCACATGATTCAACTGCTGTACACCGCCTCTCAGGCAGGCGTCAAAGTGGATCTACTTGTGCGTGGCATGTGCTGTCTGCGCCCCGGCTTGAAGGGCGTCAGCGAGAACATCCGCGTGGTCAGCATCGTGGGGCGCTACCTCGAGCACAGCCGCATCTACTACTTCCACAACAACGGACAGGATGAAATCTACCTCGGTTCCGCCGACTTGATGCAGAGGAACCTCGACCACCGTGTGGAAGTCGTCTTCCCCGTAGAAAGACCCGAGCACATCCACCACCTGCGCGAAAATGTGCTTGCCGCCTACCTGCGCGATAATGTTCGCGCGCGGCTGATGCAAGCCGATGGCACATACGTCCGTTTGAAGCCGAGGGAGAAAGAGGAGAAGATGGATGTACAGGAATGGTTGATGAGCCAGCCGTTCAATAAAAAACACGAATTGGGAGTAATTCGATAACCAGTAGATCACGAAAACCTCGCGTAGTGTGCGCTCTCCCCTGGCGCCGCCCGCCATTGCGAAGTATCCCCGAAGCGAAGCGGAGCGGGAGGGCAGGTGTAGCGCAAAACTGGCGTGAGACGCCTTCGGCAGCGCCAATTACGCGCTTTCGTGAAGTACTGATAACAGATTTGGTGAATGCGTGGTCGAAATTCACGGCAGGAAGTTTGCCAATGCAAAACTCTCCTGCAAACTGGTTTCAACCTTTGTGAACGAAAGTCTGTCATCACGTTGCCCCCTGCCTGCGTGAAGTTCACCCAAACTGTCCGATCACCCCGGCAACCAGACAAGCCTGCCCAAGGTGATAGGCGGCAATATTGAAAATACGTCCATTGTGGATAGGGGAGACGAATTTATTCCACGCCAGGATGATATCTGAAAGATAAAAAAGGAACGCTCCCACACTGACCAGCAGAGAGGCGCCCGCCTTCCATTGCGGGTTCGAGAGGGTGGTCATGGCGGCGTATAGCATCGCCGTAATCACCACGCCATACAGGATGACAGGAGCGACCAGCCGCCTCTGTCCGCCGGCGCGCATCGAAGCGACAATCCTGCGCATCAGCCGCACCGCGCTCACCGCCAGGATGACCAGCAAAACAGCCTGCCAAAAACCGAACTCTCTCAATTCATTCTGGAAACCGCCAAGGTAGGAAATGTGCGCCAGCAGGAAAGCAACCAGCCCAAACAAAAACCAGCGCTCCTGCTCGAACATCAGGAACACATCCCCCGCCAGCGAAAACAACACCCCCAGCCCAAACCAGAACGTCAGCCCCTGCAGCCCCGTGCTGAAATACAGCCAGCCGAACAAACAAACCATCACCGCCGGCTTCGTCAGATATTCCAGTTTCCCCCATCCCTTTGCCAATACCATCACGTGCCAAACTGCAAACCCCAATGCCAGGATGAGCCAGATGTTCATTTGTGCCTCCCGAAGTAACCATGTCATTGCGAGGAAAGCGATCTTCCCGACGAAGCAATCTCTCTTCCCGCACGAGACTGCTTCGTGGCGCTGGGGCGCCACTCGCAGTGACATGCTATTTCTTTTTCTTAATCCGATACCCAAACCTTTGCAGAGCGTTCTCGTCGTTGCGCCAGTCCTTCAACACCTTCACACGCAACTCCAAAAAGACGGGGCGTCCGCCCATCGCTTCGATCTCCCGGCGTGCGTCGCTGCCGATCCGCTTGAGCATGCTGCCCCCCTCGCCGATGACAATCCCCTTCTGCGACTCGCGCTCCACAAAAATCGTCGCGGCGATATATGCCATGCCGTTCTCGCGCTCCTTGAACTCGTCAATGCGCACGCCCACACTGTGCGGCACTTCATCACGCAGGTTGTTCAGGCACGCCTCGCGGATCAGGTCGGCGGCGATGTCGCGTTCGTAAGAGTCTGTGATCTGGTCCTCGTCGAACTCCGGCGGGCGGATGGGGCTGAGGGAAATCAGCAGATCGAGCAACTTGTCGAGATTCTTCCCCTCAAGCGCAGACAGCGAAACGACCTGCGCCTCTTTCTTGACCGACGCCTGATACGCTTCGAGATGGCGGATCAACGCCTCAGCCTGGACCAGGTCCATTTTGTTGGCGGCAAGCACGAGCGGAGTCCGACGCGGCAGGTTGTCGAGCAGGGAAGCGATCTGACGGTCTTCTTCTGTTGGCGGCACAGAGGCATCCACCAGCCACAGGACAATATCCACGCCTTCGAGCGCCTCCTGCGCCTCCTGATTGAGGAAACGTCCCAGTTTGTGGCGCGGATTGTGAATGCCGGGCGTATCCACAAAAACGAGCTGACAGGTCTCGGTGGTGAGGATGCCCAACTGACGCTTGCGTGTGGTCTGCGGCTTGGGCGAAACCGCCGCAATCTTCTGACCCAGCAGGGCATTGATCAGCGTGGATTTGCCGACATTTGGGCGACCGATGACAGCAATGTAGCCCGTGCGGAAGTCGTTCATGGAATCCTTTCGTAGATGCGGATGACGGGGTTGATGAATTCGAAGCGAATTTGCGGCAGCCAGGGTGGCAGGGTGTATTGGAATTCTTTCAAAAGTTGATAGTGGGCGGTTCGCCCCGTTTCCAGTTGTTTGAAGAAGGCGCATTCCACCGGCATGGTTTCGCAGTAATGAGGGTCGTTGAATTTATCGGAAGTGAAACTATCCACCACAAAAAAATCGGTTTCGCGCTTTACCAGCCCTGTTTCGCCGGCGTTGTATGGCAATTTATCATTGACAGGCGGCAATTCGCTGCCTTTGACAAAATAGATGGGATAGTTGTGTTCGCGCACAAAGTGACCCGCCGGCAGGGTGGGCGGGTAATAGGTATGCTCCAGGCTGGCGCCTGTGGGCAGGGTTTTCATAAAAGCGCTGGCAGGGATGCGCGCATCGTTCATGACGAGGAACATCAGGCTGAGCAGGCGGGCAAAAGAGTAGAGAATAATCGCGGCTGCCGTCAAATTGACCGCCAGCGGAAGGAACGATTTGCCTGTCGCGATTGCCCGCGCGTGAAGGTCCGCGATAAAGAACGCGGCGAGGATGGCAAGGAAGGGCATCAAGGTCAGGAAGTAGCGCAGCTGGTAGTTGTAGGAAATCGTCATCGGCAGGTCGAGGGCGAGGATCGCCAGCAGGAGGACGGCGAAGGATTTCATCTGCGGTGCGTGTGCAAACTCTCCGCCGCGCCACGCCCGGATGACTTTCCAGGCAGCCCAAAACAACCCGGCGCCAAAGAGCAGGATGAGCGCAAGCCCCAGTCCCTCTGCCATGACACGGTATTGACCAAGGATGCCCCGCAGGCTGTCGGGCTGGTGACCATAGTTTGCCTGCCATTGCAGGGTGGAGAACAAACGCTTGAAGTAAAACGCCATCCAGGTCAGCGCTTTGGGGGTGCCGAGGGCGAAACCGAGGAAGGCGAGTGTGACGCTGATGAATAATGTCTCTGCGCTGGAAAGCCAGTTGGTACGGAGACGCTTCCGCTGTTCGAGCAGGTACACCGTCAGCGGGGCGAGGATGAGGCTGCCGCCGATGTATTTGCTCGAAGCCGCCATGCCAATGGTCAGGAAGGAGGCGTAGAGCCAGAGGCGGTTTCCGCGCAGGGTGTATTCGAGCAGGAAAAGCACGGAAAGGGTGACAAAGAAGAGCAGGTAGGTGTCGTTGTGGGCAAAGCGTCCGTTGTGCGACATTTCGCTGACGGAGATCAGCAAGAGTCCGCTCAAGCCCGCAACTGCGACGCTTCCTCCGATGCGGCGGGCGATGAGGTAGGTGAGGACGACTGTCAGACCCGCCAGCACAGCCGAAAGGACGCGCGAAGCGACGAGGATGTCTCCGTCGGTTTTGCCGAGCGTGAGCAGTAACTTCCCGAGGTAGAACATGGTGTATTGCGGCAGGTCGGGATAGTCGAAGTTGATTTCGCTAAACTGCCACTCGCCATACAGGGCTTTGATGGAGCGCACGACGATCTCATCGGGATGCCAGACGCTCGGCGCGCCCCACGAAATGCCAGGCAGGGTGAAGGCGAGGAAGAGGAGGAATAATGCCAGGGGAAAGAGAAATTCGTATTTTGGCAGGGATTTTTCAGGCGGAGAAGATGAAATTGTCATAGGTGTTTAAGATGCCCCTATCGTATCACGCAATCACCGCGCCTTCCATTTTCAGCAGCCATTCCTTGGTGGGCAGCCCTTTTCCGCCGCCATAGCCATGAAGTTTGCAAATGGGCTCAATCATAAATTCCCAAAGTGTGGCGGGCGGTTTTACGGAAACTTTTGCAGATCTTTAACGCGGTTTTTGCGAGTTCAAGATCGGCTGACGCGCCCGGATACCGAAATTCAACCGCATAATCTGTAAGCAGGCGAAATTCCTGTTCGTATGATTTCCAAAGTGGTTCTATTGTGGTCATCAATCCAAGCAAATAGGTGAGATCGTGGGATTTTTTGAAGTAAATGTCTGCTTCCACCAGGCAAGCTTTGATATATTTCTCAACACATTGCTGGGCAAAGAAACACGCCGCATCATAATTGGGGTTTTTACGAGCGCGGATTTCACGCTGCAATGATCCCCAGTCGTTTTCAGCCTTCTCGACCCATTCACGCGTGTGGGGCTTCATAAAGCGCGATGCCTTTTTCTATGATCTCGCGGAAAAAGTAATCCCCCATTTTCAATCGCTGCTTTAATTCCGCAGGCTTGCGAACCATAATGTCAATAGGGAATTCCGGTTTGGTTGCCATCCAGATTTCTGTTGCTTTCTCGGGATTGCGTCCCTTGAATGACATGACAACCAGAATATCCACATCCGAATCTTCGGTTGGCTTGCCATAAGCATAAGACCCAAACAGGATGATCTTATGTGGGTTGAATTGCCTGGCAACCTGTCTCGCAAATTTGCGGATTTTCATTCTGGAAATTGTGGACATATGCCGATTATATCTAAAGAATTGGAGGAAACATCATGCCATCACCGCCCCTTCCATTTTCAGCAGCCATTCCTTGGTGGGCAGCCCTTTTCCGCCGCCGTAGCCGTGAAGTTTGCCGTCCGCGCCGATGACGCGGTGGCAGGGGATGACCAGCGGCATGGGGTTCATAGCGTTGGCGTGCCCCACAGCGCGGTATGCGTTCGGGCGGTTGATCTCGCGGGCAATTTCGGCATAGGTGCGCGTTTCGCCATAGGGGATGCGATAAACCGCCTGCAATGCCTCGCGCTGAAAAGGGGTGAAGAACGTCCAGTCAATGGGAATGGTGAAGGCGGTGCGTTTTCCGTTCAGGTATTCGGAGAGTTCGCGGGCGTAGGGTTTGATCTTTTTCGCATCGGGCTGGACGGGACGTTTGAGCCGCGCGAGGTACGCGTCAAACTCAGGTTGAGAGTCTGCCCATTCGACGGCGACCAGGCCAAAGTCGGAGGCGGCGAGGCGCAGGTCTCTGAGCGGAGTCCCGTTCAGTTCGCCGGTGTAGATGGGATTCGGGGCGGGCGTTTTCGTCTTCATAAAAAAGTCACCACCGAGGAGGCGCCTCGATGGTGATTATAGCCTTGTTTGATGTTTAAGACTTCCGAAGTCTTGGAGACTTCGGAAGTCTTACCTCGGAAGTCTGGTTTCAATAATTCGACACCCTGTCAATCAGACCGAGTTCGCGCGCGCGGTAGTCGCACCAGCGGAAGGTAAACACAGACAGGATGGCGAAGACGACCGTCAGCCCAAGCAGGATGCCGAGCAATTGCAGGTTGCTGTACTGCGCCAGTGTGGGGAAGGCTTGCGCCACTTCGCCGATGAGCGAACGGCGCATGAGTTCGAGCCAGTAGGTGATGGGCATAACGTATCCGATGGGACGCAGCCAGGCAGGCAGCACCTCGAGCGGGAAGATCGCGCCGCTGAAGAGGTAGAGCGCGCCCGCCACCGCCTCGCCGATGAGGAAGAAGTGATGCGCCACCATGAGCGTGATGCTGGCAAGGATCAATCCCATCATGGCGAGCATGGTCACGCCGATGAAAAGGGAGAGGAGGAAGAGTCCCCAGTTTACCTGCGTCAGGTCGAGCGGCACGTTGAGGAAAAGCACGCCTGCCGTCAGGATGACGATGACCGCCACTGTGCCAATGAGAAAGCGGGAGACGCCGCGTCCCAGCCAGTAGAAAGGGATGTTGATGGGCGCGATGTACATGTACTTGAGCGTCTTGTAATGCTCGCGGTCGTCAATCACCGCCCATGAAACTCCCGCCATGACCGCGCCGACGTAGGTGTAGAAGGCGTTGCCGAGGTAAATGTAGGGGAAAAGCGGAGAGTCATACGCGCCGCCGGTAATGATGCTGTACATGACCACAAGGATGGCGGCAGACGCAAGCGGCTTGATGATGACATAGACGGCGAACAGGAAGGGATCGGTCCAGTTTGATTCGACCTGCCATCCCAGCCAGGTTGCCATAGTAAAAGAACGGGCAGTTTCGGAACGGTTCATAAATTCTCCAGTTCAATTACCGCTTACCGTGATTGGCGCTAAAGATTAGACTTTATCGGAATTAACGTTTTTTCTACGAAGTTCACGAAGAAACGCGAATTTTGCCTCTTTTTCGTGATCATTCGTGTTCTTCGTGGATAGAAACTCTTATTTCCGATAGAGTCTATTGGTAATTGGTAATTGGTAATTTAGCGGCGGCTCTCCGTCAGCCTTCCCTCTCGAATGGCAAGTTTCTCCATGTAATCGAGCAGGAACTTGGCGCCGACGAGAAAAAGCACGCACAAAACAATCAACACAGCAATTTCCACGTTCACGCTCAGGAAACCGAGCGCTGCGCCCGAAGGGAACACCAGTTGACGCATCGCGTCCAACCCCAGCGTGAGCGGGATGATCGAAGCCGCCGCGGCGACCCAAAAGTTGAACGATTTGATCGGGAAGTAAAACCCCGAAAAGAGATAGACCGGTTCCTGCGCCAGATTCGAGATGTGCCACGCCTCACGGCTGAGCAGCAAGAAGAGCGAAGCGCTCATCATGCCCATGCCGTACAGCGCCGTCATGGCAAGGAAAAAGACCAGCAAAAGTTGCGTAAAACTGGCGACCGAATACGTCACATGGAACATCAATGACCCAACGATGACAATCGCCGTAGCGCGCAGCGCCGTGGCAAACAAGCCACCCACCGCCATGCCAAGCAGAATCGCCATCATCGAGTTGGGGGCGATGATGTAGAGCGCCAGGTTGCCCTGTTCCTTCTCCCAATACAACTGGCTGGACATGCTCCACAGCACGTTCATCCAGAAAGAGGTCATCGCGCCGCCCATCACCACAAAGCCCACGTACTCTTCGGGCGCGCCAATCGCGCGGTACACGAACACATAAGCAGAAACCGCCAGCATCGGCAGGAACACGTCGAAGAACAGCCACGACTTCTCCCTCTGCATCCCGATCACACGCGGATAAGCCCGCGCCACAATCGTTTTCAGAAACAGCCTCCAGCCGCTCACTTTTGAAGAACCGCGCAGCGCCAGTGAAGGATTAGCCTGCATGGGGCGCCTCCTCCTTCTCCACCTCTTCCATCTTCTGCCCCACCAGGTCCATGAACACGTCTTCCAACGTCGGCTCACGCTTGGTCAACCGCCGGACTTTGACATTCTTTTGAGTCAGGATATTGATGACGCTTGCCAGCGCCGCCTCCTCCTGCAGGATCAACTCCAGTCTTGCGCCGCCTTCGATGTCGGTCAGCGCGGCTTTGCGGACCTCGGGCTGATTCTGCAACAATTGCGGAGTCAACCCGTTGAGCGGACTCGTCTCGATCTCGAAAATCGCGTCACGCTGCAGGTTGCGCTTCAGGTTGGCGGGGGTATCACAGGCAAGGACGCGCCCCTTGTTGATGATTGCCACGCGGTCGCACAACTCCTCGGCTTCGACCATGTAATGCGTCGTCAACAGCAGGGTGCGGGATTTGTCCGCCTCCAGCCAACTGCGAATCAACTTGCGGACGTCGCGCGCGGCGCCCACGTCCAACCCCAGAGTCGGCTCGTCGAGGAAGAGCACCTCCGGGTCGGTCAAAAAGCCGCGCACGATGTTCATCTTCTGTCGCAGACCCGTCGAAAGGTCGGATGATTTCGTGTGGATGCGGTCTTCCAGCCCCACCATTTTGAGCAAGTCAACGATGCGCTGGTTGGCTTCCTTCGAGGGCATGCCGTAGAACTGCGAAAACATCCACAGGTTTTCACGCACGGTCAACAAACCATAACCCGATGACTCTCCGCCCGAGACCATGTTGATGCGCGGACGGACCAGGTTCGGGTGTTGGACCACGTCGTAGCCGGCGACACGCGCCCAGCCCGAGGTCGGCGCGAGAAGCGTGGTGAGGATTTTGATGAGGGTGGTTTTGCCGGCGCCGTTGGGTCCAAGCAGTCCAAACAGTTCGCCGCGTTCCACAGTCAGGGTGACATTTTCGAGGGCAACCAGTTCCTTGCGGATCTGTTTCTCCTTTTTGTTTCCGCGAATCTTGTAAATGCGGCTCAGGTCTTTGGTTTCAATAGCGAAATGGGTCATTTTTCTCCTGATTTATGGAAAATATGTTCTATTATACATCCTTTTCCCCTGACATTCATGAAAATTGTCGGACAATCGTAGGGAAATCGTAGGTTTTGCGTCAAGCAGGCTTGAAGACCCTGTGATAAATTAGGGGCGTAAGGTGATTTCTCTTCTCCTCCTTTTGCAAGGGAACCGCGGTCGGCGTCCGCGGTTCTCGCATTTAACGGGCGGGTTGGCAGTATAATGCGAACACTCAAACCTGCGAGGATTCTATGCCTGTACAAATTACCATTATCGGTCTCGGTCAAGTTGGCGCTTCCATCGGGCTTGCCCTGAAGGCGCGCGGCGCCAACGTCACTATTGTGGGACACGACAAGGACACCCGCGCTGCCAAAGCCGCTCAAGAAGCCGGCGCGGTGGATACCTGGAAGTACAACCTGCCAGACTCCGTGCGGGATGCCCGCCTGGTAGTGCTTGCCGTGCCATTCGCAGAGGTGCGCCAGACTCTAGAAGTAATCGCACCTGACCTCCAGGAAGGGACTCTCGTCCTCGATACGGCTCTTGCCAAAGGGACGGTTGCGGCGTGGGCAAAGGAGCTTTTGCCGGCGGGACGGTTTTACGTGGGACTCTTCCCCGCCATTCATCCGGACCATCTGCACGGCATTGACTACGGCGTTGCCGCCGCCCGCGCGAACCTTTTTGAGAAAAGCGTGACCGTGGTCACCGCGCCCGCCGGCACGCCGGAGAATGTTTTCAGCCTGACCCTCGACTTCATCTCCCTGCTCGGCTCACTGCCTCTACTGATGGACACCGCCGAAGCCGACGGTTTGCTGGGCAAGGTGCAGGTTCTGCCGCAACTTGCCGCCGCCGCCCTGCTGGATGCCACCCTCGATCAACCTGGCTGGCTGGAGGCAAAGAAACTCGCCGCCCGCCCCTACGCTGCCATGACCTCAGCCTTCGCCTACCACGACGACGCAGTCTCCCTGTGCGAAGCCGCACTCGAAAACCGCGAAAACCTCGTGCGGCTGCTGAATACCTACATCACCTCTTTGCTCGAGCTGCGCGACGAACTCGAAGACAGTGACCGCGACGCGCTGGGCAGAAGGCTGGAAAAAGCCTGGACCGGACGCGTGCGCTGGTTCGAAGAACGCTCCGAAGCCGAATGGCTGAACAAGCAGGCGCAGAAGATTGACGCCCCCTCCTTCGGCGAGCGGCTCAACCAGATGCTCTTCGGTTCCGCCCTCTCCGACCGCACCAAACGCAAGTGACTCAATGCTTTTGCTACATTGTCGAATGCGCCGACGGCACCTATTACACCGGCTGGGCAGTTGACCCCGAAAAGCGGGTGAAGGCACACAATGCCGGGCGCGGCGCAAAGTACACACGGACGCGCCGTCCGGTGCGGCTGGTGTACGTCGAACCCCAGCCAGACAGGAGGACGGCAATGAAGCGGGAGATTCAGATCAAACGGCTGGGACGCGCTGGAAAGCTTAAGTTGTTAGAGAAGGTAGACAAGTAAACAGGCTGTAAGTCACGGTAAACTCGTACCCGTGAGAAAAAAACGGAAAAGTTGTACCTGTTGGCACAGTAACAACTCATACCACAAAAAGTCCCGTGATAGCCTGGACGGTCAAATCTTCGAGGGGAAAGGTCAGGAGAACCTGGTTGGCTGGCGGAGCGGTCACTTGAAACCCTTTGAGCGGTGAATAACTCACCTTACGCACCGTCCCGAAGGTTGGAACGGAAAACAGGCTTGATTTATGAGAACCTTCGGGACGTTTCGCGTAACATCAGTGAATAAGTCACCTGTATCCAGCGCGAACGAAAATGGACGCCCAGATTGTACTTTTGGGTGTGGAACGAAAATTGTCCCTTGGAACTGGTGTGCCGCAATCATTTGCCTTGGCCCAGGTAGTCAGTCACTCGTTTGAGGTCGAACAGGATCAATTCATCGGGAGGACGATACCAACGCTTGGGGTGAGCGGCTTGCGGGTAGACCAGCAGAGGCGGTTGGCGGCGGCAGTGGCGTCCGCGGGATTGTCTCGGTGGCAACCGACCCGCAGGGACACCCCGACACCGCCTGGAAAGCCGTGCGCACCATCGAATTGCCCGCCTCTGGCAGTTTGTTCATCAAAACCCATCCCAACAGCCCGTGGATTTGGGTGGATATGACGCTCAACTCGGACCCGGTTCTGGCGCGCACCATTTGCGTCATTGCCAAAGCCGACCCGTCGAAGGTTCACAAGTGCTGGGAGGTGGGTTCTTACGGGCGCGCCGTTCACTTCGAGTACAACCAGGACGGCACGGAGGTATGGGTCAGCCTGTGGGGCGACGCCGCCAAACCCGGTCAGACTGGCGAGATTGTGATTTACGATGATAAGACACTGGAGGAAAAGGCGCGCATCAAAGACCTGATAACGCCGACCGGCAAGTTCAATGTCTATAACACGGTGAACGATATTTACTAACTCACCTTACGCGAAACGTCCCGAAGGTTTTCGTAATTTATGCTTGATTTCCAGTCCAACCTTCGGGACGATTGTTTTATTTCTTCTCGAACAACACGGTGTTTTGCGAGGGGTCGGTGAGGAAAATCCCTTCTTCGGTCTGGTTGTAGGGCAGTTCGAGTTCCTCGACGCGGGCGAGGAAGGCGTTCCAGGCTTCGGGGGTGGCGAAGGTGAAGGAGATGTGTTTCAAGCCGATGGCGTCCGGCGGAGGCGGGGGCGCGCCCTCTCCCTGCCAGGTGTTGTAGCCGATGTGATGATGATAGCCGCCCGCCGAGACCATCCCCATGCGAAAGCCGCGCGCCGTGCCCATGTCGTCGAAGCCAAGCAGTTCGTGGTAGAAGCGGCGCGTCTCTGCCAGGCTGGAGACGTAGAGGTGGAAGTGTCCCAGGCGCGTTTCGGGCGGGAGGGGCGCGTCGAGGCGGTCATCCTCTTTCAGGTGCGAGAAGAGCGCCTCCAGGTCGAGCGGTTCGCGCCCGTTGCTGAGGCGTCCATCTGCCCATTGGGCGTAGAAACTGCCGTCGGTGTTGACCACGAAAATCCCATCTTCGGGCGATTCGCAGTAGAGTTCGATTTCGTTGCCCTCGGCGTCGTGGGTGTAGGTGGTTTTGGTCATCACGTGGTCGGTGGGGGAATTGGGCCACTTGAGGGCAAACAGCCGCGCGATGGCGCGCGCCAGTTCGCGGCGGTTGGGGAAGAGGATGGCGAAGTGATAAATGCCGGTCACGCCGCGATAGCGTTTGCCGTTTGGGATTTGCGTCAGGCGGACGAGGTCGCGTCCGTTCGCCCCCAACCCGGCGCTGGCGCCCTCGCGCCAGTTCAGTTCGAGGCGCAGGACGTTCTGGTAGAAGAGCAGTTGATTCTCCAGGCTGGCAACCTTGAGATGGACATGTCCCGGCAGGGTGCGCGGGTCAATCCGATGGGGGGAGAGGGCGACGGGTTGGGGGAGGTTCATGAGTTTCCTTATGGATTGGCGGGAACGCCGATCGCTCCCAGAAAAGTATTGTGCCAGGATGCGGCGGAAGTTGCCGTGACCTGATATATCGGGTAATCGGCATTGGAGAGGTCACCATTTGAGTCAAAACTGATAAAGGGGGTGGAGACTCCCGGAAAATCGCGCAGGGCGCGAATGGCGCGGGCAATATCGTCGCGCGTCAAAACGCTGCCTTTTTGTCGAATGGCGTCTTCAATTCCTTTCAGGCAAACTGACATGGCATCATAGCCTTTGGTTGCAAAGAACATATTTTGGGGTGGGCGTCCGAAATAAGCCTGAAAGTCCTGGTTGAATTGCTGAATCGCGGGGAAGGATGCACGCTCATTGTAGAGATCGCCGACGACGGTATACACTGTTCCTTTGCCGCTTTGCAGGGCAAGTCCAGCCAGCAAAAGGTCGGGGTGATCCAACCAGTCGGGACCCATTAATAGTCCCATATAACCCTTTTCTCGGAGAGATTTGAAGAATGGCGCAGCCCGGTCATACGTGCTCTCAAGATATACGGCATCCGGGTTCAGCAGAACGATTTGTTCGGTTAAAGCCGACAATTGTTCAGACGTTTCCGCACTTTCGAATCCTACAACATTCATGCCAAGCGACTCGGCGCCTTTTTTGAAGCTGCTGGCGACGTCTCCTCCGAACGTTTGATACACAACAAAGACCGTTTGGATTCCCTGGCTGTGAGCATATTGCGCCGCCGCAAAACCTTGAGTGTCATTGCGGCCAATAATGCGGTTGATCTCTGCGTAGCCCCGACTGGTGAGCACAGGGTTCGTTGCAGCAGGCGAGACCATCGCCAGCCCGGCGGCATGGTATTCTTCCGATGCGGGAATGGCAACCCCAGACTGCAAGTGCCCTACTACACAGAGAATGGACGAATCGCGCACGATTTGTTGAGCATTTGCCGCACCAATATCGGGCTGACCCTGGTCATCATAAGGCGCGATGATCACATTGAACCCCAGGTTGATGATTGGTTGAACGCGCTGGGCAAGAGCAAGCTCAGCTCCTTCCAGGGTAGATTGACCATTTTCCGACATAAAACCCGATAAAGGGAGATGAACTGCCACTTTGATTGCAGCGTTGGGAAACAAATTGAGGTCAATTTGTTTTGTCCCTTCAATTTTGGCAGTTGCCTGAGCGTTGGCTGTTGCCATAGCCTGGGTAGCCTGTCCCGCTACTGCAGCCAGGGTCTGTGCGCTTTGTGCCTGCGCAGTAGATTGCATGCTTGTGGCGGCGCTTCGGGCGGTGTTTTCAGCCTGAACTTTCAGTTGATTTGCAGTTTGCTGACCCGCAAGCACCAGCGCGGCAAAAATAATGACCCCCAGGAAGAGAAGACCCCAAAACAACATTCCTCGGTTTGCTGGCTTGTTCATGGTTGCTCCTTTCTGCCAGTTTAGATAAAGGCGGTTATTTTTATCTAAAAAACACTGGTTGAATGGAGTAGTTGCCTGGCAGAGTGAGATTACCTGCTGCAGGGCAGGTCCTGCCGCTGGTGGAGGGGAATTTCAAGTAACTGGACTCTGGCGAAAATTCAGTAATTTGAACATGGGACGCCTCCTGAGTAGAATAGCTGTAAAGCCAAACTACCTGTTCCAACAGGAGGTCATCCCATGC
>Ga0272446_1002621_pt1 | contig 24133 bp, 17 predicted proteins | sample YNPCB0061_FD_194587 | JGI IMG/M metagenome (GOLD analysis project Ga0272446, IMG submission 194587) | Hot spring microbial mat communities from Yellowstone National Park, WY, United States - YNP-CB-006-1 | ecosystem: Environmental > Aquatic > Thermal springs > Hot (42-90C) > Sediment | place...
CTTCACGGTCGTGATAGATGTTCAAGAGTATTACTATAGTTGGCGCTGCCGAAGGCGTCTAACGCCAACAGGCGCGCTAGAGAACGCGCCCTACACAACGTTACGAGATTATTTTGTTAAAAACCATCAGACGGCTTTGGATGGATAGCCCGGACATTCATGTCCGGGCGAGAGATGGCGCAAAAACATTTTTCGGATAGGCTCTTACTTTGAGGAAGGAACATGACAGACAACAAACAAGACATCGAACGTTATCTTGCCAACTGGCAAAAGGAAATTGATGGGGCGGCGTTGTACCGTGTATTAGCCGAGACCGAATCCCAGCCGCAAATGAAAGAAGTCTATCTCAAACTGGCGGCAAGCGAGGAAAAACATGCCGCCTCCTGGGAAAAGAAACTGACCCACCTCAAGGTCACGTTGCCGCCTCGCAAACCAAGCTGGCGAACCGCGACGATGATCTGGCTGGCAAAACGTTTCGGGCCGCAGTTTGTTTTGCCAACGATCACAGCAAACGAAAAAGCCGATAGTCAGGCATATGACGGTCAGCCTGAGTCGGAGGCGCATGAATTTTCGCGCGAAGAAAAATCGCACGCGCGGCTGCTTGCCATGGCGTCCCATTCCACAGGGGGGCTGTCTGGCGTAACTGTCGCCCAACTTGAGGGACGTCATAAAGCCAGCGGCGGCAATGCGCTCCGTGCGGCAGTGCTCGGCGCAAACGACGGGCTCGTTTCGATTTTGAGTCTCACAATGGGCGTGGCAGGCGCAACCAACTCCCGAACAGACATTTTGATCGCCGGTCTGGCAGGCGTCCTTGCTGGTGCAGGCTCCATGGCTTTGGGCGAATGGCTGTCCGTACAGAGTTCGCGCGAACTGTACGAACATCAGATCAAGATCGAAGCCGAAGAAATTGCAGAAAGCCCCGAAGAAGAACAGGAAGAACTGGCGCTCATCTACCAGTCCAAAGGTCTGCCTGAAGACCGCGCCAAAGAAATGGCAGCGCACATGATGGCAGATAAAAATAACATCCTCGATACGCTCGCCCGCGAGGAACTGGGCATAGACCCCGAAGAACTCGGCGGCTCAGCGTATGAAGCCGCGTTCACATCGTTTTTTCTGTTCGCCTTTGGCGCGTTCTTCCCAATGCTCCCCTATCTATTCATCGGTGGAACCCTTGCCATTGTGCTCAGCCTGATTGTCAGCGCTGCTGGTTTATTCATCATTGGCGCGGCAATCACGCTGATGACCGGTAAAAGCGTTTTATTCTCCGGAACGCGACAGGTGATGGTCGGCATTGCCGCAGCGGCGCTCACTTACGGCGTCGGTAAATTGATCGGCGTCTCTATAGGATGAACAAACGTCCCGAAGGTTTCAAGCCTTCGGGACGTTTTTCTAAATCTTATTTGCATACTTATCCGCAAACAGCGCGGGCTGTCCGCCTGTGTGCCAGAACAACACAGTCTCATCCTTCTTGAAAAATCCCTTGCGGATGAGGTCGATCATCCCCGCCGCAGCGCGCCCCGTGTAAACCGGATCGAGCAGAAGACCTTCATACTTCGCAAACAACCGTACCGCTTCGCGCTCCGCTTCAGTCAGGACGCCATAGCCTGCTTTGCAGTAATCAGCGTTTGCCAACACCTCAGCCGGAGTGAACTCAATCCGCTCCCCCAACCTTTCACTCGCATCAGAAGCCAGTCTGGAAACATGAGTCTTCAGCCATTCCTCCGACTCGTCAATGCTGATTCCCAACACCTTGCCCTTGAAACCAAACAGACGTTGACCCAACACCAGCCCTGCATGCGTCCCGCCGGAGGAAGTGCCAAAGACGATCCAGTCCAGACTTCCGAAGTCTTGGAGACTGCGGAAGTCTGCCCACTGCTTCATCAACTCTTCGATTGCAAACGCATATCCCAACGCGCCTGTTGGGCTCGACCCGCCATATGGGACAAGGTACGGCTTCCGCCCCTCCGCAACGGCATTATCGAAAGTCTCTTGCAAGATGCGGTCGCGGTCCTTGCGGTCTGCCACATGGACGATCCGTGCGCCGAACAGCTCATCGAGCAGCAAATTAGCAGAAGGTTTTTCAGGCAGGTCACCCGTCAGCACAAGCGTACATTCAAAGCCAAAGCGCGCCGCAGCAGCAGCCGTCTGACGGCAATGATTGGATTGAATCGCGCCGCCGGAGATCAACAGCCTGGCGCCTTGCTGCTGCGCTTCAGCCACGAGGAATTCCAGCTTACGGGTCTTATTGCCGCCAAAGGCGAGACCGGTCTGGTCGTCGCGCTTGACCAGAATCCGTGGACCAGCCAAAAGGTCAGAAAGACGCGGCAGTTCTTCGATAGGGGTTGGCAGGTGGGCAAAATGGAGGCGGGGGATCATGAGTTTCCTTTCGTTCACAAAGGACACGAAGTGCACAAAGATTTAATAGACAAGCCGTTTCCATTCCAGTTTGGGATGAGCGCCGAAGTTGATCAGGACGCCTACTTTCATCCCTGTGGCTTTGAGATAGTTGAGGAGTTGGGATTCTTCCCTGCCAGAAAGGCGGTCGAGCGCCTTCAACTCAACGACAATCTTGTCGAAATAGATCAGGTCTGCGATGTACTCCTTCTTCAGGATATGCTCCTTGTAGCGTATTTGCAAAACCTTTTGCGCTTCAAACGGAAGTTGGCGGGTTCGCGATTCAATCTCCATTGCCTCCTGATATACAGGCTCAAGAAATCCAGGTCCCAGCACTGTGTGAACCTCCATAGCCGCGCCGACAACAGCAAACACTTCCTCTTTGTAAATTAACTCAGCCATCCATCCTCCAAAACTTCGTGTCCTTCATATTCTTCGTGGACTTTTACCCTTGGTGCTCTTCGTGTCCTTCGTGGATTCTAATCCAAAGCCTGCCGAGTCTTCACTCTGCCTCTCGAACGCATCACATCCAACACGCGCGGCATGACATCGGAATACAACTTATACCAAAGCGGGCTGGGCACATAATCCCAGGCGCCGAGCGTGCGCACGATCTTTCCCCCAAGCCCCTCCTTGAAACGATAGACGCCCCACATCGAGTCACTTTCATCGAAGACCTCCGGCGCGCCCCACAGATCATACACGGTGCATCCCCTTGCCTTTGCTCGCTTCATCGCCTCCCACTGGAGGAGATAATTCGGCATCTTATCGCGGTGAACGTCCCTCGACATACCATACACGTAACAGGCGCGTCCCGCAAAATAGAAAACAACGATCGCAGCGACGGGTTCGCCATTCACTTCGGCGATCAAAGGTTCACAAGTTGGAAGGTTGGAAGGTTGGAAGATTTCAACTTGCGAACGTTCCAACGTACCAACGTTCGAACGCATGAACAATTCCCAAACGGTTTTGTAATATCCCTCGTCCCGAATCACAAAGCCATCGCGCACAGATGTCTCCGCATACATCTTATAGAGCATGGGTAAATCTTCAAGCCTGCCTGCGCGCAGAGAAACACCCTTCCTTTCCGCCAGACGGATGTTATAACGTGTCTTCTGCTTCATCCTTGCAAGCAATTCTTCTTCAGATGGATTCAAATCAACAACGACCGTATTCCTGAACTGAATTTGCTCCGATGAAAACTCCCACCCCCTGCGCTTCAATTCGGACCTCACAACCTGCCCGGTGGAATCCTGAACATCTTCCTCGCTGTCAGGGACTCCCGTTCCCAGCACAACGTCGGGGTCAATTTTGAGGAAGATTGCGCCCTGCTTCTTTGCGAAGGTTTGCAAATCATCCAGCACGCGCTTGCGGAGGGATTCGTTTGTCCAATCCAGCAGGGGTCCCTTTGGAGAGTAAAGGATGGAGAGACGCGCGGCAAACCCGCTGCGGATGATCTGGCGTTTGAGTATCAGCGCGGCGGCAATATAGTTATTGGTTATTGGTAATTGGTCACGGGTCACAATGAACTGATCTGCCGTCCATACCGCGTAAATCGCTTCCCACCCATACTTCGCCTTCACTTGCCCCCATTCGGAAGTTTGGAGGAAGTGGGGGTTGGGAAGTTTAGAAATGATCGAATTCCAGTGACTACTTACCATTTACTATTCTCTATTTCCGAAAAACTTCAAATACGCCCAATACAACAACGGATTGTAAACCCGGTCCATTGCCTGGGCGGCGCGTTTGAGTTGACCGCCGAACCCGCGTTTGAAGCGATAGACTCCCCACAAACCATCGCGCCGCGTTTCAAAATTCGCTTCGAGGGTGGCTTCGTCTTCGTCGGGCACGCCCCACAGGTCATACTCTTCGCAGCCGCGGGCTTTTGCCCATTTCATGGCTTCCCACTGCAGGAGATATGTCGGCATACGATTGCGTTCCTCGTCGGTGGAGGCGCCGTAAAGGTAATAGGCGCGTCGTCCGTAACGGGCAACAAACAGGGCAGCGAGAGGCTTGCCCTCATATTCAGCCACCAGCAATTCGCACAACCCTTTTGGGTGAAAGAGCTCATAGGCGCGGCGGTAATATTCCAGCGAATGGACGCCAAAGCCATCGCGCCCGCCCGTGACGAGCATCATCTTGTGAAAAGAGACGATGTCGTCCCACGGGCGCACGGTCACGCCTTTTTTCTCTGCCAGGCGGATGTTGTAGCGCGTCTTCTGCTTCATACGGGCAAGGATTTCCTCTTCTGTGCCGCGCAGGTCAACGATGAGGGTGCGGGGTGGCTGGATGTTGTGTGGAGATATTGGTAATCGGTAATTGGTTACTGGTTGTTCTTCAGTCCATTGATCGGGTTCGAGTTTGAGGAAGATTGCTCGATGAGATTTGCAAACAGAGTCGATTTCTTTCCAAAACTGCTCGCTGTTCACTGATAACTGATTACCGATAACTGCTTTCGGAATATAACCAATCGTAAAACCCAACGGCAATTTACGAAACAAAATCTGCACGCCAAGTTCCCCGCTGACAATTCTGATCGGCTTCCAGCCAAACGCAGATTTCAACTCGCCCCACTCCCCTGTTTGCAGGAGATGAGCATTGGGATGATGGGAGAGGAATTGATTCCAGTCGGAGAGGGAGACGAGGGGCATGGGTTTCGTTTGCAGGCTTCTAAGTTGAAACGCTGGAAGGCTCAAACTTGCAAGCGTGTCAACTAGAGGAGGGATGTGATGTCCGCCTGGGGGGCTTCACGGATGGAGGAACCGGGGATGAGTTCATCCAAAAGGTTGAGGATGGCGTCGGTGTCGTTGATACGGCTGAGGCGGGAGAGAGATTCGATGGCGTGAGGCAGGTTGAGGGCGTAGGGAGAGGCGTTGTCTTCGAGGCGGAAGATGTCGGGGTGGGGAGTCGGTGTGAGGGGAGTGCCTTCCTCCCAGAGTTCTTCGGTCAGTTTTTCGCCGGGGCGAATGCCGGTGTAGGCGATTTCGATGTCGCGGTGCGGTTCGAGCCCCGAGAGGCGGATGAGGTCTTCGGCAAGGTCGAGGATGCGGACGGGTTCGCCCATGTTGAGGACGAAGGTTTCGCCGCCGTTTTCCATGGAGGCGGCTTGCAGGACGAGGTAGACCGCTTCGGGGATGGTCATGAAGTAGCGGTACATGTCGGGGTGGGTGATGGTGACGGGTCCGCCGTTTGCGATTTGTTGTTTGAAGATGGGGATGATGGAGCCGCGCGAGCCAAGGACGTTGCCGAAGCGGACAACGGTGAAGGCGCGGCGGGTGTTTCGGGCGGCTTCGAGGACGATCATTTCGGCGAGGCGTTTGGTGGCGCCATAGACGGAGGAGGGGCGCACGGCTTTGTCGGTGGAGATGAGGACGAAGCGTTCGGCTTGGTGTGCCAGCGCCGCCTGGACGGTGATGTGCGTGCCGAGGATGTTGTTGGTGACGGCTTCGGTGATGTTGATTTCCATGAGGGGGACGTGTTTGTGGGCGGCGGCATGGAAGACGATTTGGGGCTGGTGGGCGGCGAAGACCTGATTGATGCGTTCGGCGTTGCGGATGTCGGCAATGATGGGGTGTAGTTTGAGGGCGGGATAGTCGCTTTGGAGTTCGAGGAGGATTTCGAAGATGCTGTTTTCGCCGTGCCCGAGGAGGACGAGTTCGGCCGGGCGGCGGCGGGCGATTTGACGACAGAGTTCGCGCCCGATAGAGCCGCCGGCACCGGTGACGAGCACACGCCTGCCTTCGAGCGCAGCGCCTACCGCTTCGTCATTGACCCGCACCGGTTCGCGGCGCAGGAGGTCGCTGATGTCCACTTCGCGCAGGCGGGAGACGTTGACTCTGCCGCCGATGAGTTCGTAGATGCCGGGCATGGTGCGGGAGGGGATGCCTTTGAGGCGGCAAATATCGTTGACCATGCGCACCAATTGTCCGGGGGCGGAGGGAATGGCGATGATGACTTCGTCTATGGCGTGCTGTTCGATGGCGGCAGGCAGGTCGGCGACTTTGCCGATGACGGTGACGCCGTGGATGACGTGCCATTGTTTGGCAGGGTCGTCGTCGAGGAAGCCGATGGGGGTCAGGTTGAGTTGGGTGGTCTTTTGCAGTTCGCGGACGACTAATGCGCCGGCGTCTCCGGCGCCGATGATGAGGGCGCGTTTGGATTTTCCGCCGGGGCGGAGGAGGGGAGACTGTTCGGCGAGGACGCGCAGGGCAAAGCGCGAACCGCCAATCAGGATGAGGGAGAGGAGCCAGTCTATGCCCAGGGCAGAGCGGGGCATGCCCGGTAGAACCAGGCCAGCGCCGATGAGCAGGAGCATCACGCCGGAGGTCAGGACAGAAGCGGTGGTGACGGCAACGGCGATCAGGCGTAGTTCGCCGGTGCTGGCATAGATCCACAGGCGGCGGTATAAGCCGAAGAGGAAATAGGTGGGGAGTTTGACCACCAGCGCAACGGCGCACATCAGCAGGGCGGCGGGAAAGTAGAAGGGGAGTTGCCCTACATCCAGCCGCAGGGCAAAACTGCCGAGAACGGAGATGATGATGAGGGCAATATCGCCAATGAGGACAAAGCGGTTGCGGATGTTGAAAGGGGAGCGGGTCATGAGCAAAGGGGAAGCGTTATCTGCCGGTGCGGCGGAAGATGGTGCCGACGGTGCGCAGGATGATCTGGAAGTCCATGGCGAGGGTGCGGTGTTTGATGTAATACAGGTCGTATTCGAGTTTGATGGAGGTTTCTTCGACGGTGGCGACATATCCGTAGTTGATTTGCGCCCAACCGGTCAGCCCTGGCTTGACCAGCAGGCGGGCACGGTAGAAGGGTACCTGTTTCTGGTATTCTTCGACGAGACGCGGGATTTCGGCGCGCGGACCGACGAGGCTCATGTCGCCGCGCAGGACGTTCCAAAACTGGGGAAGTTCGTCCAGGCGGGTTTTGCGAAGGAATTTTCCCACGCGGGTGACACGGGGGTCATTTTCGGTGGTGGTGCGAAGGTCGCTGGTGACATCGTTCTTGCGGCGCATGCTGCGGAATTTGTAGATGGTGAAGACTTTACGTCCACGCCCGAGGCGGGGCTGGGAATAGAAGATGGGCAGGCCGGAGTCGATGTAAATGGCGAGCGCAATGAAGGGAAATGCAATTGCCAGTATCACCATCCCCACGAGGGCGCCGCCAATGTCCATCAGGCGTTTGAAGAGGTCGTAGAAGCCGCTGGTAGATAGTCCGTCCACGAAGGAGCGGATGATCCAATCTGATTCGAGGTGATGGATGGGGACACGCCCGGTCATCTCTTCGTAGAGGATGGGCATGCGGGTCACATCTATACCTTTTTCCTGGGCATCCAGGATGGTTTGAAAGGTCTTGCCGCGAATTTCGCCGTTGATGGCAACGACAAGGTCGGAGATGCGGTTGTCTTCGATGAGTTCGAGCAGCTGCTCGCTGGTGCCTAATACGGGAATGCCGTGAAAGATTTCGCCCACTTTGCCGGGGTCGTCATCCACAAAGCCGACGATGCTGAAGGAACGCGGTTCGAGGGAATTGTAGAGTTCAGCAAGGGTCAGCCCCGCTTTTCCTGCGCCAATGATCAGGATGCGGCGCATTTGCCCGCTCCGTTTGTAGAGGCGGATGAAGAGCATGCGCCAGCCCAGGGTCAGGAGAGAGGCGTAGACGAGGAAGGAGCCGACGCCGACGCGCGGGAGGTTGGTATCCTGGCGGGTGACAAAGAGCAGGGAGAAGGCTATCAAGCCGATGAAGGCGGCAACGGCAATTCCGCGCAGGGTTTTGCGGGCGCTGCCGGCGATGTGCGGTTCGTATAATTCGACGAGCAGGATCGTCCAGGCAAAGGGCAAAAGATAAAACCAAAAGGGAACCTGGATGACAAAGAATTCTTCAACGATTTGTTGAGCCCGGCGGAGGGCGATGCCGCGCTCGACCAGTCTGGCAATTTCGACAGCGATGTTGTATCTTCTCCACGTTTCGACCGCGGCAAAGACCGAAACGAACGCCATGAAGAGATCGCCGATGAAGAGAATCATGCGATGCTCGTTGGGGCGCAGGCGCAAAGGGGTTGTTCGGATGTTTTCAGCCATTCCGTTTCAGACCTGATTTAAGGGTACTCCACAAGAAACCGCCGCCCCATGAGAGGTGCATGACGGGAATTGTCAACGGCAAGCCAATGAGCAAACAGGGGGTTTTTCGCCGCACGGCAGAGTGCGCCCCCGCTGCAAGCATCACGGAGAAATATGCCAGCAGCAACGCCGCCAGCAGGGTTTGCACCCACGACAGGAAGAGCGAAAGCCCTGCCAGGGCAATCAGGCTCAAGACAAACAACGGAGGCAGAGCCTGCCTCCATCGTAAAGTTTCCGGGTATCGTCGCAGCATGCGCCACTTCCAATAGCCATAACGCCAGTATTGACGCGCAAGTTCCGTGAGGGTGGCGCGGGCGAAATACACCGAGCGTATGGACGGGTCGAGCCAAATTCTACCACCCGCCTTGCGGATGCGGGTGTTGAACTCGTAATCTTCGTTGGTGAGCAGGGTTTCATCGAATGCGCCGATGCGGTCGAGCAGTTCCCGTTTGAATGCGCCAAACGGAACCGTATCCACATAGGCGGCATGACGGGCGTGACGATAGAGGGCATCTCCTACCCCCAGCGGATGCGCAGCCGCCGCGGCAATGGATTTCGCAATCCAGGTGCCGGCGCCGGGTTGAATTTCCCACACGCCGCCTACATTGTCGCCGCGTCCTTCTTCCAGCGCTTTTACACACCGCTCCACATAATCGGGATAGGGTTTGGAGTGGGCGTCGAGACGAAGCAGGATAGAGCCGTGCGAAGCCGCAATTGCACGATTCAAGCCGGCAGGGATGGTGCGAAGCGGATTGTCCACCACGCGGATTGTCAGGGCGGGGAACTCCGTTTGAAAAGCGGCAATCGCCTCGCGCGTCCCATCGGTGGACATGCCGTCGGCAATGACGATTTCCATCCCGGCTTGCGGAAACGTCTGTTGACGGATCGCATCCAGCAGCAGGCGGATGGTGGCTTTTTCGTTATAACAGGGAACGATGATGGAAACTTTGGGCATGGGTATCTTGCCAGCAGGCGATGGCTGGTGAAGGTCGTTCCATGCCTCGCCCGTCTGCGGACGCCAATTTTACCACCGCGCGGCTCGTCGCTTTTCAGGGCGGCGGTCAGTCACCATGAGCAGATGAAAGCAGCGCCACGCATTCGATTTCGACCAATGCGCCTTTGGGCAGCGACGCCACTGCAACGGTGGAACGCGCCGGGGGATTTTCCGGGAAGAAGCCAGCGTAGACGGCGTTCATTTTGGCAAAGTCATCCATGCTCTGCAAAAAGACGGTAGTTTTGACAACAAAGTTCAACCCAGAATCGGCGGCTTCAAGGACATGCTTGAGGTTGGTCAGCGCCTGGCGTGTCTGCGCTTCGATGCCCCCCTCGACGATTTCCATTGTGACAGGGTCTAGCCCAATTTGCCCGGCTGTGAAGACGAGATTTTCGGTGCGAATGGCTTGCGAATAGGGTCCAATCGCTTTCGGCGCTTTTTCGGTGGAAATGATCTTTTTTCCTTCGGTTGTGTACATTTTTGCCTCACGCGTTTGAATTGACGGTGAGGCGATTGTACTTCTGTTTCAGAGTTTGTGTAAACCGGCGGTAAACGCCACGGGAAGGTTGGCGTGTCGTGATCTGCAACTGTCGGTCTTCGAGAAATTCGTCTGCCGATTCATTCAACGGTCTGGGATGGAAGCGCTCGACCTGGGGCGTGTTTTTTCCTGCGCAAGTAGAGCCGCCTGTACGCGGTTGCGAACATGTAGTTTCTGCAGGATGTTGGTCACATAATGTTTGATTGTTTTTTCAGTCAGGAAAAGTTTTTGCCCGATTTCCTTGTTGCTTGTTCCCTGGGCAATGAGTTCTAAAATCTGACGCTCGCGTTCGGTAAGTTCTTCGAAACCATCTTGCAGGCTGTTCTTCTGTTTGTGAGTGGATGTCATTTCAGAAAGCAGATTGGCGGCAAGCGAAGGGCTGACGTAACCTTCGCCCAAGTACACAGTGTGCAGGATGGCGTTCAATTCGCGTGCTGCCACCCCCTTCAACACATAGGCATGCGCCCCGGCTTTGAGCGCCGCAACGACATTGTCTTCGTCATCTGAGCCGGTCAGAACGATGATCTTGACCACCGGGAAGGAGGCGGCAATCGTCTCGGCGGCTTTGATTCCGCCCTCGCCAGGGATGTTGATATCCAGGATGAGGACATCCGGCAAATGTTCTCTGGTCAGTACGAGTGCATCTTCGGTGCTCACGCCCTGCCCTACAATTTCCACATCCGCTTCGGCGCCCAAGATGGAAGCCACCCCTTCGCGAAAAATAGGGTGATCATCCACAACCACGACCCTGATTTTTTCCATCAATCGCCTCCGTAGTTCTCAAGAACAAAGCGGGCAAATAACCTTGTGCCTTCGCCTGGCTTACTTTGGAGCGAAAAGATGCCGCCAACGCTTTCTACGCCCTCACGAATGCCTGCCAGACCCAAGTATTCGCCTCGCGCTAAAACCGCCTCCGCATCGAAGCCGGGACCTCGATCCATTACCTCAACTTCCAGTTGGTGATGCGTATACGAGATTCGTACCTCCTCACCGATTCCCCCGGCATGGCGGTAGGAATTGCTCAAAGCCTCCTGAACAAGACGATAGACCGCGATTTTAATTGGCAACGGGGCATAGGTCGGAAGGGTGTTCATATTTAACACCACTTTTGTTCCGCTGCGCTGTTCGTGTATCATCACCGCTCGCAACACACTGTCGGAAAGCGTTAAGTCATCCATCTGCGGCGTTCCCAAACTGCTGGCAATCAAACGTAATTCCTGCAAGGCGCTCTGTAACAAAGTCTGCACAACGGGCAGAACTTTGTCACAATCGTTTTGGCTGCTTACAAGGCGGCAGGTCTCGTTTTGCGCCATAGCACGGTCGAGCCGCAGCAGCGCCAGGCTAACCTCTTGCACGGGCCCGTCGTGCAATTCGGCGCTCGCGCGGCGCAGTATTCTTTCATTTAACGCAACGGTGTTTGCCGCGGCAAGGTGAACGCGCTGACTGAGTTCCTTGTTGCGCGCCAACAGGCGGGTTAACTGGTGGATGCGCGCTTTCAGTTCCAATTCCTGCTGTCCGATGTGGTTGCCCGCCCGTTGCACGAAACCAATCAGCAGGAAGTACATGACTGTCATGGTGGTACCCAAAACCAGCCAGCCGCGCCTTTGAGCAGCGGCAATCTTTGCTTCGAGCGTATCCACCTTTTGATAAAACTCTGCTACAGCAATGATTTCATTGGTTTCGTTCAAACGAACCGGGCTGTACACCTCCAACAACGGCTCGGAGGAAAGCCGCCGTTCCTCGATATTTTCTGCATCTTGCAAATCGCTCAAACTGCCTGTCACCTTGCCATTAAACGAATCAACCACTTCGTCATTATTGGGAAATACCCGCCCCACCAGGGCAGGGATGTTGCTATAAATGACGCGACCATCCCTATCCCAGATTTTGATGGAAACTGTACGCTGCCCCAGGTTATTTTCGCCGAAAAGATCGTCCAACATATCCACATATTGCTGGGAAATGGCATTCGAGTGACCCAGTTCTTGAAGATTGGGCGCAATAAAACTGTCCATATACAGCGCGGTGGCAGTCGTTGACTCCTTGATGACACCGGCACGGATTTGATCCCCAATCCACCGGCCGATGCCCATCATGCCCAGCAGCATAATAATGAAACTGATGACCGTAAAGCGTTGTACCAGGCTCAACCTTCGCCCGAAGGAAACCACACGTCGGAGCGTATAGATCGCCCCAGAGGGTTTAAAGCGGCGGGAAAGTAAAGCCTGCCCCAGTTTCATCTCTGTGTCCTTTGCCGGCTTACCGCCCTACTCATACACCACTTCTCCTTCTGCCCAAAACGACAGCGGCAGGAGCGCCTGAATGGTTGTCCCTGAAGGCTGGCGGCGTTCGATGCGAAACATGCCGCCCAGGCTTTCCACGCGCTCGCGCATGCCTGCCAGTCCCAGCCGCTCTTTCTTACGGAGAGGCAGCGTCGAATCAAAGCCCGGACCTCGATCCGAAACCTCAATTCGAAGCCGCCCCGCTTCGAACGCAACTCGGACCTCTTGCCCCACCCCTCCAGCGTGACGGTAAGCATTGTTCAGCGCCTCCTGCACAATACGATAAGCAGCGATGCGGACCGGCAGCGGCACAGATTCCGGGAGGGTGCCCATCTCAAAGGTCACGCGCGTAGCGGTGCGCTTTTCGTGGGCGCGAACGACGCTGGTGAACACTTCCTCTAGAGACATCATATCCAGTTGCGGCAGTCCCAAGCCGCTGACAAGGGCGTGGATTTCCTGAATAGCCGTCTCCAGCGAAGTTTCAATAATGGGCAGATTTTCATTGCAAGGCGTGTTGTCCACCGCCAGCGGACAGGTGCGGCTGGTCTCCACGATGCGCCTCAACTCTATCAGCGCTGAGTGGATTTTTTGGGTGGCATTGCTGTCGAGTTCTGCGCTGATGCGGCGCAGCAGGCGTTCGTTCAGGGTGACGGCGTTTGCTGTGGCACGGCGAATGCGCAGGTCGAGTTCGTCGTTCTGGGTAATCAGTTCCGTCAACTGCGCCACTTGATTTCTCAAAGCCACTTCTCGCTGTGCAATCTGGGAGCGCGTCCAGCGAAAAAATAAAGCCAGCAGAAGATAAATCACTCCCATCCCGCTTCCGACCACCAGCCAGCTTTGCCTTTGGGCAAGTCTAATTTGAGATTCGATGGTATCTGGTCTTTGATAAAACTCGGCGACGGTGATCACCTGATGCGCTCCGTTCAGGCGAATCGGGATGTGGATTTCAAGCAGATGATCATAGTGTTGCCGTTCCTCAAAGTTCTCCGCCGCCTTCAGGTCGCTAATCCCCGCTACCACGAGACCCTTCCAGGCAGGAGCCATCTCCTCCATTTCTGAAAGGAAGACCTGCCCCACTAAAGACGGAGTGTTGCTGTACAGAATTTTTCCGTTCTCGTCCCATACTTTGATGGCGACAATCTGTTGTCCGATATCGGTCTTTTCGAGCAGGTTGTTCAGCGCGGCGGCATGTTCCGGCGTGAGCGAATCGGAGTGAGCCAGTTCCTGAAGGTTAGGGGTGACAAAACTATCCAGATAGAGAGCAGTTGCCGCGGCTGATTCATTGATGATGCTGGCTTTGATTTCCTCCCCTACCCACCAGCCAATCATCACAGTGCCAAGAATCGTAATACCAAGCCCCACGATATTAAAGCGTTGAATGAGGTTCCAACGCCCAGCAAACTCAGCGATGCGAACCAACAGTTTCTCCAAATACTACCTCTTAACTCACCTTACGCAAAACGTCCCGAAGGCTCACGTAAATCAGGCTTGGATTTTGCCCAAACCTTCGGGACGGCGCGTAACATCAACTCTTAATATACATCATACCGCAACATTTCCCTTTTGTTACATCCGGCAAAGGTCGAATCCCAAATTTCCGACTTAAGTCGGAAAGCCATAGACCAACGCAGCAAGATACTCGCTACCTCTGCCCGTTTATTACAGAAACATTACACGCTATGATGGAATTGTAATCGCGGCGTTTCGCAGCCGCATTTTTCCTTTTTATGTTTATGGCGCTCAATCGCTTCGTGTTCCACCCAAATTTGTCAATCAGATTTGGATCAATCAGAAAGGGTTGAAAAATGTCTCCTTCCGTTTACCAATCCCGTGCCCGTATGGACAGCATTCGCAATTTATTCGTCATCCTGGCGATGCTGCTCAGCCTGCTTCCCCTCAACGCCGGCTCTGTTCATGCCGCGCCAACCAGCGCCGCAGTGTCGCCCACCCTGAACCAGTTTGGCTTCCCAGATTGGTATCAGGATACTACCGGCGTCCGTCTCGAACCATGCCTGGATATCAACGACCCGTTCTGCGTCGTTCTCCCCAACCCCGGCGTGTTCGACCCAGCCCTCCCGATGGACATGCCCGACAACTTCCCGGACGAGTTCTTCTATTCGGTCATCGATTCCGAGAAGCTCGTCACGCCAGGCTGTAACGGCACACGCCCCGGCCGTGCCTTTTTGCGCATTGCCGTGGAGGGCGCCTTTGCCAATGACTTACCTGCCGACAACGAGCAGATGGTCTTCGGCAGGGTGCGCGTCCGCATCACCAGCGGGCTTTGTCCAAACACTACCTACACGTTCACCCATCCCTTCGGCACAATGACCCTCACCACCAACGAGTTCGGCGGTACGCGGGTAGTGGACGGCACACAGGACATCGGCTGTACCCCCATCCCCGGCCAGCCCTGCGACTTCTCGCTCGCCCTGCGCAGCCCGGTGGCGCAAAGTTTCCTGCGCTGGGACCCTGCTGTTGCCCCTGCCGCGCCTACTGGCTATCTGGGCGATGCGGCTACACTTCATCCCATCATCGGCGCAACGTATGAGCCCGGCGGACCCGGCACAGGTTTCGCCAACTACTTTGCCATTTCTGATTCCAGCGGTGAAATTATGCGCACCAACCTGTTCACCGTCATGGGCAAAGAGGCGGGACCGCTCCTGCCGAACGTTACCCTGGTGGATTTCGGCGGGCAAAACATCAATACCGGCTTCAGCGCACCTCGCTACGTGACGCTGACCAACCTCGGCACAGACCCCCTGACCATCACCGCTCTCTCTACCACCCCATCCGCTCGCTTCTTCGTTTCCGACCTGAATCTGTGCATTGGGCGCACCCTCGCCCGCGACGAAGCCTGCACTGTGGCGGTTCAATTCGACCCGACCGATGTCGGTCAACTGGCTGGCACGCTGAGCATCACCCACGACCGCATCCGCTCGCCATTGACGATTGCACTGGCTGGCACTGGCACCGACCCCGGTAACGAAGCCATCCTCAGCGCTTCGCCTCTTTCGTTGAACTTCGGCAGTGTGCGCATTCGCACCCTGTCGCTTGCCCAACGCATCCGCGTGACGAACACCGGCAATGCGCCCCTGCGAATTTCGAGCGCGTCGCTCGTGGATACTGTCCAATCCGGCAGTGCCGTGCAATTTGTCAAAACCAGCGACAAATGTACGAATATCGTCATCCAGCCTGGCAAGCGTTGTGATATTACGGTCGCTGTGAGCCCCATCCACAACGGCACAGTAAACGCCGCCCTGCGGCTCATCGCCAACGTCAGCGCGGGACCGGTGGACATTGCACTGACAGCCATCGGCACGGGCGGAATCGCCGCCGTTTCCACCGTCATTGACGAAGCCACCGGCTATCCCACCTGGTATCAGGATGAAAACGGTGTGCGCATCGGCGAATGTATTGACCCGAACGACCCCTATTGCGTTGTCCTGCCGGATGAATTCTACGACCCAAGCCAGCCGCTTCAAGGGCGCGTCGAATTTGCCAACTTTCCTACCGAATATTTCTACACCGTCGCCGATTCGGATCAAATCACCACGCCCGGTTGCGGCAGCATCCCGCCTGGACGCGCCTTTGTGCGCTCGGCGGTGGAAGCCGCCTTCACCAACGAAGCGCCCATTGACGGCGACCAGATGGTCTTTGGGCGTATCCGCATCGTGGTGCGCGGAGGTTTATGCCCGAACACTGCCTATACGTTCACCCATCCCTACGGGCAGACCATTCTGACCACCGACGAAAACGGTTCCATCAAACCCGCGGCTGGAACTGTGGATATTGGCTGTTTCCCCGTCGCCCCTGACCTGTGCAATTTCAGCCACCCACTGCAAAGCCCGGTCTTTGCCTCGTTTTTACAGTGGGATCCCGCTGTGGCGCCTGCAGCGCCGTCCGGCTACATTGGCGATGCCCTGACGCCTCACCGCATCACCGGCAGCCCATATAACACCAACTACTTCCGCATTGAAGGTCCCGTCTCCCCCGGCGGATCGAGCGTCACCATTGGGCAGACCTCGCTCTTCACCGTCATGGGCAAACTCAACGGTCCACTGACAGCCAACCCCAGCAGTGTGGCGTTCCGCCCGTATACTGTCGGCGTGGCAAGCGGCAACGAGCAAATCCGCCTGACCAACGAAGGCATTACCTCACTGACCATCAACAGCCTCGCGCTGGGCGGACCCCACACCGGCGATTTCATCCCCGATAGCGGCTGTAACAACGCCTTCTTCGGCGGCACAATGACGCTCGCTCCCGGTGCCAGTTGTAATTTCAACATCCTGTTTGCACCCACGGCTGCCGGCAGCCGCAATGCCTTCATCACGGTCAACCACACCGGGCAAAACACCGGGCTCAAAATCACCCTGAACGGCATTGGGCAGCAAGTGAGTGGACCTGCCATTTCAGTCAGCCCGCAAACCTTCACCTTTACCGACCTGCATGTCGGGCAGACCAGTTCGTCTGTTTCCATCACCGTTTCCAACCTCGGCGGTTTAGAGCCGCTCGAAGTAGGAACCCCCAGCGTGGACCATCCCGCCTTCCTGCTCGAAAACACCTGCCCTGCCGCGCCAGATACCGTGCCTGTGGATGGCTCCTGCATGATCAAAGTGCGATTCGCCCCTGTTGCCGCCGGTATTGCTGCTGGGACCATCACCATCCCCAGCAATGTGACGGGCGCGGTGACAACTGTCAGCGTGAGTGGACGCGGATTCACCGGCGCGCCAGCCGTCTCGTCCGCGATGCGAAGCGATGGGTTCCCCGCCTGGTATCAGGACGATAACGGCGTGCGTGTCCAGCCCTGTCTCGACGCCAGCGACCCCAACTGCATCGTCCTCGCCGACGCCGGCTTCGACCCCACCCTGCCGCTTGTGTTCCCTTCCAACTATCCCAGCGAATTCTTCTACCAAATCGCCGACTCAGACCTGGTTAGCACCCCTGGCTGTGACGGTACCGCGCCTGGTTTTGCCTTGCTGCGGATGGCGCTTGAAGGTTCGTTTGTGAACGGTGTTCCCGAGCCCGGTCAGCAAATTGTCTTTGCCCGCATCCGCATCAAAGTGACCTCCGGCTTGTGCCCCAATACCTCTTATACCTTCACCACTCCCTACGGTCCCGTCGGTCCCTTCCTGACGAACACCGAAGGCGGCATCCCTGCCAACGCCGGCACAATGGATATTGACCCTGCCCTCACCAGCATTGTGCTTGCCAACGGACTGCTGCGCTGGGACCCGGCTTTTGCCCCCGCCGCACCCGCCGGCTACCTGGGCGACGCTATCAGCCTGCACCGCATCGTCGGTTCGCGCTACGTGCCTGCGGGCGAGACCGAACCCGCCAACTACTTTGCCATTGACGGCACCTCCCTGCGCACCGACAAGTTCTTCCTCTCCGGCAAACTGGCAGGACCCATCGTCAGCGAACCCGCCGCCCTCGACTTCGGCAATGCGGATGTGCTGACTTCCAGTGCCGACCTGAGCGTCACTCTCACAAACGTCTCTCCCGATACCGTGAGCGGCTTCACCGTCAGCCTGAGCGGCGCTGATGCGTCGCAATTCCAACTGACGGGCAATACTTGTGTGGCGCTCACCCAAGACCAAACCTGCTCCGTCAGTGTGCGCTTCAGCCCCACCAGCGAAGGACCCAAGACCGCCGTGTTGACAGTCAACCATTCGGGGCTCAACTCGCCGGTTTCGGCTGCCCTTTTCGGTCAAGCCATTGCCATCCCCATGCCTGCCGTGTCCATCACCCCTGCCAGTCTGACCTTCGCAAGCCAGGCAGTGGGGAGCGTGAGCGCTCCGCTGGCTGTTACGGTACAAAACACGGGCAATGCAGACCTGAACATTACCTCCGTCATCCTGAGCGGCGCCAACCCCTCGGACTTCATCCTTGGCAACGGCTGTACTGTTCCTGTCGCTCCGGGCGGAACATGCACCCTGCAGGTCAGTTTTGCGCCGACTGCCGGCGGCACGCGCACCGCCCAAATCGAACTTGTGGACAACGCGCCAACCAGTCCGCAAACGGTCAGTCTCTCGGGCAGCGGCGTCTCTGCCAGCCTGAGCCTTTCGCCGACCTCGCTCGCCTTTGGCGGTATCGGCGTGGGTGGCAGTTCAACCAAATCTATCAAAATTACCAATACAGGCACCGGCAATCTAAACATCACCTCCCTGTTCATCAGCGGCTCGACCACGTTCACAATCGCCGGTCATAACTGCGGCGCGGCGCTCCAGCCTGGCAAGAGTTGTTCGGTCAGCATCCGCTTTGCGCCCACCTCGGTAACCTCCTTTTCTGCCACGCTGACGATTACCAGCAATGCCGCCGGTTCGCCTCACACCGTTCCGTTGAGTGGATCGGGCAAATAAATGCAATGAGGGGAGGAGGCTGTGCTGCCCCTGCCTCCTCCCCTGGTTTGCCTGCCTCTCTCGTGCGAAGGTCTTGAAAATTTTCATCAGGACTCTTGCAAAAGTGCTTCTTTGCCACGGATTTATACAGATTTCCACTGATTTTTCATATCAAGGAGAAATGAATATGTGTGCTCAAACCATTGCCCGTACCCATTTTTCTCGCCGCGATTTTTTGAAACTGGGGCTGACAGGCACCGCAGCAGTCACCCTGGCTGGATCACGTCTGCTCAAGGTAATTTCGACCGCACAGGCGAAAGACGCCTACTACACAGAGGTGTACCCCACCAGCCCGCTAATCCTCGATCCATTTCGTGACCCGCTGCCCATTCCCAGAGCGCTGGCGCCTATTCCCTATTCGGAGGTCGGCACGTGGGCAAAACCGCCCGGTTCGGGAGACGGTCAGCAAAATTCCTACGGCAACGAACGACATCAGATCTGGCCCAATATGATCGGTTATCCTGACCCGCTCATCTACAAAATCACACTTCAAGTCAGCGCTCACGCCTTCACCACCTCACAGGTACTGCCCATTGACAACGGCGGCAAACCGACCATCTCATTCGACAGCGACGGCAACATGTACCCTGCGGGCGCCGTCCGAACGCTGCCGCCCAGCACCATTTATGGGTTCAACGGCACGTTCCCCGGCCCGCGCATCAATGCCGAATACGGCAAACCTGTCCTCATCCGCTTTGTGAACCGCCTGGATGAAAACCCCGACAACCTCGACCGCCAGGATTTCGGCGCGCCCGACTGGTCTTTTCTCACTCACCTCCACAATGCCCACACCGCCCCCGAAAGCGACGGCAACCCGTTCTACACCATGAAGAAGAACATCGGTCATGGCTACGAACCCGGCACCTGGTGCGACAACCTCTACCTCAACTGGCCCGCCGGCGGCGACGACAGCGAAAAGCAGTCCTTCTTCTGGTTTCACGACCACCGTATGGATCACACCGGCTCGAACGTTTACAAGGGCATGGTGGGGCTGTATCCTATCTACGACCCTAAAAACAACATGGACATGGGCGACGAGACCAAAGGACTGCGCCTGCCCGGCATGCGGACGAACAACCCCGATGGTTCCTTCGACGTGGAATACGACATCCCGCTTGCCATTTACGATTGCCGTCTCGACGATGGCGTTACCCTGCACAACGATGTTCACGACAACGAATTTCCCAATGCCGATAACCCCCGTGCGCACCCTGAATGGTGGGGCAAGACCTTCTACAAACACTTCGTCAATCACGGCTTTGTCGGCGACATCTTCACCGTCAACGGAACCGCCTATCCGGTGCTGGAGGTCAAACGGCGCAAGTACCGCCTGCGCTTCCTCAACGCCTCCATCGCCCGCATCTACGACTTCCAACTTATGTCCTCCACCAGCGGACCTAAATCGGCGGTCTCTCTCGGCTACGGCGGAGACGAACTCGATGGACAGTACCGCATCCCCGACGGTCAGCAATGCATGCGACTGGTCCAAATTGCTACCGACGGCGGGTTAATACCTGCTCCCCTCACGCGCGATTCGTTTGAATTGTGGCCCGCCAAACGCCGCGAATTCATCGTGGACTTTACCCGCTACATGGACGGCACCCCCACCAAAAAAGGCGACGTCATCTACCTGACCAACGTGATGAAGATGGGCGACGGGCGCATGTGGGACGCCTCCCGCCGCTTCTCACCAGACCCCGACTACAAGGTGCCCGTCCTGAAAATCGTCATCGGCGACGACGCCCCGGATAACAGTGTCATCCCCACTGCCTTGCGTCCCCTGCCTGCCCTCCCCAACGTGGATTGGAAAAAAATGCTCAACAACCGCAAAATCTTCGAAACGCAGCGCGGTAGTTTCGGCATGGAGGCGGAATGGCTCATCAACGGCATGCCTTTCGACCCCTCCCAGCCGGCGCGCAGTCTCAAGAACCCCGCCGGCAAGACCCCGCTCGCCCAGCAAAAACTCGGAAGTTACGATGTTTGGGAGATTCGCAACGGCGGCGGAGGCTGGGTCCATCCCCTGCACTTGCACATGGAGGAACATCGCGTCCTCATGCGCAACGGGAAGGCGGTTCCCCCAGCTGACCCCGGTCACCCCGACGACATCTCCAAAGAAGACGTTATCGCCCTCGACCCCGGCGAATCGGTCATCATTGGGCGCTACTTCCGCGATTTCGTGGGACCGTACGTAGGACACTGCCACAATCTCACGCACGAAGACCATGCCATGATGTTCGGCTGGGAAATTGTCCCCTAGGCGGCATGGAGCGAAATGAGATGACATCCCACACCATGTTCAGGCAGGTTGCCCTTACCATCTTCCTCGCCTTTGGCAGTGTGTTCTGGCTCACCAAATGGCATCAATACGGCTATACATCCAGCCCGATTACCTTCCCGCCGGTTTCAACGTGGTGGAGAGATGCGCTCATCCTGCTCCTCCCGGTCACCCTGGCGGTCTGGCTGGGGAGCCTGCTCATCCAGCGTCTGGCGGAGCGCTCCGCCAGACGCTTCTCTCCCTTTGAGCAAACTATACTGGCGGCATTCATTATAAGTGGCTTGACCACCGCCGCTGTCCTGCTGGTCGAAAACAGCCGCATTGTCTGGACGGGAATCGGCAATGAACTCTCCTTTCTGGCGAATATTTGCGGCTCGCTGTATCCCAACGGTAACCTGTTGCTTGATTTTTTTCAGTCGGCGTTTCCTATCAGTCAAGCCACGCGCCTTCACGTTTTATTCCAAGACGGCATGAATCTGGTCATCTTCAATTGGGGCATCAGTCTCCTGGTAGTTTTAGTTCTTGGGAGCGTTCGCAATTCAATCACTCAACATGAACAGACTGGACGGGAACAGCGCTTACCCGTAAGCGAATAAACACCCTTCCAAACCGCAAAACCAGACCGGCTCTCCCGTTTCTGAGGTGAGGCGGGTGGAAGGGGTGGGGGCAGTTATGTCGCCGCGATAAGGTTGTTGCCGAAATCTTCACGGTCGTGATAGATGTTCAAGAGTATTACTACAGTTGGCGCTGCCGAAGGCGTCTAACGCCAACAGGCGCGCTAGAGAACGCGCCCTACACAACGTACGAGATTATTTTGTTGACTCCACTGCAAAAACCCTGAAGTTTCACCACGAAGACACGGAGTCACAGAGTTTCCCTTCATTTTTTATGCTCGTGTCTCCGTGTCTCTGTGGTTCGATTTTCACCTGCCAGCGGATAAATCCGCTGGCAGTGCCTACAAAGTCGGCTAAAACCGACTGCCAGCCCGCTTCAGCGGGCTTTGGGGGATCAGCCCGACGATTGATCGTCGGGCGGTGGGGCGGAAAATGAAACTGTCAGGTGGCGAGGTATTTTTTGAGACAGATTCAATCTGTGGCTGAGATTTTCCGCTTTCCCATTAAGAACAGTAGAACCACCAGACTTTTATCACAGCATCTCTCTCATACTTTCCTGTAGAATTAGTAATTGATGTTACGCACCGTCCCGAAGGTTTGGGCAAAATCCAAGCCTGATTTACGTGAGCCTTCGGGACGTTTTGCGTAAGGTGAGTTAAGTCACTGTGCCGGTAAGGCATTTTGCATATAATCACTCCAAATTTTGAAAATCAGGAGATAGTAATGAAAAAATACCTCTTTAGCCTGTTAATCATCGGCGCGTTCCTGCTTGCCGCATGTGGAGGCGGCGCCGACTCATCCAGCCAGTCTCAAACCGCAGCGTTGGATCCTGTTCCAGCCGAATATGCCGGCAAGACCAATCCCCTCGGCGCAGATGCAGCAACCGAGGGAGCAAAAGTGTTCAAGGTCAACTGCGAGACCTGCCATGGACCACAGGGGCATGGCGACGGTCCGGCAGGACAGGCGCTCGACCCCAAGCCCAAGAACCTGCCCGAACTGGCGACGCAAGCCGGCGATGACTACCTGTTCTGGCGTGTGTCAGAAGGCAAGCCCGGCACATCCATGGTTGCCTGGAAAGGCATCCTCACCGACGAACAAATCTGGCAGGTCGTGGCGTTTATCCGTACCCTCAAATAACAAAACACAAAAAGCAAAAGGCTCCGCATTCGGGAGCCTTTTGCTTTTAATAACGACGCTGTGGGCTGCAACTGCAAAATCCTATGACGTACCGTTCAGGCTCTTTCGTATCGAAAAGACTGTCATCCCAATGAACAGCAAAATGGCAGCCTCATTCAACAACCCGCCCCACATGCGCAGAGGATGCAGGTTGGCATAATCGGCAATCACCCGCAGCGCCAGCGAAGCGTGCAGCAAAATCAGATGGACGTAAAATCCGCTCATAAAATTGATTGGCACACCCAGAATAGCGGGGAAGATAATCGGCGCATGACCAAAGATCATTGAAATGACAAAACCGACAAAAACCACATGCAAAACCGCGTCATATCTTGGACCTGCCGCCTGCGCGCCAAACCCCAGGCTTAATCCGCCGCCGACGCCGAGCCACACAAACCCCAACGCCAGGCACCATGCAATATATCGGGTAAGCGGAAGTTGATGTTTGAGGTTTCGCCAGGCAATATCGTTGCGGGTTGACCATAGCGCAAGCAGAAGCAAAGCCGCGCCGTTGACTCGCGTGCCAGATTGAAGATCGAAAATGGCTATGATAATGCTTGCCGCATAGAGGCTGGCAATGCCCGCAAACGCGAATCGGCTGCGGTGCGAGGGACGCAGGACGCGGCTCAATTCCAACCGTTCGCCGGCAATGGTCAGAACCAGAAACGCCTGCCAGAACAAAACCACCTGAAAGATTTGCCAGCCAAACAGCCAGAGCAGGTTGCCGATGAGCCATGTCACTGCGCCAAGGAGCATGGTGACGGTATGGAGCGTTGGCTCACGGCGCGTTATCTCGAGCAGGATGGCGGCTCCGCCGAGGCTGGCAAGGGTGAGGAGAATCGGTCCGAGCGGAGGAAAAGGAATGAGGAGGCTGACCAGCCATCCCAGTCCGGCAAGAAGCGGAGCAAGGTACATCCATTTTTGCTTCAGGGCTACGGCGCGTTCCAATGTGATGAGAGTTCCTAAAAAGCCCGAAATCATCAAAGGACCGTGCGCCAGCGCAAGCGAGGGTGTCAAGGCGGGCAAACGCCACCCAAGACGCATCAGCCCTGCCCAAAGCGCGGCAAGCAGAGCGAGGATAGCAAGAAAGAGAAATGGGATGGGGAAGCGATTCGGTTTCATATTGTCAGTCCAATGCGGCAGGCAAGTCTCTGCTTTGCGAGGTTTCTTGCCTACAAATCATCTCAAAAATGTCACCCTGAGTGGATAAATCCCGCCGGCTACGCCCACAAAGTCGGCTAAAACCGACTGCCAGCCCGCTTATGGTTTTTAACAAAATAATCTCGTAACGTTGTGTAGGGCGCGTTCTCTAGCGCGCCTGTTGGCGTTAGACGCCTTCG
>Ga0272446_1002622_pt1 | contig 24123 bp, 19 predicted proteins | sample YNPCB0061_FD_194587 | JGI IMG/M metagenome (GOLD analysis project Ga0272446, IMG submission 194587) | Hot spring microbial mat communities from Yellowstone National Park, WY, United States - YNP-CB-006-1 | ecosystem: Environmental > Aquatic > Thermal springs > Hot (42-90C) > Sediment | place...
CAAAAAAGCAAAACGCCTACCTGACCAGTTACAAAAAATAATAATTGTACATCTGTTTTTTCCTCCTCCAAAGCCCTCTTTGCTTGGATTTGCCAATATACTCATAAGATATGGGTAATGGATAGCAGTCGGAGAGAGACGAGGTGAGGGTGCTTCTAAAAGAAGTCTAAGGAAACAACAATAAAGCATTAAGGCATTTTTTCAATTGCATTATACAAACCGTCCGCAAAAAGTTTGCACATAGAATTTACACATAAGGAACATTGTTTATGCGCATCGCAGCTATCGATATTGGCACAAATACTCTTCTTATGCTCATTGGTGAATACAGCAATAGCACAACCTCTATTCTCCGCGACGAACACGCTATTGCTCGTCTGGGCGAGGGAGTTGATAAAACTGGCTTTATTTCTAATGAAGCACTTGAACGCACTAAACACATACTTTTTCAGTATAAAATTATATGTGAAAAATTAGATGTGAATATAAAAACAGTTAAAGCGACAAGTGCCCTCCGCGATGCCCGAAACAGCACAGAAATACGGTCGGCATTGGCACAGGTCATTGGAGTTCCTGTGGAAGTAATTTCAGGGGATGAAGAAGCACGTTTATCTTTTATAGGTTCATGTGAAGAGTTTTCACCTGCAACTGTGATAGATATTGGTGGTGGAAGTACAGAATACATCACAGGCGAGTTTACCAGAATTACGCGCCGAAAAAGCCTACAAGTAGGCGCAGTGCGTTTGTTTGAACGCTATCTCAAAGCCTTACCGCCTTCTGCCGAAGCTGTCGCGGCGGCACGGTCAGAAATTCGCTCTCAACTGGCACAACTCTCTCTGGCAGATACGTTCGCGGATACAGCACCGACACCAACGGGGGCGATTATCGGTGTGGGCGGCACCTTTACTACGCTTGCGGCTATGGATTTAGAACTTCAGGCATTTGATTCCACACTGGTTCACCTCCATAATCTTTCATTAGAGCGCGTTCAAGCCCTTACATATCAACTTTTGAACTCTGAGCTCTCGACGCTCCTGCAAAACCCCGCTGTTCACCCTAAGCGTGCCGATATTCTCCCAGCAGGCGCACTCATTCTGGAGGAATCATTACGATTTTTTGGCGCACATTCTTGTTTAGCAAGCACAAAAGGTCTGCGCTATGGCATACTCTACGATACCATTAGCCGCCTTCTTCATCCATAAAAACATTGGCACGAACACCTCGCGCTGCGAACACTCATTTGCAAACCGTTGTTTACAAAAAGAATAAAAAAGAAGCGGCTACGCACTTGCAAAAGCAACCATGTAGCCGCGATAACTTTTAGTAACCTATAACCTATAAAATGAACGCCTTTTTTAGCAACCCCACCAAATGAACTCTTGCTAAATGCACTTTAGCGGGCTTTCACAAACCGCCGCGTCAGCGTCTTGGTGCCATGAGTTAAACGCACAGTATATGCTCCGTCGCCGAGGTGGCTAATGGACACATACGACTGCCCGCCGCGCACTTGCTCGGTAAGCACTGTTTGCCCAAGCGTGTTGATAAGGCTCATGGTGTATTCTTCACTGTCGGGGACGCTAACATTGAGTATTTCTGAACTGGGGTTCGGCGCAACAGACACTGCATCAAACTCAGCTGGGCTTGGTTGCTGCTGGGTCGTTGCTTGGACGCTCGTTTGAACACTCATTGCACGACTCCACGTTGCGGCACGAATAAACCCTACAAACTCTGGTCTGCCGCCGTTTGGACGCGCACGATACACAGCAGCGTCGCTCCAACCAAGCGACCCAATGCGGTTATAGAGTGTATCGTTCCACGTAATGCCGTGTGTAACCACGACGCTGTTCGTGCCACGAATGGTTGGCTCGTTCCCCACCGCGTTAATCGTGTGTGTCCGCAGCGCGTCATCGTACAAAGTCATACTCAGTCCGGGCAAAATATGCACTGGCACGTCCAACTTCATCAAGGTTGCCGTCTCGTAACAACGGCAAAATTCGCTGGCGTAAAGCCTGCCGACTAAAATGCCCAGCCGCCGCATGGCTCTGCCAATAGTGAGGGCTTCGGTACGACCACCAGCACTGAGTTGCCGCGATACAGTAGCGTCACATTGCGTCCACCATAACGATTCTAAACTCCCCCCCACATCGTTGCCCGTTCCCGTTGGCGGCGCACCACCAGGCGCAGAGGAATGCCGAAACATCAAGACGTAGCCGCCCGAACGAAGAAACGTTAGGTCGGTAATTTCTTGTGATACGGCAAGCATCGACATCAGTGATTGCATCAAGCCTGTCAGCATCACAAAAAGTATGGCGGGTGCTACACGGCACAAGAAATGTTTTTTTTCATATACTGCCATTACATTGGTTAGGTTCATTTGTTTTACTTGAAAGTACATGAAAATAATCACTTGTTTTATTTCAACTATTGTACCACAATTGGCACAGTAATTTTTGTTTTGTCCCATGCAATAGCGAGTGTGGTTTCGTTTGGCTGCTGTGCTGCTTCAAAAGCTATCGTGAACTTTTCTACAATACTGTCCAATGGAGCAGCAGGCACAGAAACCCGCAGGACATCGTCGCTGGCGTTGTAGAAAAAAGCACCCCATTGTCCGAGCGTATTGTTGAATATCACTGTCCATTTGTCGCGCCCAGGAATTGTACAGAGCATATACCGTCCAGCTTTTAGGGTTTTTCCTGCAATTTGAACGTCCTTGCTGAGGCTTATTTCCGTTGCCTCGTTTGCACCTGTACGCCAGACCTCACCAAACGGCACTAACGCTCCGAAGATTTCGCGCCCTTTTTTGACGGGCTGCCCGTACTCCACACTTATCGTCGCGCCGCCCACGCTTGTTGTGGCTGTGGCTTGTGGGCTTTCTCGCTTGGATTTATCGCGGAACGAATCCACAAATTTTATCATTTCTGACCGCGAACACCCGCTGAGCACCGTTGCGGTAATCGCGGCACCAGCAAAGGTAGCCGTTGTCACAACGATACTCAGCATGGTCTTGACGGCAGCGTGTTTATGATGATTGCTCATAATTGATTAGCGTATAAAAAGACATTGTTTTTTTACTCGGTACTCCTTTACACAAACTGCCCGAACGCGGTGTCTAACAGTGCCTCCTGCTCCATGTTGTGCACTGTGGCAAAGCCCGTTGCTGGGCTTGCGCTGGCTTTGCGCCCTGCATAGCGCAAACGCTGGCTCAGAAGCAGCAACTCTGCAAGTATGGGCTGTACAAACGACCATGCACCCATATTTTTCGGCTCTTCCTGCACCCACACGACATCTTTAGCGCGTTCGTATCGTTGTAAGATTTGGCGCACTCGTGCTTCGTGGAACGGATAAATCTGTTCCAAACGCACCACTGCTACGTCGTTAGCTTCTAATTTGGCGCGTTTGGCAATGATGTCGTAATATACCTTACCCGAACAGAACAGTACGCGGCGCACGTCGTTGGGATTGTTTATGCTTGCGTCATCAATGACTTCTTGGAACGAGCTTTGCGTAAACTCCGCAATCTTCGAGACAGCTTGCGGATGCCGCAGCATGGACTTTGGAGTCATCAGCACCAACGGCTTTTTGAAGGAGCGTTTCACTTGCCGACGCAGCGCGTGAAAGAGTTGCGCTGGGGTGGTAAAGTTGCCCACAATCATATTGTCCTCGGCGCAACTCTGCAAAAACCGCTCCAACCGTGCACTGGAGTGCTCTGGCCCTTGCCCTTCGTAACCGTGCGGCAACAGCAGCACCAAACTTGAGGTTTGCCCCCACTTCACCTCGCCACTCGATATAAACTGGTCAATAATCGTTGCGGCACCATTGGCAAAGTCGCCGAACTGCGCCTCCCAAATGGTCAGCCCTTGCGGGCGCATAACACTGTATCCATATTCAAACCCCATCACAGCAAATTCGGACAAGGCAGAATCATAAATTGAAAAATGGGCTTGTCCGGCTCGCAGTTTGTTCAGCAGCACCAATTCACGCTCGTTTTCGTAGTCTGTCAGCACAGCGTGGCGGTGGCTGAACGTGCCGCGTGCCGCATCTTCGCCCGTTATCCGTACGGGAACACCTTCTAACAGCAGCGAACCAAATGCCAATGCCTCGCCCATTCCCCAATCACAGCCTTTATCGCTTGCTACCATGTCCGCACGGCGTTTGAGTAAATCCACGAGTTTAGGATGCACCGTAAAGTTTGCAGGCGGCGTACTAATGCGCTCGGCTATCTCACGCACCAGAGCCTCGTCGACTGATGTTTGCACAGGCGCAAACATATCCTGAGTCGCAGGCGGCTTGGTCTCAGAGGTTTGAACGACAGAGGACTCTTCGTAGGCTTGATTCCAGCGAGCGTTAATTTCTGCTGTCACTGCTGCGGCTTCTTCTTTGGTCAGCACTTTTTGTTCCAGCAAATGTTGGGAATAAATCTCCGATGCTGGTGGCAAGGATTTAATTTTTTTGTACAGCAGCGGCTGTGTGTACGCTGGCTCATCTGCCTCGTTATGACCATATTTGCGGTAACAGTAAATATCAATAAACACGTCTTCGCCAAATTTCATGCGGTATTCAATGGCAAAGGCTGCTGCGGTCAGCACAGCTTCGGGGTCTTCACCGTTGACGTGCAAAATCGGGCAGCCCAGCATTTTAGCGATGTCCGAGCAATAGGTGGTTGAGCGCGAGTCTTCAGGCACGGTGGTAAAACCAATTTGGTTATTGATAACAATATGAATCGTGCCGCCCGCCGTGTAACCACGCAGATTTGCCAAATTCAGCGTTTCCTGCACGATACCCAAACCCGCTACTGCTGCGTCGCCATGAATCAAAATGGGCAACACTTTCGAGTAGGTTTTGTCGCCAATTTCGTCAATCCGCGCCCGCGCCATGCCTTCGACGACAGGATTGACCGCCTCTAAGTGGCTTGGATTAGGTGCAAGCGTTACCAACAGTTCTTTGCCAGTTTCGGGATGTTTGTATTTGCCCGTTGCGCCCAGATGGTACTTCACGTCCCCAGAACCTTGTGAGGCTTCGGGGTCAAGTTCATTTTTGAATTTTTTGAACATTTTTGCCGCCGATTTCCCCATAATGTTCACGAGCGTGTTCAAACGCCCCCGATGCGCCATGCCCATAAACACCGATTCTACGCCATTTTCAACGGCAAAATCCAAAATTTTGTCAATCGCCGCCACAAACACCTCGCCGCCTTCGACCGAAAAGCGTTTGCTGCCGACAAATTTTGTGTGAATAAATTTCTCGAAGGTCTCGGCTTCCACGAGTTTGCGCAGCACGCGGAGCTTTTCCTCTTTCGTGTATTGGTAACGGTTATAGACGGTTTCAAACTTTTCTTTGACCCAATTTTTCTTATCGGTGTTGCGGATGTGCATAAACTCCACACCAATTTTCCCACAATACGTGTCGCGCAGCAACTTGATAATTTCGCGGAGCGTGGCACGTTTCAAGCCGCCCAAACCTCCTGTGTCCAGTTCTCTGCCCAAATCCCAGACTGTAAAGCCATAGTAGCTCATTTCCAGTTCGGGATAGTAGTATGCCTGAAAGCCCAGCGGGTTCATGTCGGCGTAGAAATGCCCCCGAACGCGGTAGGCGTTAATCAGTTGCACAGCCTTTGTTTCAGCTTCCAGCACTCCGGCTTGGTCGCCCGTTTGGAAAGGATTGGTTGTGTCCACAGACCATTTGTACGGCTCGAACGGAATTTGCAGGCTGGCAAAAATTTGGTCGTAAAACTGGTCGCCGCCTTTGAGCAATTCTTCCATGTAGCGCAAAAACTCCCCCGATTCCGCCCCTTGAATAATGCGGTGGTCGTAGGTACTGGTCAGCGTCATCACTTTGCTCACAGCAAGCGTGGAAATCACTTGCGGCGCAACAGCTTTGAGTTCGGCGGGATAATCTATCGAACCCGCAGCAATGATAAGCCCTTGCCCTTCCATCAAGCGCGGAATAGAGGCATTTGTGCCTATCATGCCCGGATTGGTCAGTGATACCGTTGTTCCCGTCAAATCCGCCACGTCCAGCTTGTTCGCCTTCGCTTTAGCAATCAGCGCGTCGTAGGCTTTTAAAAACTCCGCAAAGGTCATCGTTTGTGCATCTTTGACGCTTGGCACCACTAAGCCCCGCGAGCCGTCTTTGCGCGTTACGTCCACTGCCAGACCGATGTTGATACTTCCGCGTTTGACGCGCTGCGGTTTGCCGTCCACCCGCGCAAAGGCATGGTTCATAGCGGGGTATTTCATCAGCGACCGCACCATAGCCCACGCGATGATGTGTGTAAAGCTAATTTTTTTGCGGCGGCGGCGAGCAAGTGCGTTGTTAATCACATCACGGTTTTCTTCCAACACTTTAATAGGGATTGTTCGCACGGTGGTTGCCACAGGCACGGTCAAACTGGATTCCATGTTCGTTACGATGCGCTCTGGCACACCAGAAATGGCTTCGAGCGCGTCCAACGAGCCCAGCGTTACAGGCGCAGGCTTGTGAGCAGACACAGGCTGCGGCACTGTAGCGGTCGCAGAACTTGGCATCTGGGCGGGCACCGCAACAGGCGCAGAAACCGGAGCCAGTGTTTGCGCCGACGAGCCGTTGCTGCCGTTGCTGTACGACGTGCCGTTTGCACCGTTTACTGCCACGACCTCAGCACTTACGGCAAATTCTGCTGCCAGCTCGGTTTTGTGTGCTTCAAAGTACTGCCGCCAATCGTCTGAGACGGATTCGGGGCTACGAAGAAACTGCCAATACAGGTCTTCGACGTACGCACTATTCATGCTAACCATAATGTTTTGTAAGGACTTACGATGAATAAATGAGGAGGTTAATTTCGTTGCCGTTCGTGGCTGCTTATGCTTGTTGGCTTGGTGTGTGATGACAGAACTTCGCGTGTACCAAACGCACAAATGCTGCATGAGGCATACCAGAAACGTTTGCACAGCCCCATGCAGCAAAATAGAAAAAAGCACGGAAAGTTGCTACGAAAATGTTGTCAGTACGCGCCCTCGTGGCGGCGGTACAACTTCTTGAGCATTATGGCAAGAATTCTAAGGCTAACGACGTGCTGGAAAGCAAGAGATTACGAATCACACGGTCTGGCTTGTGAGCAATGCTGTACGGTTTGCCATTCAACGTCAAGCGCACACCTCTGGTGTGTCCCAACGACAAAGCAACAGATGTCGTTGCTTTCCATTCGCGTTTTTGACCAGCTCTGAGCATGTAATCACGCGACTTTGGCGCATCATCTCTTCGCACACGCACCCACAATGAATATTTCGTGGTAAGTTGTACCACGACAGCATTGGATTCGCCTGCCGGCTGAACTGAAGAGTGAACTGAAGAGCCATCAAATGCTGTGGATGATTGCACACGTGCCGACGGCACGAAAGAACTGGGCGTGTTGGAACGCTGCCGAATGATGATGTTGCCGTCCGAATAACGTACAACGCCTGCGCCAGCCACACTGTCAGGATGAGATGCGTGCAAAGGGTCAGCATCACTACGCTGTTGCACGGAGTCTTCTGCAAGAGCCAAAAACGGCGTTCCGTCGTCATTAAATGGCGTGCCACGTGCTTCGTCGGGCGTGGCAACAATGTTTGCCGCCAGAACCGTAGCAAACAGTGAATGCTCAGAAAGCACCCAATACCACGCCGCCGCCACAAGCGCGGCAATACCAATGACAATGCCAATGGTGCTCCACAATCTTTGACGTTGATATTGTGTGTGGTAGCTGTGCGAGTTCAGTGATTGTCCCTGATGTTGAAGGTACTGCATAAATACGATGCAATCAATGGTTGATATGAGTATTCAGTAGCTATGGCATTGCAAAGGCTCACGATAGCAGCGTTACTCTCATAGAGTTTTTTTGATATGGTGATACTGCCCCGCAAGCCTCACGACTGCTGCCTGCACAGTATCTTAGCAATTTTTATACCACAAATTTTTTCGCTATGTTTGTTGGTTTGCCTAAACACCTATTCGCCTATCGGATTATCTTGCCATACCTTACCACGATGCAGCCATGATGCACAACCACGATGAAGCACTGTTTTTTCGGCTACTTGCTGTTTGCCAAATGCTTCTTCGGCAAACGTACCACTACGCACGAGTGGTGTACTACCGTCTTGTGAAACCTCCTTTGGGGCGGACACTCGGACGACGTATAGACCAGACGGCTCGGCAGCTACGACACATATACTCGCTGCTGCACAGCCACAGGCATCAGCACCGGCTTGACAACCGACTTAGCAAATTGGTGCATAGCCTTTTCTGCCACGACCAAGCGCGTTGGACGTTTTTCGGTTCAGAAGACCATCTGAACGACATTCGCAAGGCATTGCGCCAGATGCCTGAACTTACTGCTCAGTTGCTCCATCAAGCAAACGAGGCGGCACAGCACCGATTCTGCTTCCTCTCTGACCACGCCATTACACACGACGTTACACACGATACACACAACGCACACGGTGAACTCCAGTGGCATAAAGACTACCGAAGCGGCTATCAATGGACTGCTCAACGTGTGCAGGATGCTCATAGAATTGACTTTTTGACCACGCATCCGACGCAACACACGAACAATGACCTGTTTTCCAGCGACGTGAAATATCCTTGGGAACTCAGCCGCCATCAGTGGTGGGCTTGGCTTGGCTTGGGCTACATTCTCGGCGAAACCGCCGAAGAACGCAGCCGCTTCTGGCTACGGGTTCAACACGACGCGCTATCGTGGATACGCGATAATCCGTGTGGCAAGGGCATCAATTGGGCAATGCCTATGGAACTTTCTATCCGCGCCACTAATTGGATACACACCTTCGCGCTGTTTGCCCCAACGACTTCAGACACACCTAATGACCGCATTTTTTGGCAACACGTTGCCGATACGCTTTGGCTGCACGGGCGTGAACTCTCGTACAACCTTGAGTATGTGCGGCATCCGGGCAATCATTTCGACTCCAATGCGCTCGGTCTTGTAACGCTTGGAGCGTTTTTTTACCACACTCGCACGGGCAAACGCTGGTTTCAGCAAGGCAAACGCTTTTTGGAACGCGAAATACAGCGTCAGGTCTATGCAGACGGCGTAAACTATGAAAAATCTACGTCCTATCATCGATTGGTCACAGAAATTTTTTTCCTTGCTGCGCTGGTTGCTGACCTCGTGGGCAAGCCGTTTTCGCAGGTGTATCTCGACCGTTTGCGTTCCATGTTCGGCTATATGGCAGCGTATAGCCGTCCAGATGGCTCTGTACCTCGCGTGGGCGATGCCGACAATGGGCGAATTCTCCGCTTCCGCGCCGACGAGGACTTCAACGTTCATTGTACCAATCTGGTCTGTGGCACGCTCTATTTTAACGCTCCTGAATTGTTGGCGAACATCAGTCTCGATGCATCAGTTCTATTGCAAAACACTCTGCCAGATATACTTTTCCTCTTTCATCAGCACGATGGCAGCGCAACAAACACCATAGAACGGCTCCAACACCTCCTTCGCGCTCGTCCAGCTCGTCCAGAGCCTGCCAAAGCGCATAAGGCTGAACTCCACACGCAGCAGTTCCCACACGGCGGCTACGTCGTGCTGCAAAGCCCAACAGCACACGTGTTCGTGGATGTGGGCGATTACGGTATGGATGGTTGGGGCGGTCATGGTCATAACGATTGTTTGTCCTTTGAACTGTGGCTTGGAACGCGCACCCGTTCTCCCGACGGACAGCACAGCGTTGAAGGCACGACCTTTGTGGTGGATAGCGGCACAGGCACATACACGGCAAACCCTGCACTTCGCAATGCACTGCGCTCGACCGCCGCGCATAATACCGTTGTGCTGCATAAGCCTGCACAGAATGACGGGCAGAATGATACGCACTCTGCACCGACCAATATGCTCTATGCCGAACAAGTAGAATTTCAAGGCTTGTGGCGCATTAAGCGCGACACACTTGCTCCAAGAGTCCTCAGAGTTCACACAAACGGCGGCGTAGCAGTTCTGCAAGCCGAACACGCAGGCTACTTGGCACGCTACGGCGTTCGACACAGAAGAACAGTTCGTCTTGTGCATGAAGCACAATCAACCACAGACAAAGAACACATCGCAGGGCAACTCGTCATTGAGGATGAATTGCTTGCCACAGGGACAAATGAAGGAACAGGTGAGGGAACAGATAAAGGGACAGCCGAAGGCTCTTCCCATCTCCATATTCCGCCAGAGATAACGATTGAACGGCTTGACCAAGATGACCAAAGCGGTAACGATGATGAGCATACCGCACACTCGCTCCGCCTCACAGCAGATTGCGCCTGTACGCGCATTGTGCTGCACCTGCACAGCACAGAACCACTGCACCTGCAGTCGTGCCAGATTTCGCCCTCTTATGGCGTTGTGCAGCCTGCTACACGCATCATTACGGGCGTAAGCACAAGAAAGCCCACAACGCTCACACTGCACTGGAAGGTGCTGCAAAAGACTTCAGAAGAGGCTTTCTGCTCATAAGGCTGCACGATGAAGAAGCCATATGCAACGCTTACACCGATTCTTGGGCAGACGCTTGAGCAGCAGATTGCGCTTGTAGTTTGGCAAATTGTTGTTCGCCGGCACTTGGAACGGTTTGGGCGGGGTTTTCCATTTCGGGCAAGCGTTTGTTCGACAATTCGATGGCAAACACCGTACCTTTGCCTGGTGCAGTGTCTTTGACGTAAATATTGCCGCCGTGATAATCTTCAATAATCCGTTTGCACAGGCTGAGCCCCAAGCCCCAACCGCGTTTTTTGGTACTAAATCCGGGCTTAAATACCTCGCGTCGTACTTTTTGGGTCATACCTTTGCCGCTATCACAGACTAAAATCACGGTTTTTCCCTGTCGCTGTTCGAGCATAATGTCAATGATGCCACCACTGGATTCCATTGCCTCAGCGGCGTTTTTGACCAAATTTTCAATCACCCATTCAAAAAGTTCGGCGTTAATCGTCAGGAACACATTGCGCTGAATATTGCGTTTGATTTTGATGGATTTGCCCAAATGCGGCAGTCGTAGCTCAAAATACTGAATCACATGCTGGATAATTTGCGAAACGTCCTCTTCCTTCATCTCTGGTTTTGAGCCGATTTTCGAGAAGCGATGAGCGATTTTGTTCAGGCGTTCTACATCGTGCTGCATTTGTTCGGCAACTTCATGGACTTGTGCAGGATTGTCAGCATCCATTTTTAAGATTTCAATCCACGCCAACATACTCGACAACGGTGTGCCAAGCTGGTGAGCGGCTTCTTTTGCCAATCCCACCCAGACACTGGACTGCTCCGAGTTTCTGAGGTAGTTAAACGCTACATAGCCCATAAAAATAAACCCCGACACCACGACAATCTCGATGTACGGAAACAAGCGCAAATGCGTAACCAATGACGAGTTGGTGTAGTAAATCTTCGAGATGACCTTGCCCGTACTGCCATCGTAGAGCAAAATTGGCTGGTAGGTTTCCCCCATTTCTTGCACGTAGGCTTTGAGTAGCAGGCGCTGCTGCTCTGGCGACAGGCTGCTGTCGAGGATAATATTGCGCACGTTGTCCCCGTAGGGCTTGAGCGGTTCGCCGTTGGCATCGGTGGTAATGACGGGAAAATTGATGGTGGGTGCGATTCTATCCACGAAAAACGTGTAATCGCCGATACTGGTGGCTTGGTCGGTGTAGTGGCGGAGAATGTCCACATAAAACGCCATTGTGCGCTGCTCTTTTTCGCGGAGCTGATTGACCAAAAACTGCGTGTATAAGACCACCACAGAACTCAGCACTAATGCGCCCAGCACCAGCCACACTTTGATTTGTTTTGCGCTCAAAAGCGGCGGCTGGTTGTGGCGTTTGCTGCGAATGGTTGGTCGGCGCATACTCTGAACAACAGAACGTGTGTAATGTAGTCGTTTTGCAAACATCGTCAATATTGACAAAACAACAAAGTGCTATTCCTCCCACACTGCGGAATACTCAGGGTATTCGACGCGATAGCACTGCCAAGACGTGCGTATCAGAGACCAACAGGCGGAAGCAGTACGCTATGCGTTTTTCGACTCTGTCATTGACCAAAGCTGCTATTGACCAATGCTATTAGCAAGTTTCCGCAAGATGTTCCACTGAATACTCTGCTGCTCAAAGCGCGAAAGCGGCTTGTAATCATACAGCGCGTCTTCCCACTGTCCGTACATCGCGTTCGGCAGGATAATGAACCGCTTGCCCCATTCTCGGCGAGCGTTGAACGTAGCATTCATGCGCTCTTCAAGAGATTTGTACTCCAACTCTGCCGAAAAATCGCCCAAATTATCGCCCACAAGCAAGAGAATATTGTGCTTTGCGGCAACAGCCTGACGGCGTGATTCTTTCTCCCCTCGCTGACCGCTGTCCCGTAACAGGACATTCTCTTTACTGACCTGCGGAAAACCTGCCTCGCGCAAATTCCGCATGGTTGCTTCTTTGGCAGCGTTTGAGCGGTTGCTCACATAGAAAATCTTGACACCGCGCTTATCGGCGAATTGCAGAAACTCCACCGCGCCCGGAAGTGGCTTGGCAATGCCCTTCAATTCCCATTCTTGCCATAATTGTTGTAGTGGTATCTCCGCGTTGAGATGTGCTGCAGCATTGAAGGGGCTGTTGTCCAAAATGGTTTCATCAATGTCCACCACGACGGCAGGCTTTTTCATATTTTTCTTGGAATGTAGTTTTAATGCGGCTTCCAAGCGTTCCTGTGCCAGAGAATATGCTTGCAGATACAGTGCCTTTGCCTCTGCCGATTGCGACCACAAAATCCCGTAATGACCGTGTGAAGCCGTCCAAACGCTTGTTTGCTTGGCATACCACGCTTTGAGCAATTCTACCGCTCGAAGTGATGAATCGGCGTTCATAAACGTTGGGCGAAGCGCACGGTAATCAGTTAAAATCTTGCTTGCAGCGTAATAGATTGCCGAATCCGTGTCCGTAGCCGCGTATCCTTTCGGAACAGCATAGACAAAATGCCCTTGCTTACCGCTCCACGTGGGGATTTGGAAAAAATCACGCTTGACAAATTGCCCTGTTGAATCTTGGCTGCGTGCGGCTTCCACAAAAAACGTAACAGCGTGCTCGGGATAGCCGTAGAGATAGCCGTAACCGCGATACCGCTCGTATTTGTCCTCGTATTCGGTTGCCATAACCACCGACACCGCGTCGCTTTCCGGCACAAAACCGAACTGCCCGAAAAACGCTTGATACCGTCGCAAACACGCTTCCACACTGCTTTTGCGCAGCACTGCCACTTGCACAAAGCGTTTCACGCTGTCTGCCCGTTTGAAGGGATGAATAAAAAATTGGACATCACCAAAATTCATGGCATTGACCGCACGCTGCAAACGTCGTAATTGCTGAATTGCTTGCATTGCTGCGGGACTTGTTGCATCGACAACACTTGCCGTACCGGACGAAACCGCGAGTGGTCGGGCAATCCGAAACGTGAACGTGGCTACGTCGCTTATCGGTTTCAAATCGCCCCACAGCGTGTAGAGTGCCTCGTGGTCAAGCGCAAGCGCGAGCAGCGAATCGGCGAGTTTGCGGTCGTCGGGCGCAAGGCGTTCCAATGCCGCAAAATCTGCCTGTGCAGAACTTGCCTGTGCGTGTAAGCCTCGCTCAAAGCCGCAGAATATCACGGCTGCAAGCATACACCGAAGGAGGGTCTGTTTCCAAAACTTCATAGCATAATTTCCAAAAAGCCGCGCACCGAAGCGCGGAACGTGTACAAAACGTGATTTGATGCGGCAATGCTGCCACCAACGCCAACGCGTAACCACAACGATTGCGCTGCGTCTGCCTTCCATGAGTCTGCCTTCCATGCAAACGCAATCTGCCCACCTGTCGTGAACACCTGTGCCGAGCGGATTTCAAAATCTGGCATCGCTAAAGCCCGCTCCAATGCTGAGATTGGAAGCGACGGATTCCGAAGAAATGTCGCTGAAAGCGGTGCGCGAAACCCGATATCCGTGTGCCAATCCAAAATATGCGACGAATCCAGCATTGACGAACCTTCCAGCGAAATATCCGCGTTTAACGCCGCGACACAGGAACGAATATCCGCAGCAATATCACGCCTGTCAGCAAGGTCAAAACCCAGTGTGAATGCGGCATCGAAAGGAGTTGGTGCGGCATCCAACGGAGCATTGTGCGGCACCGCAGCAGCACGAAAACGCCCCGTCAGGCTTGCACTTAGGCGGCTGTCGGTGGTGTTTGCGGCACGGAAAATTGGGTCAATGCCGCGCCCCGTAAGTGCCGAAGCCGCCACACGCAGTTCTTGTCTACCGACTACGCCGAAAAGCGCACCGCGACTGCTTACCGAAGCAAGCATTTGTCCGCCTTGTTCGATATACGCGCCAGCAAACTGCGGTTCAGCAACGCCGTCGCGCACCGAATCCACACGCGAATATCCGCGCACAGCAGCAAGCGGCTTGCCATCGCGGGCATGAACGACCGTCCCGCACAGACGAGATTCTTGAGCATTTGCTTCATTCACCATGCTCCACGCAAGGAGTGATGCGATAAATAGGCTGCAACATGAGCGTTTCATAAAAACGGCAGCAATTCAAGGTCGTTCAACATCAAGGTTTGAAGCGGTACGCCGCCAATCACCGTGCCGCCGTCGTCTATCTCGTAAAATTTACCCAGCGCAGCGCGTAGATGCTCTGTGTCGGGCGTTTCGCCGTAATCAGCAAGCAACTCCGCAACTGTGTCGCGTATCGCGGGCATTGCCACGCCGTGCTGCTCGGAAAGCCGCTTTGCTGCTTGCGTGAGCGTAGGCAAGGTGAAATGGCGGTCGAGTTCAAAGGTCAGGTCGAAATACCTTCTATACCCCAGCAAACCGCTTTCGTCCACGACAGTATGCGCTTCGTGCCATTCTTCGCTGTACAGATTGCCGTTTGCATCACGCGCCCACTCCCACTTGCGCGAGCGAAGGTCTTCCAGCGCAGTATCTACGAGCGTTCTGTTTGGTCCGTCCCACCAGCGCAGCGTCAGAACAGGCGGCATAGTCGGGCGAAGAATACACTCAAACGCCGTTTTGGGGAAGGCGCGTAGCAACTCGCTTCGCACACACGCCGCCGTTTCTTCGGGCGAAAGCGTTGGCGTGAGCATTGGTACTGCACCCGGATGAGGACTGGAATTGAGCATCGTTCAGAGATTGTGTGATGGTGTCGTTATTACCAAAACGTTTTTTTAAGCAAGAACCAAATGAGCATCAGCACGGCAAACGGCGTTAATACGGCGATAACAAGGATTGGTATTTGCAAAAACTGAATAAACAAGGCTTTGTACCAAGGCACGCGGTGTCTTTCGTCGGAAATCACGCTCCACATGCCTTTGTCTTTATCCTGTATTTTCACGTCAAATCGTTCTTCTACGCGCTTTCTGAGGCGTTTGCCGAAATAATTGAAAAAATAGAACAGCCAAGCAAGGTACAGTGCCATGAAGCACAGCCCGAAAGCCGTCCACCACAAACCCTTGATTTGTTCGGGGTTGTTCATGTTGTTGAGAAAATCTTCCATAGAGCGTCCATGTAGGTGTTATTGTAGTGCTGTGTCAAAACTGATGCGTATAAACCACTTTGCCGATAAATGCTTGCGTTTGCCGACCGCTTGGCTCCAGCATCGAAAAACTGATTTCGTTCGTATTCTGCTGTCAGCGCAATGTTCGGAATTGGCACAAAGCGCAGACTGCCGTAAAGCGTCGTCAGTGCGCCGTTGTAGTAACCGCCCCATTCGCCGCGCAACGAAGCAGAAAATTGTGCCGATGCATCACTGGAAAGCACTGCCACGTGGCGCACGTAGAAGTAGCGTCTTTGCTCAATTTCCACGCCCAAGGGCGCAAAATCGAAATTGATGTTTTGCCACGTCGGAACCACGCTATACCGCACAAAGGCGTTGTCTTGGAAATAAAACCACAAGGGAAAAATATCCACCGAAGCCTGTTGGAATGTACCGTCGCTGGCATTGTGGTACAGCTCCAAAAATGCGCCCGGGTCTAAGCGTCGCCACCACGTGCGCTCTTTCGGACGAACAATAGCATAACCACCCGGATTGTGAAAAACCGTGTTCGACTGAGCAACAAAGCCCGTTCCGGGCAGATACCGCTCTGTGGCAAAAGAATGTGCCGTGCCGGCGTACATCGTGTTGGTGTTGTAGCCTGCAAAAAAACTTCCCGCCAAACCCCCACTACTGCTTGCGTTTGGGCTGCTTGCATTTGTAACGGGATTATCCAGCGAACCGCTTATCGTCGCTGTTACGGTCAGTTCGTCCACTGGTCGCCAGAGTGCGTCGGCGGTGAAGGTGGTATTGTGCCGCCCTAAAAAACTCAGACCATTCAGGCTTTGCGAGGCATCATCGTAGCGGTGTGTGAGCATTGCGCCAACGCTGTTTTGTGCGCCAAAATTCTGCAAATACCGCACCACACCGAAGTTTGCCGCCGATTGCCGCTCCGTGCCGCGTTGGCGGACGAACATTCCCGCCAGAGCGCGGTCGGCATTGCGTTCGACGTAGCGCACACCAACATCAATCGGAACAGGTGCAGCGGCAAATTGTGTATTGGAAAGCCCAATAGCCCGACTGAAAAAAGGGCGTACAAACACATTGTCAACTCCGGCAAACACGCCCGAATTTTCGAGAAAAACTGCCGCCGCTCTGGAAAAAACAGGCTGAAGCGCGTCAGGTTGTTCACGGCTCTGTCCACGTCTGCTTGGGCGAAATCGGTGTTGAAGGTTACATCCAGCGTAGCATCGGGCTTGACAGCCCATTTTGCATCACCGCCAAATTTCGGAACGGCCTGTACCTGAGAAGCCTCATTGCGAGTGGCTTTCACGCTGCTTAGTTCGTACAGCGCGTAGGGCTGCACACGCACATTTACCGACGGCTTGGGCAAGCGCAAACCGCGCAACTGTGCGGCATAGACCATGCGGTAAGGGGTGTAGGACTGCGGAACAGGCGGGAATGATGACTGCTCGTAGTCGCGCCGTGCCAAGCGAAAAAAACTTATGCCCCACGAAACGTCGCTTTGCGATGTGCTGTCTGCTTGAGCGTTGTCGTACCGCAGCGTTGCAAAGGGAATCGCAAACTCCGCCGTCCAGCCGCTATCGGTGATAGCGGTGCGGACTTGCCACAGCGCATCCCAGTCGTTATCGCGGAAATCATCGTTAAAGACCTGCAAGTCGCGCTGCGAGCCGTAGGGAGTTGCTTGAAACGAAACACAGTACCGCTTCAGATTTTGCGGGTCGAGTTGAATGGCAAAAAGGTCGTTTTCGCCGTAAATAAAATCACGCCGCAGGTCTTGAACACGCACACCGCCTCGCCCCGCGCTGTCGCGGCACACAACGCCGAAATACACGTACTGCTCATCGAACAGTACCCGAACACTCGTTGCGTACTTAATTTTGTGCGCCTTGCACGGGTTCTTGCTGAAAAAAATTGCTCACTTCTTCGGCAAGCCTCCACGCACTTTCCTGCAACGTGCCGTCGAGCGTGATTGTGCCGCGCGGCACTTCCCGCGCCGTGATGACGGGCTGTTTTGCGGGAGGTGGAAAATTGCCCTGAAGATGGCTGTGAGAGACGCTTGCAGGTGATTCGCTTGATTGTCTAAAGGCAATCATCGGTGTGCGCATCGCAAAAAGTGTGGAAATTGCTATCATTGCCAATCGGTGCCGCATAAGACTTACATTGCGAAGTTGTCTAAAGTTTTAAGCGCAGAGAACGCCGAGGGCGCAGAGAAGCAGGGCAATATCTTGTTCTCCACTCGTCGAACATACTTTTCTCTGCTCATAATTTCTCTGCGTTCTCCGCGCTCTCTGCGCTCGTTGTTAAAATGTTAGACAACTCCTGCGTATGAAAAAACTATCCGAGCATGAGCGTAACCCTACGCCACCGCACCCACCACGCGCAACTGCGCCGTTCGCCTCAGTCCCACGCTCACAAATGCTGCCGATAAAGCAAGCAATAGAGCTAAGTTCAGCACATTTGGCGTAACAAGTAGTATTGGAGCGGTTTGGGCATAACTAAATGTCGGAATCCGCTCAAAATCTGCACTCGTCATGCGCTCTTGGCGAAACACTTTCCCCACAAAAAACTGCTGAAAACGCTGATAAAAGCCGTACGCCTGCGCGTTGAAATCCGCATAACGGCGGTAGCCCGTGCCGGCAATATCGTTGAGCGTTTGTTGCACAAACACTGACGGCGACAAAAACCGATACAAACCGATGAGCGATTGCTGTGCTTCGGTTTGAGCACGGAAGCGGTCTTGGAGCGGTTTCAGAATTTTATCCACTTCCATTTGTGCCGTCAGCGAAGCCGTTGCAAAGTCTTTCGGGTTGATTTCTTTGTCTTTGGGCAGCAGTTCGGGATGGTCTTCGTAAAACTTTGACAGTAGCTGCGCAGTACGCTTTTTCGCAGCATCGGAAGCCTCGCGGGTTTGGGTGATGAGTTCCACACGCGAAGGCGCAGGATGCAGCGTTGTGGCGGCAATCGTGAGCACACTCGGAATAATCAACACCAAAAGTAGCCACACACCCAGCAACAGTGCGGCATTCACGCCCGAATTTCGCCCAAAACTATTTACCGCAAAGGAAAGCGCGAACCAAAACGCCGCATACAGCACCACCACAAGCAGCATCAACGCAAGTTCCGAAGCGGCTTGTAACAGATTCACTCCGGCAAACCCTATTCCTGCAAGCAACACAACGGCAACCACAAGGCTCACCACGACAAAACGAAACAAAAATTTGCTGAGGACAAGGCTGCCAAAGCGCGACACGTCTGCCATATCGTGCGCGGTGCGATTGCTGACGCTGTTTTGTTTGTGCGCTTCCATCCACACCGACACGCCCAAATACTCATCCATGCCCTTGTCCACCACTGCCAAAAGCGGCACGGGCTTGTAGGCATACAAGCCGTAATGCGCCGCCGAATGAGGGTTCTTCGTGCCTTGCGCCAACCATTGCCTGTACGATGCGGCTTGTGCGGCTTCGTGGCGCGGCTGGGTTTGGGTGAAATAGTGCCATCCGGAAAACAGCGCAAGCGCAAACAACAGGTACAGTGCCAAGAGCACCCACTGCACACGCTTGTCGCTGCGGAAATCGCGGAGCTCTTTGGCGATAATTTTCGCCAGAATGTTCGTTGAAATCCCTGTTTTCATGCCGCCTCCGCGTTTGCTGTGGAACGTGTTTGCGCTGAGGAAATTGTCGTCAAATAGAGTTCTTCAAGTTGCGAGTGCGATACTTCCTTCGCATCAACCATGCTCAGGAGTCTGCCGCCGTTCATAATGCCAATACGGTCGCCGACTTCTTTTGCGCGGAACAGGTCATGCGTTGCCATGAGAACGGCAACGCCGTCGTTATCGGCAAGGGAACGAATAAGACGGGAAAATTCGTTGCTGGCAAGCGGGTCAAGCCCCGATGTGGGTTCGTCCAAAAACAAGGCTTTAGCGCGTTTTGCAAGGGCAATCGCCACGCCCACTTTTTGCCGCATTCTCTTCGAGTAACCGCCAACGATGCGTGTGTGCGCCTCGTCTTGCAGCCCCGAGCGCGTGAGAAAACCGCGCAATTCTGCCTCGGAATACGTCGCGCCTGACAAACCGCTCAAGTATGCCAAATTCTCCAGCCCCGTGAGTGTAGGATAGAGCATCACGTTTTCGGGGATATAGGCGATGAGTTTCTTGGTTTCGTGCGGCTTCTGAGCTACGTTGATACCGCCGACGAGTGCCTCGCCGCTTGTCGGCTCCACAAAGCCCATAAAGAGGTTGATGGTCGTGGTTTTGCCCGCACCGTTTGCGCCGAGCAGGCAGAACACCTCGCCTGCTTCAATGGTGAGGTTGAGCGCATTTAAGGCAACGTGTGCGCCTGCTGCGCTTTGGTAATGCTTAGTCAGGTTGATTGCTTGCAGCATAGTGTTATTGTGGATAATGAAGAATGCGCAATACTTTTCGTTCAGCGTTTGTCAGTTAAAGTTTTTCCTGTCAAACGTTCTGCATTACTTGCACGACGCTTCATTATTAGCTTGTGGATTGTTGATTTGTTAGCTCGTGGCACTTGTGATATGATACCAACCCACCAATATACCACTACTGCGAATCAATTGCAATAGCAAAACGCCCTGAGGTTCCCCCTCGACCTTGCTGTCATCGGTCGTTCCAGCATTAACCAAACAAGACGCATTTTGGCAAAACAACAACGGAACAGGGAGGCGCATTTCGATGTATCTCCTTGTTCCCTGATTCTTTATTATTTCTGCTTATCGAAACGAAGTAAACGTATAAAACAACGCCCATCCCACAAACACAATCATTGCCATCCAGAGCCATGCTGGAACACCGCGTGGGGTCTCGCTGCCTTGAATCAAAAATTTACGCTGGTCGCCTTTGCTGTATGCGTTTATCATCATCGGCAGTACGCCACTGACGACTTCACGCTCACTAAGCCCGTCAATGCTGATTGCCGGACCGTTACGCACCGTAAAAGAAATCACGCGAACGCCTTCAATGCCCTTCGTGTCGCGGCTAACGACTTTCAACACGTGGTCGCCATCAGGCAAAGCGCGGGTGTCGAGGTCAAATTCGAACGGTGCGGGAACTTCTGCGATTGGTTCTTTATCGTCGTCTAAATATATCCATACGGTCACATTCGTTTGCTCATCGAATGCGTAGCCGTTACTATCCAATCTTGATGTTGTTAGTCTATCCACCGTGCTATCAAAATATGGTAAAGAATTCCGTGATGACCGAGGTACACTCTGCCCAGCGGCATGAGTACGATTGCTTTCCACCGTTTCTGCGACGCATGTTCACCTCACTCAATAATGCTGTGCTTGATATGGTCAGCAGAATCTTCTTTTGGGAACAGAAGAAATTTCGCGCTGTACTACAGTGCTATGAGCGTGATAAAGACCATTATGCTGACGATGATATAATCCGCATCGCCCTGCGGACCAACGCCGTGCGTGATGCCGCGCAAGAGTTTCGGTTGCTGTGCTTCACAGGCTGGACAAGCGAGAAGCGGTTGTGTGGTCAAAAAAATGAGTACAATAATAATCAGATGTTTCATGGTTGTGGCTCCTATGTCATTACGGTTTTACTGTGGTTGTTTCACTCTTTCCATGAGCACTTTGATGTCGGTTTCGCTTACTTTTTTCGCAGCATTGCCCCACGAGGTTTTTTCGTGGTTGATAATTGCTGTTACCTCACCCGCCGAAAGGTTATTTGCCGTGCCGATACTGGGCATGGCACCATACTCTTCACGAGCATTGTAACCATTCATGATGATATTCACCATGAGTTCGACATTGTCGTCGTCCAGCACAACCTTCGAGCCTTTGAGTGGCGGGAATGCCCCTTTCAAGCCTTCGCCGTTAGCTTGATGACAGCTTTGACAATTAGCTGCATACAATGCTGCACCGTCAAACGCGCTTACCGCCTCACCAGCCGCAATCGGCTTCGGAGCGGGCTTGAAGAGGAATTTGGGTTCGGGCGTGCCGTCAGGCAGCGGAGTTTGCTGTAACGACAATAAATAATCAACAAGGTGTAAGGCTTCTTGTGTGGCTACCACGACGTTGTTGCTATCGCGCTTCCATTCGGCAGGCACATTCACCACCACATCGCCAGCGTAAGCACGCGGCTTTTCCTCAAACATCCACGGATACGCTGGCATAATCGACTTAGCGACAACCGTCCGAGGATTGAAAAGATGTAGCAAGTGCCAGTCTCGGCTCGGCTGGCGAACACCGATGTTTGTAAGGTCAGGTCCAGTGCGCTCTGTACCCATAAGCGTTGCGGTATTGCGCCAAACGTCCATAGGAACGTTCATCGCATAGTCGGCGGGAACGCTCGGACGCTTGCCCCACATTTTATCCATATCAGCAGCACGAACTTGCTGCGTGTGGCAGCCCACGCAACCATTGGCGATATAGACTTGCTTGCCCGCTTCGGCACTCCCCGTAAGCGGCACTGCATCAGGCAAAGGAGCATTATTCGCTTGATTGTCAAGCGCGGGAAGAATCGCAACAACAATGCTTAGTCCCAAAAACAAGACTGTTGCTGCGCCGAAGAGCAATCGGTGGTTGCTCAGGAATTTCATAAGATTCATGCGACAACCTCCGTTGCGTTTTCTTGTGATTCTTGTGAAATACTCAAATTGGTTGGCTCAGAAACCTTATCAATATTGATGCTACTGGGTATTTCTTTGATAGACGTTCCGCGCAGCATCGTGAAAACGTTAAACGCAAAAACGCAGTGCGAAAACCACATCAAACTCCCGCCGATTGCCCGCCAAAGCCAATAATCCGCCATCATCACAACGCTATCCATAAAGGGTTTGCCGTCCATCCACATCAGCCCTTTGAGCGTACCGCCAATCATGAGCGGAATCGTGTAAAACGCCAAGCCCACAAACGCCAACCAGAAATGTCCACCTACGAGTGCTTGCTTGGGTTCGTGTTCCGTTAGGCGCGGCAAAACCGCATAGATACTTGCCCACAGCAGGAACGTTATGATACCGTACATGGTGATATGCGAGTGCGCTATGGTAAAATCGGTGAAGTGCCACATCAAATTTGTAGTGCGAAACGCCTCCGCCGTGCCTTGCAGCGAACCGGTGAAATAAAACACCACGCCCACAAGGTAAAACGGCAGGGTGTAGCTTGAACCAACAGCATTCCACGAGCCGCGAAAGGTCATCAGGAAGTTCGCTGTTCCGGCAAAAACAGGGATGAACATCCCCGCACTACCGACAATAGCGACCGTTTGCAACCACCAAGGAATGGAACTCAGCACAAAATGGTGCGTTCCAATCAGCGTATAAAACAGAATCTGCACCCAAAACGCCACCACGCCAAGCCCGTAGGAATAAATTGGTTTGTTCAACTGCTGCGGCAAAAAGTAGTACAGCACGCCTAAATTGAACAGCATAAACCACATTCCCACGCCTTGGTGCATATAGTAGCCCTGAATAATCGTCTCGCCAAGACCATTTTGCCAAAACGGAACGTAGGCGGCAATGGTGATGATGATAGTGAAAATAATCGCCGAAACGATGTACCAGTTAGAAATGTAGATTTCTTGCGTTGTTCGGCGGGCAATGGTCTGGATGAAATTGACAAGTGTGAGCAGTAATCCAACACCAAAGAGCAGCATGACGGGCCAGATGTATTCTCGATATTCGCCGCCACTGTTGTTCACGCCTGCCATGAGGCAGATCGTTCCCGCTAGCACCGACGCATTGATGAGCCAAAGCGACTGCCAGCCGCGTCGAAGATTCGCTATCGGCGCATTGCTGACTGTTGGAACGACGTAATAGCCCAAGCCCAGCATGGCAAGCGAAGCCCAGCCCCAAAATACAGCATTGGTATGCACGGGGCGCAAACGTCCGAAACTGAGCCATGAAACATGGTCAATGTCGGGCAAGACGAATTTGATACCGACATATTCGCCAACAGTTGTTCCCCACAGCAGCCAGACGGTTGCGCTGACGAGGTAAAACACTATCAACCGCGCTAGTTCCGGTGCGATGTTTGGGCGCTTGATAGCTCTCTTTTTCACTGCCACAAAACGCACAGTATGCGTATGGCGGACATTAGCAATGGCGAATTCTACGGCTGTTGCACGGGCAGATGTCTGCTTCGGTCTGTTACCAAGTCCATCATTGACCGCAGAATCATCTGCATCCTCGCCCGGCAAAGCCGCTAACCTTGTTTTGAGAAAACGGTTGTTAATGCGCGACAGTGCCAGCAGCAGCATGAGAATAAGCGGTGTGGTTACCAGTACAAACGTTATGATTATGCCCGGCAGTTGAAACAGCGAGGTAACGGGTTCGGGTGGAGCTGCTTCAGCAGCACGAGGCGTTTCTTGGGCAAGCAGAATACATGGCAGCACGGCAAGCGCAAACATCCACAACACGGCTATCCGTGCCAAAGACGTGCAGTACAGTGTTCTGCAATACTTGAATAGAAAGAATTTCATGATGATGATTGATTATTGGTTGCAAAAATAGACTTCTTTCAAAAGTACGTATTGACAATACCCTCACCCGCTTGCCGCATCGCTTCAAGCACCCTCTCCCACTGGGAGCTATCCATTACCCATATCTTATGAGTATATTGGCAAATCCAAGCA
>Ga0272446_1002623_pt1 | contig 24118 bp, 6 predicted proteins | sample YNPCB0061_FD_194587 | JGI IMG/M metagenome (GOLD analysis project Ga0272446, IMG submission 194587) | Hot spring microbial mat communities from Yellowstone National Park, WY, United States - YNP-CB-006-1 | ecosystem: Environmental > Aquatic > Thermal springs > Hot (42-90C) > Sediment | place...
CTCGACAAACCTGGCGGACTGGGAAGGGGTGGCCTGGCTGGTGAACACCAACGGCACGGTGGTGTTCACCGACCCGGCGGCAACCAATGCCGCGCCGCGCTTCTACCGCGCCGTGCTGCGGTAAGAAAGAAAGGCACGGGTCCGGCACCGGGTGCGGTCTAGGCCGACTCCGACGCGGGGAGCGCACGCGCCCCCGCGTGCCGCCGACGGCGCCCTCGCCGTCGGCCCCTCTTAGCGCAGGTTTCTACCTGCTGTATCGCCGACTTCCAGTCGGCCCCGGCGGTCGGCGCGCAGAGCTCCGGCGGGTTGGAAACCCGCGATACGGCAGACCAGAGGTCTGCGCTACGCCGCCGGGCGATTTGCCTGCCGCTCCCGACTTCCGCATCAGGCATCGGGCCTCCGGCATCCGAGCCGTCCCACAGCACCGGCCAGCCGGCGCACTCCAAACGCTCCGCGCCGCACCGGGCGACCGCACCACGCCCCCGCGTTTGGAGCGCTGGCGGCCTCACCGGCCATTTACCCGCGCCAAAGCCGGTCAGAGACCAGCGTCCCGATTTGCAATGCGGCTGGCGGTACCAGAGCAACTCGCCCCGGGGAACGCCGACTGCCAGCGGCGGCGCAGCCGATTCCCAATCGGCGTTACGCCGTTGGGGCGGATGCCCGGCTCTACGACCGGCGGACAGCCTGCCGAATCGCGGATTGGGAATCCGCTGACGCGCTGCTGCCCGGTGCCGGCGTCCTCAGGCGAAGAGTTCCTGGATCGGTTTGCCCAGGCCGTCGCGCGTCACGTAGAAGGGCCGGCGCTCGACCTCGTAGGCCAGGCGGGGCGAGATGCCCATGGCGGTGTAGATCGTGGCGTGCAGGTCTTCGATGTGGACGGGTTTTTCGATGGTCTTGACCGGGCGTTCGTCGGCGGTGCGGCCGTAGAGGTAGCCGCGTTTGATGCCGCCGCCGAAGAGCAGCACGCAGCCGGCATCGGTGAAGTGCCGGTGCATGCCGTAGTGTTTCATGTCCTCGATGCGGTCGGGCACTTCGACCTGGTCCTTGACCTTCTTGTCCGGCTTGCCCTCGGTCATCATGTCGCGGCTGAACTCGCTGGCCAGGACGATGAGGGTGCGGTTGAGCAGGCCGCGCTCTTCGAGGTCGAGGATCAGTTGCGAGACCGCGCCGTCAATCTGGCGTTTCATGTCCGCAGCGCGGGTGTGGCCGTTTTCGTGGGTGTCCCAGTTCAGGAAGGGGATGTACTCGGTGGTGACCTCGATGTAGCGGGCGCCCACCTCGCACAGGCGCCGGGCCAGCAGACAGCCCAGGCCGAAGCGGCCGAGTGTCTCGCGCTCGTAGCTGCCGTCGCGGGTCTGCGCGGCGTTGAAGCGGCGCGCCGGGTCCACCCCTTCGGGCAGGTATTTCTTCACGTTCTCGATCGGCTCGAGGGAGAGATCGAAGGCCTTGGCGGCAGGCGAGCTGAGCAGCCGGTGAGCGTTGTCCAGCGAGCGCAGCAGGGATTCCTTTTGGTACTCGCTGCCGTATTGGCCGATCGGGCTGGCGGCGAGCAGGCGCTTGAAGAGGCGCTGGCGGCTCTCGAACCGGCCCGGGGTCATGCCCGCGGGCGGGCGCACGGCGTTGGCGGCCTGGTCGGGGAAGGGGATGTTGAAGGGGCCGTACTCACTGCCGAGGAAGCCCGCGGTGGTGAAGGCCTTGAGTTCCTCGCCCTCGCCCACGTCGAAGCGCTGGCCGATGTTGATGAAGGCCGGCACCACCGGGTTCAGCGGTCCGAGCGTGCGCGCGATGACCGCGCCCAGGTGCGGGCAGGCCACCGTCTGCGGCGGCGGGTAGCCGGTGTGCCAGTGGAACTGGTGGCGCGAGTGCAGGATGAAACCCAGGTCGCCCGCCGTGTAGGTGCGGATGAGCGTGCCGCGGTCCATCACCTGCGCCAGCCGCTCCAGGCCCTGCGAGAAGCGGATGCCGTCCACGGCCGTGGGGATGGAGGGGAAAGTGCTCAGGACCGTGTTGGGGTCGAGGCCCTTCTCGAACGGAGTGTACCGCTTGGGATCGAAGGTCTCGGTGTGCGCCATGCCGCCGGCCATCCAGAGCACGATGAGCGTGTCGGCACGGGCCGGCGGCGGGGTGTCGTCCGCGGCGCGGAGCGGGCGCGGGTAACCGGCGGCCAGCGCGCCGAGCGTGGCGGCGCTGGCGGTTTTGAGGAAGTCGCGACGGGTGCAGGAGTTCATGGGCGGGAGCGGTTCAGTAGATCAGTTGGAACTCGGGTTGCAGGGTCAGGGCCCAGAGGAAATCGGTCACGCCTTCCGGGGCGGGCGGGCGGCCGAGCATCTCCTCGGCCACTTCCAGTTCGGCCCGCGTGGCGGGGCGGCCGAAGGCCTGGAGCACCAGGCGGCCCGCCAACGCGCGCGGCGAAAGGTCGCGGGCGGATTGGAGCAGGCGCTCGGCGCCCCGCGTGAGCAGGCGGGTGAGGGTCTCGCCGTTGGTCAGCTCGAGCGCCTGAAGCGTGGTCGCCGCGGTGGGACGGGTGGTGTTGACCTGTTCGCGGTTGGGCCGGCCCAGCGCGGTGGACAGCGGGTCCGCCGCCACCAGCGAGGCGCGCACGGTGCCGTGGCGGGCCGCGGCGGACACGGCAGCGGTGAGCCGGGTTTGCAACCGCCACGGCTCGAGGTCGGGCGGGCCCAGCTCGACGGCCGGCAGCCAGTCGGCCGCGGCGAACTGCGGTTTTTCCCAGCCCTCGACCTTGTTGGTCGCATACCGCCAGGAGGCGTCCGAGCCGAAGCCCGGCAGGGTGCGGCCGCCGGCGCGCATCCAGGCCTCGAGGAGGAAGCCCGCCGGGTTGGGCGAGGGGTCGTCCTTTTTGGTTTCGTCGTTGGTGACCTCGACCGCGAGGAGGTTGTCGCCGGCGGTGAGCTTGTCGCGGATGTTGAGCAGGCGCGGCTTGTTCCAATCGTCGCCCGAGCCGGCTTCGCGCCCGTTCACGAAAAGGCGGAAGCGGTTGTCGGCGGCCACGGCGAGAAAGGCCAGGTCGGGCACTTCGGCCAGGGTGAAGGTCTTGCGCAGCCAGAGCATGCCCGGCGGCACACCCCGCGCGGCGTCGGGCCCGGACCAAATCCAGCGCACGCGCGGCCGCTCGCCCAAGAGGTCCGGCCGGGCGGTGGTGAAATCAATCTCGGTCGTGTCGGGCAGGTCGCGCCACAGGCCGGTGAGCTGGGACAGGCCGTCGAGGTATTGCTCGGCGGTGAGGCGTTTGACCAGCGGGCCGCGGAACACGAAGCGGTCGGACACCAGCTCCTCGCCGCCCACGGCGGGCAGGCTGTAAGCGCGGGAGGTGAGGATGACTTCCATCGTGTGCTTGAGGTCGTAGCCGTGCTGGGCGAAGTCCCAGGCCAGCCAGTCCAGGAGGTCAGCGTGCCAGGGCGGGTTGTCCATTTCATCCACCGGCTCGACCAGGCCGCGGCCCATGAATTTGGCCCAGAGCCGGTTGACCACCGTGCGGGTGAGGCGGCCGTTTTGGGGGTGGGTGACCAGGCGGGCGAGGCTGGCCAGACGCTCCGCGCGGTTGGTGCTGTCCTGCAACTGGCCCAGCTCGGGGAAGAGGAACTTGCGTTGCGCGATCTGCCCGGTGGGGGTGTCGCACTTGACCAATTCGAGCGGTTCATCGGCGTACACGCTGGCCAGGCCGTAGGCGTCGGTGAGTTTCCAGTCGCTGATGTAGCTGTCGTGGCAGGAAGCGCACTTGAGGTTCAAGCCCAGGAAGACCTGGGAAATGTTCTGCGCGGCCTGCATCTGGGGGGTCTGGCTGGCGTTGATGGCCCCGCGCCAGACGATGCCGCGGGCAAAGCCCTCGCTGTGCTCGTCCGGGTTGACCAGCCGCGCCACGAACGAATCGAAGGGCATGTTCGTGGCCAGCGCGGCGTAGAGCCAGGGCGTGATCTGCTTGCGGCCGCCGTCAATGTAGCCGGTGCCGCGGTAGTCGTTCCGAAGGCAGTCGTTCCAGAAGGTCAGCCAGTGCTCGGCGTACCGGGCGGAATCGGCCAGGAGTTGCCGCACCAAACGGGCGCGCTTGTCGGGCCGGCGGTCCTTCTCGAAGGCGGCCAGCTCGGCCGGCGTGGGCAAGAGGCCGATCACGTCCAGGTACACACGCCGGGCAAAGACGCGGTCGGCCACGGGCTTGGGCGGCTTGAACCCGTGCCGGGCGAAGTACGGCTCGAGCAGGCGGTCCACCGGATGCGTCAGGCCGCGGCGGGGCGGGGGCAACTGAACCTGCCGCGGTGCGAGCGGGGCGCGGGCACCCCGGCCAAGGGCCACGCCTTCCGGCCAGGGCGCGCCCTGGTCAATCCAGGCGCGGAGCAGGCCCACCTGTTCGGGCGTCCAGCGGGGGCCTTTGGCGGGCATGACGCGGTCGGGGTCCTGGCCGGCGACCAGTTGCACCACCAGGCTGTCGGCACTCCGGCCGGGCACGGCGGCCGGGCCGGATTTGCCGCCGGCCAGGAACGTCTCGCGCGAGTCTATCGCGTAGCCGGATTTTTTCTGGCCGTGGGCGTGGCATTTGATGCAACTGGCCTCGAGCAGCGGCTTGACGTCGCGGACAAAATCCACCGGGCGCGCGGCGGCCGGGGGCAGGGCGGCCTCGGCAGCCCGGGCCACGCCAAGGACCGGGCCGGCCAGGGCGGCCGCCAAAAGCAGAACCAGGTGCTTCATGACCGGTGAATGAAGCACCAAGCCGGCCTGCTTGACAAGTGGGCTTGTGGGTCGGCTCAGGCCGGCGCATGAAGCCGGCGCCCCTTGTCGCGCAGGTCCGCCCGCCCTGGGCTGATCGCCCACGCCGGGCCCGGTTTCCTCGATGTTCCCGCCGGCCGTTACAATCGCCCGGCCCACGATTCCGCATAACCCGTGTCGTGGTTAAAACTCCCCCGCGCAGTCTTCGCCCCGGGCGTGATGCGGCCACGTTTCAGATCACCTCCGGGACGCAAAAAGGAGCGGCAGGCCGCGGTGGTGAATCGCCGCTCAACGGGTTCCGGACGGGGGGACGTGTTTGGGGACTTCGCCGCGTTTGAGGGGCAGCAGGACGGTGTTGGCCGCGCCTTTGGGGAAGCGCCGGTGCCGGAGCACGTATTCTTGCGCGCGGCGGTCCAGAGCGGGGTCGCCCGAGCTGCGCCGGGTTTCGACGTACACCGGCCGCCCCTCGGCGTCGTGCATCACCAGCAGCAACAGGTCCCCCTCGCCTGCGGCGCGCTCGCGGGCGGCCGCGGAGGGCTGACCCTGCTTGCGGCTTAGGTCCGCGACGCTGCCGGGCGGCGCGTCGCCGAAATTGGCCGAGTAGCCGGAGCGCGGAAAATCCGCCCGCGCGCCGGTGGAAGTCTTGCAGCCGGTCGGCCCGGCCACCAGCAGGCCGGTCAAGAGCAGCAGCGCCGTCAGCAGGGTCCATCGGTCTGGTTTCATGCTGGGCGTGTTACCCCGGGTCGCGTCGGCTGGCGAGTCTTTCCGCACCCATCCCGGTCCGGCACCCCCCTACCGCGTTGGGACCGGGCTGGCGCGGGGCCGGGTTCCGACTGGACAAGCGGTCGGCGCGGGACCACGTTGCGCAGGTCAGCCTGCTGCTGAAATCGCCGATGAATGTTTTACTCGTCAGTCCCCGGACGCCGGACACGTTTTGGAGCTTCCGGCACGCCCTCAAGTTCGTCTCCCGCCGCGCCTCGATTCCGCCGCTGGGCCTGTTGACCGTGGCGGCAATGCTGCCGCGGGAGTGGTCGTTGAAACTGGTGGACCTGAACGTGGCGCCGCTGCACGAGGCGGACCTGCGCTGGGCGGACTACGTGCTGCTGAGCGCCATGCTGGTGCAGCGGGACTCGGTGCGGGAGGTCGCCGCGCGCTGCCGGGCCCTGGGCAAGCCGGTCATCGCCGGCGGGCCGTTGTTCACCACCGGCCACGAGGCCTTTCCGGAGATTCCCCACATGGTGCTGGGAGAGGCCGAGGACTTGATGCCGCAACTGGTGGCGGACATGGCGGCCGGCCGGGTCCAGCCGGTTTACCGCGCCGCGCGCTGGCCGGACCTGACCACGGCGCCGATTCCGCGCTGGGACCTGATCAATCTTCGCGATTACGTGACGATGGCCGTGCAGTTCTCGCGCGGCTGCCCGTTCGACTGCGAGTTTTGCGACATCATCGTGATGAACGGCCGGGTGCCCCGCACCAAGACCCCGGCGCAGTTGGTGGCCGAGCTGGAGGCGCTGCGCCGCCAGGGCTGGCGCGACATGGTGTTCATCGTGGACGACAACTTCATCGGCAACCGCCGCCGCACGCGGGAGCTGCTCGAGGCCCTGATCGCCTGGCGGCGCGAGACCCGCACCACCATCGGGTTCCTCACCGAGGCCTCGGTGAACCTGGCCGACGACCCCGAGCTGTGCGAGCGCATGGTGGCGGCCGGGTTCAAAAAGGTCTTCGTGGGCATCGAGACGCCCTCGGCCGAGTCGCTCGAGGAATGCCGCAAGCGCCAGAACCGCGGCGACCTGGTCGCGGCGGTGCACCGCCTGCAACAGGCCGGCCTGGAGGTCATGGGCGGGTTCATCGTGGGGTTCGACAACGACCGGCCGGACATCTTCCAGCGGCAGTTCGAGTTCATCCAGCGCTCGGGCGTGGTCACGGCGATGGTGGGCCTGCTGACCGCGCTGCCGAAGACCCGGCTCTGGCAGCGGCTGCAACGCGAGGGCCGCCTCCTGGCCGAAAGCACCGGCAACAACACCGACGCGGTGCTGAACTTCGAGCCGCGCCTGAACCGGGACCTTCTGGTCAACGGCTACCGGGAACTGGTGCGCCGGCTCTACGAACCGCGGCATTACTATGAGCGGATTCGCACCTTCCTGCGCCACCACCAGCCCCGCCGGCCGGTGAGCCCGCGACTGCGCCTGGCGTGGTGTGACGTGAAAGCCTTCCTGAAATCCCTCTGGGTGCTGGGGCTGCGGCAGCGCGGCCGGCTGGCCTACTGGCGATTGTTCTGGAGCGCCCTGCTGCGGCATCCGCGCCAGTTCCACCAAGCCATCGAGCTGGCCATCCTGGGCTACCACTTCCGCCGCGTGGCCCAAACGATCACCCCCGCCCGGTCGCCGGGCCGGCCCGCATTGCCCGGGGCCGACCCGGACTTCCCGGACGCGCCGCACCCTTACTGGCGCACCCGGTAAAAGCCGGTCGCCTGACCGGGCACCACGAAGTGCTCGGGCGGGGCCGCGCCGCTGACCGGCATCCACGGCCCGGTCACGGTCGGGGCAAACTCGAGCGCGCCAGTGTTCCAGCGCAAGCGGAGTTGTTGGCCCGCCCGCTCGATCCGCAACCCGGCGTCAAACCCGGCGGTCTCGACCAGCCGGTAGAAGCGGTGCCCCCGGGTGGGCGGGTCGAAGGTGATTTCTTCGTAGTCGTGGTTCATGACGACCAGGCCCACGTTGACCCAACCTTCGCGACCGTCCACCGAGGACGCCGCTTGCAACTGGTAGCGCCGGCCGGTGAGGCCGTACACGCCCAGGCGCGGGCGCTCGCCGGGAATCGTCCACGGGGTTAGGACCGGTTGCTGGTGCACGATGAACAGGTGCCCGCTGGAGGTGCGGACGTTTTCGAGCGCCAACCCGCCGGGCGTGGTCCCGCGCGCCGCGCGCAGGTCCAACGGCACCCAGGCCGAAGCGGGCTCGTCGTCCGCCCGCACGGCGAGCCGGGCGATGTCCAGATCGCCCAAGAGCGGCGCGGCGGGCGCCTCGACGCGGACATCCCAGCCGGCTCCGGCGGCGGGCACCACGGTGACGGTGGCGCCGGCCACCAAGGGCGTGCCCTGCACCGCGTCCACCCGCGCGCGCGGCGGACGCTCGACCATTTGGAAGGCGACTTCCGCCAGCTCGCGGCCGGCCCGCAGATGGACCGGGAGCTCGGCCGTGCCGCCGGGGGCCACGCGGCCGGTGCCCAGGCTCAGGTCGAAGTCGGCCCGGGTATCGCGCACCAGAATGGCGAAGGTGGCCTCGGCGCTCAGCGGCGGGTCGCCGGAATCGGTCACGCGGACGGTGATTTCGTAGCGGCGGCCGCCCTGGGTGTCGTCCGGTTGCCAGCGCAACAGACCCGTGACGGGATCGAGGGTCAGGCCGTCGGGCGCGCCGGGGGCCAGGGTGAAGCGGAGCGTTTGCGCCGGCACGTCGAAGTCCCGGGCCACGAGCTGGAGGCTCCAAGCCTGGCCCTCGCGCAGGGTCTGCTCGGGCGGAGTCTCCAGCAAGGGCGGGTTGTTGCGGTCGCGCACGGTGATCTGGAAGCTGCGCGTGGTGCCCAGGCGCGGCACGCCGCTGTCGCGGACGCTGACGGTGACCGGGTAGGTGCGGCCGCCCAGACCCTCGCCGGTGGCCCAGCGCAGTTCGCCGTTTTGGGCGTTGACCACCAGGCCGGCGGGCGGGGTGCCCTCGAGCGCGTAGGTCAGGCTGTCACCGTCCGGGTCGCTGGCGCGCAGGTAGAGCAGCAAGGTGTCGCCCTCGGTGAGGACCTGGTCCGGGACCGGGTCCAGGACGGGCGGTTGGTTGAGCACAGTCACGGTGGTCTCGGCGTCCGGCGTGGCGGGGGCGTCTTCGAGGTTGCCGGCGGCGTCCAGGGCGCGGCTGTAGAAGGCGTAGCGTTTGCCGGGCTGGCCGAGGTAGGTGCCGGCGGTGTCGCGGGTGTTCCAGAGCCAGCGCTGGAACGGGCCGCCGTCTTCGGAGACGTAGATGTCGTAGGCGGCGATGCCGCTGCCGCCCTCGTTGTCCGTGCCGCTCCAGGTCAGCGGAATGAGCACGCGGCTGTCGGCGGGCAACGGCTGGACGCGGCTGACCGGCGGCAGGAGGTCCAGTTCGGGCGGCTGCACGTAGTGGAGCGTGTAGCGGCCGGGGCTGTCGTAATCGAGCAGGTGCAGGAGGTTCTCACGGCGCGGGCGTTTGCCCATGCCCAGGAAGGTGCGGTCGGTGACCCAGACGTTGACCTCGACCGGGATTTCGACCCCGTCGGAGCGGACCACGCGCTGGAGGCGGAAGCGGCCGTTGGCGGGGTCGGGCACGCGCAGGTAGGCCCAGCCACCGGGCATCGGGGCGGTCAGCTCGACCACGAGGTCGCTCTCAGTGGGCGGGCTGTCCACGCTGGCCTGGTCCACCAGCTCGACGCGGTTGGTGGCGCCGTTGCTCAGGTAGAGGGTGTCGCCCAGGTCCAGGGCGTCGGGCACTTCGTTCACGAAGAAGTCGGGCAGGCCGTCCTCGAAGGCGCCGCCGGCCTGCACGAGTTTGATCATCTCGTGGATGCTGAGGTCCTGGATGAGCGAGAGGCGCGGGTTGCCCAGGCCGTCCACGTGCTCGAAGGTGGCGGAGTAGTTGATGAAGAGGCCCTGGAGGGTCGAGGTCATCAGCCAGCGGCCCACGGCGCTGCGGCCCGGGTCAATGTTGCCGAACTCGGCGGTGAGCGAGGGCACCAGGTTTTTGCCGGCCACCTCGGTGGCGATGATCTTGAAGTCAATGAGCAGGCCCTTTTCGTTTTCGACGATCTCCGGCTGGGCGGAGGTGATCTTGAAGTTTTTGGCCACGCCGTAGCCGCGGTTCTCGACCAGCACGGCCAGGTTGAAGGGCACGCTCGGCTCGATTTGCGGCGTGAAGGGGTCGTCGCTGAACACATCCCGCTGGTGGAAGTATTTCACGTACAGCAGCGGCGTGGGCAGGACGGTGATGCTGACCGGTTCGAGGGGCACGGTGACCTTGGCGTCGCCGAGCACGTAACTGAACTCGCCGGCCACGTAGAACTGCACCGGCGCGACGGGCGCGGCGTCCACCGTGGGGATGATGAGCCACTTGGCGGTGCCGGCTGAGCCGGGGCCGATGCGGCCGGTGCCGGCCACGTCCGAAAGGCCGGAAAGCTCGGGCGCGCGGATGCCGAAGAGGTCGGACACATCCCGGCCGCCGGCGTCGTGCACCCGGAGCGTGACGCGGATTTGGTCCAGCGTGGTGGTGTCGTCGTTCTGGATTTCGAGCGTGGCCTGGAAGGCGTCGCGGGTGATGACCGCCTCCTGTTCGAGCCGCAGTTTGACCTTGGCGCAGGTGCCGCCCTCGCCCTCCTTGAATTCCTGGACAATGTCCATCATGGCGGTGAAGGGCGTGGCAAAACCGGCGTCGCGGGCCTTGCGGTTTTCCGCCTGCACGATCTCCAACTGCTGCGCCACTTCATCGAAGTCCATGAAATCGGTGTCCCCGCCGGCCAGGGCGGCCTGGGCGGGCTTGAGGATGCCCTGGGACCAATTCTGGACGGTGCGGTTGAGCCGGGCCAGCACGCGCTGCACCTCGGCCGGGGGCACGCCCGGGGGCTGCACGCCGGCGTTGATCGCCGCCAGCTCGGCGGGCGAGATCAGGCGGCCGTCCTCGGAATCCTCGGCCAGGGCTTCGCTCACGCGCCGGAACCATTCGCCGGTGTCGGGGTTGGCCTCGCGCACCCACACGGCCAGGTCGCTGCCGAACATCAGTTGCACCAAGCGCAGGTTCGCCTGCACGCCCGGCTCGAAGGCCTTGAGGGCGTCGCCCACGCCGCCGGGGCCCATCAGGCGCGGGTCGTGGCTGAAAAGGGTGACGGCCTCGGCCAACGCCACGGCCATGCCGCCCGGGCCGATGAAGCACCGCAGCAGCGCGTAGATGCAGGCCCCCAGCGCCGCCGGCGGGAAGACGCACCCGGCAATGCCCACCAAGCAGTCGAAAATGGTCAGAGCATTGACTCCCCCGGTGGCTCCGCCGTACACACATCCCACCACCGCCGGCACGCAGTTGACGCCGGGGATGCAGCCCCAGAGCGCAATGGCCTCGCAAAGCGGATCGCACTGGATGGCGATGTTCACCGCCGGTCCGCTAAACCCGCTGGTAGGCCCGCCCGGGCCGCCGGGACCACCGCCGCAACACCCGCCGCCGCCCGGGCCGCTCCACCACACGCCGGTGCCGGGCCCCACGGGTCCGGTGCCGCCGCAGCCGGCGGCCGCGTTGGGGACCGAGATGGTGCTCGAGTACGTGTTTTGGAACGGCCCGCACTTGAGCTCCCAGGTGACCGTGACCGAGGTGTGGCACGGGTCGGAATGCAGCGCGATCCGGTCCAGGAGCTGGCGCGCGCCCGGCGAGACCGCGGGCGCGGGCGGCCGCGGCGCGGCAGGTCCGGCCAGCCCCCGCCCGCCGACCTTGCGGATGGTCATGGGAATGGTCAGCGAACTGCGCGCGGGCAGGATGCCGATGTCCTCGATCAAGGGCTCGAACACCCAGCGGGGGTGGGTGGGCACGTGCAGCCGCATGGCGTCGGCGGCGATCAGGCCGTGGTTGGTGATCTTGATGTCCACCTGCGTGATGTCGGCGGTGATCTTGGCCAGGTCAATCACGGTGGGCTCGACCGTGATCACCGGCGTGGGCACGACGGTCTCGAACTCGGTCTCGATGGTGATCTTGTAGTGGTCCTCGATCTCGACCGGCTCGACCTTCCACGTGTAGCGGACCGTTTCGCGGGAGATGAAGACGGTTTGCTCGCCGGTGACCCCCGGCTCGATGAACACCGAAAAGCGCGTGGTGGTGTGTTTGGGGGCGCCGACCTCGAGGTTGTAGAAGCCCTCCATCAGGCCCTCGGCCAGGAACGTGCCGTCGGCCCCCGTGACCCCCTGCGCCACCGCCTGGTGCGTGAAGGGGTCGCGGAAGGTGACCGTGGCGTCGGCGACCTTGGGCGCGCCCTCGGCGTAGTAGGTGAACTCGTCCACCACCGTGATCAACATCCCGCCCCGGCCCTCGGACAGGGCGCGGAAATCGTAGGGCACGCTCAGGAAGGCGCGGTCGCCGGCCAGCACCAGGTTGCCGTTGTAAATGCCTAGCGGCAGGTCCGCCGGCGGGGCCAGCCGCAGGGTCACGACGTTGGACGCGCCGGGCGGGAGCGAGGGCAGCGGGTTGACCGAGGCCAGCGTCATCCAGGGCACGTTGGGCAGCCCGATGTTGAGGGGGCCGGTTTCGCGCCCACCCTCGTTGGCGACGGTGAACTCGAGCGTGCGCGACTTGCCGCGCAACACCCCGGCCTGGAGCGCGGCGGGGCGCGCCACCAGCTTGGGCCGCAAGGCCTCGACCGTGACGCCCCAGGCGATTTCCACCGCGGCCCCTTCGCGGCTGCTCACGCGCAGGCGCACCAACCCGCCCGGCAGGGAGGCGTCCGTCGCGCGCACCGTGTAGTCCAACGGCACTTCGGCCACGCCCGGCAGGGTGGTGGCGCCCAAGGTGGTCTCGACGGTCAGGTTGGCGGGCTTTTCGAGCACTTCGACCGCCAGGCCGGTGAGCGGGACGGGACTGAGATTGAGCAGGCGCACGCGGCCGGTGGTGCTCCCCTCCTCGAGCACGCGGAAGGTGGCCTGGGCCGGGTCGGCCCGCATCCCGATGAGGGTGAAACGGTCCTGGACTTCGGCCGTGTCCACGCCGGGGTGGACAGCGCCCACCTCATAGACGCCGGCCTCGTTGGGCAGGGGTTGCCAGGTGGTGCGGAAGGTGCCGTCGGCCCGGGTCAGCGCCGAGATGATGCGCGTGGTGTCGCGCAGGCGGATGTGGATGTTGACCAGCACCGAGGGCATGGGCTGGCCCAGCGGGTTGCGCGCCACGCCGTAGAACTCGACGGGCGTGCCGGCCAGGGCCTGCTCGAGGTCGGTGGCCACGGTCACGCCGTAGGCGGCCCGCACGCTCACCGGCACGGCGCTGACGCGGGCGTTGTTGTCCTCGCGGCCTTCGCGCACCTGGTCGGCCACGTCAGTCACCACGATCACCCAGTAATTGCCGGTCTTGAGCGGGGCCTGGGCGGCGATGGTCTGCTCGAAGCGCTGGTTGACCGGCAGGGTGCCGGTGAAGCTGTACTGGCGCAGGAGCTGGTCATCGCCCACCACCGGGTCGGGCGAGAGGTACACGCGCGTGAGCCAGTTGGTGCCGGCCGGCGCCAGCCCCTGGTTGAACACGCTGTAGGTGATGTTGAACAACGTGTCCGCGGTCACGAACTCCGGCGCCTCGACGTGCCCGACCACCAGGTCCGGCAGGTCGCGGTCGGTCACCACCAGCGTGTCCTCGCCCGGCGAGTAACCCTCGGCCGTGGCGCGCAGCACGACCGTTTGATCGCCGTCCACGGTCTGGTCCTGGATGGTGGTAATGGGGAAGGTGGCCGCGGCCGCGCCGGCCGGGATGATCACGGTGGGCGGCACGGTGGCTTCGGTTTCGTCGCTGCTGCTGAGATGGACCGTCAGCGGCGCGTTGGTGGCGGTGTTGCGGGTCACGGTGGCCGTGGTGGCCGGGCTCAGGCCCTCGGCCACGAGTTTGCGCGCGACCACCAGCGTCAACGCCGGGCCGTCATTGTCCCGCACGGTGATCCGCGCCGGCGTGCCTTCGGCCAGGCGCAGGCGCGCGGCGCTGGACAGGGCGAAGGCGCGCACGAGCACTTCCACGTCACCGTCCGCCAACGTGTTGTCCACCGCCGCGACCGGTACGCTGACCGACGCCTTGTTGGCAGGCAGCGTCACGCGTCCCGGCACGGTTAACTTGCCGGGGTCGCTGCTGAGCAGCTCGACTTCCACGCTCTGCGGGCCGACCGGTGTGCGGGTGATCGTGGCATTGGCCGCCTGGGGGCCGTCGCCCTCGCTGACCGAGGGGCGGTCCACCGTGACCTCGAGCTGAGGGACGTCGTTGTCCTCGACGCTCAACCGGGCCGTGGCAGTCTGGTACCCGGGGGCGACGGCGCGCAGCTCGTATTCCTGCGTGGGTTCGAGCAGGAAATCATCCACGGGCGTCACCTCGACCACCACCGCGGCCTGACCGGGCGGGATCACCGCCGGCCCGGGCGCCACGAGCTGGTCGGGCGCGGGCGTCTCGAAGGCCACCGCCAGCGGCTGGTCGTTCACCAACTCACGGGTCACGGTCAGGTTCACCCGCTCGTGCTCGCGGACGCTCGGCCGGGCGAACTGGAGCGTCAGCCGCGGCACGTCCACGTCCAACACCCGGACCTCGGCCTGTGCGCTGGAATAACCCGGGGCCGACGCGGTCAGGCGGGCCACCTGTGGACCGTCCACGCGGTCATCGCGCAGCACGCGCAGGGTGAAGGTGGCGTCGCTGCGGCCGGCCGGGATGTTCACGGTGGCGGGGGCCTGGATTTCGCCGGGGGCGGAGTTGTCGAGCGTGACGGTCAGGGCCGTGTCGCGTTCACCGCTGCGCACCACGGTACCGGTGAAGGTGGGCGGCTGGGCGTCCTCGCGGATTTCGCTCAGGGCCAAGCGCAGGGTGAGCACGCGCGGCACGGTGGTGGACGCGGCCGCCTCGCGCCGGTTGTTGGTCTCGTCCTGCTCGACCACCGCGTCACGCACGTCGGTGTGGACTGCCAGCCGCAGGGGGCCGGTGGGGGCGTTTTCGGGCAGGGTCACGGTGGTCCGGCGGGTGAGTTTGGCGCCCGCGGCCAACGGCTCGGTCACCTCCACCAACGCCAGCGAGCGCTCGCCGGTGGCCGGGTGCACGAAACTCACGCCCTCCTGCCAGGGCGGAGCGGCGGGGGCGGTGCCGCGATTTTCCACTTCCCAGCTCAACTCGAAGGGCTCGCCCGGACGGGCCTCGGCCGGGGCGGTGACGCGGTTGACCACCAGGTCGGGCAGCGGCGGCGGAGTCAACTCGAAGGGGACGGCGACCTGGTTGTTGGCCTCGTCCAGTTCGGTCTGGGCGTTGCCGAAGTCAGCCTGCACCACCAACCGGTAAGCGCCGGGCGGCCAGGCGTGGCTCAGGGGCAGGGTCACGGCGGTCTCCTGGCGATACTGCGCGGCGGGGTCCAGGGGCGAACGGGCCGCGGGCAGCGTGGCCAGTTCGAGGCCATCGGCCAGGGTGCCCAGGGCGGGCACCAGCCAGAGACGGTCCACCCACGCGGCCGTGGCGGGCGCGCCGCCGGCGTTACGCACGTTCCAGGCGACGTGGATCGTGGCTCCCTGGAGGGCGCCGGCCGGGGCGGTGAGGTTGGCGGCCACGAGGTCCGGCGCGCGCAGGGCGATGGGTTGCGCGCTGGCCACGCGGTTGTTGGTCTCGAGGCGCTCGGCGACGGCGTTTTGCACGTCCACCTCGACCAGGAGGAAGTTCACGCCGGCCGCGGCGGGAGGCAGGACCAAGTTCTGGCTGCGCAAGACCTCGCCGTCGGGCGGCAGGTCTTCGGACGCGGTGATCTGGGCGATGAGCCGGCGGTCGGCGCCGTCGGGCGCGGGCGCCACGTACAACGCCTCGCGCCAGGGCGCGCGGGCGGGCTGGCGGCCCGTGTTGCGGACGCGCCACTGGATGACCACGGGCTGGCCCAGTTGCGCCTCGGCCGGGGCGGTGAGGTCGGCGGGCACCAGGTCGGGCAACTGCTCGATGTCCACGGGCCGGGGCACCGTGGTGAGGCGGCCGTCCATCGTGGCCAGCTCGAGGGGTTGCGCGGCGGCGTCGGCCAGCTCGAGGGCCGTGGGGTCGCTGCCCAGGGTCAGAGGCAACCGGCTCACCGGCCCGGCGGTGCGCAGGCCCAGGCGGGCCACTTCCTGCCAGCCGGGACCAAAGGTCTGCCCGGCCGGCAGCGCGACGCCGAACCCCACCCGCCCCGGGCGCGTACCGTTGAAGAGCAGACTGCCGCCGGTGGTTTGCGCGCCGGGTACGACGTCCAGCAACTCGATTTGCGCCGGGTCAAACGCCACGCTGGCGCCGAGCGAGTTTTCGCCGCCCAACGCGAAGAGCCGCACCGGCACCTCAACGCGTTCGCCGCTGAACCCGGTGGTGTCCTCCACCCGCAACAGCCGCCCCACTACCAGACGCGCGCCCTCGCTCACGGCGGCACCGACGCGGTTTTCCACCGCCACCGAGTACACGCCGGCGTCGGCGGGCCGCAGGTCGCTCAACACCAGCGTGGGCGTGGCGGCGCCGGACACGCGCGGACCGTCGGTCAGGTTGGTCCCGTTGAACCGCCAGCGGTAGGTCAATGGCCCGGTGCCCACGACCTCGACGCTGAAGGCGACCGACCCGCCGGGCGCGCCGGCCGTGCTCTCGGGCTGGGTGACGATGCGTGGCGCGGACAAGATGGCCACGGCGCCCGCGGCCGGCGTCACCGCGCGGGGGTTGCCGGCGGCATCCACGAAGGCCACCGGCAGCGGGGCCTCGCCGATTTCCAACGGAGCCACGACCGCTTCGCCGATGGCGGCCAGGCGCAGCCGCACCAGGGTTCGGTCGCCGGCGGCCAGGGTTTGGCCCGGCGGCAGCGAGTACAACAGGCCCACGCGGCCCTCGCCCGCTTGCGAGGTATTGGCCAGGACGGTGCCCCCGCCCTCGGCCAGCGCCTCGACGAACCGGAGTTGCTCGGGGTTGTACCGGACCGACCACGACCCGGCCGCTTCCCCGCCCAGCGCCCGGAGCGTGACCGGCACCTCGGCGGTGCGCCCTTGCAGAATCTCGACCGTGCCGGGCTGCAGCACGCGCTCCTCGGTGCTGAGGGCCAGGCGTGCCGGCGGGGCGCTGGTGACCGCGCCCAGGGCGTTGGCCACGACTACGCGGTAATCGCCCGCTTCGGCCTCGCCCACCGCGGGCAGGTGCAGGGTGCGGTCGGTCGCGCCGGGCACGGGCGTGCCGTTGCGTTCCCAACGGTAGGTCAGCGGCGGCGTGCCGCGGGCCACGACGGTGAAGGTGACGGCTTCGCCGGCGCGCACGGTCTGGGAGACCGGTTGGACCTGGAAGGTGGGGCGCAGTTGGTCCAGTTGGCCCTTGGGCAGGCCCTCGGCCATCGGGCGGCCCAGCTCCTCGACTTCCGCGTCCGCGAGCGGGCGGTTGTAAAGCTGGAGGCTGTTCACGTATCCGGCGGCGGTCTCGAGGTTGTCCTCGGTGAACAGCAGCGCCTCCGGGCCGAGCGCATAGGCGTTGTCCGGCGTGGCGGGGATGGCGTGGCGATGGACCAGCACGCCGTTGATGAACTTGCCCACCGTGCCGGCGGGCACGTCCACCACAAAGGCCAGCCGATGCCAGGTGCCGGGTGTGACCAGGCCCGCGCCGTGCTCGCCGCCGCTGATCCAAAGGCCGTTCTGCGTGCCGACGTAAAACTCGGCGTCCTGCCCGTTGTTCGGGTCGGTTTGCAGCAACGCCCGCCACCGGCGGTCGGACGCCGCCGGGAACATCACGTCCAGGATCAGCGTGTAACGGTTCAGCCGCGTGCCGCCGCCGTTGCCGCCGGCGTCGTGGAAAAGCCGGTAGCCTTGCGCCTGAGTGGCGCGCGGGAAACCCATCACCCGGGCGGGCGCGCCCTCCAGGTCGCGCGTCTCGAAGGTCGTCGCCGCGGCAGTGTCGCCGCGATACGCCAGGTCCAGGCCCACGCTGGCGACCAGGTCGCCGCCGTCGAAGTCCCACTGGCCGATCAACCCGTCCCGCAAACCCGGGTTGACCGTGAGCCGGGCCTCCCGGCTGGTGACGCTGCCGGCGGAGTTGCGGACCACGACCCGGTACCGGCCCTGGTCGGCGGCGGTGACGCGGCGCCGGACCAGCACCGGGCCGGTTTCGCCGGGCAGTTCGGCGCCGTCGCGCTGCCACTGGTAGGTCACGGGCGCGGCGCTGGCGGCGGCCACGCGAAAGACCGCGTTGGCGCCGGCGAACACGGTCTGGTCCGCGGGTTCGGCGGTGAGCGTGGGGGGCTGCAAGGCCGCGATGCGCACGGCGCCATTCACGTAGGTGGTGGGCAGCACGTTGCCGGCAGCGTCCACGGTTTGCCGCGTCACCGGGGCATCGCCGAAGGTCAGCGGGGCCGTGCCGGCGCCGCCGCGGGCCAGGAACCGCAGGTGCACCACGGCACCGGTCCCGGCAGGAAAGGCGGCCCCGGGCGGTTGCGCAAGCGCCAACCCGAGCCGCCCGGCGCCGAGTTGAGAAACGTTGACAAACAGCGTGGCGCCCGTGGTTCCCGGGGCCAGCAACGCCTGCTGGAAGAGCAGCCGGGCGGGGTCAAAGCCCACACTCCAGCCCAGCGCGTTTTCCGCGCCCGCGGCGGACAACGTCACGGGCACGGTGACCGGTTGGGTGTCCACCGCGTCCACGTCGCCGAGGGTGAGGATGGTCGCGGCCAGGGCGGTGGTGTGGAGCAGGCCAGCCGCAAGGCTTCCCAAGAGCGCGGCGAACAGGCGGCAAGGACGGTTCATGGGTCAACCTCGATGGATGCCACAGGGGAACCGGCTGGCGATTATTCCACCAAGCGGACGCGGAAGAACCGCTGCGCGCCGGTGTTTTCGACCGTCAACGACCAGCGGCCGTCCGGCCCGAGCGTTTGCGCCGGTTGGACCGGCGCCCAGGCGCGCAGGTCGTCCGAAGCCTCGAGCGCCACGCGCCAGCCCGGTTCGCCCGTGAAGTCCAAGCGCACCACGCCCGGCGCGGCGGCGTCTGCGCTCGCGTGCAACGTCCCCGCGTCCGGGCGCGCCAGGGTGAAGGCCGTAGCCGCCACGCGCAACGCGAGCGGCTCGGCCAGCACGCTGGCCGCTTCGAGCGCCACCGGGTCGGCTTCGATGGACAAAATCACCGCGCCGGCGGTGCGGCGGGTAAATTCGCAGACCGCCACCTCGTTTTCGCCGGTGCGCAGGCGCGCGCCCGCCGGCAGGGCCAGGGCCAGGCCCACGCGGCCTTCAGGCGCGGCCGCGTCATTGAGCACCAGCAACGCCCGGGTGGCGTCGCGGCCGGGCGCGGCTTCGACCCACGCCAGTTCGGCAGGGTCGAAGCGCAGGCTCAGGCCGAGGGAATTTTCATCGCCCAAGCCGCGCAGGCGCACGGCCACGCGCAGGCGTTCCGGCGTGGCGGTCAACGTGGCCAGGGTCAGCTCGCGCTCGGCGGACGGCGGCCGGACGGCGGGCTCGGCGCCCGCCAGGGTGATGCCGTTGGGACCGCCGGCCGGGGTCTTGGGGTCCAACCCGGCCGCGTAGCGCCCGGCCTGGACCCAGTCGGCGATGCTGATGACGCCGTTGCCCAGGGTGCTGCGCGGGGCGCAGTCGGCCCGGGCGAATTCGCTGGCGTTGGCGGGGCTGTCCAGACCCACGGCCATCCGGCCGACCTGGGTCCAGTCGGCCACGGTGAGGTTGCCGTCGCCCGCGGGGCGCGGCATCAGGTCGGCCTCAAAGCCGGCCCCGGGGTCGGAAGTGTCCACCGTGACGGTGGCGACGCGGCTGGTGACGGCGCCGACACTGTTTTGGGCCACGACGAAGTAGTCGCCCGCCTGGGCGGGTTGGAGGTTGGCCAGTTCGAGCAGGGGCGTGGTGGCGCCGGGCAGGAGGTTGTTGTTGAAGAACCACTGGTAACTGAGCGTGCCCACGCCGCGGGCCTCGGCCAGGAGCCGGGCGGTTTGGTTGCGGAAGACACGCTGGCTTTGCGGCTGGCGCACGAAGTTGGGCGAGTAATCGCCCCAGTCGGCCAGCGTGGCGGTGGCGGCGTTGGCCGGATTCCCATCCTCAGTGCTGACGGCAAAGCCCACCAGCAGGGTGTCGGGCAGCTCGAAGGTGGTCTGGGCGCGCTGGGTCCAGTTGCTGCCGTCGGTGCTGGTGAAGGCGCGGAAGGTGTTGCCGCTGCGCCAGAGGCGGACCCAGGCGTTGGGCAGGGGCACGCCGGAAAGATCGCTGGCCCAAGTGTCCGAACTACCACCCTCGACCAAGCGGCGATGAAACCCAATCACGTTGGCGCGATTGGGCTGAGTGACCGCCACGCTCAGGTGTCGGCTGCCGCTGCCGGCGTGGGCGCGGGCCATGAGGACCGCGCGCGCCCAGTGCACCGGGGAACTGAGCGCCGCCACGCGCAGTTTCACGTCGAAATCGCCCGTGCGCGGCTCCTGGTAGAACTGGAAGTGGTCGGCGGTGTTCCAAACCGAGCCGCCGCCGGCCTTGACTTCGAAGGTGGTGCCGTCATGGGTGTAGGCCTCACGGGTGCCGGTGGGGCTGCCCACGGTCAGGCTGCTCAGCGGCAACACGGTGCCCTCGAAGGGCTGCGGCGTGGTCAGCGCGTTGCCCAGCAGGTCGGTCAGGCCGATGGTGGTGAGGGTGAAGCTTTCGCCGGACAGCGGCGGGAAGTACAACGCCACGGTGCGGTTGCCGGGCCGCGGCGTCACGGAGTTCGGCTGGACGCCGCTGATGGCGTAATTGGCGGGGTCGGCCAGGGTGGCCGGGGTGACTTCCTCATCGAATTGCACTCCCACCAAGCCGCCGTCGCGCAACACCACGGCAGCCGTCACCGCCGGGCCGCGCAAGTCCACCAGGAAACTGCCCTCGAAGACGTCGCCCGCCTCGCCCACCAGGCCGTTGCCGTTCTGGTCCATGGCCGTCAGCAGCCCGGTGGTGTCGGCGATGTTCGGGCCGATTCGCACGCGGATGACGCCGTGTTGGGTCTGGCCGGGGAAACGGAGGCGGTAACTGCGCCCGCCCAGCGGCTCGATGGCGCTGAGCGGGATGGCCCCGGCAGGGCCGGTAATCTGGACATCGGCAGCGGTGAAGGTGGCCGGGTTGATGGGCGTGTTGAAGGTCACGTCCACGTGGTCCACCACCGGCAGGATCGGGGCGTTGGGGGTCATGGACTCGACCGCCACGCCGCCGAAGCGGCCCACCACGCCGCCGGCGAAGTTCATGGCGTCGGCGCCGCCCAGGAGGGCGTTGAGATGGACCTGCGCGCCCTGGTAGAAGACGTACACGTTGAGCCCGCCCAGCACGAGCTTGGAGCCGCTGTGCAAGACCAGCCCTTCGGTGCCCACGCCGTAAAGGTACAGCGCCTCGGGTTCGCCGCCGGCGCCGCGCCCGCCGTTGTTAAACCGGTCCACCAAGCGCAACGTGGCCGGTTGCCCGGGCTGGCCCACCTCGAGCCGACCGAGGCCGAAGTTGCCGCGGGTGTAAGCCCCGCGGCCGCCGTCCCGGCCGCCCACCTCGAGCGTTTTCTCGCCCGGCCCGGTGAACAAGACCACCGCACCGGAGAGATCAATCCGGGCGGGGTCGGTGTGGTTGAAGGCCAGCGAGCCGTTGAGCTCGAGCGTGCCGAAGTTCTGGACCTCGAGTCGGGCCGGGTCCTGCAACGTCAGCCCGGCAGCCCGGACGCGCGCCGAGGCGTCCGCCACCTGCACGCGGGCCAGCCGCGAGAGGGTCACCTCGCCCAGGGCCAGGCGTCCGCCGGTTTCGGCGCGGAAGCTCAGCCAGTCATCAGCGGAGTAGTTGTCCGTGCGTCCCCCCACGGCGGTGCGCAGGCCGGAGAGGTCCAGGAAGGCGCCGTCGCGCGCGGTGAAGGGGTAATCCCAAGCACCCCAGTGACCGCCAGGTGCCACCACGCTTTCCAGAGTGCGAAGGTCCAACGTCACATCGGGACCGTCGGCGACAAACAAAGTGCGGCCGGCCCGGTAGTCTTCGGGCATGGTGTAGCTGGTGGCGGCAATGGTGAAGGCCGGCGTGGCCCGGGCCACCAGGCTGAACTGATCCACGGCGCGCAACGTGCCCAGGAGCACCTCCGCGCCGGGTTCGAGGGTGAGGGCGCTGCCGGTCACGTCGCTCACTTGCGGGGCGTTGAACCGGCCGCCGGCCGCCACGCTGAGGGTGGTTTGGCGCAAGGCGGTGGCCTGCGGGGCGTTCACCACGGCGGCGGCCGGCACTTCCCACAACCCGCTGTTCATGGTGCGCAACGCCGGCAGCGCCAGCGTGGTGCCGGCGCCGGGGTAGAAGTAGCCCAGTTCCACGGTGGCCAGTGCCGGAAGGGTCCAGGAGACTTCGGTGATGAACCGGGTGCGCCGCGCGACGTTGGTGAGGCCGGACAGGTCTATTTGCCCGTCGCGCTTGAGGTAAAAGCTCAGCCAGTCGTCGTTGTTGAAGTCATCGGTCCGCGGGCCGGTCACGCTGCCCAGGCCGGAGAGGTCCACGCGCCCGCCGTTTTCCGCCAGGACCGAGTAATCCCACGCGCCGCCCCAGCCGCCGTGCGTGGTGAGGGACTGGAGCGAAGCCAGATTGAGCACCGCCCCGGGTGCAGTGGCGTGGAACAACGCCCGGGAAGCCCGCCAGTCCGCCGGCAGCTCGTAGCTGGTCGCGGCAACGGTCAGCGGGGCCGTGCCGCGCAGCACGAAACTGGCGGCGTCAATCCGGCGCAGCGTGCCGGCGACGAAGGTTTCGCCCCCGCCCAGGGGCAGCGAGCTGCCGCTGACGTCGCTCAGGGCGGCGGCGGTGAATTTGCTGCCCGGTTGAAGATTCAACGTCACGCCGGAGAGATTGGTCAGGCTCGGCGCGCGCACCTCGCCGGCGAAGTCCACGTCAAACCGCACGCCGGTCGCCCGGAGCAGGGCCGGCGTGTTCAGCGTCGAGCCGCTGGGGACGTTGAAGAACGTGCCGTCGGCCTCCCGCAAGGCCGGCAGGTCAAACGAGTGGCCGGGGTCGGGCAGGAAGCGCACCTTGCGCGCGAGGGTGGTCAGGGCGGGCAGGAGAATCCGGCCGTTGCCCTGGGCGTAAAAACTCAGCCAGTCGTCGTTGTCGTAATTGTCCGTGCGCGGGCCGGTGACGGTGGTCAGGCTGGGGAAGTTCAACGTGGCGCCGTTCTTGGCCGCCAGTGAATAATCCCATGCACCCCAATACCCCCCGCCCACCGTCAACGTCTGCAGCGCGCCGAGGTTGAGCGTGACGCCGCTGCCGTCGGCCTCGAACAGTTTGCGCGAGGCGCGCCAGTCCTCGGGTAGGGTGTAACTGGTGGCGGTGAAGCTGAAGGCCGGTGTGGCCCGGGCCACAAAGCTCAACCGGTCCACCTGGCTCACACTGCCCAGTTGGAGGGTCTCGCCCGGGTCGAGCACCACGACGCTGCCGCTGAGGTCGCTCACCAAGCCAGCGGTGAGCGCGCCGCCCGGGGCCACGTCAATCGTGGTGTCCCGCAGGGCCGTCAGTTTCGGGGCCTGGAGGACCGCCGTGCCGGGCACCTGGACCGCGCCGCCTTCCATGCGTTGCAGTTCGGGCAGGCTCAGCGTGACGCCGGCCGCCGGCTGCAACCAGCCTGTTTCGATCAGTTCGAGCGCCGGCAGAGTCCAGTACTGCTCCGGCATCAGCCGGGTGCGGCGCGAGATTTTTTGCAGGCGGCTGAGGTCCAGCGTGCCGCCGCTTTGGACCCGGAAACTGAGCCAGTCGTCATTGCCGTAGGTGTCGGTGCGCGGCCCGGTGGCAGCAGTCAGGCCGGAGAGGTCCACGCGCCCGCCGTTGCGGGCGATGACCTGGTAATCCCACGCCCCGCTGTGGCCGCCCGGGGTGGTGAGCGATTTGAGGCTGTCCAGCTTCAACACCGAGCCGGCGTCCTCAGCCAGAAGCAACACCCGGTGGGCGCGGTAATCTTCGGGCAATTCCAGGCCGGGCGCCGCCACCGCCACTTGCGCGCCGCCCGCCGCGGCGAACCGGGCCAGCCCGCCCAGCGACGCCGGGGCCAGGTCCGCGCGAAACACCGCGCCGGCGCCGGAAGCAGTGACCGGGCCGTTGAAAATGGCGATGCCCTTGATGGCGAAAGTGCGCGCGCCGTTGAGGGTGAAGCTGGCGTTGTCGCGCAAGCGCAGCGCGTCCACCTCGCCGGTGCCGGGCACGTCGTAGTTGATCTGGGCGTTGGCGGGCACCTCCACCACGAAGGTGCGTCCGGCGGTGTTGAGGGGCACCACGCCCAGGTCCCAGTTGGCCGGCTCGTTGTAGTTGCCCGGCGTCGTGCCCTTGATCCAGTTGGCAATATCCGCCGCTTCGAGACCGCTCAAGCTCACCAGGGCTGCCCAGACGCCCAGCTTCCAGGGCGCCCAACCGGGGCAAACTCGGCCAAAAGCGCGGATTGAAAGCTGCCGCGGAAGGGGCCGGGGCCAACTCCGCCGGCAATGACGCAAGGTTTTCATGGTCGCAGTGACGTTGGTTCTCGGGAGCTCCGGGGGAAATCGCCGGCTGCCAAGCGGTAATTCCCGGAGATTTGCTGAATAGATAGATTCAGCCCTTGGCCCCATCCACGCAAGCATAATTTTTGAAGGCCGATTTGACTCAAAAAGATTGTTACCGAAGCGGGGGAACGGGGCTGCCGGACAGCCCCGGTTGACTCAAAAATGGGTGTTACCGAGCCGTGAACACCCA
>Ga0272446_1002624_pt1 | contig 24110 bp, 21 predicted proteins | sample YNPCB0061_FD_194587 | JGI IMG/M metagenome (GOLD analysis project Ga0272446, IMG submission 194587) | Hot spring microbial mat communities from Yellowstone National Park, WY, United States - YNP-CB-006-1 | ecosystem: Environmental > Aquatic > Thermal springs > Hot (42-90C) > Sediment | place...
AAGAAGTTGTGCGGCTCAAAAAGGCGGCTACGCGGGACTTGGTCATGGAAATAGCCTGCGGACTAGCCAATCTTCGCCTCAGTTTTCCGTAATCAAATACTTATGATAGATAATGTCTATTGTTTATTTTCAATTGCTGATTTATGCGCTTTGCACAACATTGCTGGTGTTGTATCGTTGCTACGGTGCTTGTTTCATCGGTAGCATTGGCACAACCAAAAAAATCTACACCGAACATCACCACGCCTACACCTACACCCATAGACACTCTTTTGCTTCCAACCTTGCTTCGCTCCGAACCCCATCATTTTCAACATATCCTTGACAGCGCGGACAAATACCGCGTCCAAATTTTGTACACACAAATCAACCGCGCAAAAAACGGTAAACCGTTGTTTACTTCGTATGCCTATCGCCTGAACGACAAAGCGTACTTTTACCCTGCAAGCACCGTAAAATTCCCCGCGGCTGTCCTGACACTAGAAAAACTCAACGTCTTGTCGTATTACCTGAACAAACCCGTTACCAAAGACCTGTACATCCGTATTGACAGCCATCAGGTTTGGCAAACGCCTGTGCTGCGCGATGTAACGGCAAAGGACTCACTGGCTTCGCTGGAGCATTTCATCAAAAAAGTGTTTTTGGTCAGCGATAACGACGGCTACAACCGTTTGTACGAATTTTTGGGACAAGATTACCTCAATCAACGCTTTCGCTTCAAAGGCTTCAAAAACACGAAAATCACCCAGCGGCTTTCCTATCCAGCAACGCCAGAACAGAACAAAGTGACCAACACGCTTTTTTTGTACGGCAAGGACGGCACTATCGTCTATTACCAGCCCAGCACAACTGCCACAGGACGCTACGACGATGTGCTTGCGGGCGTGAGCGACGTGAAGCAAGGCAAAGGCTATTACCAAAACGATTCTTTGGTGCTACAACCCAAAGATTTCACTCCGTCAAACTTTTTTCCGCTCACCGAGCAGCAAGAACTGCTCAAACGCATTATGTTTCCCGATTCGTATCCGATTGAGCAACAGTTCGGCTTACAACCCGCAGACTACGAGTTTCTGTGGCGGTATATGGGAATGTTACCCCGTGAAAGTGATTATCCGCGATACGACACCACTGAATACTGGGACAGCTACGTAAAATTCTTTATGTTCGGCGACTCGAAAAAGCGTATTCCTCCTCACATCCGCATTTTTAACAAAGTGGGCGATGCCTACGGCTATGTACTCGATAATGCCTACATCGTAGATTTTGAGCGCGGTGTAGAGTTTCTGCTTTCGGCAGTGATTTACTGCAACAACGACGAAATTTTTAACGATAACACCTACGAGCTTGATGAAATCGGCTTTCCGTTTATGGCGCGGCTGGGCAACCTTATCTACAACTATGAATGCCAGCGCAAGCGTGCCGTTAAGCCTGATTTGCGGCGTTACCAAGTTCTGTTTGAGCCACAAGTGCCAAAGCAACGACCTTCAAAAAAAACCCGATAACTCTGTAATCACCTAAGCCAGATGACCCGGTTAGAAAAACTGTTAGCACTCTACGAAACTGACAAAACCGACCCGTTCGTGCGGTACGGCATTGCTCTGGAGTACAACGCACTTCGGGATTACGACAACGCGCTCCAGTGGTTCGAGGAACTGCGCCGAACAGAGCCAGACTATGTGCCAACGTACTATATGCTCGCGGGTGTCTATCGAGCATTGGAGCGGCATGACGAGGCTGCAGCAGTGTACAAGCAGGGCATGAACGCTGCCCGCAAAGCAGGCGACACTCACGCTTTTGCCGAACTGCAAGCAGCATTGAAGGAATTAGAAGATGAATAAACCACAGCATAGCTCGCCAGACGCTCTACCTCAGACTACGCCCCACGCTATACCCCGCGCCGTGCCACGCACCATGCCACATACCGAGCCACCATGCGAAGATTTCCGTCGATTCAAAGGCGCACACCAGATGCTGATTGGTCTGACGGGCGGCATGGGAAGCGGAAAATCTACCGTTGCGCGGCTGATTCAGCAAGCAGGGTACACCGTGATGAGTTCTGATGACATTGCCCGCGACCTGATGGCAAGCAACACCACGCTCCATGAGCAGATTCTCGACGCATTCCCACACACTCGCGGTGCTGATGGCGCAATTGACCGTGCAATGCTTGCCCGCACCATTTTCGGCGACACGCCCGAACACGCCCGTGCGCTTGCTTACCTAAACGCGCTTGTTCATCCTCTTGTCTATCAAGAGCTTGCAAAGCGTATTGGAGCGTGCTTTCAGCACAACGAACGGTGGGTATTCAACGAAACCGCTCTGCTGTTCGAGACGGGCATGGTGCGATGCTACGACCTGTCGTTGGTAGTAGATGCCGACGAAGAACTTCGTATTCAACGGCTCGTGGAACAGCGCGGCGTGGAACGCAGCGATGCCGAACGCCGAATCCAAAGCCAAATGCCTACGGCAGAAAAACGTTCTCGTGCCGACTACATCATCTGGAACAACGGCTCTGCCGAAGACCTTGCCCACGAGGTTGCGATGTTCTTGCAATGGCTTGTAGAGCGCAACACATCTGGCTTACAGGGCTAATATGCGACAACGATTACTCTCGATTACTCTCGATTACTCGTCTGTCAAGCGCAAAAAACCATCACCATCGATTGTGCCGCGCCGTCCTGTGTTGTACCATAGCAGTCCGTCGCGCTCAAGCAATACAGCACGAGTGCGCTCTGCGTCGTTGTAATAGCCCTTCATCACTTGCGGTCCAGCAAGCAGCACTACTCCTTCTTCGCCGTGAGGCATCTCGGCAAACGTGCCAGGATGAACCACGCTCACGGCACTGCCGGGCAGTGGCAGCCCGACTGTACCCGGCTTTGTGCCAATTTGCACCTTCCAATCGCCCGGGGTCATTACATCTGGCACATTGACGGTGGCAACGGGTGTGGTCTCGGTTGTACCAAAGCCTTCGTAAATGTTTAGCCCAAATTTCTGCCGAAATTCCTTCTGTGTGGCTTCCGGCAAGGCTTTGCCACCACTGATAACCATACGCAACGACGCAAACATGAGCGCGTGAAGGTCTTCGCTTTCAGCATAGATTTTGAGCAGCGTAGGAGTTGCAAACAGCACTGTTGCTTCGTTACGGGCAGCCTGCTTTCCAACGGCAAGTGCGTTGAGCGGACGCACTTCGCAGACGACCCCTAACCCGCTCACAAGCGGCATCAACACCGACACTATGCAGCCAAACGCCTCGCAAAACGGCAACACTGCAAGCACCACGTCGTCCTCGCGGGGGTTGAAGGTTTCCACGATTTGGCGGATATTGCCCACAATGTTGCGGTGCGTCAGTTCCACAGCCCGTAACTTCTCGCCATAACCCGAAAACAACACGGCAGCAGTGTCGTCCAAATGCGGTGTGTGAGCGTAGAACAAGCGTAGCAACCACACGGGCGCAAGTGCGGTCAGCGCGGTCAGCCATCTGCCTCGCAAGCCGATAACGGCGCGATTCGCTGACGATTGTTGGAGGTCTTCTACATACAAACGTCGCTTCTCGGCAAGTGCTGATGCGGCGTGTGGCGACTGCTGAAAAAGTTCACCTTCAAATGCTGTGCTGGTGATAACTGTGCGGACAGCCGTCAGATTGAGCGAACGCGCTACATCATCGGCTGAGGACGAATAATCAAGCATCACAGGAATATTGCCATTCATCCATAGTGCGAGCAGTGTCTGGGCAGCCTCAATACTGGTAGGCAACAGAACGCCCACGTATCGCTCTGCTGGCGGTAGCAGCCGCTTGATAGTTTGTGCGTGGGCAATCGTGGTAGCAAGCAAACCAATATGGGTAAGCCTGCGCTTGCTGGCATCGGTGATAGCCACACGACGCGGGTACGCCTTTGCCGAACGCAACCACGCCAGATGCGGGGCTTGGAGCGTGTTGGAATAGCGTTGCCACGTTTCGGTTGCAAGGCGTATAACCCGTTGTTTGACCATCTGCGCTGTGCTGGTGGCAGGCATACGCTCGCCAAAGGCAACAGTTATCAAGCGTTTTGCACCGTGAACATCGCTGCGGCGCAGGGTGCTTGTGGCATAGGAAAATGCCGTTCCCCACAGCCCTCGTAAGTAAAACGGCACAATCACCACAGGTATTGAATGTTCCGCGCTCAAACCGCTGAGCGAGTGTTCGGGAATAGCTCGCTCAAACCCACGCTTAAAATCGGCAAGCTGACCATTGCGGCTGATGCGTCCTTCGGGGAACATAGCTACCACTTCGCCTTGTGCTAAGGCTTTTTTGACTGCTTGTAAGGCTTCTTCACTGCCTTTGCCGGGCGCAATCGGAATGACCCCAAAAATGTCAAACAATGGCTTCAATACTGGATGTTCGTAAATAGAACGCAGCATCACAAACCGCACCGGACGCGGGCAAGCGATTTGCAGCATTGCCCAGTCAAACCACGACGCATGATTACCCAAAAGCAGCACTCCGCCTGTGCTGGGAAGGTTTTCTAAGCCAAAGACGCGCAGTTTGTAGCGTTGCGATACCAGCACCGCCACTACGTAGCGCACAAAGGCTTGTGGTAGCTTGGAGAGCGAAAACAAAGTGCCCGCAAATGCTACGAGAGCCATCGCATACAAAAAAAACACCGTGTCCACCTGAAAAACGCTGGTCAGCAATGCCGTAATAAGCAAAAATGAAGACATCAACAGGTTTTGTAGGAAGTTGTTCGCTGCCAGCACTGTTCCTGCTTCATCGTGGGCGGCGTTAAATTGTATGAGCGCATTGAGCGGAATGATAAACAAGCCGCCCATAACGCCATAGAAAAAGAACAAGCCTGCCAGCAGCCATACATTGCTCAGAAGCGGCACGACAACGAGCGACGCGGTAATACCCAGCGCACCAAGCGGAACAATACCCGTCTCGATAAAACGCTCGGAGGCTTTGCCAGCGATAAACGAACCCAGAATCACTCCCACGCCTGCCAACCCCATCAACCCATTGGCAATCGTTGTGTTCTGAATCCCCAACGTGTCTTTCATGTATGCAGGAAACGATGCCAGCACCACTTGGTTAATGCCCCAAAATACCGCAATGCCTATGATACTGAGCCATATCACTTGTGAGTGCCGAACGCCTGCTAAATTCTCGCGCAAATATCCAAAACTCAGGTATTTCTTGAGGTCAAAGCGCATTGCGTGGTCGGTTTCGCGCTGTTGGGGTAAGCGAAACGCCAACAAGCATTCCAACGCCGAACATCCCACGAGCACCCATCCAAGAGGCATGGCAGAACGCATAATGTCTTGGATAGTAGTCAGATTGGGCGGCAGAAGATATTCAAATAACGCCGAAAATAAGACCGTTCCGCCCAAAATTGCCGCAATCGTTACGGCTTGCACGTAGGCATTGGCGGTAGCTATATGTTCTTTGCCTGTTAATTCTTTGATATAGCCGTATTTTGCAGGCGAATAAAACGCCGCTTGTGTGCCAAGCAGCAACGTGCAAGCAAATGCCACTTCAAACCAGCCCATCGAGTACGCAAGCGTGATTGCGCCCGTGAGCGGTATGGCTGTGAGCGCGGCAATTTTGATGATGCGGTCTTTGGGAAACTTGTCGGCAAGCCAACCAGTGGGCGTGAAAAAGAACACAAACGGCAGCACGATACAGGCATTGACGAGCGTGGTAAAAATCACCTGTGTTGTGCCGCTATACACCTTAAAAATGGCATTCTGCACGATAATTTTATGCCCCAAATCCGTAAACGCATTCAAAAATGCAATGATGAGATATGGCGCAAATCCTTGTATGCGAAACAAGCGCAGCATGGGAGGCTCCAATCAGTGAATAGTGAACAAGTTACTGTTTGTACATCGTGTCAATGTCTAAAATTTCGTACTGTTCCCAACCAAGTTCGTCAAAATGCCACCACTCGGTTGGCAGACTCTTGAAACCGTGTTTTTCCATCGTACTCACTAACAAATCGCGGTTGCGCCGAACGCTGTCGGGCAAGTTGGTGTAGTTCAGATGCGCTTTTTCGGTGAAATCGTCGAATGGCGTGGGCATTTCCACCTCGCTGCCATCGGAGCGCACCAGCGTAATATCTACCGCCGCACCACGATTGTGCCGCGAGCCTTTGGCAGGGTTAGCCACGTACCGCTCATCAGGCACGACTGCCCACATAGCTTTTTGGACGGAAAGCGGACGGTAGCCGTCATAAATTTTCAGCCCCAAACCAAGAAGTTCCAAGTCTTTCTGCACTTTGTCTAATTTTTCTGCTGCCGAACGCCGCAAAAAACAGCGTTTTCCCGATGCGTACAATTGGCGTTTGGTGAAGTTATACGGCGTGGCGTAGCGCAGTTCGATGCGAATGCGCGGATTGATGCTCTGCACATCCACAAGGTCAGCAGGACTGGGTTGCTGTGTGGTTTTGACCGAAGAGCAGGATTCTGCAAGCAGTATGAGCCCCATAAGGCTCAAGGCAGATACATAGAGCCGTGTCATTTGAAGAACAATATGGTGATGCAAACAGTGTATTATGAAACTCCACAGCGTGGGGTTTTCCCCCTCCAACATACGAAAGCGGCTGCACTCACAAAAGAGTACAGCCGCTTTTTTGGCAAACAATTTTTCTGCACGGACACAAGCCTTGTTTCTGGGCTTATTTCATGATGTCCAACAGTTCCATCTCAAAAATCAGCACTTGATTAGGTCCGATATTTGGCGGAGCATTCATGCCGTATCCCAATTCTGCTGGAACAAACAACTGGAGTTTGTCGCCGATTTTCATGAGTTTAAGAGCCTCTTGCCAGCCTTTAATCAAGCCATTGACGGGGAATTCCGCCGGCTGACCACGTTTGTAGGAGCTGTCGAACTCTGTGCCGTCAATGAGTGTGCCGCGGTAATGCACTTTCACCTGTGATGAATCCACAGGCGAACGCCCATCGCCGGCTTTCAACACAATGTACTGCAAGCCGCTTGCGGTTGTTTGTACGCCCGGTTTGGTTTTGTTTGCCGCAAGAAATTCTTCGCCTTTCTTTTTGTTTTCATCGGCTTTTTTCATCATTTTTTCTTGCTGCTTAAGCATTGCTTCGTTTTGGAAGCGCATGATAATGCCCTGAATTTGTTCTTCGCTCAGCAAGACCTTACCCTCAGCAGACATAGCGTCCTTCATGCCAGCCGTCATCAGATTGATGTCCAAATCTAATTCTTGCTGTTTCATGTTTTTGCCGTTTAGCACACCAATAGCGTAACTCACAGAATCCTGTTTGGTTTTCAGCTTTACGCGCTGCTGCGACACCGAATCACAGGCGCAAAAGGTCATGCAGAACATTGTTGCTATGAGAATGACTCTCATTGTGTTTTCACTCCTAAATATGGTACATAAAATGCGACACCAGAAATGCAATACTCCAGCATCAGCGTTGTTATCAACGTTGTTGTCAAACTATGTAAAAACTATTGATTGCCCAAAATCAGTGGCATAGAACCTTTACCGCCACCCAAAATGATAATTTTGGAGTTCTGCGAATTTGCCAGTTCTTTTTGTGCTTTAATCATTTCGTATTGCAGAATTTTGTCGGACAATGCTGCGCTCAAAATACCCTGAGCATCAGCCACACCTTTTGCCTCGACGCGCTTGAGTTCAGCTTCTTGCCGACCTTTTTCCAACACGTATTCCATACGCTGTGCGTCCTGAATAGCCGTAATTTTGCGTTCAATGCTTTCCTTGACCGATTGCGGCAACAGAATGTTTCGCACAAGCAGTTGCTCCAAAATAAACCCGCGCTGCCGAAAGTCCTGCTCAATGGTAGTTTTGATGCTGCTTTGAAAACTCTCGCGCTGTGTGGAATACAAATCCACCGCGCTGTATTTGACAGCATTGTCGCGGATGCGTGTACGGATAATAGGGCGCACTACTTTTTCCTCAAAATTTTCGCCGATTTCGCGGATAATCCGTGGGGCATCACTCGCGTTCACGCGATACAGCACCGTAAGGTCAATCGAAACTTCCAATCCGTCTGCTGCCATAACGCGAATCGCATCTTCGCCTTCTTTTTGCCCTTCGTTGCTCACAGCAGACATGGTGTAATTTTGCGTCTGTGTAGAGATTTCGGTCACCTGCACAAGCGGATTGACCAAGTTTAATCCCTCGTACAGTACACCGTCTTCCACTTTGCCAAACATCTTTTTTACACCAATGTGCCCGGCATCAATTTGCTTGAAGACCGAATTCCACGCTCCCAGCACAGAAATCACCACCCCAGCAATGATAAGCACAACACGCACACGGCTCACAGCCTGCCCACCAAATAAGGCGATGGCAATGAGCAACAGCCCCAACCCCAACAGTACCAGCATTTGAACCTCCGAACGATTGGTGAAACAACGATAACTTCAATGATGATTACGAACAGTGTTTGGTTTATTTTACAAAGCGCGACGAAAGCCTTGCCGTGGTCGCAATATCTTGCTTGGCAGTGATGCTCATAGTTTGTGCGCCACTGACCTCGACCCGCGAATTAACCACTGAACGCATTTGCGAGGCAACAAGCATCCGCGAACCTGTTTCTAAATACAAAACCCCTTCGATGATCCCATCGCCGCTGCCCTGCATAGCAGCCGTTGCGGAGGTGTCAGTACTTTGGCTTTTGATGTCGAATTTCATCACAAACGATATACTGCTCACGTTCACACGCAAGCAATTCATACCAAGCGTATCCAGCACACCAGTTACAGTGTAGGCAAGTTTTTTCGTGGTTTTGACCGTTCCAATCGCTAAGGTAGGCGTTTCAGACAGTGTTTCTGTCCATGACGTACCAAGTGTTGCGGGCTTATTTTTAGGCAACTGCGGCATAATTGTACTCAAAATTGTTTCGACGTTGCTGCCACCAGCACTTAAAAATTGTCGCACTGCCTCGGAAAGGGTGTCGCTGTTCAGCACTTCACGCTTGAGGACTACTCCCTGCGGTGAAAAGCTGATGCGCTGGCGAATTTTTCGCGTTTCTGGCAGCGTGAGCGTAGTGTCGGGCAAGCCAAGTTGCGCCATGCCGCGCACTTCCACTCGTGCAGCACCATACTTCAGAAGTCCAGTAAACGCCGTTTTGTTTACGTCCTGGATAAGCAGCGTGTCGTTGAGTGTCGTTTTGGTTGAAAACGTAACCTCGTTATTCGTCGAAGCGGAACGCATTGATTGGCTGTTGCGGCTGTCAATCTGTATTTCAAACGTTCGCTGCTCCCCAGCTACGGGAGCGTACCGTAGCATAGGCTGAGATTGCAGAGGAAGAACCAAGCCCAACAGCATCCATGCAATGCTGACATACTGAGCAGCGACGTGCGGAGCTTGTTGGTTGAGCGCAAGCGTGTAGATTCTTTGGTCAGGTTTCATGAAATCGTTGTTGGTGTCAAATAACCTCAGATAATTTTGAGCAGATGCATTCTGAGCCAGCCAATGCTACCGTCAGCAATACGAATTTTATTCCATTCACCAAGCGTTTCCAACACCTCAACTTTCGTGCCTTCGTGAAGAACAAATAAATCTTTGGCATCTTCTTGTGGCGCGCTTTTGACTGGCACACTTGGAGCAAACACTATGGCTTTGTTCGTGCTGTGCAGCACGCGATACTGGCGAAACCCGAACACCATTGCCACGCTACCCAATGATAGGGCAACAATACCCAACGTGAAGAGCAGCTTTTTCATGCGGGCAGTCGTTACCACAAAAAACAATGCCGCAAGCAAGAACACGATGGCGAAAGCCGCTACCGCAATGATTCCCCACGTGTCGGCGGCAAAAACGCCGACCACAAGTTCCCACCAGGTAACAATAAACAGGCGTGGCGCAGGTTCAATTTTATCCACGACTTTTGTTTGTGCAACGGCAATATTAAACTCAATGTCCTCGTCGTCGGGAGCAAGTCTGTGAGCTCGTTCGTAGTTCAAAAGAGCCAATGGAATATTGCCCGACTTGTAGTACGCATTGCCTAAATTATAGTACACTTCGGCGGCTTCATAGCCCTGCGCCACCAATCGTTCATACTCTTCGATTGCTTGCTTGAAATTATTTGCATTGTACAAGGCATTGGCTTTGGCAAACGCGATTTCCGCTTCGCCCGCCCACGCTGGCGTTGGTAGCACGGTAGAACTTATCAACATTCCAACAACAAACCACATAACAGACCGCAACAACCTTGCCCGAACGGCTTGGAGCGTGGTTTTTGAGGTGTATGCTATGATGGTGTCCATAAAATTTATCTGCGTAAAACCCATAAACGTCCTGTACACTGTGGACGAAAAGCGGCGATGAACAAGATACATACAAGATGCGTAGGACGGTACAGCCTTTCAATTTACAGAAAAATGTTGAAAAAACGAAATGCTATTCCAGAAGCACAGGACATGCACAGGACAATCGCATACCTTGACCGCACGAACACTCTATGTTCTGAGTGTTCACGCTGAACGTTTATGGGTAGCTGCACTCCGCCGCTACCAATTCACAATAATTACGCCGAAAACAACAGCGTTGATATGTCCTTGACCGTTGTTGAACAATTGTGGTGAAAAATTGGTACATTTGCAACCAAGTACGGTGGTAACGGAAAAAAATACGAAAGCGACATGTATGCTGAATCAAGAATCATTGCATCAGGCTACCCAAATCATTGCCGAACGTTTGGCAACGGCACAGCGCGTGGTAGTGCTTACAGGAGCGGGCGTTTCGGCAGAAAGCGGTGTGGCTACCTTCCGCGACCCCGATGGATTGTGGCAAAAGTTTCGCCCCGAAGAACTTGCCAGCATGAACGGTTTTTTGAAGAATCCCAACCTTGTGTGGCAGTGGTATCAAGCGCGACGCGACGTGCTGGAGCGCGTGCAACCCAACGCTGGGCATTGGGCATTAGCCACGCTACAACGGCTGCTTCAAGAGCGCGGACGGACGTTCACGCTTATCACCCAAAACGTTGACCGTCTGCACCAACGCGCTGGCAGCACGGATGTAGTGGAGTTGCACGGTAACATCGTCGAAAACTATTGTTCACGCTGCACCAAGCCCCATCACTACGTGTACAGCGAGCATCCAGAACAACAAGAGCCTCCGCGCTGTGAGTATTGTGGGGGAATGATTCGCCCTGCGGTAGTGTGGTTTGGCGAGATGCTCCCTATGGAGGCACTTGCCCAAGCTGAAAATGCCGCCGAACATGCCGAGATATTCTTCAGCATCGGTACGTCGGCTGAGGTCTATCCTGCTGCCGGGTTGCCGCGCTATGCACAGCAGCACGGAGCATTTGTGGTGGAAATTAACCCCACGCCCACGCCGCTCACACGCTCAGTCCATCTTGCAGTTCCAGCAAAATCGGGCGAGGTGTTGCCTTTCATAGTCGCGTGCTTGCAACGCCTCTGGCAAACGAGTTGATTGGTTCTGTGAACACGCTCTACGAATTCGGTCTGCGAATTGGTACGGTCTAAGAACGATGATGCAAGTGATGAGCATGATGCTGATGAGCATGATGCTCCACCAGCCCTTCATAGCGCACCGTTCCCGTTTCTACCAGTGCTTGCAATGGCGCGAAACACTGCTCAATAGCAACGGCCGAAAGATGTTTGCCGATAACAAACAACTCTGCTTGAGCATTTGCTTGAGCAGGTGGTTCTTCGTCCTGCAACTGTTCGCTTATCAACGGTAAAAACTCAGCACGCCCACAAACAATATTGACCAAGAACCATTCTGCTGGCTGATGCGTTGTTGGTTGAACGGGATTTGTGGATTCAACATCTATCTGCAACACACCTTTCACACGCACAACGCTACTGGGCAGCCTTGAAAATGCTTTCTCTAAGGCTTCCGCTTGCACAGGCGCAGGAACACGCACACGAAATGCCGTAATACCATCATCAAACAAATGGTTATTGCTACCGCGCGGGGAAAACTCTTGCGGAGGCTCTTGCGACACAAAATGCTCTGGTGGCGCAAATACCGTTGCGGCAAAATCCGACGGCAGCACACCATGCGACAAATACACCACCACTGCACGGGAATTGAGCGCACGCACCAGCCCGTGAACGGCTTGCAGCGCGGATGCTTGGGTGTTGTGGTCAAGCAAATCTGTTTTTGCTATCAGCACCACGTCGGCTGCCGCTATCTGTTCGCCAACAGTTGCAAACAGTGCCGACAAACGTTCGACGTTGAGCGCATCAACCACACAAAACACCGATTCCACTGGAAAGCCCATCATTGCTACATCGCAGCGCACTTGTTCAGCATTTGCCAATCCTGTGGCTTCAATAAAAACACGCCGCACTCCGCGCTGAAGCAGTTCTTCCAGTGCATCTTTGAATTCATCCACTGCCGAACAACACAAACAGCCGCCCGGCACTTCCACAATCTCCACACCAGCGCGTTGGCTATGCGTTGCCGAACGCAGCAGCAAACCATCATACACCAGCGAGCCAAAATCGTTGACTATCACTGCTACGGGTTCTGAAAACGCCTGTCGAGCAAGCACCTGCCGCAAAAACAGCGTTTTGCCGCTTCCCAAATATCCCGTAACGACATGCACGATTGGCTGCTGTGGTAGTGGCATAGCTGCATATTGGGTGTTGATAAAAAAAATTCTGTGAAATTCTGTTGCTGTGTTCTTGAGTGTTTGCTAAGTTGAGGCGCGAAACACTGAACGTTGCACTCTACTCGCATTGTATGGCATCACTTGTGATGGAAATTCACTCGGTTACGCCACAGCCAGCAAAAATACAAAAAGTTGCCGACGCGCTTACCACAGGCGCAGTGCTGTTGTACCCAACCGACACAGGTTTTGCCTTGGGCTGCTGCCTGTCGCACAAACAAGCCATAGAGCGTCTTCGGCAGATTCGCCGCCTGCCAAGCACTAAAAATTTGACGTTTTTGTGCGATTCTCTCAAACACATTGCTGAGTTTGCTCTGGTGAATAACCACGCCTATAAAACGCTCAAACGCTTGATTCCCGGACCGTACACATTTATTTTGCCAGCAACCAAAGCCGTTCCCCACTTTGCTCTTGACCCCAAACGCAAAACCAGCGGTATTCGCGTTCCCGCTCACCCCGTAGCCCAAGCACTCTTGCAAGCCAATGGAAATCCGATTATCTCCATCACGGCTAAACATCCCGATAAAGACCACAACGACGACAATGAGTATTTGTTGGAGCTCTTAGAACCACTGGTAGATGTGGTGGTTACCTCTGAGGAATATCATTTTCAGGGTGAATCTACCGTGATAAACATGACGACCGACAACTTTTCCATTCTTCGGCGTGGCGCGGGCTACAAAACTGTTCTCCAAGAAATTCCTGAAATCGTAGAAGCGCAATAAGAGCGCAATAAGATGTGAACATTGACAGTAAGCAGCAAGAATGTTAGCCCACCATCCACAAGCTCACCCGATAGACCGCCAACGATGCACCGTAGGCAAGCAGCATAGTATAAGCAAACGCAAAGGCGGGGTATTTCCATGAGCCTGTTTCGCGCTTCATGATTGCAATGGTGGACATACATTGCAGCGCGTACACGTAGAAGGCAAGAATACTCAACGCCACAGGCAGCGAAATAGAGCGTTGCAGCACAGCACGCAAGGTTTCATTGCTTTCGGCAACATCAGTACTGTACACCTGCCCCATAACCGATACAAAGACCTCACGCGCTGCAAAACTGCCCAGCACGCCAACCGTAACTTTCCAGTCAAAGCCAAGCGGTGCAAAGACAGGTTGAATGGTTTTGCCTATCATGCCAAGAGCCGAATGTTCAAGTTGCACTTGTTGGGCTTGAAGCGTTGATGAGCCTTCAGGCGGCGTGGTATGCGGGAACTCTCCCAATGCCCAAAGAATCATGGACAGCAGTAAAATTGTTGTGCCTGCCGAGGTCAAAAACGCTCTGGCACGGTTATACGCCGTTATCCAGACGTTACGCCATGCGGGAAAGCGGTACGGCGGCAGTTCCATCAAAAACGGCAGCGTCGAGCCTTTGAAGAACGTGGAGCCAAAAAGTTTTGCTATCATAAGCCCTGATATAGCCGCCACGGCATACAGTCCCATAAGCACCAAGCCTTGCACACTGAGCACACCGCCCACAAATGTTGCAGGCACAAAGGCACTGATAAGCAACACATACACGGGCAGCCGCGCCGAACACGTCATCAGCGGAGCAATAAGGATAGTCGTCATGCGGTCTTTGCGCGAAGGAATAATCCGCGCTGACATAATGCCCGGAATAGCACACGCGAACGAACCCAATAGCGGCACAAATGAACGCCCTTGCAAGCCAAATACACCCATAATTCTATCCACCAAAAACGCAGCTCGTGAGAGATAACCAAAATCCTCCAGCAATGAAATAAACAACGTCAGAATGACAATTTGCGGCAAAAACACCAGCACCGAACCTACGCCTGCAATTACCCCTTTGCTCAAAAAACTTTGCACCACGCCTGCGGGAACACCTGCTTCCACGAGTTCACGAAGCCCGTCAATGCTTGCCTCAATGCCGTCCATAAGAGGAGTTGCCCACGTAAAAATAGACTGAAAAAAGAGCATCATCACCAGCAAAAACACCAGCGGACCAGCCACAGGATGCAGAAGCACTGCATCCAAACGGCGTGTAAACGCATCGGTCTCAGGAAGCCGCGCCACAAGCCTTGCTACCTCTCGCGCCCACGTATGCTGCTCTTCGATAGTAGCGTGTTGGGTAAGCATTTCGTTGTCTGCCAGCAGAGGCTCGCGAAAGTCACAGGCTTCGATGGCTTCGCGCAGCAGGTCTATGCCCACGCCTTTGTGTCCAACAATACCAATAACGGGAACGCCAAGCTGTCGTTCGAGTTCAATATCATCAAGCGCACCGCCGCCGGCTTTGATAGCATCAATCATTGTTACGGCTGACAGCGTTGGCACGCCAAGCCGTGCAATTTGAGCAAATAAAAAAAGACTTTTTTCAATGTTCGTACCTTCTATGACGAACACCACCGCATCGGGCTTGGGAATACTTGCGTGTGTGCCGTTCAAGACGTTCAGCGTTAATTCTTCGTCAGGAGTTTTAGGCAGCAAACTGTACACGCCCGGCAGGTCAATGAGCGTAACTGTACGCGGCGCAGGTGTGGAAGATGTGGAAGATGTAGGGTGCAGGAACTCGCTTGCTGGTTCATCGCTGAGGGTGTACGTGCCTATGGCAGGTTCGACGGTTACGCCGGGGAAATTGGCAATTTTTTGGCGCAAACCCGTTAGTGCGTTAAAAACGGTAGATTTACCACAATTCGGGCTGCCAACAAGGGCAATGTGCGTTTGGCGTTGTACAGACTTCAAGGCAGTTGGTCGGAAGCAGTGAAGTTCAACAAAAGCGGTGATATTCAAAGAGGCTGAACATTGATGTGTGCAAGTTCGTCGGGGCGGACAACGATTTGCGAATGACCAAATTGAATTTCAATCGGACCGTTGAGCGGCGCACGACGCAGAAGTTTGACCTCTGTACCAACTATCAAGCCAAACTCGCGCAAACGCTCGGTAAATTCATTGTGTGCAGTGTATTCGATGATGCGAACGGCACCACCAACTGGAATTTCGTTCATTGTGTAGCCCCTCTCTGCAGAAAAATGGTGAAGGTTCTGTTGAGCATTTGACATGTACTTCCGCGGCACTTACCTCCGCTATACAAACTTAAACTAAATCCAAATAACGTGCAAACCAAATTTTTATCAGATACTTCTGCATTACCTCGTTTGCTCGTTAAACTTTATGCCCTTCGCAATATGGCGTTTTTTTGAGCAAGGGAATATGCTCGTTTGCCATACAAGGTTTGACAAAACAAGGGGTTGCAACCCCTTGTTTCCTATTGCTGCAAAAGTCCCAAACTTTATGCCTTTATGCAACGCTTCGTGCTTTCTGTTTGGTTTCTAAACGGTAAGTTCTTATATTTTGAAGTTCTTATTCAGCATTGTGTAAACTCACACTTTAAGTGGGACCGTAACTTCTTGGTGCAATGAAAGATACAGGCATCAAACGACTGTACTACTCTATCAGCGAGGTAAGCCGCATCGCTGACGAGGAGCAGTATGTGTTGCGGTACTGGGAAACGGAGTTTGAGCAACTTCGCCCGCAAAAAAACCGTGCGGGCAATCGTATCTATACCGACAAAGACATCAGCGTTATTCGCAGCATTAAGCGTCTTTTGCGGGAAAAACGCTACACGATTGAGGGCGCAAAAGAAGTCATGCGGCATTACCGCCCAGAACTGGGTGAGGTGCCTGAAGAATTTTTGACTGATACTGATATCCTTCGCACGACGATGGAGAGCGGCAATAAGCAGCATGATACGTCGCTCAACTCACCACCGCTCAGCCCAACATCGCACACCGCGCCGCCTTCCGCGCAGTCTGTTGCCGCCACAAACGCCACTAATGGCTTGTATAAAGAACAAGCACCGCCATTGCTCGATGATGTTTTCTCTAAAGAGACTTTGTCTGAAAAGATTGGCACTCGCTCAACACCATCCCCCGTGCCGTCAGCACTTGACGACATACCAACTCCGCCGACATCACCATCTCTGCCGATAACAGACGATGTGCCAGTGCCGTTAGCGCAGAACATCGCCAAACCGCCTCTGAGGAGTGCCGAGCAACAGGCTACTCACCTGCTCCATTCGCTGGACACCTCGCCCACCGCGCTGCAAGCACTTACCCGCGAGGAATTGGAGGAGCTTCGTTCCGTGCTACAACACATTTTGCAACTACTGTCATAGCTTCAATGCTGTTATCACACTGTCTCTATGCTATGCTGTTTTGCGCCACATTCACTGCTTTCTTCACTGCTTTCTTAACCGCCCAACCGTGATGACGATGATTCTGATTGACAATATTTTGGTAGATGAAGCCATTGTCTCAACACCGTTTTTGTGCAACACCAACCAATGCAAGGGAGCTTGTTGCACAGTCAAAGGTGGTTCGGGCGCACCTCTGTTAGACGACGAAGTAGAGCGTGTGGAATTCTCTGTGCAAGCTGCGCTGGCGTATTTATCTGAACGCTCCCAAGCAGAAATTCGTAAGCACGGTGCGGTCGAAGGCAGGGCAGGAGATTATGCCACGCGCTGCATTGATGACCGTGATTGCGTGTTTGTGTACTATGAACCCGATAGCGATGTGGCGAAATGCGCGATGGAACGGGCGTATCTTGACGGAAAAACGCCGTTTCGCAAGCCGATTTCTTGCCATTTATTTCCTATTCGTGTGGCAGATTTTCACGGACCGTATTTGTACTACGAGCATTTCCCCGAATGCACGCCCGCACTCGCTCACGGCAACGTTCACCAAGCAACGATAGCCGATTGCGTCAAAGACGCTATTGTGCGTGCCTACGGCGAAGAGTGGTACGAAAAACTCATGGCTCACGCCCGAACAATAAGCACACACCAAACGCACACATAACTAACACGTGAAATGAAGACGAATCTCTCTACGCAACGAGTAATCACAACCCCAACAGACCTTGAGCAGCTCAATTTTGAAAAAACTTTGGAAAAAACCGCCAACGGCTCGGAACGCCTGCTTCCAGCAATTATCCAAGACGTGGACACCTCCGTCGTCCTGATGCTTGGTTTTATGAACCGCGAGGCAGTAGAAAAAACCTTGCGCGAAGGCGTGGTTACGTTTTTTAGCCGTACCAAAGGACGGCTCTGGACAAAAGGCGAAACCTCTGGTCATGTACTGCGCGTGGCAACAATACTGGCTGATTGCGACGGCGACACGCTGCTTATCAAAGCTCGTCCAGCAGGACCGGTGTGCCACACAGGCGATGACACCTGTTTTGGAGAGGTCAATATTGATAAAGCCAGTACGGGCAACGACCCGTTTTTGCATGACCTCGAACGCATTATCCACGACCGTAAGCGCAATCCGTCGGGTGAATCGTACACAAGCAACCTTTTTGCCAAAGGCATCAACAAAGTAGCGCAGAAAGTCGGTGAAGAAGCCGTAGAGCTTGTTATCGAAGCGAAAGACCAAAACAACGACCTTTTCATCGGCGAAGCCGCAGATTTGCTCTTTCACACACTGGTGTTGTTGGCAGCAAAGGACGTACCACTTAACCGCGTTTTGATGGAACTGCGCCGCCGCCACAAGCCACGCCCCTAATGTCTTTGCCTTTACCCAAGAACGTGCGCCATGACTGCTCCACGAATATTCCGCATCGTCCTTCGCTTGAGCCTTCTGGTCTTGGTAACAGCTGCAGTGTGCGCCATCGTGTGTTTTTTTATTCCGCGCCGAACATCCTCGACCGCACTCGTTGCTTGTGCAGAAAGGGCAATACAGCCGAAGGCAGAACAAGCAGAATCTGCATCTGCTGTGCAGATTATCGTGGCAGAATACTTGTACCACACAGGCATTATCTTGCCTGTACAAAGCGCGGTGTATGACTGGACAGTGGAATTCCCGCATTTGCGCGGCAAACGCTTTGTGGAACTTGGCTGGGGCGACAGCGATTTTTACATGAGCGGCACGGTTACAGTCGGGCTGGCTATCCAAGCCCTGTTTTTTTCCCGTTCGTCTGTGATGAATCTGACTGGATTAGATGCTGAGCCTTTTGCCACCCAGCCTACACGCACCAAACATTTTTGCATTCGTCCCGAAGCCTACAAGCACCTTGTGGCGACCGTGCTGCGCTCGTTTGCGCGTTCTGAAAATGGCAACCCCGTGTGGCTGCGCGAAGGATTTTTCGGACATCATTCAGCATTTTTTGCCGCAAACGCCGCCAACACGGGAGCGTATAGCATTGCCAATAACTGTAACGTCTGGAACAGCAACGCGCTGCACAGTGCAGGCATTGCCACGCCGCTTTGGGCGGGCATTCCGCAGCCGCTTATGTGGATGCTGCCCGACACACAACAACATTATCGATAATTGTCCCAACACGGTTTCAAGCCGTCTGGCGGCTCATTGTGTATTGCCATGAAGCACCTTATTCTCAAAAAAACACGCTCCGAAGACCACAGTACATCCAAGAAGTACACCATTCGCTACGGCGATGAACTCAACGCTGAGCAACTTCAAGCCGTTATGCACGACACAGGTGCGGCGTTAATCATTGCAGGAGCGGGGACGGGCAAAACACGAACGCTCATCTACCGCGTTGCACGGCTCATTGAGGACGGCGTGCAGCCAGAAACGATATTACTGCTGACCTTCACGCGCAAAGCGGCTGCCGAAATGCTTCGCCGTGCGGCTCACTTGCTCGATGGCAGATGTGAGGCGGTTTCTGGCGGTACATTTCATTCGTTTTCTCACGGCATCCTACGGCGTTCGGCACAGCATTTGGAACGCTACGGTTTTGCGCCGAACTTTAGCGTGTTAGACCAGTCCGACGCAGAGGATGTCGTGAATCTGCTCCGAGCGCAGGTGGTGGGCAGCCCCGATGCCGAAAAACGCTCCAAACGCCGTTTCCCTCGCAAACAGGCTTTGTTTGACATTATCAGCACAAGTGTGAGCTGCTGCAAAAGCATCGAAGCAGTCATAAAAGCCGACTACCCACACTATGAGCAGGAAACGCCCGACATTCTCCAACTTGCCCGCTTGTACGAGACGTACAAACGCCGCCACAACTTGATGGACTATGACGACCTGTTGGCTATGCTGCTGCGGCTTTGCACTGAAAACGCCGACCTGCGCCGCGAGCTGCAAACGCAGTATCGGTATATCATGGTGGACGAATACCAAGACACGAACCAACTCCAGCACGATTTGGTGCTGCAACTGGCGGGAAATCATGAGAATGTGATGGCTGTGGGCGACGATGCACAAAGCATTTATGCTTTTCGCGGGGCAAACGTAGAAAACATCTTGCGTTTCCCCGATGCGTTTCGGCACTGCGCCATCATTAAACTTGAGCAGAATTTTCGCAGTACACAGCCAATTTTGAGCCTGACAAACGAAATCATTAACCGTTCATCCGTTGGCTACGCGAAGAACCTTTATTCGCTCAAAAGTGGCGCGAGCTTGCCCGCCATTATCCGCACCGATAACGAGCAGCAGCAATCACAACTGATTGTGCAGCAAATTTTGGAACTGCGTGAGCAAGGCATTCCTCTGGCTGAAATTGCTGTGCTGGTGCGCTCTGGCTTCCATTCCTTTGATTTGGAAGTGGAACTACAACGTGCCAATATTCCATACCAAAAATTTGGCGGCTTCAAGTTCGTGGAAACAGCGCACGTGAAGGACATCATTGCCCACTTGCGCGTCATAGCTAATCCCAAAGATGCCGTGAGTTGGAATCGCATTTTGCTGCTGCTCGAAGGCGTGGGACCGCGCACTGCCTCGAAAGTCATCGACGCGCTCACCGACGGCGTGGTGTCGCTGGACGCGCCGCAGAACCTGAACGCGCTCGTCAAAGGCGATGAAAACATTCGGCGACTGTTTGCCATGCTGGCACAAGCTGCCGCCAACACCGACCATGTAGGCGAAATTGCGTGGCGAATTATCGAATACTACCGACCCATTCTCAAAAAAAAGTACGACGACTATCACAAACGCCTTAAAGATGTGGAAACGTTTGGCGGTATAGCCGAACGCTATCGCTCCGTTAATGCGTTGCTTTCAGACATGGCAATTGACCCGCCTGTGGAATCAGTAGAGGATATTGCAGCAGCACCAAAAGATGAGGAACTTCTCACGCTTTCGACGATTCACTCGGCAAAGGGCTTGGAGTGGAACACCGTGTTTGTGTTGTGGTTGCTGGATGGGCGTTTTCCACCTGTGCGGGCGTTCGACACCGTAGAAACGCTGGAAGAAGAACGCAGACTGCTGTATGTGGCTTGCACACGGGCAAAGGAGCGGCTGTTGCTTACCTATCCGATGAACATTTTCGACCGTGAATCGGGTATGGTGTTAAGCAAAATTTCACGATTTATTGAAGGCATCCCCGAAGAATTTGCTGATTATTTTCAGGTCAGCGTAGAGTAAGCCTCATGGGGCAATATAGTTAAGGTTAAGCAGGAGCAGCACGGCGACCCCTTGAAAGCCCGCGCTATTTTGGTTTGCTCGGTACTATCTACATTCGGCACTATTCTGTATATGCTGGCACATCCTTCACCTGCCGAATGCTGCGAACACCTTTGTCGCGGCGTTCGATAACGGCAAGCGCGGAAGCATAGATTTCACGCCATGTCATACCAAATTTTTGCATCAATTCTTTGCCTTCGCCACTGCCGCCAAACATATCTTTCATGCCCACAAACTCCATTGGCACGGGAACATTTTTCACCACCGCTTCTGCCACTGCACCGCCCAAACCGCCGTGGACTTGGTGTTCTTCGGCAGTAACGATGGCTCCGCACTCCTGCGCGGCTGCAACGATGGTCTGCACATCCAACGGTTTAATGGTGTGGCAGTTTATCACGCGAGCGTTAATGCCATGCTTTTCCGCAAGTTTTTCTGCGGCTTGCAGAGCCTCCCACACGAGCAAACCACACGCAATAAGCGCAACGTCGCTGCCTTCGCGGAAGACTTCTGCTTTGCCAATCTCAAACGGCGTTTCATCGGTGGTAAACATTGCGCTATTGTCGCGGCTAAAGCGCAGATAGGCAGGTCCGTGCATTTCGCCAATGGCAATGGTGGCACGCCGCGCTTCGTTGTAATCACACGGCACTACAAGCGTCATGTTGGGCAGCGTGCGAAGCAATGCCAAATCTTCCAGCACTTGGTGTGTTGCACCGTCAGGTCCGACAGTTACCCCAGAGTGGCTACCGGCAATTTTGACGTTGGCTTCGTTATAGCAGACAGAAATACGCAATTGGTCGGCATTACGCATGGTTGTAAACGCGCCATAACTGGCAAAAAACGGAATTTTGCCCGACAGAGCCAGTCCAACGGCAATCGTGGTGGCATTTTGCTCGGCAATGCCAATAGAAAAAAAGCGTTCGGGGAATCGTTGTTGAAACACAGAGGTCAGCACCGAACCGGTAACGTCGGCACCAAGGACGACCACGTTGTCGTGTTTTTCGCCGAGTTCAAGTAATCCCTGCCCAAAGCCTTGTCTGGTGGCTTTCATGCCGGGCGTAGAAGGTATTGGCATTCCCATAATGTATGTATCGTGGTTAAGCGTAAGAAGGTGGATATTGCACACAAGCGCGGCTGCTATTGCAAGCCTCTTGCAGAGCCAAGCGTGCTGACTGCAAGGCTTCGTTGTCGTTCAAAGTATTCTTGGAGCAAAAAAAACTCTTTTTCACGCCGAACAATCAAGTTGATGCCCTGCGCTTTTTCAGGGCGGTTGATGTCGCGGTACGCCTTCGAGAGAAGGTCGTCGAACCAACGGCGAATTTCGTAGCGTTCTGATGGTTGCTGCACCTGCATCCACGCACGTTGCTCGAACGGGCGTTGTAATCGGCGGATAACCTCGCGCGGTCGCATAGTATCGGCGCGACACTCGCAAAGCATCTTCCAGAGAAGGTCTTTGGCGTATTCTGGCGTTTGACGGTGGGCGCGGGCTGTGCGTCGTGGTGCTTTTATTACCGCTGCCAAGGCTTCGATTCTTGTGCAAAGCGAGTCCAAGGCTGCGACATTGTCGAAATCCACCTGCTCAAGGCGCAAGTGTGAAGCAGGCGCAATGCGTATTTTCACGGTAGTTTTCCCACCGCTCATAAAGCCGCGCTCACGAAGGCTACAGATAATGCCTTTGACATGTTCAGCGCGGAGATTTGTATGCACAATCATCAGCCCCGAACGAATGAGTATATCGCCCACTATGCCATCAACTTTAGCGATATGCCGTTTAATAGTATGAGCAATAAACTGCGCTTGATTGTAGGCACGCTGCACATCGCCGCCAGCATAGACGCGGCGCGAACGCAGCACACGCAAGGTTTTTTGCGGCTCTTTGTAGCCCAAAAATTCCATAATCCCCAATGCTTGGGAAAAGCCAATTTCCACATAGTACGGAATAGCCCCAACACCAGTAATTGCACTCATTTCGCGCAAATATGCTGCCATGCCACGTTTGGCGCGGACGTTTGACACGATATTCAAGTGTTGAAGCGAATCGGGCTGCCCAAGATTGCTGTACGTGTCGCGCGGAACAGCAATAATCTGCTATCTAAAAAGTGAACAAAAGTAAACACTTCGCTTAGTTCCTGCCCTGAACCTCTATTGAGTATTCATATCTGACAGGCGTTACTTTCCCGTTAGCCACGGGTAGAAAAGTTCTTTGAAACAGTGAATTTTACGATGATTCCGGCGTAAAGAGGTTTCGCAGGTTTATGGCGGCATTCATGTCGCGGTCATGGTGTGAATGACAATGCTCACATTCCCATTCACGTTCTTTGAGAGTGAGTGTTTCCTTCTTTTGAGCGCAAAAAGAACAGAGTTTACTGGATGGATACCAACGGTCGGCTATCAGCAGACGTGTCCCATACAGTTTTGCTTTGTACTTGAGTTGTCGCCCGCCTTCGCTCATGCCCACGTCCGCAATCGCCCGTGAAAGTCTTTCGTTCTGCATCATTCCCTGCACATTCAAATCCTCAATTACCACCACTTGGTTCTCGCGGCAGAGTTTGGAGGTGAATTTATGCCAGAAATCATATCGAACATTGGCGATACGTGCATGAAGCAAAGCAAGTTTCTGTGCAGACTTGAGGCGATTCTTTGAACCTTTTTCTTTTTTGGAATGCCTTCGGGAGCGGAGGCGCAAGCGGCGTAGATTATTCTTGAGCGGCTTCGGTGCAAGCACCGTTTCGCCTGTCGAAAGCGTTGCGGCGGCTTTGATGCCGAAATCAACACCGACCGTGCCGTCTCCTGTGCGCTCACGCTGCGCCATTGTATCCGGCACATCCACTTGAACCGACACGTACCACGCTTGAGCAATCCGTCGAACTGTTGCACTGACAATGCGACCCGAAAATCGCAATTTCTCTCGCAAGCGCACCCAACCAATTTTGGGCAATTTGATACGTTTGCCCTCCAGTTCAAACTTATCGTTGGCAATGTAGAACGAATCCCGTACACCTTTTTTCTTGAACACCGGAGCGAATGCTTCTTTGCCAGCCTTTTTCTGAGAAAAATACTTTACCCATGCGCGTTGCAGGTTCGCAAACGGCTGTGAATGTGCGTCGCGGTGAATCTCGTGCA
>Ga0272446_1002625_pt1 | contig 24106 bp, 13 predicted proteins | sample YNPCB0061_FD_194587 | JGI IMG/M metagenome (GOLD analysis project Ga0272446, IMG submission 194587) | Hot spring microbial mat communities from Yellowstone National Park, WY, United States - YNP-CB-006-1 | ecosystem: Environmental > Aquatic > Thermal springs > Hot (42-90C) > Sediment | place...
TTTTTTTCAAAAATCGCGCCAAATTTTCCGAAATGCAATCGGTTGATTTTAGAGAAGTTGCGGGCAAAATCGACCGAATCGACCGTGAGATTTTCAAATACAAACACGGCTTGTGGTATTCGCCGCTTCGATTCGCGCTCGATGCCTTCGTGAATGAAACGCAAAAAGTGGTGAACGGCGTGGCGGTCTTGAAACTCTACAAAGGCAATGTGGAACTGCTCGGACGCTGGTCGCCCAATTCGCTTTACGATACCAGCCTTGCGACTTACACCGAAGAGGACACCTTCGACCACAAAGCGAGCATCGGCTTCATCAAAATTTACAGCCTGCCGCTCAAGACCTACTACCGCATCAACGGCAACCCGACCGCGACGGCGCAGGAAATTACGGCGAAGTAAAAACGCGGCAGGCTCTTCGGTTTTTGCCGACGCATTGACGAAAATGAAAAGTCCCGACGGCAAATCGGGACTTTTCGGTTTCAACCAATACAATTGCTATTTGAGAAGCGTGAGTTTCTTTGTTTGCACAAGTCCATTGGCTTGCAGTTTGTAAAAATACGTGCCGCTCGATAAACCGCTCGCATTGAAGCGAACCGAATAGCGTCCCGCCGCTTGCGTTTCATTCACCAATGTTTGCACTTCACGACCGAGCATATCGTAAATCTTCAAACTCACTTGTCCCGAAACAGGCAACTGATACGAAATCACCGTTGACGGGTTGAACGGATTCGGATAGTTTTGTGAAAGTTCAACCGACGCCGCTTTGGCGTTATCCGAATTGAACGATGTTGCGACCGTCGGCGATGCCGTCTCTTGACCGTTGCCCGTGAGTTTATGGCGCAAGGTCTGCTCGACGAGGTCATACCGATTCACTTTGTCGCCGGAGAGTTCCGTCGCCAATCGTCGAACATCTTGTATTCGCGCCAACGCGCTTTGGAAGCGACCGGCTTGCTCTTCGAGCGTCGCTTCGCTCATCAGCAATGCGACTTGGCTTTCCTTGCGCTCAACAATTGATTTTGCTTGTGCAAGCCTTTGACGTGCCTCATCGTATCTATCTTGCTTGATGAGCAAGTTGAGCATTGCCAGCGCGGCTTGCTCGCCTGCGCGTTGGGTCGGGTGCGTTTGGCGAAGCGCGGCATCGGCGTTTGCCTGACGAAACGCGACGGTTCTGTTCTCCCAATCGCTCAGGGTTTGAAAGACGGCGGCGCGTTGTCCGGTTTTGTCGTCTTTATCAAGCAAAGCAAGTCCATGCAGTTCGGCGATACGGCGATGGTTTTGCGCGTCGTCGGGCGTTTGGCGCAATTGACCAAGCAATGCAACAATGCGCTCACGACGCGCATCGGCATCGTCTGTTTTATCATCAACCGAGTTGTTGAACGTTGAAGTCGGGCTGTCGCTGTTTTGTTGCATCACGATGTTGTCGGGCGATGCGGAAAATCCCGTCAGACTGCCGCCAAGTGCATTGGCATAATCCACTGCCCCTGAGAACATTTCCGGCACGGGAGAGCCACCCCAATAGTTGGTGCGGGCTTGGACGGTATGGCTACTGTTCTGATTGATGATGTACTTACGCCCTGCGGTTGAATAGTCCGCGTTGATGTCGTAAATGCTGTTGTAGCTCGGCGATGCCAGTCCGGCATAAACAAAACTGCTGTAATCATTGAGAACCTCATGGCTCAGATTGTTCTTAACCGTGTTGTAAGAATACGCCGCCATACTTAGGACGCTGTTGGAATAGTTCTCAACGCCGGCGCGCTCGCCCTCCGAACCGATGTTGGTTACATTATTCATGATTTCGCTGTTCCACATCACATTCACGGCGTTGAGTTGATACAGCCCGACAGAGGTGTTGTTTTGAATCGTGCAGTTGTTCAAAAACGCATCGCAGTTGTAGAGAACGACGCCCGTGCGATTGCCCTGAATCACGCAGTTGGTTAGGTGCACTCGGCTGCGCTGACCGCTTGGCGTAAGGTCGGTGGAGATGCCGCGCCCTGTGCCGGCATCGGTTGCACCGCTAAAGGTGCAGTTATTGAAAAAGACATCGTAGCCTCTGACGAAGACCATGTAGTTGCTGCCGCCGGAGCCGTTGAGGAATTGGCAACTGTTGAAGGTGCTGTTGTTGCTGTTGATGTAAATGCCGCCCCAGTTTGAACCCGTTGCACGTTGGAAGACAAGTCCGGTTGTATTGATACTTGTGCCTTGCGCGACCGTGATGGCGACATTGGGTTGCATATTCCATGTTTCGGAAAAAGGCAGGTTGCCAACGCCTGAAATGGTGCCACCGTAAAGTTCCAGCGTGCGCTTGACGGCAGCGTAAGCATTGAGATGACCAAAGCCGTATTCATTGGTGAAGGTTTGACCGCCCATTGCTGGCACTTTGCTTGCCGTGCTTGTAATGATGTCTCTGACCTGCAACCAAGAGAGGTTAGGATTTACAGAACGAATGAGTGCTGCCACCCCTGCAACTTGTGGCGCGGCAAATGAAGTGCCTGCAACTGTACTACCAGAAACATATGACTGGTCATTACTATTTCCGGTAGAGGGAACTTCATCGGGCGCAACCACGTCCAACTGTGAACCAAAATTACTATAGCTTCTGCGGTTGTCACTTTGATCGGTGGCACCAACAGCAAGTACATCGCTCCGGTATGCCGGATAAGAAATAGACCCGGAAAGATTTCCTGATGCGGCAACAACTACGACCCCATATGTGTTTACTGCTAAGTTTATTGCGTTCTCCATAAGAGTTGTTGGCGCAACAGATAGGCTCAAGTTGATGACACGAGCTCCGTTTCTAGCCGCATACTCAATCGATTGTGCAGTTGCGACATCGCTGGGCGCGTTGCCTCCACATCTCAGAATCATTGTTCTTGTTCCTCTATTATTGCTCCATCCACCTGCCACACCTGCTATGCCTCGTGAATTATTGGTTTTTGCAGATGCAATCCCAGTGACAATAGTGCCATGCTGGAATGTTTCCTCAGGAAGATTGTCTCCCTGTACAAAATCCCAGCCGCATAAATCGTCTACATAACCATTCCCATCATTGTCAACTCCATCCAAATCTCCTCCACTACTAACAGGAAAAAAATCGGGCTTACCATTTCCATTTCTGTCCTCTGCTGGGTTCACCCAGATGTTATCGACAAGATCTTCATGGGAAACTCTTGTTCCGCTATCTATAATTGCAAGCCTTGCTCCCTCCGTGACAATGTCCCAACCCAGAACTGTGGAAGTTTTCGGCATGTTCCACTGACTTGAGTAATTTGGGTCGTTGGGAATAGAATGAAAGCGACCAAACTCCTCAAATTCTATTACATCGAATAATGCCGACTTCTCCAGAATTTGTGCAACTGAAAATCCAGAGATTTCACTTTTGCACTCAAGCAGGTAAAACCCATCCAACATGCGTCTGCTTGCAATTCGTATATCTTTTATCTGCTGTTTTACAAAATCAAAATCCTCCATTTTCTCTTTGCTTTTGAGGCGAACAACAAGTCTTTTAGGGTCTATTTCAAACTTGTCGTTGCTCCTTTCTTCTTTGTGTACCCACCTCTTATCCTCTAAGAAGTATTTATTGTTGCTTATTTTGTAGTATTGCTGTTGAGCTGAGGAAATGTTGCTATTCAATAGCATGAAGATTGCCAACCACAGCATACTTTGAAATACCAAAAAAAATCTGCGCTTTCATATTTCTTTCTCCTGATAAATTTGTTTTGAAATCATCTCTGGCATATTTTGTGTATCACAAACAAAAAGGAATATGCTCCCGTGATGAGCGGGCATAAAAGAGTTGTTCCAGGCTCTCCAATTGTTTGTAATTCCGCCGTCAAAGTGCGCCAACACTTGACGGCTTTATTTTTTGATTTGCAATTTCAATACATCTCAAAACCTCCTTTGAACTAAACGAAAAAATTAAAATTTTACGCTGTATATTGAGTTAAAATCCACATTGCTCTTTGGGTTGGATAAACTAATTGTACTGACATATGCAGTTCTATTACTCCAATCAATGGCTAAGGCAAACGGGCGATGCGTATCCATCGGTATCGGAATAGACTCCGATGTTGCTCCGCCATCTTTTGAGTGCACAAGGCTAATGCCTGTCGCCAAAAATTCCTCTGGATTAGCTAGGTTGATCCCGATTTTCCAAACAGGTTCAAATCGCATATTCATTTGGTAAACTGGTCTCCAAGTGCGTCCCGTATCTTCAGACTTAACAATCATTTGAAGCATACATGCGTAAATAGTCTTTTGATTGACCATTGCTACATCCCAAATCCCTTGATCGAATGCAGGCATACCTGTTGCACTGTTAGTCTCTATCCAAGTTTGACCGCTATCTGACGAAGTAAGGAAAAAGGGGGTGAAGAAACCGGATTCCCCACCGGCAACCATATATGTTGGGTTACGAATATCTGCACAAATGCTTGATATTGGAGCGAAAGATCTCAAATCATTGTCTCCCGATACCCTCTTCCAAGTATTTCCATCTCGCTTGTAAATTGAATAGTTTGTCCCTGCAAATACTTGTTGACCTACACACTTCAAAGATTTCACTATGCTTGTTTGTTTTATATTGAGGAAGTGAATACCTTCATCTGCTTGCTCCCAATTCTTTCCCATGTCCGCAGATTTGAATAAACCTACTTGACCCAGACTTATAGAAACAGGATTGTTTATACCTACAAATATCTCCTTTGTGAAAGAGTTGTAGCAAACTGTCATTACCCCTGCATTGGTTGCAAGCGGTAAAGAGGTATCTGCAAATCCTAAGTATTCCCACTCTGCTTTTGTTGAATTCAGATTAAGCCGATACAATCCATCTCGTGCAGCGCACGCATAAAGATAGTTCTCAATAATTTCAAGATTGACAACCAACTTATTTTGTAAGCTAAGATCTTGCCAAGTTGGTGCGGAAGACGATGTCGGCATTCTGCAGCTTCCCAGCAAAAGCAACATCAATGCGCTTACCATTCTCGTTTTCATTGTCTAAATAGTTTTAGTTGTTGCTGTCATTTACATAAGTTCATCTGTTTTGCCTTCGGCTGCGGTTTCCCTGCCAGGAGACCGTAGCCACTTTTATTTCACCTGCTTAATTTTGACGGTCTTCCCTCCTTAGTTTGAGTTTTGTTTTGTAAGTGTCATTCGTTGCCATATGTATTCGTAGCCCCCGAATTGACTCCTCTCTCCAGGAAACTGCTCTATTGCAAGCATGTGTCCGTTTATCCGTTTGTAGTGATACTGTTCACCAGGCACTTCCGTCCTTGGAATGCTTGTGTTTGCTAGAATCGGGTCGAAGCGAATGAATCTATCTTGCACTCGATAAGTTGAAATCCCGATTGACCCAAGCCACCCTTTTCCACGACATGTCCACCGTCGGTTTTGCGGGTCAAACCAAATCGTGAGTTCCGTCCGATAGGTATATCCATAGACAACACCATCTCCCGTGTTGATATTGACAAAAGCACTGTCAATAAATACTTCAAGCAGTCCCTTGTATGCAGCGCTATCGGGTGGTAAGTAATCAATCTGCGTCTGCACTTGCGGCGGGCGAACGACTTTGGTGAGTGTCATTTTTTGGCGTCTATTCGGAAGTGTGCGCTCTGCGCCAAGCCTTTGTTCGAGAATCAGTCGGGTATTACTCTCCTGACGCATCGTGTAAGTTCCCCGTGGGACTTCGCTACTTGATGTTGTTGAACGTTGAAAAAACGCCGCTTGAAATTCCGCTTGCCCGTCTCGCAACCAATATCTGCTTCCCGCCCCCTCTACCGTCCAAGACTTTGCTTGACAAAACCAGGCACCCTTGTCAGGATAAAACCAAAATTTAACTGAATCAACCTTGTTAAAGGTCGGTGTTCCTTCTTGAGTAATTCCATCTCTGTATGTTCCCTCAACAACGGTTTCAATTGTTCCGACATACTCATCAGCGAACTGAAAATTGCCGAAGTCATCTGTTAAAATAGGCTCAGTGCTTTGGCGCGAGCAACTTGCCAAGCAGAAAAACAGCAGCGTTAAACCAATCCATAAATTGATGCGATTCTTCATCATAGTTATTCGAGTGAAAGTGAATGAGTAATGGAAACGTAGAAGACATTTGGATATGTCCGTCGCATTGTTGAAATGCAACCAGAGAAGTGAAAACGCGGTATAGTTGTCGTTTGAAGAAAACGACAATGAAAATTCAACGGTTCGAGACGAACCAGCGATGTTTGATAAGCAACGAACAGTGGCAGCACGGAAGCAGTGAACGGCATACTTCAGCGTGTTTTGGGTATTTCGGGTAATGTCAAAGTCTCTTTACAGAATTCGTTACGCTTACATTGAGAGACGCCGCAACGAAAAGTGCAAAATTACAAAACAGCACAAGCGATATGCAACTTTTTTTTTTCAAAAACCGCGCCAAAGTATAGAAAGATAAGTTTCCATTTTATTTGAGGTTGCAGGTAAAATCGTCCAAATCGACCGTGATAAATCTGCAAATCAGCACGACTCGGACGCTGGTCGCCCAATTCACTTTACGACACAAGCCTTGCGACCTACACCGAAGAGGACACCTTTGACCACAAGGCGAGTATCGGCTTTATTAAAATCTACAGTTTGCCGCTCAAAACCTACTACCGCGTCAACGGCAACCCAACCGCAACCGCAGAGGAACTTACGGCAAAGTAAGTCGGGCGAAGCGAGCAAGGAAAAGTGGAGGCAGCAACGGGCATTGAATCAATCGCGATTGTCGAGTGTGGCAATAATTTTTTGCACGGTTTCGTCGGCTTGCGCGATAGTGTCGGGAACGGAGATGCCGCCGCGCCAATTGCCGCAAAAGAACAGGTCTTCTGTTTCCATTTCGAGCGCGGCGACAGCGTCTAAAATTTTTTGGTGAGCCAAGCCGTATTGCGGAATCGCCTGCGCCCAGCGTTCAAGGGCGAAGGCGGTTGGTGCGTCGTGCAAATTCAGCGTGGCGTTTAGCTCGATAAGCGAGAGCGCGCGAAGGTCGTCGTCAGAGAGTTTGAGCAACTCGGGCTGGCGAGAGCCGCCGACAAAGACCGTGAAGACCGTATCCTCGTAGCGCGTCGGGAAAATAGAGCTGTTAAACACCGCGCCGAGAATGTCGCGATTCTCCGCTTCCGGCACAAGGAATCCAAATCCTTTCGGCGACGGCACGCGCAATTTATCATACACAAAAAACAATTGGGCGACGGGCGAATACGGAATTTCCGCCAACGCTTTTGAGACATCGGGCGCAAGGGATTTTACCAAACGAGACGTTTCAGGCGCGGGCGTGGCGAAAATCACGACGGACGCACGAAGCGATTTTTCCTTTCCCGCTTGCACATAGCACACTTCCCAACTGCGCGGATGCCGAATAACCCTGACGACCTCTGCGCTCAAAAGAACATCGTCGTGCAAGGCTTGACCTAAGGCTTGAACCACGTCGTAAAAGCCGCCGCTAAACGAAAACATCTTCCGCGAAAATTTTTTCTTCGGTTCGGTTTTCGCCGCCTTCATTTGTTTGAACGCGCCTTTCAGCACGCTGCCATGTTCGCGTTCAAATGTTTTTAGTTGTTTCAAGGTCGCACTGACGGAGAGGTCATCTGGACGCGCTGCGTATGTGCCTGCCAAGAACGGATTGACAAGATACTCGAGCGGCTCTCTGCCGAACCGCCGCTCAATAAACGCGGCGACGGTTTCATCGGGCGCGGCAGGCGGAATGAAAAAGTCGAGAAAGACGCGCAACTTTGCAGAGAGCGAGAGAATCGGCGAGAGGAGCATTTGTTGCGGTTTCGCGGGCAACTCGACAAGGTTACCGTCTTTCAAAATGAATCGACTTGCGCTCGAGTCGTCCGCCCACAGAATCTTCTTTCGCAAGCCCAAGTCGGAGATAAGGCGCATGATAGCCTCGTTGGATTCCAAGACAGTGTTGGGTCCGACATCGAGGCAGCCTTGCGCAAGATGTCGCGTTTGGATTTTTCCGCCGAGCGTCTCTGCCGCCTCGAGCAGCGTAACCGCAAAGCCGTGTTGTTTCAGGCGAAATGCTGCAACAAGTCCTGCAATGCCGCCGCCGATGACCGCAATTTTTTTAGCCATATACTCGACCTTTCCAGACAATTTTTCTATCGAAGAGCAACAGAATCGGCACAAAGACCATCGTGAAATAATGATACAGCGCGAAGAGCGGCATAGCGACAAGCAACGACGCCGACTGCAACCGACGGAGCGGCACAAGCAAAAACAGCGCGTCCAGCAAAACTTTGACGATAAAAATCGTCGCCGCATCTCGGAACGGCATAATGAAAAACGCTGCAATGGTTAAAACATGCGCAATAAACCCAAGCGTTAGGGTGGCAAAGCCGGTTTTATCAGCGTCAAGCCCGCCCAAAATCCACCGCTTTTGTTGTTTGTAAAGGTCGCGCACAGTTTGTTCGGGCTCTGTGTCGTTCAGCGTTTGATACTCAACGGGACAGGCGATGTTCCAGTTGGTTTTTTTTATCGCCTGAAAGAGCGCGAAATCTTCTGTCACGCTGAATGGGACTTTTTCGTAGCCGCCGACATCAAGATACGCGGACTTGCGAAAGCTGAAATTGTTGCCAATGCCGCCGAAAGGAAATCCAATGGCGGCAACTGCCGAACCCGTCGAGAGCAAGTAGCACCAATTGAGCGCCTGAATGCGCTCGAAGGCGCGCGAGGTGTGCGGAAGCGTAACGCCGCACACCAGTCCGGTTTTATCCGTGAAGTATTTGAGCGTGTCTTTTGCCCACGTGGGTTTAACAGTGCAGTCCGCATCGGTCATTAACACAAATTTCCCATTAGACACCAAAACCGCTTGGTGAATGGCGTTGCCTTTGCCCTTGATGTAGCTTTCCTGAACGGGAAGGTATTTGATAAACGTAAAGCGCGCGGCATAATCACGAACAAGCTCTGCCGTGCGGTCGTGCGAGCGATCATCGGCGATGATAATTTCCAAACGGTCGGTCGGATAGTCAAGCCGAACTAACGACTCGAGGCAACGACCGATATTTTTTTCCTCGTTGCGGGCAGCGACCGCAACGGTAATGTGCGGCAGTTCCGACCATATTTTCTGGGGAAACTTGCGTTGCAGTGCAAGCATCATCACAAGCGTCTCGAGGGCGTAAATGCCGATGGTGCCAATCGCAATCATCTGAAATAAACTCTCGAAGGAATCGACGGACTCGAACATACTTGAACACGATTGAAGTCTTCGGGAAAGAGACAGTCGGCAATTTACAGCATGAACGGGAGATTTGCGATTGCTGTTTTTTCGCGGACACGTGCGTAACTTTCACGCAGAGGTGTTTTCAACAAAATGAACGGTCGTATGAAGAAAAAATTTGCCGTCGTCGTCTCCTCACACGGCGAAGTCGATGCGCCAAGCATTTCTGCCTATTACCACAACATAAAGCACATTTTCGCGCATGTCTCTGAAGTGATGCCCATTCCAAAACCGGCGCGCCTACTAATCCCCATGTTGGGAAGCATAATTCAAACGGTCAAAACCAAACGCTTGGGCTACCGCTCGCCAATGAACCGCATCAGCGCAAAGCAAACCAGCCTTATCAGCGATGCTTTGAAAAAATATCCTAACGGTGAAATTCAGCCGCAATTTGATTTGAACGTCTTCAACGCCTACGAAACAACGCCGCCTTATACGGAAGACCTAATTCGCTCGCTCGCGGGCTACGATGGCGTTGTTGTTCTACCGATGAACCCGATTGAATCCGCGTTTTCGTGCGGTGCGCTCTGCCGTTTTGCGCTGCGTTACTTTGGCGACAACGCTTTTCAAAAAATGCGCGTCGTAACGGGACTCTGGAAAGACGAAAAACTCATTGCGCTCTATCGAGACTATGTGTTAGCCCAAGCTGCTGCAAGCGGATTTGTTCAGGGCGGCAAAAACGCCTTGATTGTCGCTTTGCATGGCACGGTAGTTGCCGATAAAAATGGCGTCCCCGTCAAGTTCCATAACGGCTTGGCAGAAAATCAAACGCTGTTTCAGTTGTTTAAATCGGCGTTGAAGAGCGATACTCGAAATCCGTTCAGCCTCATCGAGCCAGCATATTTGAACCACCAAGTCGGCGGAAAATGGACAGAGCCGACGCTGCGCCAAACCATCGAGAGGCTCGAACATGCTGGCACTGAAAGCGTGGCTATGTTTGCTGCGGGCTACTACGCCGACAACAGCGAAACAGAGTTCAGCGCCGCAAATGACCTTCAACAGAGCGCATTCAAACAAAAAAAATATATTCCCTGCATGAACGACTCTCCGGAGTTTGCCGCGTTAATGGCAGAGCGCATTATGCAAACTGCCAAAGGACTCTTAGCACGGCAAGCGCTTGGACAAGCCGCAAAGCACAGCACCAATGTGAATTGAGAATCAAACTGTCAACAAAACAACCTTAAAATCTATGCTAAAGAAAACCGCCGCATTGCTGACGAACATTCCAAAGAACGGAACGCTCAAGCAACTGCCGCAGAGCCTTGTTACCGTCGCCGAAAAAACAAACTATCGCGCGACTTCGCGGTATGACGACGTCAAGACATTTTTGTATGAATTAAAAGCACGCACGTCGGAAATGACGCTGCACACATTCGGGCAAACGGTTGAAGGACGCGACTTGCTGCTCGCCGCGTTTTCGCGCCCGCAGATATACTTGCCTGTGCAAGCCTTGCAATCCGACAAGCCAATTGTGCTGCTGCAAAACAACATTCACGCCGGCGAGGTTTGCCCGAAAGAAGCCTCAATGATGCTTATGCGCGACATCGCGTTCGGAAAATTAAATGCGCTCTTGGACGACCTGATTATTCTCGTGGTGCCGATTTACAACGCCGACGGAAACGACTACATAAGCGAGGCAAATCGGCTGTCTCAAATCGGACCTGATGAAGGCGTCGGAATTCGAACCAATGCAGTCGGTCTCGACCTGAACCGCGACTATATGAAAATTGAGGCAAAGGAAACTGAACACCTCATCAAAGACCTCTACGCAGCATGGCAGCCCGACGTCATTGTTGACGGACACACGACCGATGGCTCGCGGCATGGCTATGATTTAACGTTTGGATTTCCGCAGAATCCGAATGCGAACAAAGCGTTGATTGATTTCACGCGCGACGTGATGCTGCCCGCCGTCGCCGATAAAATCAGGCGTGAACGGCGCATTGAGATGTTCTTCTACGCGGACTTCAAAAATTTTCGAAAGCCCGAAGAGGGTTGGGCGACATATTCTCACCATGCTCGATTCGGCGCAAGCTACGGCGGCTTGCAAAACCGCATCTCGATTCTAATGGAAACGTATTCCTATGTCTCGTTTGAACGGCGCGTCAAAGCTGCCTACCACTTTATGCGCGAAACAATGGAATACACAGCGCGACACGCAGCGAAAATCAAAACGCTGGTGCGCAGCGCTGTCGCCGATACCATCGCCAAAGGCGAAACCTACAACCCGAAAAAAAATCTCATCGGCATTGACATCGAGAAAAAAGCATTTGAAAAACCAGTCTCAGTCATCGGCTACGTTGTAAAAGAAAAACTCGGAAAGCATGGCGAAGTAGAGTATCTGCCAACGAAGACAAAGAAAATTTACCGCGCGCCGTATTTCGGCAAGTTTGTGTTTTCACGCGCCGTGCCACGACCGCTCGCGTATCTATTGCCCAAAGCCGAATGGCGAATCATCAGGAAATTGCAACAGCATGGCATTGCGGTCGAGCGGCTACTGAGCGCGTTTGAAGCCGAGATAGAGTATTTCGACGTGAAAAACATCACCGTGTCGGAACAGTGTTTTCAGGCGCACCGCGAGGTAACGGTAAGCGTTGAGCGCGTGCCGCGTCAATGGCGCTTTCGAGAGGGCGATTATATCGTGCCGATGAACCAACCGCTTGGAAATGTCATTGCTGGCTTACTTGAACCTGACTCCGATGACAGCCTCGCACACTGGAACTATTTTGATAACTACCTAACGGGAAAACTTCGTTTCGATAAAGATTTCATCACTGAATACGAGTATAACTTGGTCGATCTGCCCAAGACGCGCGAAATTTACGAGAGCCTTATTGACAAAAATCCCGCGCTAACCGACGAGCAAAAACAAGCCGAAAAAATGAAGTTCTTTCTGACCGCAGTAGGCTATGAAAATGAATTTATGAATCGTATTCCCGTCTATCGACTGATTGAAAAGAAGCCATACTCGGCAATCGTCGTGCGCGAATAGCTGCGTCTAATACGGATATAATTTGAAGCAGATAGGGGTTGTCATTCTTCATCCCGCAAAGCGGGATGAAGAATCCAAGTATAAAGATGGACTTCTCGCTTCGCTCGGAATGACACCGTGGTAAAATCTACTCCTCTTCTAATTATTTTGGTATAAGGTTGCAGAGCGGGCTCAGAACCAGACGTGTTTTTCCAGATGAGAACCGATAAACTTGTATATTTTCTGCTCAAGGCTGTGCCGCAAGCGTTCTTTACGCTCATTGGCAGAGCTGCAACGGACGCAGAGCGCTATCAGTTCAAATCGGTCGAGATTAAGGAATTATCGTTTCGGCTCGATGGCATTTTTATGCCGCGGTTTATCAACGACGCGCTGTATTTTGTCGAGGCGCAGTTCTACTTGGATAATCAATTTTACCAACGGTTCTTCGCCCAGATTTTTATCTATTTGAAGCAATATGGCAATCTGCCTTGGCGCGCTGTCGTCATTTATCCGAGCCGCAGCGTTGAGTCGCGCAACATCGCAGGATATGAGGAACTCTTGGCGTCGGGATTGGTGCAACGCATATACTTAGACGAACTGCCCGTTATTGAAGACGTGGTCAACTTGGCGGCGCTATTTAAGTTATTGATTGAGCCGCAAAAGACGTCGGTTCAAGCGGCAAAGTTGCTCTTGGAGCGATTTCCAGAACAAGTTGATTTTATTCAGCAGGTGTTGTTTCAAAAATTTTCAAACTTAACGCGAAAGGAGATTTTAAAGATGTTGAGTATTGAAGAAGAATTCGAGGAAGAGTTGAAAAAAACCAGAGCCTATCAAGAAATTTTGCAGGAAGGCAAACTTGAGGGCGTTAAGCAGGGTATCAAAGAGGGCATCAAAGAAGGTATCAAAGAAGGTATCAAAGAAGGTATCAAAGAAGGTATCAAAGAAGGTATCAAAGAGGGCGAACTGAAAGGCAAATTAGAAGCGGTGCCGTTTTTGCGCGAGTTGGGCGTTACAGATGAGAAAATTGCCGAGCGCCTGAATTTGCCGCTTGCGGCAGTGAAAGCCGTACCGCTGAAATGACAAGCAAAACTTGGCTTACGGTTGCTGTTTAGAATGAGACGCGCATGGTCAGCCCAAGTTGGCTCATCGGTGCAGCAGGCAGAAGCGAAACAAGCGGATACAAGGTCTGCTCGACTGCCTCAACGCGCCGGCTCGACAGCACAACTTGCCAAATATCAAACGCGAGCAAAAACGCACCTTGAACGAGAACGCCAAGTCCGCTTCCGAAAAATTCATCGCCGCGATTGAGTCCGTTACGTCCGCCATACATCAAGGCGCTGCCGACAAGCATATAGCCCACATCTAAGCCAACATTGACCAGTAAGACTTTTGAAAAGGTTTGTTCCTCGCCAAGTTCTTTCAAGAGAAACATTGATTCTTTGCCCGCGCTCATCGCGTCCAATGCAGCAAGTTGATTTGCAATGCCGACAAGCGCGACGCCTGCAAGTGCTGCATTCACTGCGCCCCAACCGATGTTTTGATAGCCCGCGTAGCGCAACGGTACAGTGTTATTTTGCAATGCCAATCCAATTCCCGACGCGATGGAAACGCCTGCCCATGCGCCTAAAATCCACATTGCGCTGCGCTGCGCCTCCAACCGCTGTTGAGAAAACGCCTTTGCAGTATGTCCAACGCTGGCTGCGTTGAAGGTAGATTGCGCTGATGCGCCATTGATGTGCAGGACGCATATCAACAGGAGACCAGTGATGAACAAAACGTTTTTCATCTCGATTTGACGTTGATTCGTTAATTTCCAATTTCAACCATCAACATTGACAAGTCAACAACGGGAGCGGGTATGTCATCTAAAAATACAGCAACGCCAACGAAATCCGCCGCTGAGTCGTCGCGCCAAGGCCGGCTTGCAGGAAAAATTTGTCTCATTACGGGCGGTGCGGGTAACATTGGCGAAACAATTACGAACCGATTTCTCGCCGAAGGTGCAACGTGCATCGTTACGGGACGCAATAAAGAAAAATTAGACGCGCTTAAAACTAAACTTTTCGGTGCGGAAAAAAATGGGCGCTCCAAAAATTTTTATGCGCTTGCTTTTGATGCGTCCAATCCTGATGCGGTTCACGAGGCGATGCAGACTGTCAAAAAAGAATTTGGCAGGCTCGATGTGCTTATCAACAATGCTGGCACTGCTGGGCCGAAGCGCCCGCTTGGAGAACTGCCGTTCACCAAAGAAGACCTCGATGCGCTGCGCAGCGAAGGCTTCGCGGACACCGAAACTGTATTTGACGCAGTTGGGAATATCTTGGGAATTACATGGCTGATGACGCGAGCCGCTTATGATGTGATGTCGGTCGGTGGCAGCATCGTCAATGTTTCAACCATCTTCTCGCGCACTGAGTATTTCGGCAGAGCAGCATACAGCGTTCCGAAATCGGCACTCAACGCGCTCACGCAGAAACTCGCCAAAGACTTAGGCTTGTCGCAGAAAGCGATTCGTGTCAATCTGGTCTATCCGGGTCCGATTGACACCGAGCGAATACGAACTGTCTTTGCCGCAATGGACAAGCTCAAAGGACAACGCGACGGCTCGACACAGGAATACTTCTTCGGCAAAATGATTTTGCACCGTGAAACTGAACAAGGGCTTGCCAAAGCGTTCCCGAAAGCTGACGATGTAACCAACGCGATTTTATTTTTGGCGAGCGATGAATCAAAGGCGTTGGCTGGACACAGCCTCGAGGTAACCAACGGCATGCAAGTTGCCGAAGAAAGTCGCACGACGCTCACCAGCCGCCCGCGCCTGCGCATCTCCGATGGCACTGGCAAGCGCACGCTCATCATTGCTGGCGACCAATTCGACGACGCGCTTGCCTTAGCGAAGCGATTGATGGACACGAAATCGAGCGTCATCATCGTCTTTCAACATCCCAGACATTTTGAACGCGCAAAAACCGAGTATCCGAAGTGGGACATTCGACGCTTTGATGCGCTGGTTGCCGACCACCGAAAAACATTTTTCAAAGAGTTGCTTGCCGACGCACCGATTGATAATGTTGTCGTGTTCCCGCGCTGCGAAAAGAATTTTCAAAATGCGACGATGCACGACACATCGGACGAACTGGCGCAAAAGTTTTTGAACGAAGAAATCGTCGGCACGCTTGCTGTAGCCTCGTCGCTCGCGGAATTTTTCAAGCTGCAACAGGAGAAACTGCGCGAAGCGCCGCGCATGGTGTTCGTCTCCTCGCCTGCTTACGGACGCTCGACCTATCATGATGTCTTGCGCGCGGCTAACGAAGAGCTTATCAGAATTTGGCGCGACGAAGCAGATGTGATGAAAGAGCAAGGCAAGTTGAAGTTCGGTATCGTTGCCCATCAACTCATTCGATATTCGCAAAAGGCGGAGAACAATTTCGACCTCACATCGGGATTTATCTTGGAAATACTCAATACGTCGAAAAAACTCGATGAGATTAACTTGTATTTGCCCGAACACTTAGAGCAGCCTGCAAAATCCGGTTTGGTTGATTCGCTCTATGGAATGCACTTGGGAAAAGTGGCGGTGATTACAGGCGGTTCGCAGGGCATCGGCGGCGAAATTGGTCGGATGCTTGCCTCGGCAGGCGCGCGCGTCGTGCTGGCAGCGCGTCGACAATCTGAACTTGAAACGAAGCGCCGTCAAATTCTGGAAGAACTGCAACGCATCGGATACTCAACGCCCGAGGAGCGCGTCGCCGTGCTGCCCGATATTGACGTCAGCGATGAACCCGCGCTGGGCAAACTCATTGAATTTACGATGCAAAAATTCGGGCGCATTGATTACCTCATCAACAACGCGGGCATCTCGGGCGCAGAACAGATGGTCGTCGATATGAGCGTGAAAGATTGGCGACACACCTTGAAGGCGAATCTTATCAGCAATTTTTCGTTGATGCGCAAAGCGTTGCCGATTATGAAGCGACAAGGCTTCGGTTATGTTTTGAACGTCAGTTCGTATTTCGGTGGCGAAAAATACGTCGCCGTGCCGTATCCGAACCGCGCCGACTACGCCGTCAGCAAAGCAGGGCAACGCGCTATGGCGGAATGTTTTGCAAAATTCTTAGGACCTGAACTCGTCATCAACGCGATTGCGCCAGGTCCCGTTGAAGGGATTCGACTTGCGGGCGAGGGCAATCGTCCCGGACTGTTCGAGCGGCGCGGAAAGTTGATTCTCGCCACCAAACGCGTCAACGACCTGTATGCTTCCATCATCAAAGCGCTCGACGAAGGCGCGAACATCGACGACTTACTTGCGGACATACAGCACAACAGCGTAGAGTTTTTGCTCGAAGGCTCAACCGTGCATCAGCGCTTACAGAATCTCGCGCATCATATTCGCAACACGGCGGACAGCCACAGCGCCTCATACACACATTTGATGGATAAGAACATTGCCGAAAAACTTATCGAGCGGCTGCTCAACGGCTGTTACCTTACCGATGCCAAGCGCGGACAAGACTTTCTATCGAGTGTGCCAAATCCTACTGAAGAGTTTTTCAGCCCTGAATTTTTGAAGCGCGAGGCAAAAAAAATCAACGACGGCATTTTATCGATGCTCTATCTGAAGCGAATGCCGACCGAAGAAGATGTGGCGCTGGCGACCGTGCATTACCTTGCCGCAGGTGGCGTATCGGGCGAGACATTTCACCCGTCGGGCGGACTGCGCTTCGACCGCACGGTTACCGAAGGAGAACTTTTCGGCAAACCTAAACAAGAGCGTTTGGCAATGTTCGAAAGGAAAGTTATTTACATCTTTGGCGATTATCTCGTTGAGGAAATGTCACGCCTTGTTCAAAGCTACATCGGCGAATACAAAGTGAAGCACGTCGTGGTGATGACGAAAAGCACCTATACCGCCGAGCAACTTCGAATGCGCTTTAAGGATTGGGCAAAGGACGGACGACTACAAGTCCGCGCTGTTGGCTTGCAATTGGAAGAAGCGATTGACAAAGCTGTGCAGGACTTCGGCAGACCCGAAGCCGTGATTTCAACGCCGTTTGAACCAATACCAATTAAGCCTATCGTCGCGGATAAGTCGGGCAATTGGGACAATGTGTTCAATGAAAAAGATTTCGAGGAATTAATCGAGAACTACCTCACATTTCATTTTCGAATCGCGCGCAAGTGTTCCCTGCTTGGCGAGATGCAAATCGTTTTGGTTACGCCTAAAACATCGCAACAATCGACGGCGGAAGAATTTGCGCTGGCGAACTTCGTCAAAACCACGCTGCATAGCCTAACGGCAACGCTTGGCGTCGAGAACGAGCGTTGCATTCATCACTCGGCGGTCAATCAAGTCGACCTAACACGCCGCGCCAAATCGGAGAAACCACAAACACCCGAAGAGATTGACGAAGAACTCGACCGCTTTGTTATTGCCTGTTTGCTGACGTCAGCACCGTTGCCTGCGCCTGAAGCCTCGCGCTACCGATCGAGAATCTATCGTGGCAACGCCATTACCGTATAACGTGTTCGGCGTTACTCGTCGCTCAATCAGTTACTCTATTTTCAAGACGACGAACCCTGTTGCAGGGATGACAAGTGAGAGTTTATCGTCGCTAAGCATAACCGTTTGGTTAGTCAAGAGGTTTTTCGCTGTCTTTGCTTGATAGAACTTTGGAAAGTCGACCGAAATTGTCTGCGGCGCATTGGATTTATTGAGCGCAATCAGCACGCGCTCGTTGGGGTCGGAGCGCAGATAGGCAAAGCATGTCTCGTTGGCAAAGAGCGTCCGAAAATCTCCGTAGCGCAAGGCGCTTGACGTGCGCCGTAACTTGATGAGTTGCACGACGCCTGTTAGCATTGTTTGCTCTTGGGGCGAAAGGTCTTTTCCGAAGCGCATCGGTCGTCGATTGTCAGGGTCGACCAAACCTGTCATTCCAAATTCGTCGCCGTAGTAAAGTGTCGGCACGCCCGGAATGGTGAGCAAATACGCCAAGTAGAGCCTTGCCTTCGCGTAGCTATTCTCGTTATCAACTGTCGGCGGGTTCGTCCAAGCAAGCTCCGTCGCATTTTTTTCATCGAGACCTATATCGCCGTCAGCAAAGGCGATGTAACGAACTTGGTCGTGGCTGTCCATGATGTTCCCCATCAAGTTGCTCATGCCGTAAGTATCGAATGTTTTTTGTAGCTCCGCGCTCAACTCCAAAAAATGAGCATTAGAAAGAAAGACGCGCCGAGCCGTGTAGAATAAATTGAAGTTGAATTGAGCATTAAGCTGACCATTGTTCACGTATGACTTCACAAGGTCGTAGCTGCCGAAGGTCTCACCAATTTGATAGATTGGTTTTTTTTGGGGATAGGCGATAGTGCGTTTCAACTTGCGCGTGAGCGTTTGCCAAAAAAGGTTCGGCACATGTTTTACGGCGTCGTGTCGAAAGCCGTCCGCGTCGGTTTGTTTCAGCCACCACAGCGCGTTTTGCGTCATGGTATCGAGCGCATCGGCATTCGTGTAATCAAACGTCGGCAAATACGGCTCGAACCAGGTCGTTAGGCGGTAATCGTCCCAAAGCCGAAGGTTCTTGCGACCATCGGGCAAGTTGTATGTGCCAAACCAATTGGGATGCGCTTTGAAAAATGGGTGTTCTTCATGCACATGATGGGCGACGAAGTCAAGAATGACTTTGATATTGCGCAAATGTGCCTTTGCCACAAGCTGTTTGAGCAAGGGCATATCGCCGAACCGTGCGTCGACCTTCTCTGGGTCAACCGACCAATAGCCGTGATAGCCTGTATAGTAGCGGTGCGGCGGCGGATACTCTCGATACGCTTTGTCGGGATTTTGATTGACAGGCGAGAGCCATAACACATTCACGCCGAGCGAATCGAAATACCCCTCTTCAATTTTTTTGATAACGCCTGCCAAGTCGCCGCCGTAATAGTTCGCTGGTTTCATGAGCGAGTCTTGAACGACGGGCTTATCGTTGGTCGTATCGCCGTTGTGGAAGCGGTCAATCATCAGCGAATACATCACCGCGTCGTGCCAATTAAACACAGGTGGCGTGATGACGCCCGTCGGTGTGGCGCCGACGGGTCGCTGTGCGTTCTGACTTTGCACGCTGCCAAGCGGTCTGCCGCCTGAAAGATGCACCGTTTGCATCGGCGTCGTTAAGCCGTCCTGCGTAACCGCGATGCGCATTGTTTTTTCGCCGACAAGGTTATCGGCTTTCAAGCGCACGACAACTCGATTGTCAATCAGTTTGAGCTGCTGGTCGGGAATGGATTGGTTGTCTAAAAGCGCTACAACATTAGACGACGTAAGACGTTTCGTTTGCTTATCGCGTTCATAGACGAACTCTATTTCGGTTTCGCCCGGACGGAATTTGCATCCATCGATATGCAGAAAAACTGTCTCGCGGAGGCGCGGCTGAACAACCAAGACGGAATTGAAATCGCCGAAGCCATTAGGCACTTTGTCAGGGTTACTTGGGTCAATCATTTCTTTGCCATCAACAACGAATTTGTATTCGTAGCGTCCTACATCAAGCGGCACGGAAATTTCATATCGTCCGTCGTTCGTTGGTGTCATTGGGGACGACGAGCGGTTCCAATTGTTAAAACTTCCCATCACGGATACCGTTTTCGCTGCGCCATTAGGCTTGACCGAAAATGTCTGAAGTGCGACGCGCCGTGTTTGGACGGGAATTTTGTAGACCGCCGAGCCGTGTCGGAACGACAGCAGTGTCAGCCCCTCGTAATCTGGTCGAGCAAGAAGCACGACAACTCGGCTGGTGGAATCGTATTGAATGTTGATGTATGGATTCGGCTCGAACTCGGCAGCGTAAGTTTCGGCATAAAATAAATCAGAGAGCAAGAGCGAATCGGGCTTTCCTGCAACGAGCGTTTGAAGTGGAATTATGTCGCGCAGATACGGAACTTGCGCGGGCGGCGCTACGCAGGCAGCAACAAAGAGCAACGGGAGAGCGAATAGGATAAAACGAAACGACATTTGAGCAGAGATAACTTTGGCGAACAAAGGTTCAAAAGATTATCGTAAGTTCATATATCGAGAACACAAAACCAAGACGAAGCCTATGCGGCGAACCTGCCGAGTGATACTTGTTTGCGCTGCGATGTTTCTGTCAGTGCGACTGCTTGCGCAGGAAGCGCCCAAGCGTGTTCTGGGGTTGCCGTCTGCCGATGTGGAAATTGCTCCATCGAAAAAAATAACCGCGTCTGATGTGTTATCCGAGCCGCCAGTTCTCATTCGTCGCAAGCCGTTTTATCCGCCGCCGCGCGATTATTGGCTCGCCGAAGCGCCGAAGTCGCTGCCGCCTCAAAAAGTCTCGGAGGAATCGATTGTTGCGGTCGTCAAATACATCAAAGCGAAGGTGATGGAGTCTGCGCCTTACGGATACGTCGGTTCGAGTCCCGCTTCGCAAGTGCCGACGCTTATGCCAACCTTACAAATTCCGTTTGGTGCAATCGCCGATGCAGCGACATCAATTGCAAACGTGTTCAGAGCAAATGAAGACCAGCCGACCGAACAATCTCGTGCGCCAAAGTTTCCGCCGCCGCGCACGTTGCCGAAAACTGCCGAAGATCACTATGCTTGGGCGCGGTTCTACATTTCAGAAATTCGCATCAAGGGCGCAATGCACGATTTAGACAAAGCCATTGAACTCAAACCCACATTTGCCGAAGCGTATCTCTTGCGCGGCGAACTCTATATGCTCTCGGAACGGCACGACCTTGCAGTCGCAGATTTCAATGCGGCAATTCAATTAAAACCAAACGATATTGCTTATGTGCATCGTGGCGTCTCGAACAAACAACTTCAACGACGCGCCGCCGCCGAAGCTGACTTCTTGAAAGCGTTAGAACTCAATCCGAAAAACACGCTCGCTAAGTCGGAACTGCAATCGCTCCGTAGCAATTCAAAGACGCAGACCAATTAGATTAAAGCGCACGGGTGAAAATCTCCAACAATGCTCGTCCCTCGTATTGGTCGGTCTCGGGCAAACCAAGCAAGCGATGCAGCGTTGGCGCAGTGTCAATCGTAAAGGCGGCAGACGCATATCGACCTTGTCGGACACCCTTACCGCAGAAGAGAATCGGGACGTGTGTGTCGTAGTCGTAAGCCGTGCCGTGTGTCGTGCCAGTTTGCGCATAGGCAAAGAAGGAATAGGGCGATAAGATGAGTTTAACATCGCCGCTGCGCGACGGGTGAAAACATCGTTTCACCATTCGGCTCAATGGATGGAGTGGCTCTTGCAGAAGTTCCGAGCGTGTGATGTAGCCGACGACGCCGCGCAGCAGTTTCGCTGATTCGCCAACGAAGCGTTCCACATCGCGTTGAGTGGCGCCCGCCTTTTGCACCGCCGCCGCGTCTAAGAGAATCTCATCGTTCTCAATGTTCGAGACCACATCGGGATATTTTTTATGAACGAGCGATTTAAGCGTATCCAAAAATTCCTTTTTGAAGAGCCTTACGCCGCCATGTAATTCGGGCAAGGGCGAGACTCCGTGATCGGCAGAGAGAATGAAAATGCAGTTATCGAAGCCGACCTTTTTGTCAATCGTTTGGAAAAACGCATCAAGCTGTCGGTCGAGCCTAATGAGAATGTCCATTTGCTCTTGGCTTTCTGGACCGAAGGCGTGTCCGCAGTAGTCAGGCGAAGAGAACGAGACGGTCAGAATGTCTGTAACGCCGCGCTTGCCCAATGATTCAGCGTCAATGGCCGCTGCGGCGAAAGCGATGGTGAGGTCGTTGCCGAAGGGCGTCGGCGCAATCACATCGTATTTGCGTGAGCGTTTCAAGCGCGGGTCGGCAAGTTTTGAAATGTCGACGAGCGTGTGTGGAAAAACGGGCCGTTGTTCGCCGAGCAGCGTGCTTTCGCCCTGCACATCGTCGAGCATGGGATAAGCCGTATCGGGCAAGAGGCGCGTCCATGATTTGCCGATGTAGCTTTCGGGCAACTTTCTTGCGTTGAAGTCTTGCACCCACGTGGGCAACTTGCCATCTTTGAAATAGTAAGTGCTGGAAATCCAATTGCCGCTTGCCACATCGAACCAGAACGCTCCATCGGCGCGTTTCCCAGCAGGCAGCACCGCGCCTCTATCTTTAATCGCAATGCCGATGACTTTGCTTTTGGGAGAGAAAGATTTTAATCGGTCGCAGACAGTCTCGACAAAACAATTTTTCGGCGACATTTGTCCTGCCACACCGCGCGCCTCAATGCCAACCGCTTGCACCGTTGTGTCTTCGACGCAGTAGGTAGTCCGGTTGGTCGAGCGGTCAATCCATTCATTGCCGACAATGCCGCTTCGCTCAGGTGCAACGCCAGTGAGAAACGTTGCGTGTCCAGGCGCAGTATATGTGTTGATGTAAGGATAGTGCGCGTTGGTCATCAGGGCGCCGTTTTGGAGCAAGCGTTGAAAGCCACCCGATGTTTTCGTGGCAGGCACATAGTGTTCCGCGAATTTATCGAGGTAATCAAACCGAAATTGGTCGATAATGATAGCAATCACAAGTTTCGGCGCGGCAGATTGCGCAGCGATGGGTTTCGGCGACGATTTTTTTTGCGCTGCGGCAATGGACGCCCATGTGAGCAGCAGAAAAAAGACAACGCGGTTCATTGATGTTTGAATAGATGTTGCGGAATTAAAAATATACGGCACAGCAAATATACGGCACAGCGTCGAGAGTTGTGTTGCCTGTGCGTTAAACTTTTGAACCGTCATCGGCACTTGTCGTCAGGTGCTCTTGACGGAAGGAGGCGTTCGGCAGCAGCGCGGGCAGCTCGATGAAGAACGTCGTGCCTGTGTTCTTACCGCCGCTCTCTGCCCAGACACTGCCGCCGTGCAGCTCTACAAGTTGTTTGGCGATCGAGAGTCCCAGCCCTGTGGAAGTTTCGCCACCAGTTGGCTTGGCGGAGAGCTTTTGAAATTTTCCAAAAAGCTTGTCCATATCGTTCTCTGTGATGCCCTGTCCTTCGTCTTTAAAAGTAATTCGCACCGCGCTGGGCTGCCGGCTGTCGGTGGCGCGGCGCATTCGGCTTTCCGTCACAAGAATTTTTTTAACAGTAACCCAAACGGTTGAATTTACGGGCGAAAACTTCAGCGCGTTGCTGAGAAGATTCTCAAACACGTCGCGCAAGCGCGCTGGGTCGCCATACACAGTGGTTTCAGCGTCGCCCGCAAATATGATTTTCTGCAACTTTTGCTCGGCGCGAAGACGATTGTCATTGACCGTCGCCTCCAGTAACAGCGTAACATCGACCGCTTCGTTGTTTAGGGCAATCTGTCCTGTTTCAACAGCGGCACTCTGCAATAAATCGTTGATAAGTTTGAGCATCCGATTAGCCGCGCGTTGAATGTGTAAGGTGGGCTCCGCTGTAGAAGATTTATCTTGTGATATTTCTTGGATGAGCAAAGAGAAGCCGAGAATCGTCTGGAGTGGATTTTTAAGGTCATGTGCGACGATGCCGAGCAGCTCTGTTTTGAAACGATTTGCAACTTCAGCGCGCTGGCGTTCTGCTTCTGCTCGGTCCAGCGTGTCAGCCAGATGACGATTGGCGTCAGCAAGTTCTCTATTCCGCTGCAAAACTTCTTCGGTGCTGCGGCGCACGATAATTTCAAGTGCATGATTTTGCGCCTCAATCCGCTTGATGCGAATTTGGTAGAACGCTGCGAACCCAAAAACCAAGACGGCGACGGCGAACACTCGAAACCACCAACGTTCCCACAGCATCGGCTCAATCGTGAGGTGCGCAGCGCGTTTCTCCGCGCTCCATGTTCCGTCGCTGTTTGCCGCCCTAATATAGAGCGTGTAAGCTCCCGCGTCGAGGTTGGTATAAACAGCTTCGCGCTTTGTGCCGAGGTCGCGCCATGTCTTGTCGTAGCCTTCCAAAA
>Ga0272446_1002626_pt1 | contig 24106 bp, 22 predicted proteins | sample YNPCB0061_FD_194587 | JGI IMG/M metagenome (GOLD analysis project Ga0272446, IMG submission 194587) | Hot spring microbial mat communities from Yellowstone National Park, WY, United States - YNP-CB-006-1 | ecosystem: Environmental > Aquatic > Thermal springs > Hot (42-90C) > Sediment | place...
GATCCTCCTGACGGGGCGTAGGGGCGGAGACAGCCTCGGCCACGTCCTCCGGCATGTCCTCATCCACGAGATCGGACGCCACGTCGGCTTCTCCGACACCGACATGGAGACCGTCGAGGCCGCCGCCGCCGGCGAAGAACCAGGCCAGGCCCGACACCTTTAGGGAAGAACCGAAAAAAGAACAGACCGCCCCTTGCGGAACACGATATAAAAAATACATATATCCTGGCGTCCAAGCGACGTCGCCGCGAGGCTAAAAGCCTCCCGACCGGAGAAAACCCATGCCTTCCCACCATCCCAAGATCGCCACGGCCGCCAGGCTCCAGACCCTATGCAAAGAGTACTCTGAGCTGTTTCAGGGAGCAATCTTTATCGGAGGCATCGCCGTCCATCAGCACCTGCTAGCCGCAGGATCCGGGCAGGACCGCCCGCAGAACGAGTTCACCCACGACGCCGATTTTCTCATCTCGAGGGCGGACTTCGGAGATCTGAGGGACATCGAAGAGGTCTCGATGACCGCAAGGCTTTCCAAGCATCAGTTCTCGAAGGACGGCTTCGAGTTCGATGTCTACGTCGAGAACGCCAATGCCCTCGTCATCCCCTACGGGAATGCGGCAGCGTTCTCCGAAGTCAAGAACGGAATTCGAGTCGCCGCCCTGGAGCATCTCCTCCTGCTAAAGGCAGAGGCAGCAAACGACCGCAAGAGCTCCTCCAAGGGAGGAAAGGATCTCCGCGATCTGGTCCGGATCGTCTATGCCGCCCGACAGGCCCCCCTGCGCAACGGTCTCCTCGAGCCATACTTGACGCAGGACCATGCGAAAACGATCACAGAGGTTCCCCGCCAGACCTTCCTGGAACTGACGGGCAACAACGCACAGGCCGCAAGCCGGCTGCAGGCTTCGTATGAACGGGAGATCGCTCTGCCATGCATCCTTTCTTCCCCTCTCCCAGATGGTGTGCGGCGCCGCCTCGAGACGCACGCCCCTACGCGCTGAGCAGAGAACCGGCCAGCACGGGCGGCCCGCCCTTCGAGGTCATGGCCTATCATGGCGGAGGCGGCAGGCACCTGCGCGTTCCTGCAATGAACGACGCTCCCGAGATCAGGATCATCGATCTCGATGGCCTGCCCCTTCCCCACGGGGCGGAAGAGGCAATGGCATACGCCTTCCACGACGTCGGCTGGCGGCACACGCTTGCGGCCGAAAACAGAGCCCGGAAGCGTCAAGCGGTCATCGACACCGCATGCCAGGCGGTCCGCGACGCGAGACGCGCGGAAATCCTCAGCCGCCGCAAGGCAATGCAGGACCAGAACGCCCGCTGACCAGGCTCCTAGGGCGCATCATCCTCAAAGGCGGGAGTCCTCGCCGGGATCAGCCCGCTCCGCCGCCGCGATCGCCGCGAGCAGCGGGACCTCTCGGGGCAACGGCGGCAGCCCCGGCAACGCCTCGCGCGGCGCCCGGGGGCGGCCGCGCGCGGTCAGGACGTCGTGGAGATCCGGCTCGTAGGCCCGCAGCAAGGCCCAGGCCAGGCGGCGGGGATCCTGCCCGCACGCCTCCGCCCAGCGCGCCACCATCGCCCAGGAGAGGCGCACCACTCCCGTCTCCACCTGGCTCGCCCAGCTCGGCCACGCCTGGCCGCAGGCCCGCGCGATGGCGGCCTGCGAGAGCCCCGCCGCCCGCCGCGCCTTGCCCAGCAGCCGGCCACCCGCCGCGAAGGGGCGGCGGGAGGGGGGCGACGCGGCGGTTGCGGACGCGGCCATGGGGAGCAAGATTAGGCCCCGCCCCCCGCGTCAGGAACCCGCAATGCGCCCCGGCGACCGCCTCCACGGCTGGGAGATCCTCCTCCGCCCCGCCCCCGACGCCCCCCTGCCCCTCGTCGCCGCCGGCCGCCTCGAGGCCACCGACGCGATCCGGCCCTTCCTCCCTCGCGACCTCGGCCGCGACGAGGCGACCCTCGTGCCTCTGCACGTCGGACAAGACGCTTGGCTCCTCGCCGAGGGACGCTACAGCGAGGGGATCGCCGGCATGCGCGCCCTCGCCGCCCGCCCGGAGGGCAGCGTGCGCCCGGGCGACCCGCGCTTCTACCGCCGCGCCGGGATCGCGCTCGCTATCCGCGCCGCCGACGGCCTCCTCTTCGCCCGCCGCGCCAAGACGCTGCACACCAACCCCGGCCTCTGGTGCGTCGCCGCCGGCGAGGGGATGACCGCGGAGGACCTCGGGCACGACGTCCGCCGCGCCGCCCGCCGCGCCGCCCTCGAGGAATGGGACCTCGACCTCCCCGAGGCCGCCTTCCGCCTCCTCGCCCTCGCGCGCCACCACCGCTTCGCCGACTGCGCCGCCTTCCTCCTCGCCGAGACCCCAGAGGACGCCGCCACCCTCGAGGCCCGGGGCGCCGCCGCCCACGACGCCTGGGAGCGCGAGGCGATCCTGCGGACGCCCCCCGGCCGCGCCCGCGAGGCCCTGGAGGCGGCGGCCGCCGCCGACGGCGCCCCGCCCACTCCCGCCGGACGCCTCATGGCCGATCTCCTCGACGCCGGCCCGGACGCCTGCGGAAGAGCCGACGGTTGAGAGCGTGGCCCCGCGACGCTAGGATCCGCCCCATCTGCTGCATCCCACCCAGGACCGAGACGCCTCCCCATGCCCCCCCGCGCCCCCCTCCTGGCCGCCGCCCTCCTCGCCGTCGCGGCCCTGCCCGCGGACGTCCGCGAGGCCCGCAGCCGCACCCCCCAGACCGCCGCCCAGGCCGGGCAGACGCTCAACGCCGCCGAAGGCCACGGCCACCGCCAGAGCGGCCCCGAGGCCTGCCGCCACGCCGCCATCGCCGCCCTGCGCGCCTGGGGCAACCCCATCGAGAGCCTCGGCATGGCGATGATCGAGGGCGGCCAGGACGCCTGGTTCGTTCGCATCGACGACCTCACGCGCCCCGAGCCCTGGCGCGCGGCCGTCTCGCTGGGCGTCTGCACCGCCCGCCAGGAGGACGGCTTCTGGCGCGTCGAGGCCTTCTCGCTGCGCCCCGCCAACGATCCGGCCGCGGACTGCGCCGCCTCCATGACCCAAGCGGGGCGCGCCCTGCAGGCCGCGGAGGTGCGCATCGACGGCGCCCTCCAGGGCCAAGGCGGCGTGCCCGCCGAGATCGCCGCCACCCTCCTCGACGCCCGCGGCCGCACGGTCGCCGCCGGCATCTGCCCCCTCGTCCGGACCCCGGAGGGTGCCTTCATGATCGCCCCTGGACGCATCGAGATCGAGCGCCGCTGACCCCCTCCCCCGCCCGAGGCGGGAGACCTCAGACCGGCCGGAGGTGGCGCCCCCGCAGCGCCGCCAGGCGCGCCCTCAGCGCCTTGGTCTCCTGACGCAAACGTTCCTCCCGCGGATCCCCGAGCCGCCCCAGCAGATCCGCCCAAATCTCCACGAGCTCCAGGCGGCGCTCCAGGTCCACGGGGCCAGGCGGGGAGGGCTCCGCCCGCGCCAGCGCCGCGAGCGCCGCCTCGCAGGCGTCCGCCGCCTCGAGCGGGCGGCCCAAGGCCGCCAGGACCTCCGCGCGCGTCCGATGAAGACGGGCCCGCGGACACTCCCCCTCCTCTCGCGGCGTCCGCGCAGAGACCGCGTCCGCCTCCGCGAGATATCGCTCCGCCGCCGCCGCGTCCCCCGCACGCCCCGCGATCCGCGCCCCCTGGAGGAGCCAGCGCAGGTCCTCCGGCTCGGGGCCGCGAAGCCGATGCCAACGCGCCGCCTCCCGCGCGTCCGGCCGTCCGAGCAGCCCCTCGACCAGCAGCAGCAGCGCCTCCGATCGGCGCGCCGCGTCCGGCCCCGCGCACAGCAGGGCCTCGCGGGCCGCCGCCGCCGCCCCGTCCGCGTCCCCCTGGAGGCGCAGCACCTCCGCCAGCGCCAGGCGCAGCGCGAAGGCCTCCGCCCCTCCCTCGGCCGCGACGTCGTGGAGCCGGATGAGGAGCCGCAGCCGCGCAGGCGCCCCGTCCTCCCGGCCGCCCCGCAGCAGGCGCTCCACGGAGGCGATGACCTCCGCACGCTCCGCCTCCCCCTCCGCTGCCGCCAGCGCCTCGGAGAGCGGCTCCCAGGAGGCCTCGATCGCGGCGGACGCCGCCTCGCCCTCCTCCGCCATCGCCAGGCGCAGCAGCCGCGAGGCCCGCTCGATCGCCCCCCGCCGCCGGATCCGCCGCTCGAACGCCGTCACCGCCCAGCCCCCTCCCGCCATAGCCGCTGGAACAGCGCGTCCTCAAGGCGCTCTGCGCGGCGGCTCCAGGAGGCGTCGTTGGGCGCCCGCGGCGCCGCCGCCGGCTGGGCCAGCGCCTCGCGCCATAGCGCCGCCTCCCGGCGGGAGGCCAGGCGCGCGCTCAGCCGCGCCTCCGCGTCGAGAAAGCCCAGCCGCCCCGACGCCCGCAGCCGCTTCCCCGCCGCCACCGCCGCCCGCAGGCCCGCCGCCTGCACGAGCGCGCAAGGACGCATCGCATGCCGGGCGTCCGTCGCACAGACCGCGTAGAGCGCCATCAGCCGCCTCCCAGGAACCCGGCCTTGCGGAAAGGAGCCAGATCGGCCCCCGGCGGGGCCATCCACCGCCGCCCCTCCGCGTCCCAGCGCGCCCCCAGCGCCTTCGCCTTGTCCTTGTCCGCGAAGGACACCGCCAGCGGCGTGCCTCCGGGGAGAGGACCCGGGACGCGCGACGGAGACGACGGCGCCCGCCCCGAGGCCGCACCCGACGCCGGTCGCGCTCCACCGCCCGCCGTGGCACGCGCGGGCGCCCTGCCGCCCGACGCCGGGCCCGGGGCGCTCCCGGAGGCCCCCGGCGCGCGCGCCGGCCCGGCGCCGGCACGCGCCGGCACCGTCGCGACCCCCGGCACCGTCCCTCCGGCCGCGGCCTTCACCGAGGCCACGTCGCGCCGGATCCGATCGACGGTGGCGGCGACGAACTGCTCCATCCTCCCCCGGCTCACGCCCGGGTCGCCGGCGGAGGCGATGTCCTCGAGGACGTCCTCCCATGCCGCCGTCAGGGCCGGATCGCAGTAGCCCCGGACCACCTTCTCGAGGACGTCGACCAGGGCCATCGCGACGTCGGTCGGCACGATCTGGCGCCTGCGGATCTCCACATAGCCCCGCCCCTTCAGCGTCTCGATGATGCTCGCCCGCGTCGCGGGCGTCCCGATCCCCGAGGTCTGGCGCAGGCGCTTGCGCGCCGCCTCGTCCTCGACGTAGGAGGCGACGTTCTTCATCGCCTTCAGCAGGCTCTTCTCCGTGAAGCGCGGCGGCGGCCTGGTCGTCTTCTTCTCGCAGGCCGCCGAGAGCACACGCCCCGGCGCCCCGTCGCGCACGGGCGGCAGGGGATCGCGGCTCTCCTCCTCCTCCGCCTCGCCCCCCTTGGCCGGATCCCGGTCCTCCTTCGGATCCGCCTCCGGCACTCCCTGGAAGGCCTCCTTCCAGCCCGGGAAGACCGGCACGCTGCCGCGGGCGCGCAGCGCCGTGCCGCGGGCGTCGAGATCGATCCCCGTCGCGCGGAAGCGGTGGTCCGGCAGGTGGGCTGCCAGGAACTGGCGCGCGACGAGATCCCACAGCTGCCGCTCGTCGGGGTCGAGCGCGGCGAAGTCGGGGCGCTTCAGCGTCGGCACGATCGCGTGGTGCGCCGTCACCTTCCTGTCGTCATACACCGACGCGCGCACCAGGGGCTGCGCCAGGCGGGATGCGAGGGGCGCGAGCGCGGGGGCGGACAGGACGGTGCGGATCAGATCCGCCAGATGCCCCTTGTGCTCCTCCGGCAGCGCCTGGCAGTCGGTGCGCGGATAGGTGAGGATCTGCCTCTCCTCGTAGAGGCGCTGGGCCACCTTCAGCGTCTTGTCGGCCGACCAGCCGAAGCGCCCGTTGGCCTCCTGCTGCAAGCCGTTCAGGTCGAACAGCGGCGGCGGGGCCAGCGACTTCTCCTCCTGGGCCACCCGCAGCGGCCCAGACGCCCCCGCGAGCGAGCGGGCCAGGGCCTCGGCCGCCGCGGCGTCGCGGATCCGCCGATCCGGCGGCGGCGCGTGGCGCATGCGGAACCGGTGGCCCTCGCTCTCGACCTCGGCCACGATCTCGAAGTAGTCCTCGGGGCGGAAGTCCCGGATCCGGCGCTCCAGGCGGACGATGAGCGCCAGCGTCGGCGTCTGCACCCTGCCCACCGACAGCGGCTTGCCCGGCCCCTGGCGGAAGCGCAGGGTCGCCGCGCGCGACATGTTCATCCCCACCAGCCAGTCGGCCTTCGCGCGCGCCAGCGCCGCGTGGTAGAGCGGGACCGTCTCGGCCCCGGGGCGCAGCTGGGCCAGCGCCTTGCGCACCGCCGGCAGCGTCAGGTCCGACAGCCAGAGCCGCGAGACGGGGCCGCGCCAGCCGAGCCTGTCGAGGATCTCGCGCCCGATCATCTCCCCCTCGCGGTCGGCGTCGGTGGCCACCACCACCTCGTCCGCCCCCTTGATGGTCCGCCCGATCGCCTTCAGCTGGTCCGCGGCCTTCCGGTCTCGGGGCTCGAACCGGAAGACGTCGGGCACGATGGGCAGGGTGGCCAGGTCCCACGCCTTGAGGGCAGGGTCGTAGGCGTCGGGAGGGACGGTCTCGAGCAGGTGGCCGAAGGCCCAGCAGACCGCCCAGCCCTGGCCCTCGAACGCACCGTCGCCGCGCCGGCCGCCGCCGAGAGCCTCGGCGACGATGCGGGCCTGGTCGGGCTTCTCGCAGACATACACGCGGCGGGGCATCGCGGGACAGGGGCCTCCTCGGGGCGCAAGAACGCGTCCCCGGGGCCGAAGACTATGCCGACGCGCCGCCGCGTCCACCCCGAGCCCCCCCCGCCGTCCTGCGGCTCCGGGATCCGCGCCGCCTTGTCGGCCCCGGAGCGGCGCGCTAGATCCTTGGCTGCGTCCCCCAAGCCATTCCCCGGAGATCCCAAGATGCGCACCACCTCCCAGCTCACCGCCGCCCTGGCGCTGGCCATCCTGATGACCTTCGCGGCCGTCCCCGAGGCCCTCGCCGGATTCGGCGGCGGCTTCGGCGGCGGCGGCGGCGGCGCCCTCTTCGGGCGCGCGGGCGGCATCATCAACGAGGCCTACCGCTTCGGCGTGAACATCATCTACGTCGTCGGCGGCATCGGCCTGCTCGTGATGGCCGTCTTCGCCTTCGTCGGCCGCTTCAAGTGGGGCCACTTCTTCGCCCTCGCCGGCGGCCTGTTCCTCGTCGCCGCCACCGACCTGCTGATCCAGTACCTGACCGGCGGCAGCGTCGCCGGCACCGGCGCGACGGGCTTCGGCGCCGGCCTGCGCTGAGTCCGGACGGGAGGACGTAGGCGATGGCGGTGCTCCGCATCCCGGTGCTCAGCGCCGTCGCCTACACCCCGACGATGCTCTTCGTGCCCATCGAGATGGCCGGCGTCAACATCGCCGTCCATGTCTGCTTCATGCTCCTCTCCCTCGGCCTCCTCGGCGTCTCCCCCGTCATCTTCCTCCCCACCCTGGTGGCCGGGCACTTCATGATGATGGTCCTGCACAGCCGGGACCCCCACCTCGTCGCCCTCGGCCGCGCCCGCGCCTCCTGGCCGCAGTCCTCGAAGAACCTCGCCGGCGTCGCCGGCGGCGTCAAATTCGTGCCCTAGGCTCCCTTCCCATCCCCCCCAGAGACCTCCGGAGAAGGCCGTGGCCCCCGACATCGTCTTCGCCAGCGACGTGGCGCTCCGCACCCTTCTCGCCTCCGCGGCCACCTTCGGCGCGGCGGTCGGCGGCGCCTTCCTGCTGGCGCCAAGGATCAGCGAAAGGATCCTTCCCAAGCCGCGCGAGACGCGCCTGGCCGACTTCCTGCCCTTCGACAGCCTCGAGCCGGACGGCAAGACCGTGCTCTTCCGCAACGGCTCCTGCGCGCAGTTCCTGGCCGTGACGGGCATCGACCAGACCTTCCTGCCCCGCGACGAGGCGCTCAGGCTCGCCGAGATCCGCAAGCAGCTTTACGACAGCCTCGCCGGACAGGGGGTGCAGCTGCGCATCTGGACGGTGCGCGACCCGGTCGTGCTCGACACCCGAGCGGCCTATCCCAACCCCGTCGCCGCCGAGATCGCGCGGCGCTGGAACGACCAGTTCCGCCGCTCCTTCACGACCCAGACCGTCATCTGCGTCTCGCGCCGCGGCTCCAGCGTCCAGGACCGCCAGAAGCTCGACGAGGCGGTGCAGATCGTCGAATCCATCCTCGCCCCCTACCGTCCAAAGGTCCTGACCCAGAACCCCGACGCCAGCCCCTCGCGCGATCTCACGGTCGGCTCCTTCCTGGGGCGCCTCGTCTCCCCCGTCTCCCGGCCGGCGCCCCGGTTCTTCGGGCCCGGGCTGTCGGAGGTGCTGACGGCGGACGAGGTCCATTTCCTCCCCTCCGGCCGGATCCGCTTCCGCCACGGCGAGCGCTCCCGGATCGCGTCCTGCATCGGCTTCAAGCGCTTCGGCGACGACGTCACGGCCGCCATCTCCAACGAGCTGGCGACGCTCCCCTGCGAGGCCATTGTCTTCCAGTCGATCTGGCCGCAGGGCAAGACGGAGACCCTGCTGAAGCTCAAGCAGCAGCAGAAGATGGTCTCCGCCTCCTCGTTCTCTGCCGATGTCTACAACCAGTTCCAGGCCGCCATCGAGATGGTCGAGGGGCTGGACGAGAGCCGCTCGGCGCTGTGCAGCTTCTTCGAGTGCGTCTTCCTCTTCGCCGACGACGAGGGCGAGCTCGAGGCGGCGGAGAAGGCCTGCCGGCAGATCCTGAACTCCCACGGCGTGACCCCGGCCATCGAGAAGGGCGCCACGATCTCGTCGTGGTTCCACATGTTCCCCACCCACGACGTCGTCCCCCGCCCCTACCGCCTCATGAGCGGGGCGGTCGCGCTGATGAGCACCTTCGAGCGCCCGCCGGTCGGCAACGACCGCTCCGACTGGGGGCAGGGGCCGATCGCGCTCTTCAACACGGGCGCCAACACCGTCTACTCCTTCCAGTTCCACGCCGTCCCCGACCAGGGCGCCGTCGGCCACGGCCTGTGCATCGCCCCCACGGGCGGCGGCAAGACGGTGCTGATGGAGTTCCTCTCCTGCATGGCGAGCCGGCACCGGCACCTGCGGCACTTCTTCTTCGACCGCTACAAGGGCACCTACGCCTACACGACGGCGATGGGGGGGAAGTACCTCGGCTTCAACGCCGATCCCCTCACGCTGTCGGTACGGGGCGGCATGAACCCCTTCCAGTGCGACGAGACGGAGGAAAACGTCGAGTTCCTCAAGATCTGGCTCCAGGCCATCTCGGGGCAGAGCGACTTCGAGGCCATCGAGCAGATCGGCCAGGCCATCGAGATCGCCTTCGCCTCGCTGCCGCGCGACCAGCGCAGCCTGGCCGGCATCTACGAGGGCGCCTTCACCCCCGGATCGGCGCTGCGGCGGGAGCTGCACAAGTGGGTGGATCCGTCGCAGTACGGGAGCATGTTCAACGCGGAGCAGGACTGCATCGACCTCGATGGCAACTGGCTGACCACCTTCGACATGACGGTGCTGCTGAACGACCCGCTCCTCGGCGCGGCCTCCATCGCCTACGTGATGCACCGGATCCGCCAGGCGATGGCGCGCAACCGAAGCCCCGGCTTCATCTTCATCGACGAGACCGAGCCGCTCCTGCGCAACGAGGCCTTCAAGCGGGTCTATCTCGTCATGCTCCAGGAGTTCCGCAAGCTCGGCGGCGTCGTCATCTCCGTCTTCCAGCGCCCCGAGGCGCTCCGGGCGTCGGGGATCTCGGAGCTCGTGCGCCAGCAGTGCTCGACCTACTACCTCTTCCCCAACCCCGGCGCCTCGGCCAGGGACTACGAGGAGTTCGACCTGACGGAGCGCGAGCAGGACTTCCTCCTCGGCCACGGCCAGCTGGCGCGGCGCACCAGCCGCGCGATCCTCGTCAAGCGCCCCGCCACGCGCGAGAGCGTCATCCTCGACGTCGACCTCTCCCGCCTCGGCCCGATGTTCCGCACCTTCTCCTCCTCCGCCCGCGACGCCGGCCTGGCGTCGGACCTGCAGCGGCAGTTCGGGGACGGATGGATCCAGCGGTACCTCGACCACGAGGGCTGACCCTGGACGGGGATGGGCGGACGTCCCAGATCGCTGCGCATGGACGCGGCCTTGCTGTCGCCGGACTTGCTCATGCCCACTGACGGGCGGGCGTCCCCGACCGCTCCGCATGGACGCCGCCCCCGCCTCCCGTGCCAAGACCACGTCCGTCCTGGCCGGACGCGCCCTCCCCAAGCCGCGCATCCCCTGAGGGGCGCGCCCCTTCTCCTCGCCCGCAGGGGGCGCTAGATCCGGCCCATGGCTCCCCTGTCCCTCCTCCTGCGCGGCGCGACGGCCCTGGCGGCCCTGCCCCTCGGCGACCACGCGCGGGCGCAGGCGGGCCTGCCGGCCGCCGGCCGCGCGGCGCGCCTGGCGCGGGGGCTGCTGCCATGGGTGGTTGGGGGCGCCGTCGCGATGGCCACGGGGGAGGCCTCCGCGCAGGCCCTCTTCGGCTCGGCGGCCCAGCGCCTGTGCGAGGCCTACCAGTTCGGCAAGGGGATCATCTACGCGGTCGCCGGGATCGGGGTCCTCATCCTCGGCGCCTTCGCCATGCTGGGGCGCTTCGACTTCGCGAAGTTCTTCGCGGTCGCCGGCGGGATCTTCCTCGCCGGGTCGGCGGAGCAGCTGATCGGCATGCTCGGCGGCTCGGCCGGCGGCTGCGGCGGGGGCATGGCCGGGGGCGGGGGCATCGGCGCTCCGGCCGGCGCAGGTCTCTGAGGCCAGGCCGGGGGCCGGAGGCGGGGCTCGGCCTTGCCTTTCCCGCTCCGGTCCTCTATCTCTGACCCGTCCCCATCCCTTGGAACGGACGTCCGATGCGCAAGCTCCTCCTGGCCGCCACCGTCCTCGCCTCCGTCGCCGCCGTTCCGGCCGCGCGCGCGCAGGTTCCTGTCATCGACTCCGGCCAGCTCGCCCAGAGCGTGATGCTGGTCCAGACCGCCGGGCAGCAGCTGCAGCAGCTGCAGCAGCTCGTGCAGCTGGCCCAGCAGTTCCGCGGAATCGTCGGGCAGGTCGGCCAGATCGCCGGCCCCTTCCGGTCGGAAGGCTTCGCCTCGGCCTTCGGCGGCGGCGGCTTCGGGCTGCAGGGGTTCTCCTCGTTCGGACGTTTCGATGCCTGCCAGACGATTGCGATGTGCGGGGAGGGGCAGCAGATGCCGGTCTCGATGACCTACGGCGCATCGCGGGACTGGGCGACCAACGTCTTCTTCGCGCCGACGTCGGGTTCCTTCGACGCCGGCCGGCAGCAGCTGGCGGTCCGCCAGGCGGCGGGGGTCGGGGCCGCGCACGACGGGCTGGCGATGGCCATCACGGCGCGCCAGCAGATCGCGCGCTCGGCGGAGCGGCAGGCCGCGCTCGAGCAGGCGGTCGCGGGGGCGGTCGACCTGCGGGGCGACGTCCAGGGCGCGACGGCGGTCGCCACGGCCCTCTACCAGCAGGAGCGGGAGCGGACGGCGATGCTCGCCGCCCTGCTCCAGCTCTCCGCGGCGCGCCAGATCGCCGGCGACGTCCGCCTCTCCACCCTGCAGGGCGCCCAGGGCGCCCCTGCCCGCTGAGGAGCCCCAGGATGGACAAGACGATCCCTCTTCCCCGCGTCCTGCTGGCCGGCGTCGCGGCCGTCGCTCTCGGCGCCGGCCCCGCCCGCGCGCAGATCCCGACCACCGACGCCTCGGTCATCCCGCAGATGGCCCAGACGGCGCAGACGCTGTCGCAGCAGCTCGCCCAGGTCCAGGCCTTCCAGGGCCAGATGCAGGCCACGATCCGCACCCTCGGCGGCCTCGGATCGCTGCCGCAGCAGCTGCTGGGGCAGCTGATGGGCCAGCTGAACCCGATGTCGCAGATCTCTGGCTGGACCACGCCGGAGCAGGCGTGCCTGCTCGACGCCTGCGGCGACTTCCTGAAGGACAGCACCTTCGTCCAGCGGCCCGGCGTTCCGCAGATGCCCTCCTCCCCCGACTTCGGCGCCCAGCGCGAATACGTCGAAAGCCGCTTCTTCAGCCCCAACGATCTCGACGTCCAGGGACGCCGTCAGATCCTCGACGAGCGCCAGCGCGCGGCACGGGCGGCGGCGCGGGACGGCTACGCGGTGGCATTGGCGGCGCGCGAGCGGGTCGCCCGGGCGCCGCAGGACGCGCAGCGCGTCGTGCAGGTGGGCGGCTCGGGCGCGACGATGCGCGAGGACATCCAGCGCCTCTCCGCGGTGATGATGGCGATCTACCAGGAGCGCCAGCAGCAGCTCGCGCTCTACGCCGCCCTCCTCGAGGTCGAGGGGATGGGGGCGATTGCGGCGGATCCGAGCGTCGTCTCGCCCCGGGCCCGTACGCAGGGCCAGATCCAGCGCACGGGCGCGGGCGGCTCCTTCCCTGGCCAGGCGACGGGGGCGCCGACGCCCGGTCGGCTCAGCAGACCGCCGACGGACAGCATGGCCGACATGCCGCTGATCATCACTCGCTGAGGCGTGCCAACCGGCAGGCGATCCGACCATGTCCCACCCCGTCCTCTCCCGCTTCCTCCTCGCGACGGTCCTCGGCGCCTCGGTCCTCTGGCCAGCCTCCGATGCCGAGGCGCGGCGCCGCTGCGTGCCGACGCTCTACAACTGCAACTGCACCTTCGCCCAGCCCTGCCCCACGAGCGACGCGCCGAAGACGATGCAGACCTCGCTGGCGGTGGCCCAGGAGCAGCTCCTGCTCGAGGCGATGGGCGTGCTCCAGCCCGGGATCGACGCGCTGGAGGCGGCGGTGCCGCCCGAGGCGGTCGGGTTGATGCAGCGCATCCCCGCGCAGCAGCTGCTGGCGGCGACGATGCGTGGCACGAACCCGGCCAACATGCTCGGCGCCGCGGCGCCGCTGGCGGGCCTGGCCTTCGGCGCCTCTCCCATCGCCGGCGAGGGCCTGGCGCTCGCCGGACAGGCCCTGCAGATCGGCCAGATGGCTGCCAACGGCCAGGTCGTCGGCGCCCTGCCGGGCGTCGCCCGGCTTGCCGTCCCGGCCCTGGGGCTGACGGGGGCGGCGGACGCGCTCGGCGGCATTGGCGTCGTCCAGCAGGGATTCCAGGTCGCCCAGGGCTTCGGAGCGCTCAGCCAACAGGCGATGGCGCTGCGAGGGGCCTTGATGCAGCAGGTCTTCCTGTCGCTCCCGGGCCTCGGGGCGGCCTCCTACGCCTCCCCCGCGATCGCGGCCCACGCGGCGGCCTGGCTGCCTCCCGGGGCACCCGCGCCTTCGGGCGGCGACTTCGCGGCGGTGCGCCAAGCGGTGGTCGAGGGCTACGGCGGGCGCGAAGACCTGGTGGCCGCGCGCCGGCGCGCGGACGCCGCCACGGCGGCGGTGGCCGCCGACGCCCAGGCCAAGGCGCTGCAGATCCGCCACGCCCTGCGCCGCCACGCCGAGATCGGCCCCCGCCTCGAGGCCGGGGTTCAGGCGGCGCGGACGGTGGGCGACGACTGGCGCGCCAACGCGGCGGTGCAGATGGCGCTCGCGGCCATCGACGACGAGATCCGGGAGGCGGAGGCCACGCTGCTCGCGCTGCGCTCCTCGCACGCCGCGGCCCGCTGGGCCGGCCAGCAGGGGCTGCAGGCGACGGCCGCGGGCGGCGCATCCCCCATCGAAGGCGCTGGCGGGACCGGCGGCCGGGCCGCCGACGGGATGTCGGACGGTCCCATCGACCGCGACGCCTACGTCGATACGATCGTGCGCCTCGAGAGCCGCCCCGGCGATCCGGGCTTCGCCCATCCGAACTCGACGGCGATGGGCGACGGGCAGTTCCTCCGGGGCACCTGGTCCGACTACGTCCGGGCCAACCCAGACCGGTTCGCCGGCATGAGCCCCGAGGAGGCGCTGGCGCGCCGCGCGGATCCGATGGAGAGCCGGCGCGCGATCGCCTGGTATGCGGACCGCAACAGCCAAGAGCTCTCGCGCGCGGGGATGCCGGTCAACAACACCACCCTCGGCCTGGCGCACCGCTTCGGGGCGCGCGGCGCGACCTCGATCCTGCGCGCCGACCCCTCGACCCCGATCGAGCAGGCGTTGCCCAACGGCCGGGTGGTGCTGGCGGCCAACCCCGAACTGCGCGGCCGCACGGTGGGCGACGTCGTGGGGCGGACGGCCCGGGCCTTCGGGGGGTGAGCCCGGACCGCGCCTACATCCAGGGCGAGATCGCGAGAAGGCGGCGGACAAACCCCAGGGGGGTTCAGCCTAGCCCGGGCCGTGCTTATATCCAGGACGAGATCCCCTTCCAGGACGCCGCCCCATGATCCTTCCCCTCGCGCTCGCCGCCCTCCTTGGCCTCGCCATCGGCCCCGCACAGGCCTGGAGTCCGCCGGCCGGCCAGTGCCTGCTGACCGACGCCGACCAGGCGGCGGTGGCCGCGATCGCGGCCCGCACGATGGCGCTCGACGTCCGCCCGGAGCAGATCGCCGTCGACTGCCGCGCGCTCGAGGCGATGCGGGCCCAGGGCGGCAACCCGGCGGCGCTCGGCGGCCGGGCGCTCATCTTCGGCCGGCCTCTGATGGCGCAGCTGATGCCGAGCGACCTGCTGCCGGACGACATCGACGCCTTCGGCGAGGCCCTCGCCCGCAACCTCCCCACCGGCCTCGCCCAGGCCTGGCCGTCGGTCTCCGCGGCCGAGCGGGCAGGATGGGCCCGGGAGATGGCGACAGGCCGCGGCGCCGCGCTCGCCGAGGCCCTGGCCCGGCGCGCCGCGCAGGATCCGCCCCGGGGGATCTACGGCGTCCTGCTCTCCCGCGCCCCCGGCGAGATCCGCGTCCTCTTCGAGGACCCGGCCCAGCGGGCGCGGACGGTCGTGCGGATCCACCTCCACGAAGGAAGGATGGTCTGGACGATGGCCCTGCTGCCCGGCCTGCCCGCCCCGGGGCCGATCGCCGAGGGCGCTCGCCTCCTCGACGCCGCGGCCAATCCCGCGCCCTGATCCCCACCGCCGCGCCGCGTTGCGCGGCGGAGCCGCGGACCTAGATACGCGGAGCCGCCTTCCTGCCGGAGCCCCGCCCCATGCGCCGTCCCGCCCGCATCGCCCTCGCCTTCGCCGCCATCCTCGGCCTGGCCGCCTGCAGCAGCTCGAACCAGCAGCCGCCGGTGGGCATCGGCCCGGGCATCAACGAGCTGCAGCGCAGCCCCTGCGCCTGCCGCGAGATCCCGATGGCTGTCCCGGCCGACCTTCGCCCCACGGCCTGATCGTCCTCCATGGCCGGTCTCCTCTCCCGCCGCAAGCCCGGCGCCGGCCCTCTGGACCTCCGCGGCTCCGAGGCCGACGCTGCCGCCGAGCGTGGCACCAAGGACTATCCAGCCGGGAGCGACGTCCCCGGCCTGCCCGATCGCCGCGCCGCCTGGTCGGCGCGTCTGCTGGCGGTGCTGCTCCTGGCCTCGACGATCCTGAACATCGTCCTCGGGATGACCATCGCGACGCTCCTGCCCCTGAAGGAAATCCGCCCCTTCCTCGTCCAGGTCGCCGACGAGCGCAACGTCTTCGTGGCGCTGCGCCCCATCGAGGAGATCACGGCCCCGCAGGCCGACGGACGCCAGGGCGTGCCGGTGGCGGGGATGGACCTGCTCACCCAGCAGCTCCTCGGCGAATACGTCCGCTACCGCCACGAGATCGTGCGCTCCACACCCGTGATGGAGCAGCGCTGGCTGCAAGGCGGGATCCTCTCGATGATGAGCAGCCAGGACGAGTTCGCGCGCTTCCAGGCCGCGACCGCGCCCATTTTCCAGGAGATGCGCCAGAACGACGTGACGCAGGAGGTGATCATCGAATCGATCAACCTCCAGCGCCGATTCACCCCCGGCGCGACGCCGCAGCAGTCCCGGCCGGGATCCGCCCTCATCCAGTTCCGCCTCATCGGACGGGCGTCGGACGCGCGCGTCATCACCGACCGCTCGTGGAACGCCACGATCGAATTCGGCTTCTATCCCATCGAGCGGATCCCGGCCGCGCGCCGCATGCTGAACCCCACCGGATTTGTGGTCACCAGCTACACCCTCGCCGAGCGCACCCCCAGCGCGCGGCCGCGCTGACGAGGCGCCCCGCGCGACGTCCTTCCTCTCTTGGCACGCGGGAGCGGCGGCCCTATGCTCCGCCGCGACCGCGCCCTCCATCCCGGTCCTGACGACGGAGCCGCCGCAATGAGCCGCCTTGCCCTCGCCCTGCTCGCCGCCGCCGCGGCCGCCGCCGCCGTCCCGGCGCAGGCCCAGATCCCGCCGCGCGCCCAGGCGCCGCAGGCGTCGCCGGGGGGCGCCCTGGTGCCGCCTCCCGTCGCGCCCCCGGGCGCCCCGGGCGGCCCGACGCCCTTCGTCCCTGGCCAGGGCGGCCTGCCCGGCGATCCGTTCGCCCAGGGCGGCGTCCCCGGCATGGCCCTGCCGCCGGCCGGCGGCCCGGGCGCCGGCGGCGGCGCCGGCGGCCCGATGGATCCCGGCACGGTCGACCGCGCCGCCCGCCAGGGCCGCGGGGACTTCGGCGAGCTGCAGCGCTCCACCGGGATCCCGCTCGGGATGACCCAGGACGCCTGGTCGCGCCCCTTCCAGAACATGGCGCCGGGCCAGACGGCGCCGGGCGTCGTCCGCTTCCAGTGGTCGCCCGACCTCGTGATGCCGATCCGCCTCCGAGATTTCATGAACACGTCCATCATCCTCCCGGACTGGGAGCGGGTCGAGGATGTCTACATCGGCGAATCCTACTTCATGCAGGCCGCCATCGCCCGCCCCAACGTCGTGCTGCTGCGATCGAGCCAGAGCGGCATCGACGCCACCGTCACGATCCTCGGCGCGTCGGGCAACCTCTACAGCTTCTACGTCCGCTCCGAGGCCTTCAACACCCGGCGCATCACCGACCTCCAGGTCTTCGTCCAGGCCCCGGCCCAGGCGGGCGGCGCCCAGTGGTTCCGCGGCTCCAACACCACCGCCCCGATGACCGCCGGCCAGGCCTCCACCGGCGCAGCGCCCGCCGCGCCCGCCCAGAACCGCCCCGACCGCACCGCGGCCGTCTCCGGCGGCCTCGGCCAGCCGGTCCCCGGCCCGACCGCCGACGGGCGTGTCGCGCCCGGCGGCGCCCCCGTCTCGCAGGGCGACGCCGGCGACATGCTCGTGCCGCGCGACCGCATGATCTTCGATATGCAGATGTTCGAGGTCGCCGAAGGCGACCGCACCATCGCGCCGGACTACGTCTATACCGACGGCGTCTTCACCTACTTCCACTTCGGCACCCGCGCGCGCGAGATCGACCTCCCCGTCGTCTTCCGCGTGGTCGACGGCGTCGAGACCCGCGTCAACACCCGCACCGCGGGCCGCTTCGGCGAGGTGCTGATCGCCGAGGCCCGCGGCGACTTCACCCTCCGCGCCGGCGCCCGCGCCGTCTGCATCCGCCGCCAGGCCGGGGTCGCCCGCTGACCCAGAGGAGGCCTCCCATGGCTCGCCGTCCCGCCCTCCTCGTCGGCGCCGCCCTCCTGGCGCTGGCGGCCTGCGACGAGCAGCCGCCGCGCCAGCAGGCGCAGCAGCCGAGCCAGGTCACGGTCGATACGTCCCAGACCGCCCAGGCCAACGACGAGCTGCTCCGCGCGATCCGCGCCCGTCCCACCTCGCCCGGCCGCCTCGCGCCCAGCGAGGCCCAGCTCCTCCTCGACGTCCCCGCCGGGGGGGAGGTCCGCCGCGTCCTCACCCTCACCAACCGCGACGGAGAGGACACGCGCCCGGTGCGCATCGTCTCGGTGGCCGCCACCGGCTCCGCGGAAGGCCTCACGCTTGGCGGCACCTGCCGCGCCGGCGTCGAGGTCTCGCCGGGCCTCTCCTGCGAGATCGCCATCGTCTATCGCGACCTCACCGGCCGCGACCTCGACGTCCAGATCCTCGTGCGGATGGAGAACGCCCGCGAGCCGCAGATCGAGATCCCGCTGCGCCTCTCCGTCGTCCAGCCGCCGCCGCAGCCGCCCCCGCCGACGCCCGCGCCTGCCGTCCAGGCGCCGCCCCAGCCGCAAGGGCCCGATCCGCGCTTCCTCGCCGCCCTCGCCGACGCCCAGGCCCGCCGCTTCGGCGCCGTCCAGGGACAGGGACAGGTGCTCGTCCCCAACGCCTCCGTCGCGGGCCAGCAGCAGGGCGGCTTCGCCCGCCCCGAAGTCGTCCGCCGCACCCAGGATCCGCGCTACGATCCCGAGCGCATCCCCTGGACCGAGAGCACCCTGCCTGTCGACCGCTCCCGGATCCTCACCGTCGATCGCGTCATCCCCGCCATGCTCGAGACCCCGGTCTCGTCGCAGCTGTGCAACCAGGTGATCGCGGTCGTCAGCCAGAACGTCTTCGCCCCCGACAACGTCAACGTCCTCATCCCCCGCGGCACCCGCGCCGTCGGCCGCTGCCAGGCCTTCTCCGACGAGCGCGTCGGGATCCAGTGGCATCGGATGATCACGCCGAACGGGGTCAACATCTCCTTTCAGAACCTGCTCGCCGACAGCGCCGACGCCTCCGGCATAGGCGGCGTCCCGGGGCGCGTCCGCGAGCGCGCCTTCGACCGCTACGCCGCCCCCGTCATCGCCTCGCTCATCGACATCGCCTCGGTGGTCGCCCGCGCCGCCTTCGGCGAGAACCAGACCACGAGCGTCGACCCCGTCACGGGCCGCGAGACCAACACCCGCTCGCGCTGGGACAGCGCCCTCGACGACTTCAACAACACCGCGCGCCAGACGCTGCAGAACTCCGTCCGCGGCCTCCTCGACACCCGCCGCGCCATCGTCGTGCCCGGCGGCACCCGGATCGAGATCCAGATCCAGGAGGACATCTACTTCCGCTCCCCCACCGACGTCGTCCGCCTCGCCGACTTCGAATATGAGCTGCGCCGCGACCCCCGCCGCCCCGCCGCCGTCCTCGAAACCGCTCCCCCCGTCTCCCTCGCCCCCAGGGTCGATGGCGGACGCGCCGGCGCAGCCGACCCCTTCACGGTGCGCATCGACGGGCGCACCTACCGCCTCCAGCCGGGCCAGGCCCCCGAAGGCCAGAGCTTCGCTCCCGGCACCACCCCGGCGGCCCCGCCGCCGGAAGGCAGCCTGCCCGGACAGCCGGGCGGCATGCGCCCGGGCATGAGCGGCCAGAGCCAGTTCATGCAAACCCCGACCTACGCCGCCCCCCCGCGCAACGGCGGCTGGCAGGGCGGGGGCGGCAACTGGCAGGGCGGCGGCGGCACCTGGCAAGGCGGGCGCTGACCGCGTCCGCTTGCTGGGGCGGACGGGCGGCCTATCTCATCCCCGTCCCCCCGAGCGCCTCCAGGCCCCCCCGATGACCGACACCTCCCGAGCCGATCACCTCGCGCTCCAGATCCTGAAGCCCCTCGCCGTCCACTACCTCCGGCCCGAGCTGGAGGAGGTCGTCATCAACCGACCCGGCGAGATCTGGCACAAGCACCGCCAGGGCGGGGCCTGGGAGGCGGTCGAGGACGCCGACCTCACCTACGACCGGATCGCCAAGATCTGCCGGGTGCTCGCCAACATCAACGGCGCGCGCTTCAACGAGACCGACCTCCCCGTCGTCTCCTGCGAGCTGCCCGGCCAGCCCTACCGCTTCCAGGCGCTGATGGGCCAGAACGTCCGCTACGACCTCGGCGACCGCAAGGGCGTGGGGGTCGCGATCCGCTCGCTGGCCGCCCCCTTGCGCGACTTCGACGCCTGGCGTCCCGACCAGCGCGCGGGGGGCAGCGACGCCCTCCTCGTCGGGCAGGCCCGCCTCGAAGAGGACTTCGCCGCGCCCGACGACGTCGTCGACGGCCTCCGGATGGCCATCGACCGGGGCGAGACGATCCTGGTCTCGGGCGCGACCTCCACCGGCAAGACCTCCTTCACCAACCGCGTCATCTCCATCATCGAGCGCGACGCGCGCATCGTGACGGTCGAGGACACGCGCGAGCTCGCCGTGCCCCACCTCAACCGCCTCCATCTCATCGTCCCGCGCAACCGCGGCTCCAACGCCTTCGGCTGGAACCAGGCGGTCGACAGCCTGATGCGCCTCACCCCGGACTGGATCGTCTGCGGCGAGCTCAGCGTCGCCAACGCGGCCACGATCTACAACCTCATGGGCAAGGGCCACCCCGTCATCACCACCGTCCATGCCGGCTCCGCCGAGGAGGCGATGCAGGCCTTCGTGAACAACATGAGCGCCGACGGCTCGAACCTCGACCCGCGCTCCACCCTCGACGATCTCCACGCCAAGATCGGCTGCATCGTCCAGCTCGATCGCCACAACGGGCGCCGGCGCATCTCCGAGGTCGCCTTCCCCGCCGCCGAGCGCCGCCGCGAGGAGGCGATCCGCCGCGCCGAACGCCGCCAGGATCTCGACGGGCGCGTCCGCCGCCTCGCCGAAGCCGCCCGCTGAGGAGCCCGCCGTGCCGAAGGAGTTCCGCACCGACGAAGCCCTGAAGGAGGCCGGCGCCTACAGCGAGATGGAGGCGCACTTCGCCTACCGCCGCAAGGGCATCGTGACGGCCGTCGTCTTCGCCGTCCTCACCCTGCCCTTCGTCTGGCCGCTCACGATCCTGCTCCATCCGGGCGTCGTCGACACGACCACCGGCGCCTCCGCGGACTGGGGCACGCGCGTCGGGGCGGTGGGGATGTACTTCGGCGCGATCTGGCGGATGCTGACCCTCCAGATCCCCCCCTCCGGCTTCTTCGGCCCGTTCTTCGGCGATTGGATCAAGGGGATGATCAGCGGCGCCTTCGCCGGGCAGTGGATCGGCATCGTCGCCTGGGCCATCACCCCCTTCCTCATCGGCGTCGGGCTCACGGCCAAGAACCCCTACCGCAAGACCCCCAACATCTACGGCGACGCCCGCTACGCCGACGCCAAGGACATCGAGGCGATGTCGAAGCGCAACCTGGTGGGCTTCGACAAGTCCCTCTTCCTCGTCGGCAAGTGGCGGGAGAAGGGCCAGAAGGGCGAGCGGATGATCCGGATGGGGGAGACGCTGTCGATCCTCCTCCTCGCGCCGCCGGGCACCGGCAAGTCCATCGGCTTCATCGTGCCCTCGACGGTCGAGCTCGACCGGGCGTCGCTCTTCATCCACGACCAGAAGCCCGAGCTGTTCGACATGACGAGCGGACACCGCGCCTCCGTCGGCCCCGTCTTCCAGATCAAGTGGAGCGCCCAGGACGCCCCCGAGGGCGACTGGCTGAACGAGGAGCAGGTGCGCCTGACGAACCCGGGCCTCCTCGCGCGCGACGCGGCGGGCAAGCCGATCCGGGACGACATGGGGCGCTACAAGACCAGGCCGATCTTCTACCCCTGCTGGAACCCCCTCTCGCCGAAGTCGATGCCCGGGCCCGGCGACCGGCGCGACCTCTACATCGAGCGCCTCGTCAACGTGCTCTGCCCCGATCCCAGGGGAGGCGGCGACAAGTTCTGGACCTCGAAGGCGCGCGCGGCCCTCGTCGGCCTCATCCAGTTCCTCGTGGCCAAGGTCGACTACGCCACCCATCCCCAGATCCAGGGCGGCTGGGACGGGATCCCGGCGCACTGGCACGGGCGCGAGGCGTCCTTCCCGATGCTCATCGACTGGCTGACCGAGGCCCAGTCCAAGTCCGACGACGGCTCGGACGACCCGATGCGCCAGATGTTCAAGGCCTGCGTCGACGAGGCGCGCCGGATGGACGAGCGGTTCGAGCAGATCCTCGGCCAGCGCGTGCTGAACCGCGCGATGGCCGAGCTCGTGCAGCTGATGAACTCGCCCGACAAGACGCGCGGGTCGATCCTGCAGACCGCCGACGAGGCGCTCGGGCCCTTCAAGAACGCCGCCGTGCGCCAGCGCACCGCCTCCTCCGACTTCGCCTTCTACGAGCTGCGCGGCATGCCCATCCCCGAGGCCCGCGCGCGGGAGCAGGAGAAGGTCGACCGGGCCCTGGCGGAGGGGCGCATCTACAAGCCCCGCTACGCCAAGGAGGAGTTTCGCCCGGTCACCATCTTCATCTCGGTCAATCTCGAGGACGCCAAGACCTTCGCGGCACTGACGGGCATCTTCGTCGACGCCGCCAACGCCTACCTCGTCGCCAACGGGCCGAACGCGGTCGACGATCAGGGCAACCAGTCCGGCCCCTACGACTTCGGCTTCCTCCTCGACGAGGCGCCGCAGCTGCCGAAGCTCGACACCGTCACCAACGGCCCCGCCGTCGGCCGCTCCAAGCGCGTCTTCTATGTCATCGTCGGCCAGGACTTCGGCCAGTTCGAGGAGAAGTACTCGAAGGCCGAGGTGGAGACGCTGAAGTCGACCACCGCCATCAAGGTGATCCTGACGCAGAACAACGAGAACTCCGCCAAGCAGGTCGCGGCGATGGTGGGGAAGACCACCATCGTCAAGCACTCCTACTCCAAGGACAAGGGCCCGCCGAAGAAGGGGGTGGAAGGCTTCGTCGGCGACTTCCTGCCCAAGAAGGACAACGTCTCGGAAAGCCTCGAGGGCGTCGACTTCATCAAGCCCTCCGACGTGATGAGCATGCCCGAGGGACGCCATCTCGTCATCGTCCAGAACTACGCCAACCGTCCCATCTATGCCTGGACGCCACGCTTCTTCGAAACCCCTTCGATCGCGGCCAAGGTCTACAACCTCCGCTCCTACAGCGGCCCACCCCCCACGACCCCCATGCCCGTCTTCCTGATGGAGGAGGCGGCCAAGCGCGCCGCCCAGGGCCGCCAGGCGGCGAAGCAGCAGGCAGAGCTGCGCCAGCGCGCCAAGGACCCCCGCGTCGTCGCCGTCGTCTCCCCCGAGGATCTCCAGGGCCTGACGCGCTCGGAGTTCGGCGAGATGGCCGCCCCCGGCCGCGCCTGGTCCTTCGCGCCCCTCGACTGGCCGGAGGACGCCTCCTACCTGACCATCCCCGAGCCGGACGCGATCCTCACGACCGAGGACCCCGCCGAGGCCGCGCGCTTCCTCCAAGGCGGGCGCACGATGGCCTTCGACCGCGCGACCTTCGACCGCCTCAACGCCTGGCTCCAGGACGGCGGCCAGGCCGCCCTGCCCGCCGACCTGCTCGTCTCGCTCGCCGACCGGGCGCGCGACGCCGGCGAGGAGCCGGGCGGCTCGCTCTACCACCTCGGCTACCAGGGCTCCACGCGCCAGGAGCTCCCCGAGGATCCCTCCAAGGCCACCCCCGACCTCGCGGTCGCGTGGATGGTCAACATCATGTGCTTCGTCCTCGGCGTGGAGGAGCAGCGCCGCCTCTTCGACATCGCCTGATCCCCTCCTCCCGGAAGCCGCCGCCCGCCGATCCATGGCGCCCGCCCCGCCCGACGGATAGCTTCTCTTGCCAGTCGGCCTCCATCTGCTTATCTCTTATTAAGCGGCCTCCGTCCGCTTATCTCTCGCCCGTCTCCCTCGAAAATGCAGGCCTCCCAACGGATCTTCCCGTCGGTCCCGCCCCCCGCCTCCTGCAGCGCCTGCGGGCGCGCCGAAAGGCCGCATCGGGAATCGATTACGCCGTCCTCGTCGCCCTCATCGCGGTCGCTGTGCTCGGCGCGGTCGTGCTGACCGGCGATCGCGTCCGCTCCCTCTTCGTGGCCTCCGAGGAGACCGTGACCGACGGCATCGCCGGCCTGCCTCTCCCCGAGCCCGGCGGCGGCGCCGGCGCCGGCGGCCAGCCGCCGCCGGCCGCCGGCCAGGGAACCTGGTCCGGCGACGGCGCCTTCGTCCTCGATCCCTTCTCCACTCCCCAGGCCCGCACCTTCACGCTGACCAATGTCGGCGCCGGGCCGCTGGCCCTCCTGGGCGCCCCCGCCATCGCCGGCACTCACGTCTTTCAGATCCTCGCCTCCGACTGCGCCGCGACCCTGCCGCCCGGCGACAGCTGCGAGGTCCTGGTTCAGGCCACGGCCGGCGCCAACGGCGCCGCTGCCGCCACCCTCTCCATCGCTGGCGTCCCCGGTGGCGTCGTCCTCTCGCGCATTGCTTCGGGCTTCGACCCCGCCCTCGCCTGGTCCGGCGGCGGTGCCTTCGTCATCGACGGTACTCCTCCCGCCAACGCGCCCTTCACCGCCGTGCAGACCTTCACCCTGGCCAACCAGGGCTTCGCCG